>Ga0082335_1009856_pt1 | contig 10088 bp, 9 predicted proteins | sample Subgrocontami58m_FD_72375 | JGI IMG/M metagenome (GOLD analysis project Ga0082335, IMG submission 72375) | Subsurface groundwater microbial communities from S. Glens Falls, New York, USA - GMW37 contaminated, 5.8 m (SPADES assembly) (version 2) ... | reverse complement strand
TCAGATCCGAAGTCGGAGGGGCCGGGTTGGTCTACGATGTTTATCTTTGTATCACGATAATAGATTGAAGTATTTTTGGCATAAATAGTGATGCCGCGCTCTAATTCAAGAGCATTGGAGTCCATCGACACCCCCTCTCCCGCCGCTCCAGTCTGGCGCATCAAAGCATCGGTCAGTGTTGTTTTCCCATGATCGACATGAGCAATGATGGCAATGTTTCTGATCTGCATAATTTTAAATCCCCGCCAGGTGCGGGGCCCTAATTAAAGCATAAAAACTGATCAAAAACAACATGACACAGTCATAGGATTGGGTGTGTCCTTCTTTCTACTTTTTTCAAGTTTTCCCATACGTCATCTGTTCGCTATAGACGAATGATAACGTATGCACAAATTTACGAATTATAAATGTTAAACACCCGGTGTTTAACAAGTTGAGTAGCCAACCTGATACCATCTTTAGCGAGAAGCTCAAGCGACTTCCGGTCAATATTATACACTTTGATAGGCTCACAGTAGGCCCTCGTGGCGCCTTCCGGGAGTTTGAGACCCTTGTGGGCAGCGGCTTTCTTGAGGAGATCGAGTGCTGTGAAAAAGTCCACACCACGGGTTAGCCCAAGCGCTGTTGTCATGACATCCTCCTGTTCGATTTTGTACTACGTCAAGTCTATTGGGACATTAGCAAAAATGGTTATAAATATCAACTCACTGATTTGGTTAGTTTACTTTTCTACAAGCTCTCCGTCTTTATAGACAAATTGTTTGGATACAGAAATAGTTGGTTCGGTGGCAAAAGAGTCATCTGGACCGCGGTCTAAATATTTTATGGTTACAATTCCTTTACTAATGGAAATAGATTGAGGGGCGACACGATCGCCAATAAATGTCGCGTCGGACCCCTTATAATTTACGGGACCAGAAACATAGCCTGCGAGATATAGAAATGTTCCCGAACCTCCGCCTGATTGGACGAGAAACAAGGCGGTGTCTACCTTGCCGTCGGCATTGATATCTCCGTAGGCGAATTTGTCTAGCAAAGTAGTTTCTTCTCCAGATGCTCCTTCATTTCGCCCCGCCGAAAGTGAGATGGGCTCATCGTCTATAGTAAAAGTGGCGTTTGATGGGTCTGGTTTGAAAGATCCGCTATTCGCTGTTGGTGAAGTCACAGTTTTGTCGTCTGTTGAATTACTGCGCCACGCGTAAAAAACGGCTGCAGCTCCGATGATGATAATGAGGATTAAGAGAGCTTTTTTCATATACTTTATTCTACCATAATTCAAACAAAATCCGTCCTCCAACAGATTTTGTTTGTTGGAAAACGGATTGATTCGTTCTCTTCAAGACAACAGCCACGCGATTGCGTCTGTTGCCCCATAAGAAGAGCTTTCATCTGCCATGAGGCGACGCAAGAAACTGACGTCGTCTCCCATGGTGAAGATGGGGAGCTCATTAGGGTCGCCGAGTCCGGCAGCCGAAAAGAGCCCATTACAGAGACACCGCACACCGACCGTATCTTCGAGCTTGCCGCCCTTTCGCAGATAGTCATCAACAGGCTCGGCAGAGCATCGAAACACTATCTTTCCTTCTCGCTCTGCCGGAAATTGCAACGCCTTGCGACTACAGTTCCGCACCCTCGCAGTGTACACTTCTGTTTCAGACATCGTGCCAATGAGTTGCAGAACCTTGAACGGGAAACCCGTTGGTGAGGCAGTCGGATCCGTACGGACAACCAGTTCTCCTTGATAGCCGAGACGTCTCATCCTTCTTCGGTAGACGGGGGCCGTGCCGGAATGGTTACTAAGATTGGCGATTGATCCGACCTGAATGCCGACTGCGCCGAGTGCTCGCGCTTTCGCGAGACCCTCGGGAGAGGCGAGTGAACCACCAATCCAGAACGGGATGCCGAGATCGCAAAGTACTTTGAAATTTACCTCATCCCTTTCTCCGTATACGGGCTGACCGGTTTCATCGAACACTCCCTTCTTGCGAGGCGGAGCATTGTGACCACCGGCAGTCGGTAATTCAATGACGAAACCCTGAATACCGGAGGACAACTTTTCATGCATACGCTTTGCCAGCACGTCCGTTGATACGATCGGAAGGAAACCTGGCCGTTTGAGTTCCCGGGGATATTTCTCTCCAAGAAATTCGCGCGGATTGAAGCTTATCTCATATTTCCTCGTGCTGTTCTCAACATAGACCTGATAGGACGGATTTCCACCCGACGCTATCGCATCGAGTACACCTGGAATCTGTCGGGTGAGACCCGCTCCCATCGTTACGAAGTCGACGCCTGCGAGCATTGCTCCCGTGAGATGGTAGATGTGTCCGATCTGGAGTTTCTCCAGATAGTTGACGCTTATCGGGCCATCATGTCCCTCCTTAGCAAGCCAGACGAAGGCGAAGCTAGCTACAATGGCGAGTTCGATTAAGTCTTGGCGTGGGCGCAAACTGAAAAGCGGCACTTCCTTGAAACTCTGGTTGAGGGGTTTACCACCTTCGATGAAGTACTTGGCCAAAATCCGTTCCGCGATTTCCGGAAACGGAAAATGTGCAAGTGCTCGCCGATAGTGACCCCCGACATCTCCAAGTTGAAGCAGGTGTACTAGAACGCGTTCTGCTCCAGTGCCAGAAACTGTGCCGAGAGCACCAGCTCTGGTGCAAATGTTGGCAAGAAAGGGGGTCGATATGTAGATCCCCATTCCGCCTTGGATAATGGATCGGTTCATAGACCCTCCTCTCTTGTGAGGTGTGAGAAACTAAGAACATTTCTATCCTTAATAGTACATTAAAATGCGAGAAGGGGAGCGGCGTGACATCGCCGCTCCCCTAAGACGTGAGCCTTCCACACTTGGGACATATCATCATCCCCAAGAATATCGCCTTCCTCACCCAGCAACACTTGCTCCTCGATTGAAACATCGAGGCGAAGAACTCCACAAGTTCGACACGGAAATCTCGCAGGAGTCTCACTTCCAGTCTCCTTTCTAGTGTCGAGGAACAGCAGTTAGTCTGGCTAATTTATACTCTTATCCGTAATAAAAGACAATTACCACTCCGTTGTCCCCAGTGGGTCATATAGTGTCACCCAGAATTGTTTAAGTCGTGTATAATTTATATGATTAAACAATAATATTTATTCAATAATTTATGGACGAAACTCAACAATATATCGCTCTAATCAGTGAAATTATTAAAAAGCAGGCTATCATCTTGGGCCCAGAGATTGCGATATTGAAGGCACGTAGCGTCAATGGTCTCATGGTTGATAATGATGGGAAAGTGACGGGTGTGGGTGCGAATCCAAAGGAGACTCTTCAGAATCTTGTGGATCAATACGTTGAGCTCTCTGGTCAGATTGTCAAAAATGCCCTCGGTTCAATCTTTGCTAAGTATCCTAATATAAACATTAATAAATAATATTATGAATCTAGAAACAATTATCACAGCTGGCTACTATGTCTCAACTATAGGATTCATTGTTGCCACCATCGTCTCTGGCCTAACTGTGGCAAAATTTGGCAAATCTACTCTCGGTTCCATCTTCTCCTATATGTTTATAGGAACGGCTGTATTTTTAATCATCACCATATTCCAGAAACTGGGCGGTGACTTTTTCAGAATCTCAGATGAATCAATGGATGTCTGGTGGCATGTGATGTTTTATTTGGCTGTTTTCTCTTATTATCTCGGCTTTAAGACTCTGGTTAATTTAAGTACAGCAGAAGGCCAAACGGGAAGTGCCCTAGGAGCGGAAAAAAAGTGGGGAGTATTCGCACTTATCCTTTTGATCGTTGTCTTTATCATCCCGAATATGGCAGAGCCCATAGTAACGGCATATGAAACATCGCCCGTGGGTCAACTCGGGCTTCATCACTTTCTAGCATTTATTTTGGCCGGGGTTGTGGGATCTTATCTAATTAGCGCCAAAAAGCGACTCGGCCAAATTGGTCTTGCGATCTCCACCCCGATGGTGGTGGCTATTTGGGCCTTTTGTCTCCAGCATTTTTGGGAATTATTGACCGAGAGCTGGAAAGTGATGGAGATTACGAGTGAAAATATAGAAGGTGTGGAAAGAATCTTCTTGATCATTGCCTCGGTTTCTATCGTCTATGCGGCGATGCGCTTGAAATCTTTTGCAGAAAAGTCATAAATATTATTTAGTCTTTACAATTCGGATGTGATGCTCTCAATCACAATTATATCTGTTCTGCTTGCCGTTGGAGGTATTGCCGCCAGTATCTATTTTATTATCAGAGATCGTCAAGCCAAAGAGATTCTAATAAAAAGAGAGCAAGATGTCTCGAGAAGGATGTACGAGCTCGCTATTTTGAAAGAGTTGGGAGATCGCATTGGTTATTCTCTCGACGTCCAGCAAATTATCGACATTATCATCAATTCTCTACATCAATTTATTGATTATTCCGCTGTTTCTTATATGCTTTTGGGTCCGGAAAAACTCATTTTCAAAATGCATTTGGAGAGATCTGTACACCAGAGGTTTGTTAACGACATTAGAGACAGAATGCTCGGTTCTCTCTCAGCTCTGCTCGATAGAGAATTCAATAAGAAAGATGTCAAAGAAATTATTTCTGGTGCCATCATCATCGAGGAGTTAGACGAGCCGGTGCGTTCTTTCTTCAACATTCCCCTCGTTATTGATGAGAAGGTGGTTGGAGTCTTGACGGTAGCTGATACAAAGGTCGGTCTATATAAGGAAGAGGAAATGACGATTTTGTATAAAATTATTCAACAGGCCTCCAAGGCAGTGACTAGTTTACAGGGTGTGGTCAAAACGGAACAGGCGAAGGTTAACGCCATGGTCGAGAGTATGGCGGACGGCGTGGTGATGACAGATATCGATTATCGCATAATGGTTATCAACCCAAGTGCTCGAGCGATTATCGGTCTGCCCAAGAAAGAAGACATTACCATCTTTGATTTCATAGATAATTTGGAGGGAAAGTTTGATATCAGGGGTCGGCTTGAGGAAAGTGTGAAATTAAACAAGCCATTTAAATCGGAAGAAGTGCTTATTAAAGACAAGTTTTATAAGATATTTGTCTTCCCAGTCAATACCAATGCTACTGTAGAAATAGGCGGGCAGGAAGCCGTGGGCGGGGTCGTCATTTTCCACGATGTAACGGCTGAGCGGTCGATAGAGCAAATTCGCGAACAATTTATGTCCATGATTGTACATGAGTTGCGCACGCCGCTCTCGGGTATCAATAAGATCAGTGAACTTCTCCGCGAGGGACAAGAGAAGATCGAGAAAAAAGATTTTGATGATTATATAAAATTAATCAATGCCGATAGCAATAGTATGCTCGAACTAGTCAATGATATTTTGGATATAGCCAAATTGGAAGCGGGGAAGTTTGAGGTCAAGAAAGAGCCCAAAGATTTGAGAAACATTATTGATAATCGTATAGAATTTTTCAAAACAAGCGCACTTGATGCCAAGCTCTCCCTGGATGTTGTCTATAGCACCACTCTGCCAAAGGCAGTATTGATTGATGAGGCGGGGATCAAGCAGGTCATGAATAATCTGATTTCTAATGCGATAAAGTTCACAAAGCGAGATGGTAAAGTGCTGGTGCTAGTCTCAGAACATAAAAAGGGCGCAAAGATAAATGAGGAGTTTAAGGGACTTCCTAGTCAGCCGATTGTCTCTCTACCCGAAGAAACTTTTGCCAATGCTCAGGGATCTATCGTGATAGCTGTTTCGGATACAGGTTCTGGTATTAATCAAAGTGATATCAAAGAGTTGTTTAGCAAATTCAAGCAACTCAACAATAAATCCGAAACAGGAATCAAGGGCACAGGCTTAGGTCTCGCTATAGCCAAAGGTATAGTGGAAGGGCACGGGGGAACTATAGGGGTAGTCTCGGAAATAGGGGTTGGAAGCGTATTTTTCTTTATGCTACCATTAGGGTAATATGAAAAAAATTCTGATTATCGACGACGATCAAGTTTTCCAGAAGACGATGACGGCCAAGCTCGAGCTCTTGACTTATGAGACTGCTTCTGCCGTGGATGGAGAAGAGGGTTTGAGTAAGGTTGTATCGGAGAGGCCCGATTTAATACTTCTAGATATTAAGATGCCCAAACTAGATGGTATCGGTTTTCTTAAAAAACTGCGAGAGAATACAAACGCGCCTAAAATTCCAATTCTTATCACTTCGAACTTGTCTAGTATTGACAGGATTAGTGAGGGGGTGGCTCTAGGTGTGCGTGGCTACATTATAAAGTCCGACGAAACCCTGGACACCATTGTTAAGCAAATAGAGGACATTCTCAAGAAATAATATGAAAAAGATTCTTCTCATAGATGATGACATCACTTTCCTTAAAGTTGTTCAGGACTTCTTAACTTCTGAAGGATATACGATTGTGTTGGCTAGCGACGGTAGAGTGGGGTTGGAGACTGTCAAGAAAGAAAGTCCCGATTTGATTCTACTTGATCTTCTGATGCCCAATTTGGGAGGCATTGGCTTTCTGGAAATATTGCATAAAGATCCAGAATTGAGCAAAATCCCTGTTCTCATGCTTACCAATCTCACGAGTATTAATCGCGTCGATGAAACCATGGCCTTGGGGGTTCGTGGTTATATTGTCAAATCCAACGAATCTCTAAAGACCATAAAAAGTTCCGTGCAATCCATCATTGGCCCCGCTGTTTGATAGTTATCTACCTCGGCCGTAATACTGTTTCAAAAGAGCAACGTGCTCTTTGTATGTGGGGGTACAGTGTAAATCGCCTTTTTTGTCGTGGAAATAAAATATGCATTTGGTTTTAAGCGGGTTAAGAGCGGCTATAATGGCGGCGACAGAAGGATTAGCTATCGGAGTGGGAGGGAGGCCACCATGTATGTAAGTGTTATAGGGCGACTTGATAAATTTATCCTGCGGACGGACTTCAGACCACCAGACAGGAGTCTTTTTATTAGTAGCTTTTGCATACTGAAGAGTGGCGTCGAGTTGAAGATTCATTTCGGCAAAAATCCTGTTCCAAATAATACCGGAAATAATGCGCATGTCTTCCGTGCCAATAGTCTCGCGCTCTATGAGCGAAGCGATTGTGAGGGCCATATTTAGAGGGACAATTTCGGCTGTTGATGTGCCGTAACGAGAAAGTACGTTTAGGGCAAAACGCTCGTTTACTAAATTCTTGACATCGTTAGGCGAGGCTACATTTACTACCGCGTAGATTCCCGGGAAATATAGCCCTTCTTGAATTGTCATAAACTCTTTTTTCTCTCCGTCACTCCAGCCAAGAGCGTGAGTAAATTTATTAGCCACCTCCTCTTTTCTCAAACCAGCCGTTATTGTTACAAATTTCTCACTGCTAACTAGAGCGAGATTATTATTTTCCAGGATCTGAGAAATGGCAATAGCAAATCGCACTAAAATCTCTTCAAATTTTGAACTTGAAAATAGAGTTGTGGCCTGAATACTAAAGTCTTGACTTTCTAGATAGGCATTTACCTGTGCATCTTCTGTAATAGTTTTATTTACTGGATCTACAGTCACGGGGAACCGCTCTTCAAAAGAAGGTCTGGTAGCACCCTCTTTCATACTTATGTACTGTGCCAAGAGGAGGGGAGTGATGAGGACTATACAGGTTACAGCTACGATAGATATAATCCAGAATTTAAAATGTTTGGTCATATCCTTTCAAGGGCATTATGACCGGGCTTATGGGAAAATGATTGTCTGCGACGAAAAATCATTTTCCCAAATTCTATCGCGCCAATATTTAACATCCCGATCAATACAACTCCAAGCATCCAATAGAATGGTAGGGAGACAGTGCCGAACAAAGATTGCAAGAAGGGAATATAAATAGCCGCGCCCATCATGACGATTCCGATACCTATTCCCACAGATAGGTAGCGATTAGAAAATGGCGAATATTCAAAAATACTCTTCTCCAAACTTCTCACGGAAAGCGCCAAAAATAGAGAATAGGTTCCAAAACTGGCGAAAATGAATGTCCTTACAATTTCTTCCGGGAAGCCTACTCGCAATAATAACCAATATAATACAAACAAAAGTGCGCTTGTTGAAAGACCGATAAATAAGATCAGGAACTTCATTAAAGGATCAAAAAGGCCGGACTGAATGTTTCGGGGACGATGAGCTAGTCCATCAATGTCTTTTTCAAATGCGAACGCGACGGCAGGGAAACTGTCTGTGAAAAAATTTACCCAAAGTATCTGAAGCGCGTTTAAGGGTAGTGCCAAGCCGGTTATAAGAGCTCCACCGATCAACAAGAGCCCATCTGCCGTGTTAGAAAGAAGATAGACAAGCACCTTGCGAATATTATTTAATATCCGGCGGCCTTCTTCCACGGATGCGGCGATTGTTTCAAAATTGTCATCCAGTAATACCAGATCCGCAACATCGCGGGCAACTTCAGTTCCTGAACCCATTGCGATGCCGATATTGGCTTGCTTGATGCTCGGCGCGTCATTCACCCCGTCGCCGGTCATTGCCACCACTTCTCCCAACTCTTGAAACGCTTTTACAACCCTCATCTTGTCAAGAGGAGACACGCGCGAAATAACGCGCAACATAGGCAGTCGTTTTTTTAAATCAGTATCAGATAACGTGCGGAGTTCTGTAGCATCAAGGACATTGCCATCGTCAATTATCATACCAACCTCTTTGGCGATGGCGACAGCGGTACCGCGATGGTCACCAGTCATTATCACGGTCTTTATTCCCGCTAACTCAACTCGACGAATTGTTTCTTTGATACTTGGCCGAACTGGGTCATGTAATGTAATAAGTCCCTCAAAAGAAAGGTGGTTAAATTCCATATCTTTTGAAAAGGTAAAGTCTTCTTTTACACTAACCTCTTTTGTTGCGACTCCAATAACGAGTTCGCCGGATTCAGCCAATAAATCAACTCTTTTCAAAGCATCTTTCTCTCCTTCGAGACCAAGCGTGGAATGACGAATGAAAATATCTGGTGCGCCAAGAAATACAAGCAAGTGTTTTCCGTGATCGTGCACGAGCGAGACGGAAAATTTATTAACCGCGTTAAACGGTAGAAAATTCAAAACTGAAATTTTGCTTTTAACTTCTTCAACCGTGATACCCTGAAGCGCGGCAGAACGCACTAACGCCACTTCAATCACTTTGCCGTTGATACGCCACTCTGATGGCTCTTTGTCGCGATTTTCTATGAGAACATTCGTATTAAGAAGGGCTAATTCAAGTAATTTATCTCTCTCTTTACCTTGGTCTGGCAAAACTTTGCTTAGTTCCATTTTTGCCATTGTTAAAGTTCCTGTTTTATCAGTCAGAATTATGGTGGTGCTACCTAGCGCCTCGGCGGCGACCAGCTTTCTAATAACACCTTTACGCTTCGCCATACGTTGTACTCCTATTGCTAAAATTACCGTCATTGCAATGGGCAGACCCTCCGGCACCGCCGCAACGGCGATAGCCACGGATGTCAAAAACATTTCCACCTGTGAATATCCCAAAACAATACCGATAACAAAAATGGCTAAGGTCAGAACCCCTAAAAAGAATCCGGCCTGCATGCTGAAACGCCTAATTGCTATTTGTAAAGGTGTCTCTTCCCTGCGCATCTCGGCGACCAAGACCGCAATTTTGCCCAGTTCAGTAGAAGAATCAGTTCGGCAAACCAGCGCAGTGGCAATTCCTTGTGTAACAAGCGTCCCCGCAAAAATCATGGAGAACTGATCACCCAGAACAGCGTCGCTACTCACCGGAAAAACCCGCTTCAACACTGGCAAAGATTCACCGGTAAGAATGGCCTCATCTACTTGGAAATCATTGACGAACAGAAGTCGTCCATCCGCAGGAACACGATCTCCTTGAGTAAGACGGATAATATCTCCTGGCACTAAATTTGTGGCATCTATCTCGTGTTCAACGCCGTTGCGAATTACTCGCGCTCGCTGTTTAAGATAGGTTTTAAGCTCCGCTAAAGCTTTTTCGGCTTTATATTCTTGATAAAAACCCAAAGTAGCATTGGCGATCAAAGTAGCAAAAATAAAAAATGCATCGCGATAATGAGCAAGGAAAAGCGTAACGATTCCGGCGAACAGT
>Ga0082335_1009853_pt1 | contig 10089 bp, 20 predicted proteins | sample Subgrocontami58m_FD_72375 | JGI IMG/M metagenome (GOLD analysis project Ga0082335, IMG submission 72375) | Subsurface groundwater microbial communities from S. Glens Falls, New York, USA - GMW37 contaminated, 5.8 m (SPADES assembly) (version 2) ... | reverse complement strand
AATCGTCTTTGCTTTGACCTGAATCTCTGACAGCATTTCCGTGAATGCGAGTTCGAGCGTCTTTTTAGGACGCACAAGATCGTAGCGAAGCGTAAGGTTTCCATTTGATAGGCGGTATCGGAAACGCGCCTCGACATTGTATTTCGGCGTATTCAAACCTTGGAACACGGGAATGCTGATTTCAAATCGTTCAGGAATAATCAGACTTTCACCGGTTGACGATCCAGCAGAACCCTCTACAGTGTTGGTGTATTCCAATCTGATATTTCCGTCGTTTAGATTAACTTTTTTTCCAAACACCTGACCTTGCCTTACTCGCATACTCAGGGCAATATCCATAAACGTCGCAGGTTCAGGACTCAAAATGTCGAATAGGTTTTCTTCTAGCCAATATGCAAATTCTTCGTTGCCGTTGAATGGCTTCCCGTTTCGCCCAATCCATGTATTCCATTCGTCTGAATGTTGCAGCGTATAAAGCGCACGGTGATCGCGCCAGTTCGGCTTATCGCCGCTGGGTACATTGACGTGTTCATTTAGCACTGCGAGGAATTGCGCAGGAACCATCGAACCGTATATATAGCTATTATCGCCGCTCTGCCGATTCCAGTATTCTAGGAAACTGGCAGTGTCTGACAATTTTACCGTTCCGGTGCGACGTGGCGGGTATTCTGGACGCTCCAAATATTCTAGATTAGCGCCCTCTGGAACAATCGCGTAACTACGCCCATGTGATTCCGGGTTAGCTTTCGGAGTCCCAAGCATAGAACCTGCGTGCAGACAGTCTTCCGCTTCGGATTTTTGGGTTTTTACAACTGTATCAGACATTACTATTTACTCCCTTCTTGGATTGCGATTGACAGGTTAAGATTCTCCTGCCGCGTTTGGTTGCGGGTTGCGTTCCCGTCCTGATCTACGAAGAACACCGTTGCAGGAGGTTCAGGCTCAAATAGTTTCGTTTGAACCTTTGCCTTAATGATTATCGGAGGCTCAACTAACTTGTGCTGGCTCTCTCCCAGAGTACCAACCGAAATGGTAACTGAAATCGTCGCTGGCTTTCCATGCTCTCGCACGTTAGCGATTGCATCGTGAAAGGCTTGCGCCAATTCAATCATTGCCTCGCCATCTCGAATTTCGTTAAGAATTGCTTGTGCTGGTCTAATTTTCATTTTGTCTCCATGTGGTTGAACATCTATTAACATCATTCATCGTCGCTACCTACTTCCCGTTCCTGTTGATAAGTCCCCGCTCGGCGCTTAGCCTCGGCTGCTATGTCGTGCGCTGCAGGAGTAGTCGGCTTGCCAAGTCTTTCCAGTTCTAATACCTGATCGAACCACTTCAGCGTGGTGTCTACCGTCCAGTGCGCGGGCATCACGCCGTTCTCACCCTGTCCCGGTAGGCGGTCATGCTCATCGCACCGTGCTGAAGTTTTTGGGCGGTATTGACTCATAGCGCCCCGTTAAGCGAACGTACCGCAATGTTGCCCTTCCGACTTTGCCGATGTGCTTAAAGCGCACCTTTTGCACATAAATATCTACCTCGCGTTCGTCCGGTTTTGATAGATCGCGGTGTACAGTTATCGCGCAATCTGCTTTGTTCCACCAATGTACGGAACCACTGATGCTGTCAGGCGTAGGCACTGGCAAAACGCCGGTATCGAGGCGCTTTAGTTTCTGCGGGTGCGCTACCATCCAAACGTGTACCTTGCGCTCCCTAGCCCACGCCCTAATCATTCCAAGCGTGTAGCTGATGTATTCTGTCTCTGATATATCTCTCGGCCTCAAGTGCTCCAATTCATTCCAAGGGTCGATAATAAGGCCGTGCTTTGAGCCGCTGAAATCGTCATCGAAAAAGGTAGATGCATGCTCAAGAATCACATGAGCCGACACCGATTCGCTAGCAGCCGGAACAAGAAAGCAGAAATGCTCGCCTAACTCGTTCAATCCTTCGCTTACTTCGTCCGCCGTCATACGCTCTGTCGGCCCATCAGCGAACGGCTTGTTCCAAAGCTTTTCCAGCCATTTCGATATGTGCAGCTCATGTGGTAGATTTTCTGGCGAATAGACAACGAATTTCCAACCGCGCCCAGATAAGTTAAGAAAAAGCGCATCCAGCCATTCGGATTTGCCCGACCCAGGCCATCCGGTGACTATCGTCATCATCCCCGGAGCCACGGTGTAATACTGGTCAACATCCGGCCAGCCTGTAAGGTCCCCTTTGCCTAACCCGGTTTCGTATAACGCTACCGTTCTATCGCTAAACTGCTTCGGGCGAACAACTCTCATATTGGGAATCTTTCTTGTTGGTTACTTTTCTGTCTAGGAGCGCGATCCTGCTGCCGTTTAAGCCAATTTGTAATAAATCTACCGTAATTCTGTTTTTTGTTTGCCGGGTTTGCCATGATCCAAGCTGCGGCAGCATGTAGCTCTGCTTCTAGTAAAACTGCAGGATAGGCTTCCTTCCATAAATTGATTTGTTCAGCCTTTATTCCCTCCCATAAACCGGACGCAGTTAAAGAAATGTGACCGTTAGCCGCAGTAGTAGATTTATGTTTTAGGTTTACTGAAGATGCAGATGCAGAAGCAGGGGATACCCCTAAGGATGGCAATAAGGGTATCCTTGGTCTCGCAACATTAGGATTTTCAAGACTTTTGATACCGCCAGACGCGCGAGCATTTCTTGTCCGCTCGTCGCGTATCATTCGTCTGCAAAGATAACAATTACCATCTTTGCTGCAAACTCCAGCACTCAACAATTCGTTTAGCCAAATTTCGCATTCTGTTACAGAACAACCAGATATGCGAGAAAGGGTATCCTTGTCTATATCCTTACTCCCAACCCTAAGATACCCATACGGAGACCCTTCGTGCATCAGACAAATCATTTCAATCCACAGTCCTCTAGCTCCCACGGAAACGGATCGCAAATCTGTAGAGCGAAGCCAGTCACCAGGATAAAACTGGAAAGCAGGACATTTCATTTACCAAAAACTTCCTGACTATGTTTGAAAATCTGCCTAGACTCAGAATTTTCTTTAGTGATGGAAACAGCGAATTGCGCAACAAGGCCAATCTGCTCTATCTCACATCCCAAAAGACTTGCCGTGAAACCAGCAGCAAATGTCAGGGCGTCGTTCTGTCTGGCTTCCTCGATTGTCGCAGGATCAAGCACAAAACCATTGCTCCAGTAACCGGCTAATAATGCAAGGGCGGCACCTGGATCAATGCGTGCAAGGACTTCCTTTAGACGTTCAGTTTTTAGATGATGGTCAGCATAGCAAACTTCACATAACACCATGAGATCATCGTCATCATATTCCCACGGCTTCCTATTCTTTACATACAGCCCGTGATGAACGTGAAGCGTGTTATCTTTTCCGCCACAGTTTTCACATTCCCATTTAGCCGCCTCAAGTCGCTCAAGGCGTTTCTTTTGCCATCTCGGATCGCGCAGTAAATCAGAATATGCGCTCATACTCCGCAATCCTTCGCAATTTTTCGGATCGCTTCTGTATATTCTGTCGGTGTGGCGTTCGGATGTGATGCAACCCATTCAGCTTTCATGCGTTCGTACTGCGCATAGTCTGGAGTCACGGCTTAAACCTTTTTAGCCCACCCCAAGAACCACAAGGTCGAAATTGCCAAGGACAGGCAGCGGCGGGCCGCGCCTTCAGGCGCTTGTGGGTGGGGTGGGTTAGAAAGATTCAAACGGTATCCTCTATCGGCCTTCGACAACCGTACAGCGAAACTATAATCTATTCCTGCATCATGTATATGTCAAGCATTTCGCTAGGCGAAATCTGGATTTTTGCGGTTTCAAAAATTCTCTGCGTAAAAACGCGCTATCACAGCCTCTAGCGCAACTTCGTCAAATTGCCCGCCTTCGCCTTCTCGATCCTTGTCGCAACGTTGAATCCAAATACCGCTAGGCGACCATCGAAATAGCATAAAGTTTCCGATACGTAATGGGGCAATAGTTGATTTAGTCGTTACGCTCATATTCTAAATTGCTATATCGCCTATGTCCGCGCAGGCATGGCGGCTAGTCGTTTACTTCTTGAGTAAATCCGCAGTCACGTAAAAATCCTTGTCCTACTGGAGAACCAAGCCATTGAATTACTGTTGCCGCAACTAATTCGTCTCGTTCGGCAAGATGCGCTCTCCGGTTGTCGTCACCTAACAGGTATTGCAGAATGTGCCCCTGTTCCTGTTCTCGAATCCAGTTGTTGTGAAATAATTTTTCAATCGGATTTTGTTTCAGTCTGTGAATTGATTTACCTTCGTGTGCCATGACTACTCCTTGCGCTATTCCTTGCCGGTTACGATCCACTTCATTATCTCGTCGCAGGCCCAGTTTAGTTGCGCTCGCGTGTAACCAGGATTCTGGTCCATCCATTTTTTCTTTTCGGCTTCGTAAAGTTCAACTTTTGCGACGTTGTGCTGAACCTTCTTTAGGTGCATTTTCGGCCACTGCGAGCTATTCATATCAGTGCGATCCACCCTCTATCTTCTGCGGAAATTTCGTCGTCGCCCGGATACCCCATAAGTAGATAGGAGTCGTCCGCAATCCTCGTTCCCCGCTCTGAATCTTCGGCCGGTACGCGCGGGAGCCAAAACGCCAGCGCCTTCTGCAAAGCTATAACGTGTTCTGCGTCGTTCATTACATTCCTAAAAAAAAGAGCGCGGGTCTTTCGACCATGCGGCAATCGTCCGGTTGAGCACGCGGATCGCCCAGGGGAGGAAGGGCATCTGCGCCGCTCGCGCTGTAAAGGGATAGACATTTAGTGCTGGCGGCAGATTTGAACCTGCGCTATCTCCCGCTTGGTCATTGCATACTGCGTCTTTAAAAGACACGTACCTACTATCTAGAATTTCGGTATTAGTCCTGTATGCAACACGGATAGTCTCACCATCTGTTAGCGTGTGCTGACACGCTTCACCAGCACTAAACATCCATTCAAATGCTGGGGTTACATATGCCGCCCCGGCTCGGCTCTTGCTGTAATCACTCATATATGTGCAATCATCATTTAACCGCATTTCAGCGGGTCCGCATGAGGCTTGCGGAAAGCCTATGTGTGCATGGCTGCAATCTCCTGAAATGTTTTTCATGATTTACAATTTACGCTATCGCGCAGTCCTAATACTAAACGATGCTTGCCAAATGTCAAGCGGTATGCTAGTATTTTTTGCATGGCTAAAACACTTTCAGAATATCAGACAGTTACCGATGCCGCGAAAAGAATAGGCTGCACGCGGTCTTGGATTCATCAATTGCTTGAGGCTGGACGCATAGAAGGAGCCATTCAAATGAACGGCACAAAGCGTTCTGCGATCTGGCTAATTCCAAAGTCATTCAAATATCGCTTGACAAATAGCAAGTAGCAACATATCCTTGTCTCAACCGCCAACCACGGCGGCACGGGAGCAATAGATTATGTTCAGCGTAGACAAAAAGCAATACGGATTTATCATCTTTGGTGGCGGTTTGAATAAGCGCCAATGGATTATTGATGCAAGGGCGCAAGGATATTTGGTTTTGGACTGCGGTGCATACGCAGAGATGTACAAATGAACGAACCTTGCCTATGCGGTGATCCGGCGTGCAAACGATGCTTTCCAGGCGGCAGCGTAGAGGTTACGGACGCGCACCTGGAGCAGGCTTTGGAAAGTGTGGTTGAGACAATCATGCTTTTTGGCGAGTACCCGCAGCCGCGAATGCACGTTAGAGGGATACTCGGCACGCCACCGCGCCGCAGATTATTCGATCTGCATGATTGGGTCATCGAAAACGTTGATGCTGTGAATTGGTATGTTCGCATGGTTACTGAATACGGTAGCGAGTTCGACGCGCAACGCCTGGACGAAACGAACAGAATCGAAAAACTTCTGCGCGAAGAACTGCGCGACTCGCAGATAGTCTACGACAAGGCCGCAGACATTGCCCACGAAGAAGCGGAGGAAGCATGAGCAAGCGCGATGCGAAGATTTATCTCAAGGCTGCTATCGCTATAGAAAATCGAAACGAACGTTTTTGCTGCCTTGCTATTGGGCATCAAGATGGTTTATTTATGAATTCTCCTAGACGCGCCAAATTTGCAGATTTCTTTGGCAAGAAACAATATGGCAGCTCTGCAGGATGGTACGGCACGATTGGAAATACATTTCATCAAGACTGCCGCGTAATCGCGCTTTGCCTAGCCGCAGCCGCCGCTGAAACAGGGGATTTATGATCTCAAAAGGGAAAAATAATGTACACACAGCGTTTGGAAGCTGCAATTCAGAAACTCGGCACGCGATGGGTACTTCACAAGTCGAACCACGTCCAGCGCCTGAAAGCTGCGGCACAGCAGGACATCCACAAAGCGGACGTTGCGAAAACTTTTGCACGGGCACGCAAGCTAATGGAACGGGAGCAGACGCAATGAATCAGCACTACACAGGGAAGGAAATGGACGAAATACTCAAAAGACATAAAGACTACGACGGCGGCATGTACGCCGTTGGCATGATGATTGCAGCCGGTGTCAGCGCGGTATTCACGCTTGGCATAGTTATCGTCTGTAAGCTGATGGGATGGCTGTGATTACCGTACACAAAGAAATGGTCCAAGGATCGGAAGAATGGACCGCCGCTCGCTGCGGATTACTTACAGCCAGCGAAATGTCCCTCATAATCACGCCAACGCTTAAGGCCGCATCAAATGATAAAGAGCGGGGGCACCTGTACGAATTGCTTGCGCAGCGCATCACAAAATACGTTGAACCTAGCTATGTGAGCGATGCAATGCTGCGCGGGCTAGACGACGAAATAGACGCGCTAGAGGCTTACGATAAAAACTATGCAAAAGTTGAGCGAGTCGGATTCATTACCAATGACAGGTTCGGATTTACCATCGGATACTCGCCGGATGCGCTTGTTGGTGATGACGGTCAAGTAGAGTGCAAATCCAGGTCACAAAAATACCAGATACGCACGCTGGTTGACTATGTTTCGGCTGATTCGATTGATCCTGATTTTATGATCCAGGTACAGACTGGATTGCTGGTTAGCGAGCGAAAATGGTGCGATCTGGTTTCATACTGTGGCGGCTTGCCTATGGCGACCGTGCGCGTGTTGCCGGATGAAAAAATACAGGCTGCTATCGTTGCTGCGGCGACCGCTTTCGAGGAACGATTAGCATTTGCGCACGGAGAGTTTTATGCGGTCATGAAATCGAAAGCGCGGCTGATTCCTACGGAGCGCAAAATACGGGAAGAAATGATATGAACGATATGGCATCAACGATCATTCCGAAGTCAGACCAGCTAAATGCGGACGATCTGATTGCTGGACCAATGACGATCAAAATTACCGGCGTTGATATTCGCAGCGGTCAGGAACAGCCTATTTCGATTCACTTTGAGGGCGATAACGGGAAGCCTTACAAAGCCTGCAAATCTATGTGCAGAGTGATGGTGACAGCATGGGGACCGGACTCGAAAAAGTACGTAGGACGCTTGATGACGCTTTACCGAGACAAGACGGTCAAATGGGGCGGCATGGAAGTTGGCGGAATCCGCATCAGCCACATGAGCGATATTGACTCTGCTATGACGATGGCTCTAACAGTTACCAGAGCGAACAGGAAGCCATTTACAGTAAAGCCACTGGCACAGAAACCCGCAGCGCAGCAGGAGGCCGCGTTGCCAAGCGGCGAGGATGCGACAACCTCTGGACAGCCTGCTGTGACTGCGGCCATATCTGCGGACGAAGCGTTGCTTATTCTGGCACGAGATTGGAGTGAATGCGGCGTCGAAAAGTACAAGGAATTCTGGTCGAAACTCAAGCCAGAGCAGCGGGCGGCAATCGGCAAGGATCGCCACGAACAATTTAAGGCTATCGCTGCGGACGTGCCGACATGACCAACGCCCTCTACTTCGAAATCGACCGCCTGAAGCGCGAGCTTGCAGAAACGCAACAAATAGCAATCCAGCGCGGCCAGGAATTGATCGAACGCAATGTAGAGCTGACCGAGGAACGCGCTAAGGTGCAAAGAATTTTACTCTCTGATCCAGAAAGTGATAAAGCAATTGCTATAAACGCCATTGCAAAAAATAGAATCCTGTCCGAGAAATTGAAAGTTACCGAGCTGCAGCTTGCCGAGGAGCGGGAGAAGGCGCAGCAGGCGGTGGCTATTGCAGAAGTAACAGCAGATGGCTCGAAAGTGTTCCTGCGGACAATTGGTGATTTTGTTATTGAGCCAGGGGCTAAGTTCTACGCCGCCCCAATCCAGCAGCCGGAGGGGATGCAGCACGTTGACTTCTACGAGCGCGAGTTCTATCCGTTGTCGAACTTTTCTGCATTTACTCTTACGTGGAGAGGTTTATCTTTCCCCACATCAGAGCACGCATATCAATGGGAGAAGTTCAAAGACAGCAGCCCCTCTACTGCGGACATAATTCGCACGGCTCTTTCGGCGCATGAAGCCTTCAAATGCGCTGAATCGCTGCGAGAAAGACGCCGCGTTGATTGGGATGATGTAAAAATTAACACTATGCGCGCCATTTTACGCGCCAAGGCCGGACAGCATGAGTACGTCCGCCGCAAGTTGCTCGAAACCGGAACGCGAGAGTTGATCGAATGCTCTTGGCGCGACGACTTTTGGGGATGGGGTCCGAACCGCGACGGAAAAAATATGCTCGGCAAACTGTGGATGGAAATCCGCGAAGAACTCGCCGCCGCCCGAGGCGGAAAGGAAGGGACATGAAAGCTGACCACAAAGCCGCGCAGATTATTGCGCAATCATTCAAAGACGGAACGCCGCCCTGGTCCACTCTCGCCCGCGCCCACCTCGAACTGCGCGAGCTATCTAAAACTGTGATCAATTACCCCAAAAACACGCTTGGTTATACCGACGCAGTAAGCGCGTTGCGTCAAGCAATCGAGGACTGACACCATGACTGTTACCTGTTGGTTAGAAGCGAATCGGCTTCGTGCTGCCAGAAAGAAATACAAGCAGGGCTCACGGCCTTATCAGAGGCTTACAGTTCTAATAGTCAGTATCTCCACAATGAGGAACGCTATCCTCGCTCGCTACGAATTGGAACTAAAGGAACTAAAATGACACCAGAACAAAATGCCGCCTATGTCGTCACACAAGCTGCCTGCACCATGATCGAGGCAATGGGAATGCAGGCACAAAACACTCTAGCGAATTCCGATGGAGTACCACAGCCTTACGGTGTGTTTGAATTTAGAGCCTTGATCGAAAAGTACGGCATCCACCATAACGCAGTATGCTCCACGATGGAGCCGCGATGAAACTCTGCCCAAGAACAGGTAGTTATTGCGATCTGAGCAGATGCATGTACTCAGACTGTGAGTGCGTGCTGGTGCAGGATGAACGATCGCGCAAAGAACCCGACGCGGGGCGGGCGCAAGACACCGCCGCAAGTCAGCCAGCGAATCCTGAGAGCGTTCGCCCTGAACCCGCTCCCGCGCTCGGGCCTACGCCGAAAACTGACGTTGTTTGCGAAAAGTTCTCTGGGAACAGTCTTGGATATTTCAACGGAAAACTTATAGAAAATTCGAGGCAACTCGAACGAGAAAACGACAAACTTCGGCGGAAGCTGGAGGAGGCAATAACGTCGGCAAAGCGCTGGAAGATAGAGCGGGACAACTGCCAGGAAATGCTGAAGGAAGTGGAACAAGAAACTAGAGTTGAGCGCAGTCTAAAAGACGTTGCGCTTGAATTGCAGCAAGCCGCCGAGCAGAACGCGGCACGGTGGCGTTACTGGCGGTCTGTCTGGTTTGACATCGGAGTGAATTGGAAACCGTATCGCGCTATCACTAACGCTGGCGACATCGAAACGGTAGAGGCTGAGATTGACAAGGCTATCGCAGCGGGGCAGCGGGGGAAAAGAATGGCTAACGATCCGAACTCATGGAATACAGGCGACTATGGCGTGCTGGTGTTCGCTACAGCGGGCGACGCAAAGCGCGCAGAGCAATTATTTAATACTCTCCAAACAAAGCGCCGCGAGGACGTGCGCAAATGCGCGGATATATGCGATCTGTTGCGTCTCGCGTCCGAAGTAAAACAAACAGATCT
>Ga0082335_1009852_pt1 | contig 10095 bp, 11 predicted proteins | sample Subgrocontami58m_FD_72375 | JGI IMG/M metagenome (GOLD analysis project Ga0082335, IMG submission 72375) | Subsurface groundwater microbial communities from S. Glens Falls, New York, USA - GMW37 contaminated, 5.8 m (SPADES assembly) (version 2) ... | reverse complement strand
ACAAAGGTGATCCCGGTTGTTGAAGTAAAAGTTCTGGAGGAAAAGTGAGGAAACAATGTATGTGCCGTATGTTGGCACTTGGCTGATCTTCGGGATTGTTTTGTTGCCGGTCTACATGGTGTTGTTGGCGTGGTTCCTGGGAAAGCCGCGCAAGCTTCGCTTGTCGTTCCTGGGGGTCGGTTATGTGATTGGGTTGATAACACTTCTCTGGGGTGGACTGGCGCTGATGTCTTTAATAGCCCGCGTACTATTCATCTAGACCAACTTAAGGTTCGTGGAGTCGTTGATGAGCTTGTCCCATAAGCCCCTCAGTCGAAGCTGGAACGGCGCTGAGGACGGATTCGGACCAGCAGTTTGTGACACGCCCGGAAGTCGTTACTCATATACCTGAATCCTTAAAGGGGGCAGAAAGGGAGCGATATTGGAGACTAGCGTTGGCCATTTCGGTGTTTTAGGATACATTGTCCTTAGAAGGTCCTTTGTACTGCGAGCTATCCCCTTTGTTGCTTTAATCGCCGCGGCTGGCTGCGCCGTAGCCGCGCCCGCCTCTGCGCCGGCCGGTGGACCTCCCCAGGTACCTCACTCCCTGGAGGGGCGGGAGGGGCAGTGCCTGCTGTGCCATGAAGCGGGGATAGCAGGGGCACCCAGAGTGCCCGCGAACCATACTGGCAGGACCAGCGATATCTGCGACTTATGCCATGTGCCCGCGGTTGCGTCTGCCCATTCTCCAGGCGTGACGCCCACAGCTACCCCAATGGCAGTCCCTGCTACACCTGCTCCCATAACTACCGCTACTACGCCTAAACTCCCACCCACCCCCCCGGCAAACCACATAGGCCGCACCGTATGCCTGCTGTGCCACGAGACTGGGGTGGGAGGGGCGCCTAAGTTCCCCGGTAACCACACGGGCCGCACAGACGCAATGTGCCCCACTTGCCATATGGTACCCACCTCTTTAGTCACCCCGACCCCTTCACCCATACCTACCTCAACGTCAGTCCCTGCTACACCTGCTCCCATAACTACCGCTACTACGCCTAAACTCCCACCCACCCCCCCGGCAAACCACACGGGTCGCACCGTATGCCTGCTGTGCCACGAGACTGGAGTGGGAGGGGCGCCTAAGTTCCCCGGTAACCACACGGGCCGCACAGACGCAATGTGCCCAATTTGCCACATAGTACCCAAATAGTTTCAAGCGAGCCCAAAAAGATATTATCAGAGAGTGGTCAGCCGCTATGGTCATTGATTATTTACCTTAACGATCCCATTTATTAAGGAGGACATGGCGGTGGCCAACTCCCTTCTTGTTCGGCAAAAAGGAAAAAGGAGCCTGGATGCTGCGATAGCTGCCTATTCCCTATCCTTTAAGAAAAGTTGTTTATAACTAAGAAAGCCACCCCGATGAATATCGGGGTGGCTTTCTTTTTTTGTTATCTCCCCCACAGTTTATTAAGCCATCGGTCCCGGTACAGTTTGGCAGCTTCATCAGTGTCCTCGCGGGTCAAAATAATCGGTCGCTGAGGTACTATCTGGGAAGCTTTAGGAAGCGAGCTGGGCACATCCTTACGGGCCGGGGACCCGCTGGCAGCTTTAGAATAAACACTTTGTCCCTCTTTGGATAGGAACCAGTTCATGAACACTTTAGTCGCATTGGGATGAGGGCCTCCCTGGAACGGCGCCATTGTAATCACAGAGAGCACTGTCCCATCCTTGAGCTCTACAGCCCTGATGGGCGCACCATCAGTGACAAAACGGGCAAAGGTAGCGCTGGCATAGATAGATAGGTGGCGTTCACCCCGGGCTAATAGGGTCGCCGCCTCGGGCAGGTTAGTAGTAAACCTGAGGTCCTGCTTGTACAGGGATTTAAGGTATTCCTCGTCGATGACCTTCTCACGGAGGAGGGGGGCCAACTGCTGAATTGTACCGGGGCTGGTTGTATATTCAACAAGCAGCATCTTACTTTTCCATTTAGGGTCTAAAAGGTCTTTCCACGTCGTGGGTTCTTCTCCGGGCTTGACAAGGTTGTTATTTACATAGGGAGAGTAGACAGTGAATGAGAAGACAATAACGTGTTTATCCTGAGGATCCATACTTAAAATATCGGCCACCCAGACATCCTTCTCCCTTAGCACGGGCAGGTCACTAGCATAGCTTGTGGTAAGCCCCTCCACCTTCATATTCTGAATATTGGAGACATTACCTTCGGTCACATCAGCAACAAGATTCCCTATTCGCTTCTCCGTCTTCACCCTTTCTGTAAATTCAGCGCCCCGCCCCGTCACAATATCCATAGTGATGCCATAGGTATCTTTAAAGGCACGGCTCACAACTATTCCAATATCCCCAACCAGATTGAATGAATAGATAGTGAGCTTGCCCTCCTTTTTGGCCGCCTCCACTATCCTATTCCAGGCAGCATCTTGAGAGGTGAGAGGTGGGAGGTTAGACGTGGGAACAGTTGTTTGAGCTAGCGTTGGACTAGAAACGGGTTTTGGAATCTGCACCTGGGAGGGAGTTTGCTGGGGAGTACAGGCAAATACCATAGATAGTAACAACAGGACTACAACTCCGATAAAAATATGCCTTTTCATGTGTGTATCCTTTCCAATCTATTGATAATCCCAAAGTTTATTTACAGGAGTAGGGGCAATTCATGAATTGCCCCTACCATACAGGGCAGCTATTTTCGGAGAAACCCACTATATCTGTTTTCAGAGGCATTATACAAGTTTATTGTTTTCCGAACAACCCTCGCAATTCTCGAACCAATCCGCATGGTTTTCTGCGATTGAGACAAAAGTCATATGCCCGGGGCATGGTGTTGTGCCATTATTATTCCAGGTAAATAAAAACCGGAACTAAGGAGGGTTAAATAATCATGTCAACAACTATCGAAACAATGGATGCCAGGCCAATTCCTCACAGCGACAGATTGCCCATCTTGATGAAACGGTTGCATAATCTGCCCCTGGGCCAGAGTTTCCGTCTGGTGGTTGATCACAGTCCCGTACCTTTGCATTTTATGCTCAAAGGGCAATCACCCGGGGAATTCGATTTGGTGAATGAGAAGGACGGGCCTGATGAATGGATTGTAAAAATTACCCGGAGGGCCATGAAGAAAGTCTCTCTCGAAGGCTCAGGGTCTTGAAATAAAGTAAAATTTCCTTATTTTCATTCTTCATGGTGCTCATGATAATGAGCATGTGCGATTCCCCTGAAAATAAAGCCTCCTTTCCCCTCGTTGTAGGGGACAAATTGTAGGGATACGTCATGCCGTGTCCTTGCCGAGTCGAATAGATAAAAAGAACCTATTAAGTTAACCTATATGCCCTGGCCCCGATGCGTTGGGACCAGGGCATATACTTTTTATAAAAAGATTTGGTATACTCATAGCCAAAGATATGCACATGCCTGAAGATTGAATACCTTAGTCATATCTTTCTTCACCATACATGTATTATGTCAAGCAGATGGAGGGTAAGGTATGGAGAATCTGGTTGAAAAGGTGGCCAGAGACCTTGTTGATTCAAAATATGCTATCGCTTTAACCGGAGCCGGGATTTCCACCGAGTCAGGCATCCCCGATTTTCGCGGCCCTTCTGGAGTCTGGACAAAGAACCCTGAAGCCGAGAGAAGAGCTTATCGTAGCTACGAGAGATTTCTGGAAGACCCTGTTGGGTGGTGGAAAGAAAGGTTGTCCAGCCCGAATCTACTAGGAGATGTGGAGAAGGTAATGCCAAACGCCGGCCATTACGCTCTGGCTGAGCTTGAGAGACTGGGCATCTTAAAAAGCGTCATCACCCAAAATGTAGATGGTCTTCATGAAAAAGCGGGGACTAAAAAACTTTTAGAATATCATGGCAGTATTTTAAAGCTAAGGTGTGTTACCTGCACCTCCCGGTTTCGTAAGGACGAATTTGAAGTTGAAAAGTTAATGCAGGAAGACCGCTTGCCTCCCCTGTGTCCCCGGTGTGGCGGGATAGTCAAAACCGATGGCGTTGCTTTTGGTGAGCCGATCCCCGGTGATGTAGCTCAACATAGCCTGGAGGAGGCATCCAGATGCGATTTGATGCTTATCTGTGGGACCTCGGCAGTAGTTTACCCTTTTGCTAATCTGCCAAGAGCGGCAAAGTACCGAAAGACCGAATCTGGTCGAACGCCTGTAGATAGAAATCTGGAAACAAAAATCATCGAAGTAAATGCCGAGCCTACTCCACTCACAGAGGAAGGTATCTCAGACTATTTAATCCGGGGGAAGACAGGCGAAATACTACCAGAGATAGTGGCTGAAGTTAAAAAGTTACGGGAAAAGCATTGAAATTCTTAACCAAAGAAATCCGCCCATCTTGATGCATCGGGACCATGAAGAATGAAAATAGACTGGCACTGTCATTTCCCGACATGTCGGGACGAAGGATCTCAGGGGTGGGAGTGGAATTCACCCTCACCTTAGTCCTCTCCCCTCAAGGGAGAGGAGATTGCAACGTCTATTTTGGGAGGAAAAATATGCCTGCACAAACAACAGAAATAATCATTAACAAAGTCAAGTTATCTTTAATCCAGGGGGATATAACAAAGCAAGCCACCGATGCCATTGTCAATGCTGCCAACTCTAGCCTGATGGGGGGTGGTGGGGTGGATGGCGCTATCCATCGCGCCGGTGGGCCAGCCATTCTGGAGGAATGTAAGCAGATAGCATCCAGGCAGGGCCGGTTACCTACAGGTAAGGCGGTGATAACCACAGGCGGCAACCTGAAAGCAAGGTTTGTCATTCATACTGTGGGACCGGTATGGCATGGGGGTAAGAACGGAGAACCTGATTTACTGGCCAGCGCCTACCGTGAAAGCTTGAAGGTAGCAACCGAAAATAATCTGCTAAGTATCTCTTTTCCATCCATAAGCACCGGTGTTTATGGTTATCCTATAGCTAAGGCAGCCCGGGTTGCTCTCGGCGCTGTCGCTTCTTTTCTCAAGGAAAATGTTACCTCAATAAGCGAAGTGGTTTTTGTCCTCTTCGACCCGGATATCTTTCAGAGCTACAAAGCGGCTATGGATAACAGCCACTAATGAAAATACCCCGCGTGACTCAGGACATTTATTGTCCCGGTAATATAGATAAGTAAATTATTAGCTTTGTATTCTGGCAATCTGGAAATTGCCTTTTTATTCCCTTCAATCTTCCTCGTCCCTTGTGGGAGAGGAATCAAAAGGCGAGGGGTGTCAAGAAATAAGAATACCCCCCGTTTTTATCGGGGGGTATTCTTTAGTTTAACAGTTAAGCGATTACTACCCTACAAGCTCCTTTACCTTCTTGGTCAGGGCCGGGATAATCTGTTTGTAATCTCCAACTATTCCAAATTGGGCTTCTTTAAAGATGTTGGCCTCCGGGTCCTTGTTAATAGCTACAATAGTCTTGGCTCCGGAGCAACCCGCCATATGCTGGCTGGCCCCGGAAAGGGCCACGGCTATGTATAGAGTAGGAGCAACTATCTTCCCGGTAAGACCTACCTGAGTCGTTGTCGGCACCCAGTTGTTATCACACGCCGAGCGGGTGGCCCCAACAGCGCCGTGGAGTATTTTAGCCAGTTCCTCCAGTTGCTTAAAACCTTCAGCCCCACCTATGCCCCTGCCACCGCTTATTACAACATCGGCATCCTCCAGCTTGACTCCGGTCACTTCCTCCTTGACCTTTTTGATAAATTTGATGCGCAGTGTTGATGGATTCAAACCAGCATCTACAGTTACTGTTTCCCCTTTTCGGGAAGCATCCCGCTCAATAGAGGACATGGCCTTCTGCCTGACTGTCGCCATCTGCGGCCGTGTATTAGTAGCAAAAACCGCTCTGGCATTGCCCCCGTATACCGGCCTCGTCTGTAACAGGTTCCTGGTCTGGGGATCAATAGCAATATCGATGCAATCAGTGGACAATCCCACACCCAGGCGGAAAGCTAACCTGGGGGCCAGGTCCCGGCCGATTGCCGTTTGGCCAAAAAGGACTACTGCCGGTGAAACCTGTTTAACCAGCCGCTCTCCGACCCCGGCAAATGCATCCGATACATAATTAGCCAGGTTGGCATCATCTACTGTAAAGACCTTATCAGCGCCGAAAGCTATCGCCTCAGCAGCCAGTCCTTTTACTCCGCTACCTACCAATGCAGCGGATACAGACTGGTTCAATTCTTTCGCCAGCTTATGAGCTGCCCCCAGCAATTCCAGGGAGATACCTGTCAATTTATTATCTGCCGTCTCCAGGAAAACCATTACGCCTTGAGCATCCACCATCTAAAAATACCTCCTATAAGTGTTAAATCCCAAATCCCAAGCCCTGTCTTCGCGAAGTCGGGGAACCAATCCCAAACCTTGCCCTGAGCTTGCCGAAGGGAATACCAAAACTATAATCACCAAAAAATTGTAGATTATATAGGATTTTTTCTATATAACTTTAGCCTGCCGTAACCGCAATGCCAGTTTCTCCGCGGCCTCAACCGGAGTTTCGCCTTCCACAATCTCGCACTTAGCCACTTTGACCGGCTGGAACAGTTTGAGTAGCTGAGTACGACGGCCCGCAACCCCTATCCTGGAGGCATCTGCACCGATATCCTGCGGTTTCCATACAGTAGGTTGTTTTTTGGCAGCCGCCATTATGCCTTTGAGAGTAGCATATCTAGGTTCACCCAACTCATTTGACACAGTTATAACGGCAGGCAACGAGACCTCGAGCACCTCGAAACCGTCGGCTACAACCCGCTCTACTGTGGCTTTCCCATCGGCAGCATCCACTTTTTTGGCGACGGTAATACAGGGTAGGCCCAGAAGTTCTGCCAGGCCTGACCCCACCTGGCCGGCATCCCAGTCAGCAGCCTGCCGTCCACAAAAGATAATATCGAACTGTCCTATCTTCTTGATTGCCAACGAGAGGGCATAGGCTGTGGACCAGCTATCCCCACCCTCGAAGGCCGCATCCTCCAGTAGAAATAGCTCATCAGCGCCCATAGACAGGGGTTTTTTCACTACATCTCGTTGGAGATTGTTGCCCATACTGATAACGCTAACTTTACCCCCTTTAGCATCCTTGACACGCAGCGCACCTTCTACAGCTTGCAAATCAAACGGGCTAATAACAGGGGGTATATTGGGAGGAACAATCATTTTATTCGCCGTAGTGTCCACCTTAAAACTGGTTGGTGGCGCCTCAGGGTCCGGGACCTGCTTAACGCATACAATTATATTCACGGTGCTATCCTCCTTATAAAATCGCCTGATGGGGCCAAGTGAAATTTATCACCCAGTGGCTGTGTTGTCAATACAGTAAACCGTCGGTACGACTTAAGACTGAATTACCGATTTTTGATTCTCGCTTCGCTTCAAAATAAATTTAGGGCTGTTAGCAAATTTACATTGACACATCACAGCAGGTATCGTATAATTCCATCCGTAGAGAAAGAAAGAAAATGCCAAAAAGAGTTTATCAACCTAAAAAGCTCCATAGGGTGCGACTGCATGGTTTTCGGTCTCGCCGAAGCACTAAAGGCGGAAGACTGGTATTAAAGCGGCGATTCATGAAAGGCCGTTGGCGGCTAACAGTATAGGTATTTTTCGGCTAACCAGGCTTTTCGGATTGTTTTAAGTGAAGCGATGGCAACGGCTGAAGGATAAAAGACGCTTCCAGGATATTTTCAACCGGGGCCAAACATGGTCCGGGAAGCTGGTTATTTTAAAATCGTTGCCGAATGGCCTGGAACATAACAGGTTCGGTTTCGCCGTAGGTAAACGCCTGGGGAAAGCAGTTTTACGCAATCGGATAAAAAGAAGACTGAGAGAATGCGTGGCTCAGATTCCATTGCGGAATGGCTGGGACTTGGTTTTTGTGGCGCGGCAGAGTGTGGCTACCGTAAAATACGATACACTTAAATGCTATATGATGGAGTTGGTCAGTAAAGCCCGGTTGTTGGGAGACGAAGAATGAAATTGGTTGCCCTTGCATTAGTCAGGTTATATCAGCTAACTCTGTCCCCGATAATACTTTCCTCTTGCCGCTTCACCCCCAGTTGTTCCAACTATACCTACCAGGCAATAGAGAAACTTGGTCTCTGGCGCGGAGGATGGCTGGCTGCAAAAAGACTGGGAAGGTGTCACCCGTGGAGACCCGGAGGATATGACCCGGTGCCTTAGTGGTAATTATGTTTCAACGGCCGCCTTAGATCACATCTCCCTGAAAAATGTCTGGTATACTGAGTTAACGCCTTTCAATTCCGGCCTGAGCTTGAGATAGCAAGCTACCTGGAATTAACTAGATTAAAGAGTGATTTTGACAAACTGCAAAAAAAGAATATTATACCACCTGGTATTTTTTACCCTGGCCTTATTTTCATTAGCCGGATGCGCCAGTGCTCCCACCAGGGGTGGAAGTGGGCCAGAAATTGCTAATGGCGTTATTTATATAAACTCCTCCGAAGGCCACGTTTTCGCTCTTACCCCCCAGAACCGAAAGGATAAAGCAACTTTCCCCGCCACCGGTGAATGGGTTTTTCCCTCCGTAGAAGGCCGTTTGGGCTTTATGTACGGCCCCCCGGTTATAGACGGCGCCAATTTGTACTTCGGTACTTTCGATGGGAAGGTATATGCCCTGGATGCGTCAACCGGACAGAAGTTATGGGATGTTCCTTTTAGTAAACAGGAGGGTATAGCCGGGAGTCCAGCCGTTAACAAACAATCGTTGTTTGTAGCAGCAGGTAGGAACGTCTATGCGTTGGATAAGCTGACAGGTAAAAAACTCTGGGCGAATCCATTCCAGGCAGAAGACAGAATCTGGTCAAACATTGTTCTAAGCGGTGATACACTATATTTCGGCTCCATGGACCATCGGGTATATGCTGTAAATATTGGCACAGGTCAGTTGCAGTGGCCGCCTTTTGAAACCCAGGGAGCCATAGCGTCAACCCCCCTTATCGTGGGCGATACCCTGTATATTGGTTCCTTCGACAAGGGCTTTTATGCTATTGACACCGCTACCGGTAAACCCCGTTGGTCTGCCCCTTTCCAGGGCGAAAGCTGGTTCTGGGAACGCGCTATCGAGTATAAAGGCCGTATTTATGTGGGTAACATGGATGGCAAAGTTTATGCCCTCGATGCTAAGAGTGGTAAAACAGTATGGTCTAGCCCCTTCGAAGCGCCTTCAGCCATTCGTTCTGCTCCGGTTGTAGTTGATGGGGTATTAATTATCGCCTCCACCAACGGAAAGATAAATGGGCTGGATGCCGAGACGGGTAAAGCGAAGTGGGTGGCGCCGTATCCTGTAGGCAGTGAAGATAAAGAAGATCAAGTAGTTGCCGACATAGCGGCGTCGGGAGATACCGTTTACGTTCATGCATCGAATGGTATTCTCTACATGCTCGAAGCAGCCACCGGAAGACCGCTCCTGACCTTTCCTGTGAAGTATACGCCGAAGAAATGAGGGTGATGTTGTGTCTGTACTGACTGAACTGTGGAATATGCTATTCATCAAACCGATGTTGAATAGCTTGATTGTGCTATACGAATATGTATTCCATAATTTCGGGCTGGCTATTGTCGTATTTACTCTACTTGTCAGGTTGGCGATGACACCCCTCACCCTCAAGCAAATCCATGCCTCCAAAGCTATGACGATTATCCAGCCAAAACTTCAAGAGCTGCAAAAGAAATTTGGCAAGGACCGGCAAAAGCTATCTGAAGAGACCATGAAACTCTACAAAGCGCATGGGGTCAACCCGTTAGGCTGCCTGGGGCCAATGATAATCCAGATGCCAATCTGGATTGCCCTGTACACCGTTATCCTTAAAGGTCTGGCGGTTACACCGGAGGACCTGCTCAGTCTTTCCCAGTACCTCTACGATTGGCCCATAGTCCACAGATTAATACCCTTGAAAGAAAATTTCCTATGGCTCAATCTTGGGCAACCCGACCCGATTTATCTGTTGCCCATTCTGGTCGGCGGAAGTATGTGGGTTCAGCAAAAGATGACTATGATGCCAGGCGGCGACCCCAAACAAGCATCTATGAACAAGATGATGTTGTGGATGATGCCCATTATGTTTGGTGTGTTTACCCTGC
>Ga0082335_1009848_pt1 | contig 10098 bp, 10 predicted proteins | sample Subgrocontami58m_FD_72375 | JGI IMG/M metagenome (GOLD analysis project Ga0082335, IMG submission 72375) | Subsurface groundwater microbial communities from S. Glens Falls, New York, USA - GMW37 contaminated, 5.8 m (SPADES assembly) (version 2) ... | reverse complement strand
TGGTGCCTTTACAACCACCATTTAAGCGAGATGCTTATCGTCGTAAAATGTTCACGATGTCGTGACCCAAATGAGTGTTATCGAAGTGTAAATTTTGTTCACGATGTCGTGACCCCTGACACATAGCAGATAGCGGGTGGCAGATAAAAGTTCGCGCCGCAGTTGAACTGCGGCGCGAACACGAGTGATCAGTAATCAGTGATCCCACTCCGCTTCGCTACGGAGACTATAGTCAGTCGAGGGCGCGCAATTTATTGACTCCATAAAGAACTGGCTTATACTTCTTTCCATACAGATAATTTGTGTAATCCTGCGCGCGGCTTCGTTCAACCCGGATTGATGCGACGGCGCAGGAAAACGTGTTTTTGATTTTCCCTTATTCCGCCGCATCAATCCTTAATTCGTTTGGCGGCATTGTGTAGAGGATAGTCCTCGGAGATGGAAGGGATTATGTTTCAGGTCAACAAACTGAAGACCTTTGGGCGAGTGGTATTTCTGGTGTTTCTGCTGGCGACAACGATGGGACCCTGGTTTGCTGACAGCCACCCGGCAACAGAAGAATCGTGCTCTCGCCCTCCTGCACCCGGTCTACGCCCTCTTGTCTGGCTGGGTGGTGGTTATTGCGCGTGCCTGATTACTCTCAAAGAATATGTGGAAGGTGCCTTATATGGCCGCGATGTGATGTGGCTCCTCTGCCTGCCGCCAGCGCTGCCTGTTCTCAGTACCCTGCTTCTCCTCCTGTTCGGAGAGCGCCGGTGGCTGCGGGTCTGTCACCTGAGCGCATGGGGAATAGCAGGTATTTACGCGTTCCTTTGGTTCGGCGGAGTCTGGTATGCGCACCGGGGGGTACTGATTTTATGGGGTGCCGGGCTCGGTGGCGTGGTAGCAGTCGCCATATTGGTAGGGGAAATGCTGATAGCAAGACTCCAGTTTTCTATGAATCACCGTGAAGAATTGTCTTGACAAATTCGCGCTCACTCCAATGAGCATGGGCCATAAAGCCGCCTAACACCACATGCAGGCGACGGGGCTACGCCCGGCTAATTCGGGCGAGACGGAATGACCCGCCCCGCGCCTGATGTTAGCCGTTGAACCAAAACAAAAAAGAGACTCCGCAGAGTCTCTTTTTATTTTATCTCCTCACTTCCACTTGTGCTTTGATCCTCTCATTGGCAAACTCGGCACAAGCGGCGATGAAGGCTTTGAACAATGGATGCGGACGATTGGGGCGCGATTGAAATTCGGGATGGAACTGACTGCCCACCATGAACGGATGATCTTTCATCTCGGCGATCTCCACTAAACGACCATCGGGTGACAAACCGGAAAAGGCTAAACCTTTTTCACCCAACACTTCACGATACGAATTATTAAACTCGAAGCGATGACGATGGCGTTCATTAACGGAGTCGGCGTCACCGTAGGCGGCTGCCGCTTTTGATCCCGCCACAAGTTTGCACGGATAGATGCCCAGCCGCATCGTGCCGCCCATCGCCGTGATGTCGCGCTGATCGGGCATCAGATCAATAATGGCGTGAGTTGTCTTATCAAATTCCGTCGAGTTAGCATCTTCATCACCCAACACCATGCGCGCGAACTCAATGCACATCACCTGCATCCCCAAACACAAACCGAGATAGGGAATCTTTTTCTCGCGCGCCCAATTCGCCGCCAAAATTTTTCCTTCGATGCCGCGCTCGCCGAAGCCGCCGGGGACGACGATACCGTCCACGCCCGCCAACACATCCCAGCCTTTATCTTTTTCTAAATCAGATGACAGAAGCCACTCGATTTGAATCTCGCGGTTGTTGGCGACGCTGGCGTGATGCAGCGCTTCGCGCACGCTCATGTAAGCGTCTTGCAGTTCCACATATTTGCCGACGATGGCGACGCGCACATTTTTCTTGGGGCGGCGAATCTCTTCGATCATCTTCCGCCACGCCGTCCAATCGGGCGGATGCAGCGGCTCCAGCCCTAAGCGCGAAACGATAAACTCGCCCAACCCTTTTTCTTCCAATTGCAACGGCACCTCGTAGGCAACGGACGTTGTCACTAATGGAATCACCGCGCGCTCCGACACGCCGCAGAACAAAGCGATCTTGTCACACATATCTTTCGTCACCGGATAATCGGAGCGAGCGATGATCACGTTGGGGTTGATGCCAATCGAGCGAAGTTCGCGCACCGAGTGTTGAGTCGGTTTTGTTTTGAGTTCATTCGTCGCGCCGATGTGCGGCAGCAGAGTCACATGGACGTAGATCACGTTCTCGCGTCCAACATCGGATCGTAATTGGCGCAATGCTTCCAGAAACGGCAGACTCTCAATATCGCCCACCGTGCCACCGACTTCTACAATCACAACTTCGGCGCCGGTGGTCTTCGCTACTAAACCGATGCGGCGTTTAATTTCATTGGTGATGTGCGGGATCACTTGGATCGTGCCGCCTAGATAATCGCCACGTCGCTCGGCGGCGATGACTTCGGCATACACTTGCCCGGTGGTGACGTTGCACACGCGCTTGAGGTTGATGTCAATGAATCGCTCGTAGTGTCCGAGATCGAGATCGGTTTCCGCGCCGTCTTCGGTGACGAAGACCTCACCATGTTGATAGGGTGACATGGTGCCGGGGTCCACGTTGATATACGGATCGAGTTTTTGAATCGAAACGTTTAAGCCGCGCTCTTTGAGCATACGACCAATGGCGGCGGCGGCAACCCCTTTGCCAACAGAGCTAACCACACCGCCGGTGACGAAAATATATTTAGTCATAAATAATTAAATTATTTGGGCAGATCTCCGAGTTCTTAAAAAACTCGGAGATCTAAAAAAACGACGATGGGGAGAGCAGGGTTGCTCTCCCCATCAAAATTTTCATTAGGGTCGCTTCATCTTTATACCAACTTGGCGAGTTCGGCAACTGCCCGTTTCATATCGAGCAGCACCATGCCGGTTTTTGCTTGTTCACGACATAGCACGGTCAGCACCGCTTCTTGTCCGACGGCGATCACGAAGACGTGTCCCTTATCGCCGTGAATATACACTTGCTCCAATTCTTTGCGCCCAAGTTCGCTGGCGATCCGCTCGCCGAGCGAAAGCATAGCGGCAGACATAGCGGCAACACGATCTTCTTCGATGCCGCCGGGTAACGACGACGCCATGATCAAACCATCCACGCTCACAACCGCAGATGCTTCAATGTCCGGTGTGCTGATTTGCATTTCGCGCAAGCGCGCGACCATTTGATCGGTTCGGGATTTGGCTTTGGGAGCAGTCATTGTGATGAGCCTCTGCGATATTTAATGTTGACGCCACGACTATACCATAAAAAATTGGGGACTGCTCAGCATCATTGCGAGGAATAGGGCAATCGCATTTCAACTTGTCGAAAGAACTTTCAGCAGATAGTCGGTATCACAGGCTGCTTTGAAACGTTTCGCTTTGATCCCAATCCGCGCTGTTGTTTCTTGTTTCAACAAATTTAGCGCGAGATGACGCAGGATCGCAAAGTTCTGTGGCGCATGATCTTTTCGGACGCGGCTCTCATCTTCGCGAAAGGCAATGTCTAACACCCAATGCAGTCCGTTCTCCACACCCCAATGATCGCGCGCCGCTTGCAAGATCATTTTGGCGTTGTTCTCCACACTCGTGATGTAATAACGGATTTGGCGACTGCGCTTGCCGTTGACTTCACGCTCAGCAAGGACTTTGACCACTGTTCGCAGATTCTTCCAGTTCGTTCCATGGCGTAGATACGCCAGATAGTCGGGTGTCGACAACGTCCAACATTGCCGGATTTCGATCCGCCCATGTCCTTTGTTGACCGTCCGCACATAGTCATGAGGCACTTGCCGAAATTTCGCTTCGTCACATCCGGCAAACAACTCTTTCAAGTCTTGATAAAGTTGCCCCTGATTCTTTTTGACCGCGAGCAGATAATCGCCCTTCTTTTCCACGATTTTTGCCGCAATTTTCGTCTGACACCCTATGGCGTCAATGGTCACCAAGCAGTCGGTCAACTCCAAGACTTCTAACAATTCCGGAATCGCCTTGATCTCGTTGGATTTCCCTTTGACTTTCCGTTGCCCTAACACCAGACGATTCGCAGTTGCCCAGGCACTGACCATCCAAAGGGCTTTCGTCCCTAAACGACGATTATGCGAGCGACGCAACTTTTTCCCGTCAATCGCTACGACCTGACCTTTGGTGAGTTTACTGACCGCACGCACCCAGTTCAAAAAACACCGCTGGAATTCTTTGGGGTCCAATTGAGCAAAGACTCGTCCAAACGTGTCATGCGACGGAATCCCGTTGGGCAACTCCAGAAAGGTTTTCAGCCAAGCCTGTTTGGCTTGGCCCCATACTTCCACTTCCGTCCAACTATCTGCACCGCACAGGATGCCGCAAATAGTAATCGTGACTATATCCAACAGTTCATGTCGTGTTGCATTCCCGGTGCGCGGATCAGGCAGAGATGCGAAATGAGCATTTATAATGAGGCGAGGTTTTTCCAACATGGGTCTTCTCCTGTAAAAGATGACCCATTATCGCGGATTCGCGCCCGTTTATTTCAAATGCGATTGCCCTATTGCGAGGAACGTTCTTCGTGACGAAGCAATCTCATAGCGCGACCGAGATTGCTTCGCAAAGTGCGCTCGCAATGACGGGTGGCAGAGCAGTTACAAAATTTAGAAGTTAGAATCTATTTACTCACCTCATAAATCCCCAACCCCGGCGATCCTTTTCCGCTGCCGTAGATCAATAACCTGCCATCGGGTAATTGCAAAATATCGGCGTCGCCAAACTCTTCGAGGCGCTTGCCGCTTTTGTCGTAGAAGTTCACCCACGTCGTCGGTGTGAACTCGTAGCCGTCATCCGATTCCAAAATCACAAAGTTGTCGCCCAAGAACGTGGTGTAAATATAAATTTTTTCTTTGATCTGAATCACGGTGGGATCGTGAGCACGTTCAAGGATCGGGCGAGCGTCAAGTCGCCACGTTAAGCCGTCACTCGACGTTGCCCCCAACACATCAGCCGGTTGTTCTTTGCCGATGAAGTTCGCCGAGAAATACATCCGATACGATCCATCTTTCAATTTTAAAATGCGCCCGTGTGCCGCCCCGCTCAAACCTGTCGAGTTGCCAATATCTATCCGCATACCTTCGCGCGTAAAGCTCATGCCGTCTTTGGAGAACGCGCTGAAGACGCGATAGACGGGTTGACCGTTAGGTCGCGGATCGCAATCGGCGTTGCCTTGATAATACATGCGGTAGCCGTCGTTCATGGCAACCACCCAAGGATGTGAAGCGATGCAATCGAGATCGCCTTGCTTGCTATTTAACAACCGCAATCCGGCATCTGGCACAAAGGTGATGCCGTCTTTGGATGTGGCGCTGGTCACGCCCTTCAACGGCGCGTCGTTCCAAAAGATTCGGTAGCCGCCCTCTTTCAATTTAATTATGCTCGGCGCAAAATTTTCTTTCTTGGAGATGATGGCGATCTCGTTCCATTTCTGCTGCTGATTCACAAACGGCAAAAAAGATCGCTCATGCCCGCGCAGACCGTCGAGGGTGGGTAAAGGTTTAACGGCTGGGGTGAGAGTCGGCAACACCTGAGTGAGAGTCGGTAGCAGGATCACAGTCGCCGTTGGCGGTGGCAGAGTCGATCTAATTGTTGTGGGCAGAGGGGGTCGAGTCGGCGCAAGCGTGGGAGTCGGCTCCAGAATCGAGATCGTGCATGAGGTGATCAGGATAAAGATCGCCAGAGTAAAAATTATTTTCTTCATACATAGCCTCCACCTTTATTTTGCCAACCGCCGCTTAAGAAAGCAATCCCGCTTAAGGGTGAAAAGACCTCCGAGTTCTTAAAGAACTCGGAGGTCTAGCACTTCGTCACACCTGCCGCTTTCAACACGCGCCGCGCGCGCAGCGTGACCCACTTGCTGGGTTTGCCTTTGGTTTCAATATCCGTCCACATCTTTCCGTTGAGGCTGTGCCTGAGTTTCCAATATCCATCGTCATCACGCTTGGAAAGTATCAACTCAATTGCGTTTTTGAGTCGCGGATGCCGCCCATACCCGGCTTCGCTCAATGCAAGCATCGCTTCTAAAACATCGGAAGTGTATGAAAGCGGAAAACCGAATTTGAACCACTCGTCGCTGATCCGTTTGTAGTAAGGATAATCGGCTTTCGCCAGATCGCGGCTCAACAAAAATTCTGCCGCCATTTGCGTGGCGGCATCCACGCGAGGTGACCGCATCTCCTTTGGAAGAGCGGCTAAGGCGCGCAACGATTTCACCGCGCCCCAGGCGCACGGTTTATTCGCATTGACTCCACATTCAAAATTGGGACCCGATACTGTCGAGGCATACCACCATTTAAAATCTTCGCCGGTGATCGCGCCCGCTAACCATTCCACCGCCTGCCGCACACGATCATCATCCATATAACCCAACGCCAACAGCGACCAGATCATATTTCCATTTAGGCAATGCACCGCGCCCCTCATTGCGTTCGCTATCGCCGAGAATCCGCCCAACGCTGTGAAGCCGCCATGTCCGGCTTGGGCATGTTCCAAAAAATATTCGCAGCCACGCTTCACTTGGCGATTGCGTTTATCTGCGCCGAGTTCGGCGAGAAAAAGAATCTGCCAATCGGTTGCCCGATACTTGGGAGAGTAACCCCAACCCGGCTTTGCCCAAAATCCTTCGTCATCTTGCGCGGCGAGAATCTTTTTCACCGGCTCACTACGCATAATCGCCCGCCGCGCCGATTGCACATCGCGATCATCTTCCGAATGATCTAACAAGTATTTTAAAGTGAAGTAGCGGACGGAGGGGTTTTCTTTTTCTAATAGCCAGTCAGTTACGTTGTCGGTCATAGATCACCTCTCATGTTGGTTTGCGCCGAATCTCAACGCAGAGATCGCGGAGAACGCGGAGAAGTTCATAACTTTATTGGAATTTGGGTTTTTGGGATTTTGGATTTTGTCTCATTGTTCATTCTTCATTGTTTCATTGTTCATTATCCCCACCACCTCTTGCAACTTTTTTAAATTTGTATCCGTCGGAAACCCTTCATCATCCCAATGGTAAGTGCAGCCCACATAATCGAGCAACACGCCCTGCGCCGCGATGTGCGCCTCGTCGGCATCCCAGCCGCCACCCCAATTGGTGAGCGCGCAAGAAACTCCTACCACACCAAGACTGCTATCGCCCGCTCCCGATCCAAACACGCGCAGCTCGTCGGGGATGATGTAAACGTCAAAGCCGCGCTTCTCACCTAACTTGGTAATTTGATGCACGCGGCACGACGGTGTGCAGGCTTGGCACTTTGCGCCATAACGAGTCGGGACGGCTTTGCACTTGCCTTCGGGCTGGGCGCGCATACAAGGTGGCACGATCACAATTTTTTGTTTGGCAGAAAGAAATTTTTGACGATAGGCGCGATTAAGTATCTCCGTCCCCAACATGCCGAGATGATATTCGGCGCGCGTGCGCGAGACAAGTTCGGCGTCGTAACGTCCACGATATTTGGGCGCGACCTTTGCCAAAAACATTGGAACTTGTGGCGTGTATTTGCCGAGGGCGATCTCACTCGAGGCAATGAAATCGCTGGCGATGGCAATGCAGCGAGCGGTGACATGGCGCGTTGAGGCGAATCCGATCTCATGGAAATAACACTGCCACTGCGCGAAGCGATCCGCCTGAGTGGTGTCGCCGTTTGCCCTCAACCATTGGATCAGAGAATCTACGTCATCACGATTTTCCACTTGTGATTCAACACCCCGCGCCCATGCCGCGATCTGCCCGCGCCAGCGTTTAATGTGATCTTCGCAAGGCGGGTAGTGTTCTTGCGCCCGCACCAGAAAATTTAACACGCGCGCGACAGAGTTGGGCAAACAGGAAATCTCGTCGGCGTGTTCGTGAAGTAACACGCCGAGCGCGAGAAGTTCAAACGCATATTCGGAGTCAGTTCGATCTGGTTGATGATGAGAGAGGCGATATTGGCGGAAGCCGAGGAAGATATTTTCGAGATCGCCGATGGCAACAGCGAACCACGAGTCGGCAAACGCGGCAACAGATTGGTAGTAATCCTGTGAGTCGCGCGCGCCGTTCCGCAGCGAGTAAGTGATCAGGCGAGTCATGATCCGGCGATCAAAAATTTCCAGAAGGCGATCCAGTGGCGTGGGATAAACGCCGGCACGCGCTTACGATAGTCGGCATACCCCGCGCCGAATCGTTCTAGCAATTCCGGTTCTTCTACAAATGCGATCCAACACCACAAGCCAACGGGGACGAGCAAACCGAAAATAATGGAGCCCGTCGTGCCGCGCCACAAACCCAACGCCAACCCGACGCGCATCGCGCCCGAATACATCGGGTGACGGATGAGCGAATAGAGCGACGACTCTACTTTGCGACTCTCTGCGGGGAAATAAACATACAACATCAAGGCGTTGTCCGCGCCAAAAAATTTTCCGGCGCGCGCCCACGTCACAAATCCGGTGACGATTAAATACAAAGCGATGATCGAAACGATGGGCGTGAACCAACCTAAGGGGAGGCGGTCACCCGCCATATAACCGGTGTGGGCAAGGGCAGCAAATATAAACGGCAAGCCCGGAACGATGTGTCGGGTGAAAGCGCGACGATAAGCGTCATCGCCCCATTGCGTTTTATATTCTTTGCGCCGCCAAAAGTATTGCCCCGTCCAAAAGAATCCGATCATCACGATCATCACTTGACCGGCATACGACCACGCTTCGCCGTATTGATCTATGAGGATCATCAACAACGTGGCAAAGGCAAAAACGCCCACAGCAGAGGCGAACAACCACAGCGGGCGCGACGAGTTACGCCATTGAGGGACGTGGCGCAAAACAGAATCGAAATCATTCATGCCGCTATCCTGATCTCGCGCAAAAATTTCTGGTAACGATCATTCAACACGTTGCAGCCGCGATTGCCCGGCGCGCTGTTGAGGCACATCTGCGTCAGCACGCCTTGAGTGAAGGTCTCACATCCCCAACACTGCCAGCGCGCGAATGAAAACCATTTGTGGTGATTCTCGTGGCGAATCTGTTGGCACAGAGTCCGGGCAATCTCATCAGGCATTGGGTTCATGTTGCCTCCTTGCTCTTAGATTGGATACTTTGTCGGTTCACGCCGAATCTCAACGCAGAGATCGCGGAGAACGCCGAGAAACTCTTTTAACTTTCTGCGAACTTTGCGATCTCTGCGATTAAATCTTTTTTGCCGTAAGTAAAACCGCGATTCGTTCTAGATCAACCGTTTCCATATAGGGCGGATGAGGATCACGAATGCGCCGACGACGATCATCCCAGCAATCAGCAAGTGCCAAACCGGAAATGCGAAGAGAAGATACGCCAACGCCGTGACGACCCACACGGCAATCAATCCATACACGCCCCACTTGTGCCAACTGAGAATCGCCAGCACGCTCAACGCGCCGAGTCCGCTGACGATGGCATACACTGGCATTAACTCGCGCTGCCATTCGGCGGGCGCGGCTTGCAACCCAAACCAGATCAACGAAAACTCGACGGCGGCGACGGTGTAGGCTACTTCCAGAAAATCGAGAAAGACGATCAACCCGCGATTCATTTTGTTAGAGGAATTGTTCATAGCGATCTCCTTTCACCATGATCATCTTACGCCTTTTTTTCGTTAAGTTTTAGTGTCGTTAATCATTCGGAATAAAAAACTTCCCGAAGGTTAACCTTCGGGAAGTTGAGAAAACACTATCAAACCAACACGACCATAAACGTTGTATATCATCAGGGATCGAGTGTCAGCGTTCCCCATGATGTTGGATCAAACAATTTGCGCGTGGCGACTGACGAGATCAAACTTTGTTGATCGGCAGTGTTCGGTGTGTCATTATCGGATACGGAGATCACGAAACCGTAGCGATTATTCGCCGAACCCGATCCGGTCAACGCCGTCCACGGTATCGCCGCCTCAACAGTGTAACCATTTGACGTAAGTTTGCCCGCCAACCGCACCCCGCCCGGTGCGCCGCCGAGTCGGCTCGGGTACCAGATGAAGGCTTGCGCCGTCGGGTTAGCGGTTGACGGAT
>Ga0082335_1009845_pt1 | contig 10102 bp, 5 predicted proteins | sample Subgrocontami58m_FD_72375 | JGI IMG/M metagenome (GOLD analysis project Ga0082335, IMG submission 72375) | Subsurface groundwater microbial communities from S. Glens Falls, New York, USA - GMW37 contaminated, 5.8 m (SPADES assembly) (version 2) ... | reverse complement strand
CGGCGGCGCGGGCTTCGATAGCCTCCGACTCTTCGATCAGCGGGCAAATGATGAAGGCCTGGCGCCCCTCGCGGACCTGTTTGCGCAGGAACTCGTAGGCTTGCTCCCTCTTGTCCGGCCCGACCATTTTTGTCTTGATGGGCTGCCTGCCCGGCGGGAGCTGGTCTATCACCGAAAGTTCCAGGTCGCCGTAGAGGGTGAGCGCCAAGGTGCGCGGTATGGGAGTCGCTGTCATCACCAGGAGGTGCGGGTTGAAGCCCTTCTGCCTCAGCGACGAACGCTGCAGCACGCCGAAGCGGTGCTGCTCATCCACGACCGCGAGGCCCAGGCGTTGGAATTCGACGCATTCCTGGACGAGAGCGTGCGTGCCGACGACGATATCGATCTCGCCTTGCAGTAGCTTCTGCTGCAGTGAGTCCTTGTCCTTTTTCTTGACGCTGCCGGTGAGCAGGGCTACGGACACGGTCCGGTCCAGGAACGAGGAGTACGTGTGGACCAGTCCCTCCTCAATCTCCGGCTTGCCTGCCCGCGAGAGGAGCGCTGAAATACTGCGGAAGTGCTGTTCCGCGAGTATTTCCGTAGGGGCCATGATCGCCGCCTGAAAACCGCAGGACACGGCAACCACCATGGCCGCGGCGGCGATGACGGTCTTGCCGAACGCTGTGGTAGCCGACAGAACGCCCGTGTCGTGCGCCATCATGGCCTCTGCGGCCACTTGCTGCTCTGGCCGAAGTTCGCCCCGGAACGAAACGCTCAGAGTGTCGCCACGCAGGCGTTCATCGCGAACGACCGGCTGGATGTGCAGCGCGTGTAACGTCGCCTGCGCCTCCTCCAGACAACCGCGGGGCAGAGCGATGTGCCGTGGATGATCCTCGGCGCAAGCGATGATCCGCGGCTTGTCATAGGTGGGCAGACGCATCGCCTGGGCGCGATAGAACTCAGGGTTTTGAAATGCCGCCAATCGAAGCAGCCGGTTGCGAAGCCCCGGAGGCAGGTCATCCTTGGCAATATACACCTGGTCCCCAACAACCAGTTCCAGACTCTCGGGCACCGGCCCCGCGACCGGGGTTTCCTTCGGGCGGCGCGAAGGAGGCGCCGTCCAAGGAGTCTCCTCCTCCTCGTCCGCGAGCACCAGACGCACCCCGACAATCCGTCCCCTGCCCTCGGCATCGCGCACGACCGCCTCGGTTTGCGCGCGGCTAATCCTTCGGACAGATGACAAGAACGTCCACTGATCAGGGTATGGCTCGAATTGCTCGTCCAGAAAGACGCTGTTTCCTCGAGCCCTCGGCTGCTTTTGCAGCGGCAGGGCGATGAGGTTACCGAATCCTCCTTTGGGAAGGGTGTCCTGGTTGGGGAAGAGTCGGTCATACGAACCCAGACCGATGTCCGGACGGCTTTCCATCGTCTCGGTGAGGAGGTGCGCGCCCAGGTTTCGCGCCATGCGCGCCGGGAAGGCTTCCTCAAAGAAGAGCCAGACATGCCCGCCGTTGCCCGAACGCGATCTCTCGATCGCTGCTGGAAAAGCGAGCCGCCAGCATGTTTGCATAAACGCCCCGGCATCCTCCCGCCAGGCGTCCCCATCGAAATCCACCGCCAGAAAGTAACATGCCTCATCCGCGAGCATTGGATAGGCTCCCATTGTAAAATCGCGTCCGCGATCGTCCTGTCCGGAAAGATGCCAGCGGATCACATCATCGTTTACCGGAAGCAAACGCCGGTTCGCGCAATCGGCGCATTTTACCCTCGGCTTGTCGCATACGCCGCGAGCCCATTCGTTGGCGCAAGCAGGCTGGTAACCCGCTCGGCCGGTTTTTCGACTCTCAAATCGACGCGGATACACATCCTCGCGCCCTCGAAACAGGGAGCGGAACAGGGCGATCTTGGCGGCGGGCGCGGAATCCTGCGTGACCAACCCATCCCCTGGATTCGGGGCGGCAACCTCGGCCTGGACGATGAGCCCATCTGGGAACGCATCCGCAGTCATTCCGCGAGGGTAGCGCAAATACGCGAGTGTGTCGATGGGCGGGAAAACGACGGTTACTGCCTGAGATGTAGGATGGGCCACGATAGGCGCTCTTGCCCCGGAGGAGGAAGGTAGCGCCCGCTGTCCTCAGCGGGCCGGAGAGGCGGTCGAACGTCCAAGACGGCGCGATAGGGACATCGCGCCCTACCCACGGCGTACCGGCTCGCTGTCCTGAACGGGCTGCGCTCGCGGTCGAACGTCCGAAGCGACGCGCGTGGACCCAAGGAAATTGCTTCGATTTCGTCGGCGCACCAAGAACCGGTTTGGCCCGGCTCCAACCTGCCCGCGACATGAGTCCAGTGAATTCGATCTAGCTCCGGCGAAACCGATGCCACAGCCGTTGGAGCATTCCGACTGGCTGGGCTAGCGCGTCGCGCAGCTCCACCCCCAACCCCTCAGTTGGGATATACGCCTCTGCGGAACTCAGGGCTGGCCTCCAAGACCGTCTTTGAGTCTGTTTGTCAGTCTAGGTGGCTTCCCAATCCGGGTGGGCGGCCTGATTTCGTTCATCCATGAAGGCGTGCGTGACAAGCCAAGGCTACCGGCCTTTATGGCGCCGCCCCCGTGATCAGGCGCCGCGATTGGGATTGCAGCCTGACACCGCACCTGCCAGAATATTCTTCAAGATGTCCGACGCGCACGACAACGACGCCCTGAGCTTTGTTATCCATCCCGCCGGTGGGGGGTGCGAGGTGCCGGTCTCCTTGCTGACCCAAACGCTTGCCACGTTGCAGGAATTGGTCCACTTGTTCGCGCTTCAGGAGGAAGGGCGGTCCTTGCGGCAGCGGCTCCGTCTTTCTGAGGAGATCAAGGGCAAATATGTTCTGCAATGCTCTCCGCCGCAACCCGGCAGCTTCGCCTTCACGGGCCACGTTCGTGGCGGGCCCGGCGATCTCTTTGCCAGCCAGAACGTTGCCCATGTCGTGGCCAATCTCCACCGGTTCACCCGCGCCACGGTGGACGGCCAGGCAGATATCCTGCCACAGATCGTCCCAGACACCCGGTTGCGCCATCGAATTCTCACCCGCCTCATCTCGCTCAGCCCCGCGCCCGGCAGTGGATACCTCCACGAGTTGTGCAACGGGACCGGTCCTGCCACCGCGCTCGAGGAAACGTTGCCGAACCGCATCGAATCGCTCCTCACGTCCCCGACCGAGCGCGATGAACTTCAGACTGTGACCGGCAGGCTGGACGCCATCGCGTTTGGGGAGCACAAGCTCACGATTATTTATGCGCCCAAGCGCCGCGCCCTCGAATGTTTCTACGACGAGGACCTGGAGCCGATGCTGTTGGAGAACCGACGTGACCTGATCCAGGTCACAGGTCGCGTCATCATGGACGACGACAACCACCCGAAGAAGATTGTGGAAGTGGAGCAAATTCGGGATTTGGACCTCTCACCGTTCGTGGTGGGTGAAGTCACAGGGGGCGGCTTCCGGCTCCGACCGCGGAAATCCGTCCCGCTCCAGCCCTCGCTTAGCGAGACGGAGCAACTGATTTGCATCGCGCATTCGGAGTGGGATTTGGATGTTTTCGCCCCGACGCGGGGCGAGCTGTTCCAAGAGTTGAAGGAGCAGGTTTTGATGCTCTGGATCGAATTCGCGCGGGGTGCGGACGAGGCGCTCTCCGCTCCCGCCCGGCGCGTGAAGGAACAACTGCTGAAGGATTGGGAGGAACTACCCGATGCCAAAGGATAAACGTGACGTTGAGGCTGGCTTGCTCTCCAAAGGTTTTGAACGGCGGACCTCAGACCACAACTACTTCATCTACGTCGCGCTCGACGGCAAGAAGTCGCTCGCCAAGACCAAGACCAGCTTTGGCCGAGGCTTCGACATTGACGATCACCTGCTTTCGCAGATGGCTCGGCAATGCGGTGTCACCAAACCCCAGTTCCTAAGGTTGGTGGAGTGTCCATTGTAGCGGCCCGAATACGAAGCCTTCCTTCGCCAATCTGGGAAGCTCTAGTCGCTCGCCCTCGAACCCGGCTGCTGTTCCCGTAGCCGCGCGGATCTCAGCGTCTCAATACAACAATATGAGGACGGTGGCTTGTTGCGCATCCTTCACCACCTCCTCGAACTTTCGCTCCTTCGTGTAAGGCTCTTTCAGCTTTGCCGCCACCGCTGGCACCGATTCAAGGAAACCGAGGAGATAAGTGCTTTTCACCGCGTAATTCATATTCTCTGGTAGCATGCCGGTCGTAGCCAGCGCCGCCCTCTGGCTCAACTTCGCCACCACCACGCCGATAACGTTCCCGCGCTCATCCACCAGCGCCCCGCCTGAATTCCCCGGCTGTATGGCCGTGCTAATTCTTCCACCTATCGGCAAATTCAACCACCAAACGGTATGCTCTCGCTGTAGCCGAGCAGCCACCACCGAACCAGATCAAGTTCAGGCGTCCTTCTTCCGATTGGTGAAGTGCATAGTGGTCAACGTACTCGGTCACGTTGTACGCGGCCCAGAGCGGGGCACGGACATCCTCAAGTCGTTGCCCTTCCCCTGCTCGCACAAGCGCCGCGTTTCGGTGATACGCTGGTAAATCGGGGAACCTAGGCGGCCCGCTAGCATGCTCGCGCCGCAGCCTGCCGCAGAGGGTACCCGAACCGTGCATCCCGAAGTTGTTGGTAAACGAGAGAAGTCGGCCAATCCCGGCCAACGGGGGTTGGGAGCACCAACAACATCGGGATGCACCGGTACCCGAAGATGTGCCTGATTCAGGCTCGACGAGACTGCCCGAATATGCTAATGTCCAGCTAATAGCACGATTACACCGATCCTATGAAACTGCTGCTTCTCGTTTCTGCCCTGATGGCCCCGTTCGTACTCGCTACCAGCGCCCTCGCCCAAACAGGCCCCTACTACCCATCGGACTGGCCGACGCTGCGAGATCCGACGAAAGTCGTCCACTACGTTGTGACCGACGGAGGCTTGCCCCACCCCGGCGGCAGTTGGATCGCCGATGCGCTCCAGATCCTCACGGGTGGCGATCAAGTCACGGAGGATTTCACCATCGACGGTCATACCGGCAAGAAAGTCACGGGTAACAACCTCAATATCGCGGATGCAACCTTCGCTTCGTGGGCCGAGTCTGAGTTTATCGACATCCTCATGCAGGTCTATGGCGATGACGGCTTGTTCAACGCGCAAGGTCAGCCGCGCAACTTCAATTTCCTCACTGGTACACTACCCGAACTGGCGGCTCCCGTCGGAGGCCAGATCCCGGTGGAGGCGAAGAACAAGAAGTGGAACTGGGTGCTGTTCCGCATCCCCAACGGCGTACGGGCTTCCGATGGCACGCGGTTCGTAGGGTCCATCCCGGCAAACGCGCAAGGTGCCACCGCAAAAGGCGGCGTGAACGACGGAACAATCCGCGTCGAGGGCGTACCGAACTTCATTGTCCGGGTGATCGCATTCGGCGAGGAGGGTGCTTTTGGTGATCCGACCGATATCAACAAGTTCTTCCCGGCCGAGACCTGCGATCCCGAGCCCGAAACGAACCTGGCTGGGATTGATTTCGCCGCCGGCACGACCAACCACGTGCAAGTGATCAACGACGGTGACCAAACGGTGACGTTCGAATCCAGCGTCGGCCCAACCGGCGACAAGCGCCACGCTGTAGTTCCGAGTGGCACCTTCCTCAACTTCGGCATCACCGAGAACTACCTGGGCAAGCCATGCAACAGTCCGCGTACCGTCAAGGTTTGCGTGGACTTCTATGATGACCCGGCCTTTGCGGGTCTCGCCGTTCGCTTCGGGCCGGAGGCCTATGCCACCGATGACAAGGGCGGCATCGCCATCTACCCCGCAGCCTCGCGACAGATGCTTGCGGGCACCGACAAGTGGATTCGTCGTTCCTGGACGGTGCCTGCCGTCAACCTCAAGGGTGTCAACGCAGGTACTCTGACCGCCGGGCCACGCTTCGCGTCCCAGGGCGGCCGTGTGGCGGTGTCGCGCATCGAGATCGCCGTCCTCCGCGTCGGCGATCATCCACTGGCCGGGTTCGACCCGCTCGCCGAGTGCTACTCGGACCCGAACATCTGTACGGACGCGTACGGCAGCTTTGCTGAACTCGATCTCGGCAAGGACGTGAAGAATGGGCTCGACGTCGGCACCAGCGCCGGCGACCAGGAAATGATCATCGCCGAGGCGGGTCCATCCGGTGATCGGCGCCAGGCGATTCGGCCTGCGCGGGAAGACGGGACACCGGGGTATGCGCATCAATACCTGCAATTCGCCATCCTGAACGAGGCCCTCGGCCCTAATACGCAACCGCCCGCCCACCTCGCCATGTGCATCACCTATTACGATGATCCGGCGCTGATCGGCGCTCAGTTCAGGCCCGAGGTGTACCAGACTGAAAAGAACGGTGTACAAACGCTTGCGTTTACGGATAACACTTGGCTGGTCACGCTGGAAGGCACCGACAGGTGGCGGACGGCCTACTGGGAAATCCCAGACATCAAGTTTATCGGCGTCAACCAGAAGCCCCAGGCTGCGGCGCGCATTTTCGCTTCCAGCAAGATCTTCGTCACCGCGGTCAGGTACGCTGTGATCCGCCCCTGCGGCCCGAGGGCGGGGGTCAACCTCCTAGAGAGCTGCAACCCTGCCGTACAACAACCAGGAAGCAAGATCTGGGAGTTTCAGGCCGACAACAACATTCGCTCAACCCCGGCCATTGGGACCGACGGCACCATATACTTTAACGACATAACTGGATATCTCTACGCTTTGAATTCCGACGGCACCCAAAAGTGGAAATCGCCGATTGACTACGGAGGTACCGGCAGCTATGGGACGTCTCCAGCTATTGGGGTTGATGGGACAGTCTATGTGGGAGCCGGTAAACGAATGTTCGCGTTCAAGGCGGACGGGACACAAAAGTGGATACTGCCAACGCCCGCCGGCCTTTTGTCATCGCCGGCGATTGGCTCAGATGGCACCATCTATTTTGGATTGTCCAATTATACGAATCTCTTCTTTGCGGTTAATCCTGATGGCACGAAAAAGTGGGCTTTTGTGGCTGGGAGCCGGGTATTCTCATCCCCTGCTATCGGAGCAGATGGCTCAATTTACTTTGGCACATTGGACAGCAAGACCCTCTTTGCACTATCGCCCAATGGCACAAAGAAATGGGAATTGCCTATCGGCAATACTTACTCTTCACCAGCGATTGGAGCGGACGGCATTATCTATATCGGTGATAATGATGGCAAGCTTTACGCGATAAAGTCCGATGGCACGAAGCAGTGGGAATTTCAAGCAGGCGACTCTATTGGCTCAGCGCCCGCGATTGGAAAGGATGGCACGATTTACTTTGGTTCGTGGAATAGCAATTTCTATGCCCTAAACCCTGACAAGTCGCTGAAGTGGAAGTACGTTGGAAGTGAGAGATTCTTTGGTTCTTGCCCTGCGATTTCGGATCAGGGTACAGTTTACTTCCAGGACGACCGAAACAAGCTTTATGCTTTTGGCCCTGATGGCACTAAGCGGTGGGAGTTCGAAACAAGAGGAGAATACCTTCTGGAGTTGCGTGCTGGTCCAACAATCGCAAAGAACGGAACGGTGTACATTGGGGCTAATGATTCTAAGCTGTACGCCATTAAGGGAGACGGCGGACCCGCCGACAGTCCCTGGCCAGTGTTCCGGCGGGATGCGCGCCATACGGCGAGAGCGAGAGTAGTGGCAGGACCCCAAAACGTAAACGCCCATCAAGGAAGCAGTGTGACTTTTCACGTCGAAACAACAGAAACACAGCCGATCAGCTTCCAGTGGTTGTTCAATGGAGCACACTTGCCTGGCGCTACTAACGTCTCATTGACGTTAAACAATATCACGACTGGTCAAGAAGGCATTTACGCGGTAGTGGTGACCCAGGATGGGTTGAGCCAAACGCTTTCTTTAATGACGCTCACTGTTGACGCTGCGTTCACCAAGATTACGGCTGGCAGTATTGTTAACGAAGCTGGAGGCTCTATTGGCTGTGCTTGGGGAGACTATGACAATGACGGTTTTCTCGATTTGGTCGTCGCCAATGGCAATGTGGCTAGTCAGAACGAGTTTCTATACCACAATAAGGGAAATGGCACGTTTGACAAAGTGACCACGGGGCCTGTTGTGAATGCTGGTGGAGTCTCGACATCACCGGCTTGGGCCGATTATGACAACAACGGCACGTTGGATCTCTTCATCGCCAACTGGTCCAATGAACCTCAGTTTTCTCAGTTTCTGTTCCAGAATCTAGGCGACGGGGTATTTGTGCGCGTTACCAACGTGATAAGCGCGGTTGACCTTTCTCACGGGTGCGCTTGGGCAGACTATGATGGCGACGGGAACCTCGACCTGTTCATTGCCAACAACAACACGAATGGTAATTTTCTCTATCATGGCAACGGTGATGGCACTTTCGAGCGCGTGACGACAGGCACCATCGTAACAGATCGGTCGTCGGGCTCGTCAGATGGCGTTTGGGGAGACTACAACAATGATGGCCGCCCCGATCTGTTTCTGACGAATCTCGGGGGCAACAACGCTCTTTACAGAAATGAGGGAAACGGTGCTTTTACGCGAATAACCGCCGGCCTCATTGTCAACGACGGCTCGGCCAATGGCGCGGCGTGGGGGGATTACGATAATGACGGGAACCTCGACTTGGTCACAACCGGTGCCGGGGAAGCCCGCCTGTACCATAACAACGGCTTTGGGGGCTTCACAAAGACAGTCATGACAAATCCAGGAACGGAGTTGGCAGCCTGCGCTTGGGGCGATTACGACAATGATGGTTTCCTTGACCTATTTGTGACGGACAGATTGGGACACAACAACATCATGTACCACAACAACGGAGATGGCACCTTCAACCAGGTTACATCCGGCAGCCCCGTGAACGACGGCGGTCACTCATGGAGTGCTGCTTTTGGGGATTATGACAACGACGGGTTTCTTGACCTATTTGTCTGTAATCGCGGCGGCGAGAATAACTTCCTGTATCGTAACAATGGCAACTCCAACCATTGGTTCAAGGCGAACCTGATCGGAACGAGTTCGAATCGTTCGGCTATCGGGGCGAAGGTCAGGCTGAAGGCGGTTATTGGCGGCCGGGAATTGGGGCAATTGTGCGAGGTAGCAAGTGGCGGATCGTTCGGGGAGGCTTCGTTGAATATCCATTTCGGCCTTGGCAACGCTGCGAAGGTCGAAGCGCTACGGATCGAGTGGCCTTCGGGGATCGTACAGGAAATGGGAGGTTTGGCGGTGGACCAATTCGTAACCATTGCCGAGCCTCCGGTATTGAAGGTTGGTGAAGGTGCTACGGCGACCGGGTTTGAGATGATACTGACAAGCCGTGGCGGCTTCACCTACGAGATTCAATCTTCAACGGACCTCGTGAACTGGAGCTTCTGGAAGACCATCAGCAAAGTCAACGGATCGGTTCAAGTCGTGGACACCCAGTCGCCACTTCCAGCCACACGGTTTTTCCGGGTCCGTCCCCAGTGATAGTTTCAGGGGTCTTGCTTGAAAGACGCCCCGGAGAATGGTATGCGTCCGGCCAACGGGGCACGCGACGCACTGGGCTTGCCGGTCCGGTGCACTCCCTGACTGGTTTCTCGGCTGTCGGCGTCGATCATCCGCCGTGTCGTATCCGCTCTGTACTCACTGACCTGGGGCCAGGACGGGCCGGAACCCGAAGCCGCTGCTCGCGCTGTCCGGCCAGTGGTTGTAACGGTTCGCCGATCGGCAGTCGAACCCGTAGCGATACCAACCGCCTCCGCGAAGCACGCGGTTCGCGCCCGTAGCGGGACCACGGGGGTCAGTCACACTCCCGCCCGGATAGTCGCCATACCAGTCCGAACACCATTCGTACACGTTCCCGGGCATGTCATACAAGCCCCAAGCGTTGGCAGGGTAGGAACCTACCTTGGTGGTCCTTCCTAAATTGGGTCCTTTGGCAGCCCCACCATACGGAAAGTCCCCATTAAAATTAGCTTGAGCCGAGCTGAGGCTGTTCCCATAGGCCGTTGCAGTTGTCGTCCCCGCCCGGCACGCATATTCCCACTCTGCCTCTGTCGGTAGTCAGTACACGTA
>Ga0082335_1009842_pt1 | contig 10105 bp, 10 predicted proteins | sample Subgrocontami58m_FD_72375 | JGI IMG/M metagenome (GOLD analysis project Ga0082335, IMG submission 72375) | Subsurface groundwater microbial communities from S. Glens Falls, New York, USA - GMW37 contaminated, 5.8 m (SPADES assembly) (version 2) ... | reverse complement strand
CCACGGCCAAAAGACCGTGGCGTTACTTTATGCGCGGTCATGCTTGATAAGGCCTTCGAGGTTTGCCTGGATTTGTGGCGAGGAAGTAAAAAACAGAAATGATGCTCATCGTGGGCACGATTCCTAACAAAGACCTGCCTTTGACAGTGGGAAAGGTTAGTTTAGAGGGAGATTTCCTGGCGGTGAACGGCCGGCGCTTCGCCTGTACGCAGGGTACCGGTGCTCTGATAACCGCTGCTTTAGTAACCACTGAGTATCTTAAACTTGAACCGCCTCACGCGCTGGTTATCGGCGATATTGGCGGAATCAGTGACAAAGGTACCCGGGAGATTTATCAGTACCTTATCGATAAGGTGTGTGTGTTGTTGCCGAAGGTTCTTGTTTTGCATTATTGCCTGCCTATAATGCCTCTTATGCAGAAACTCTGCCAGAAAATAGATAGCTGCTCGCAGCGGCCATTTATGATCGCCGATGCCGGTGCCATGTACGCGGCCAAAGGGGCCGGTTTAGCCCAGAAGTTTGATATTTTTACTCCCGATGTTACCGAAATGGGCTTCTTGGCCGACCCCGAGGCAGCACACCCGGCTTACGCCGCGAGACACCTCTTTGACTGTGAACCGGAGAAGATACCGGACCTAATCGATATTGCTTATAAAGATAAGAACGCAGCCAAGCTCCTGCTGGTTAAGGGGAAAATAGATTACATAGCTGCCGAAGGCAAAATATTAGCCAGAGTAGATGAACCGGATGTGCCGGCTCTGGAAGCTATCGGTGGGACAGGGGATACTGTCGCAGGTATTGTCTCCGCACTTATTTATGCCGATTTCAAACCACAAGAGGCCGCAGTTGTTGCCGCTAAAGTTAACCGGGTGGCCGGCCAGCTTGCCCGGGCGACACCGGCGACCAAAGTGAAAAAAATCATCGACCAGTTTCCAGCCATCCTGAAAGAATACCTCCCGGATCCGAAGGTAGTGGCCAAGGACTAGAGATTGGGAGCGGGAAGCCTGTGTATCCCAATTTACATCTGGCGGGATGATTTCGGATGACATTTGGGCAAAGCCTCCTCGACCAAAGAATGGGATTTGCTTTGTGAGCGGTAAGGTATCTCTGGTGGGCATTGGTCCCGGAAGCATCGACGATATGACTCCCAGAGCGGAAAGCACGTTAAGAAAAGTATCGGTCATCATCGGTCATAAGACCTGTTTGGAAATGATAGGTCCGATTTATCGAAATACCGCAAAAGAGATTATCGCTGAAGACTTGACTCCGGTAGAACGGTCCAGGATTGCAGTGGATCGGGCACTCAACGGGGCTGAAGTTGCTATAGTGACTACCGGCGACCCCGGTATTTTTGCCATTGCCAGCACTTTCTTCGGCTATCTCAGAGAAAAAGGGATAATAGTGTCCGTGGATGTCATTCCGGGAGTGACAACGGCCAATGCTGCTGCTTCCCTATTAGGTTCGCCTCTGGGGAAAGATTTCGCCGTAATCAGTCTGTCTGATATGGCTTCCCCGTGGAATGATATCAAGAGCCGGCTTGAGTCTGCCGCTATTGCTGATTTCGTGATTGCTTTGTATAACCCGAAGGGCAAGGCGGGTAATCGGCGGCTCAAAAAGGCGATAAATATCCTCATGGATTATGATAAAGCGTCCACCCCTGTTGGTATTGTCACCGATGCTGCCAGGGAGACAGAGAATGTCCAAATTACCACTTTGGGAGACGTATTAAGCTGCCATATTGACACACAGTCGATACTGATAGTCGGAAATTCCCAGACGTATGTTTTTGATGGCAGGATGGTTACCCCCAGGGAATATCGAGAAGGCATCGGTTACTGATTTGAATCAAGGCAGTTTAGTCAACCGGATGCAAACGATGATATCAAGATAAACTCACGCGATATAAAGTCGGTGACTGGAAACATGGACGCAAGAGCAAGGAAATAAATCAAGGTCGTTCGGAAGCATGCCGGAATATCTGAGCAGGGTCGGGAAAGAAATCTCCCGGCGTGTTTTTCTTAAAGATGCCACCCTGGTTGTTGGCGATGCGCCTATTGTTGGTTTAGTCGCGCGCCTGGATGCCTGTGCGCCAAAGAACGGGACTGTTCCGCAGAGTGCTAATGAAGTCTGGATTGAGCGATAACGGTCTTTTTAATAGAACCTTATCGCCTGGTGACTCCTTTAGCTTTACCTTTACCGAGCATGGGATTTTTCGTTATCGCTGTATTAACTACCCCGAAATGGTAGGCGAGGTTATTGCAGGGCAGGTAGTTGCTTCTAATTGTTAGGCCTTTGTAACAGTTGGTTGCACCCCATTTAGGCACTCTCCTGAACTATATAGGAAGCCTTTCATCCGGGGAAGGGGGCAGTAACGTCGGCGGTTCGGATAATTCTTGCTCGTGTCACGGCGCTTCGATCACGCTGTGTGAAACGGCCTTTGGACCAGAAACTGCACCGGGTGAAGCAAAACCGGTCGCAATCAGGGTTATCTTTACCTCGTTTGGTTGAATTGACGGATGGTAGGCGACGCCGAAGATTATGTTGGCTTCTGGAGTAGCGACTCGCCTGATGAATTCAGCCGCTTCGTTTACCTCGTGCAGAGTCAGCGTATCGCTGCCGACGATGTTGAAAAGGATGCCGTTCGCTCCCGCGACGGGAACATCCATAAGAGGACTGGTTAAAGCAGCTTGAGCAGCTTCAAGGGAACGGTTCGGTCCACGGCCGATGCCTATTGACATGAAGGCCGAACCGCTGTCTTTTAATATCGCCTTGATATCGGCGAAATCCAGATTTATTATCCCGGGCGTGTTGAGTACTTCGGCGATTACCTGAATACCTTGCTTGAGCAGGCGGTCTGATACCAGGAAAGCCTCATCAATACCCAACCTTTGATCATTTAATTCCAGCAAGCGGTCGTTAGGTACGACAACCAAGGAATCCACCTTGCCGAGCAAGGCGGCAATCCCTTGGTCGGCAACTTCGCTGCGGTGCCGGCCTTCGAAAGCAAAAGGTTTACTGACTACGGCAATGGTCAATGCTCCGGCCTTGCGAGCGATTTCACCAACGATAGGGGCCGACCCGGTTCCGGTGCCGCCTCCCATCCCGCACGTAATAAAGACCAGGTCGGTGTCGGTTACAAGTGCCGCTATTTCATCGCGGTTTTCTTCCGCGGCTTTACGGCCCAGTTCATGGTTGCCTCCGGCCCCCATACCTTTCGTGATAATTCTGCCGAGTTGATGGCGGACCGGAGCTTCCGTAAGTTCAAGAGATTGGCTGTCGGTATTCATGGCGATGAATTCAACGCCGCGAATATCCTCGCGGACCATGCGAGTAATGGTGTTGCATCCGGTGCCGCCCAGCCCGATCACCTTAATCTTAACATGACTACCACAAAAGCTTGCCTTCGACATTTCAGCTGCCGGATACTACCGGTTCCAGGCTGGAAACCGCTTAACCAGGTAGGTAATGCTCTTAAGTTGTGTAGCGAGGCGCCGCAGGTTATCATTCAGACTGTGGGCTTTTAACTCAGGGGCGACCTGTTGTTTTGCCCCCCAGAGCAAAAGACCGATATTGGTAGCGTAAGCCGGATCGCATAAAGTGTCGCTTATTCCCGGCATGGGTGCGGGCCGCCCAACTCTGACCGGGAGCTTAAGAATCTGTTTTCCCAGCAAGTCGATTCCGGCCAGATTAGAACTACCACCCGTAAGAACCAACCCGGTTGGAACCAGAGTTTCGTAGTTTGACTGGGGCAACTCTAAAACGATCAATCCCAGTATTTCTTCGACACGAGCGCGCAGGATTTTTCTCAATTCCTGGTATGACACCGGACGGCCATCATCAAAAGATGTCTTGGGATTTTCCAATTGACCTTCAAGCGCCATGGTGACACCGCCATGCTCTTTTTTCATTTGTTCGGCAACATTAAAGGGCAAGCCCGTGCCGACGGCAATATCACGGGTAAGCTGATAGCCGGCCACGGAAATGATAGCGGTATGCCAGATGCTGCCGTCTCTGAAAACGGCAACGTCGGTGGTCCCGCCGCCGATATCGGCCAGGATAACACCTTTTTGTTTTTCCTCTTCGGTAAGGACAGCTTCGCTGCTGGCCAGAGGTTCCAGTACGAGTTCATCGATGCCAATGCCCAAACCTTCTATGCACGAGGCGATATTCTTCATAGAAGCGGCAGCCGCCGTGATTATGTGAGTCTCCACATCTAACTGGCAGCCGTGCATGCCTACCGGGTCTTTTACTCCGGTACTCCCGTTAACCGCGTAGCTTCTAGGAATAATATGAAGCAACTTCTGGCCGTTGGGTATATTAAAGTGGCGTGCACTTTGAATAACGCGTTTCAAATCCTCGAAACGCACTGCCCTATCGTGACGGGATAGCGTGACAGCACCGCGGCGGTTCAAAGAACTCACGTGTCTGCCGGTAACGCCAATATAAGCAGAATTTACTTTGCGGCCGCTGGAAAACTCGGCCTTTCTGACTGACTCGCGAATGGACTGCCTGGCTTCTTGAATTCCGACCACAAGACCTTTGTGCATTCCGCTAGAAGGTGTAATCCCTACGCCGACAATGCGAAGAATCTTACCGTTCTCGACTTCGGCGATAGTGGTGCATACTTTGGTGGTCCCGACGTCAATCGCGGTGAGAATACTACTTTTCATACCACCTCCTGTCTCCTGTTACGAACTCCAGCAATTAAATCCATGGTAAAGTCACGATCTCGAAATTCTTTTATACCGGTAAACGCTTCGCCACTCGTAATTTGGCGCTGCGGCTACGTGGATTGGCTGCGATTTCCGCCGCTCCCGGCTTGATTACCTTATTGTAGAGGCTCATTCTGGCTTTGTGGCCACAGACGCATGTCGGGGTTTCCGGGGGACAGAGGCAGTCCGTGGTTTCCCGCCGCATAAACTGTTTCACAATGCGGTCTTCCAAAGAATGGTAACTGATGACCGCCAGGCGGCCTTCCCTTGCGAGCAAACCGACGGCTTGTTTAAGCGCCGATTCCAGATTAACCAACTCTTGATTTACCACGATGCGAAGCGCCTGGAAAGTCCGCGTCGCCGGATGAATTCGGCCGCGTTCCCCTCCCATCGCCTTTTCTACCGCCTTGGCTAACTGCAGTGTTGTACTCAGGGGGCGAGATTGAACGATCTGGCGGGCGATACGCCGGCTATGGGGCTCTTCGCCGTACATCCAGATGATTTGAGCTATTCTGAATTCTGGAAACTTGTTTACGATCTCGGCGGCGGTGAGTTTTTGGTCAGGACCAAAGCGCATATCCAGCGGCCCTTCTTGCTGAAAGCTGAATCCGCGATCGCCGTCTTCTAATTGAAGGGAAGATAATCCTAGGTCGAACAATATACCGTTGACGCATAAATCAATTCTCGGACTGGATGGAGTTGGACCAGACGTGGGCCAAAGAGTAGCATCACCACTGAATTTCTGGTAAATCATATTCAGGTTGGCGAAGTTATCGTTCACCAGTTGGACCGCATTCCCGTAAGGTTCGAGCCTTTTCCGGGCGACTTTTATGGCTTCGGGGTCGGCATCGATACCCAGTAGCACTCCTCCGGGTAAACTGTGCTTCAGGATAGCCGCCGCATGACCGCCGTTACCAACCGTACAATCAATATAGCGACCGCAAGAGTGAACATTTAAACCTTCAACCACTTCTTTAACGAGTACCGGAATATGTGTTACCATTTCTTACCTCACCTTTTTGTTTCCATATTTTCCATGATTTGCCTGGTCTGTTCCCGACTCGCGGTTTTTTCTGCTTCCCACTCTTGTTTGTTCCACAGTTCAAGGTATGTATTGGCTCCAGCTACAACAACCTGCTCCTTGATGCCGGCGTACTTCCGGAGAGTCGACGGCAAAGTTATCCTTCCCTGACTGTCGAACTTCAGGTTAAAGGCGGTAGCGAAAACAGCCCGGTTAATGCTCCGCAGCTGGCTTGAATCGGCGGTACCCGCCGTCAATGCTTCTGTCACCTTTGACCACTCGGAAAGCGGATACACAATTATGTGCTTCTCAACGCCGGGGGTTAACACCATGCCTTCCCTGAGTTCTGCACGGAACCTGGGAGGAATCGGAATTCTTCCCTTGGCATCGACTTTATGCTCGAATTCGCCGGCAAACCGGCCTGATTCGATAACCATCTGTTTCACCAATTCACCACTAAACGGTTATGTTATAGAAGATGTAGGTATTAATCCCCACTAATCACCACTCCATGCCATTATGAACTTTCCTCAGACGGATGTCAATAGCCACCTGAGACTGGAAATTTTTAAAGAGCCACGGGACATGATAGAATAGAGCTCTATGCAAATCGATATTCTAACATTGTTCCCGGAAATGTTTGCCGGCCCGTTTGGTTCAGGCATTATGAAGCGCGCCATCGAGCGTAACCTGGTGAGGATAAACGTTTTTAATATCAGGGATTGGACCCATGACAAGCATCATACGGTCGATGATTATCCCTACGGTGGAGGCGCCGGCATGGTGCTCAAGCCGCAGCCGATCTTCGACGCCGTTGAAGCCGTTACCGGCAGCAGTGAAAGTCAGCCCAAGGACGATGTACCTGTCATACTGCTTTCTCCGCAGGGACGCTTGTTTTCACATGGCATTGCCGCCGACCTGGCCCGGTACAGCCGGATGATACTGATATGCGGACATTACGAGGGAGTTGACGAAAGGGTCACAGAGCATCTGGTAACCGATGAAATCAGTATCGGTGACTATGTTCTTACCGGAGGAGAATTGCCGGCGATGGTGCTGGCTGATGCCATTGTCAGGCTTATCCCCCGAGTTCTAGGTTCGGATGAATCGGCGTTAGAGGAATCTCATGCTGCCGGTTTGCTCGAGTATCCGCAATATACCCGCCCCCCTGAATACCGCGGCTACTCCGTACCGGAAATCTTGCTATCCGGCGACCACGGTGCGGTAGCGAGCTGGCGCAAGGAACAATCGGTCTTACGCACATTGAAACGCCGCCCCGAGCTCCTTGATAAGGCTTGCTTAACCAGTGAAGAAAAACGTATAATCGATAAATCGAAAACTTTAGCCGAACAATAGCAAACAAGATAAACAATAGGAGTTGAACATCAAATGGATATGGCCTCGGTAATCGACATTAAACCGAAAACAAACGTTCCGGAGTTAAATCCGGGTGATAGCGTTAAAGTCAGCATCAAGGTTGTCGAAGGCGATAAGGAACGCATCCAGGTTTTCCAGGGTGTTGTAATTCGCATAAAGCATGCTGGTGACGGCGTCGTCTTCACGGTACGCCGCGCCAGCTACGGCGTTGGCGTGGAGCGTACTTTCCCGGTAAATTCGCCGCGTGTTGAAAAGATTGAGGTGGTACGGCGAGGTAAAGCCAGGCGAGCCCGTCTTTACTATCTGCGTGGGTTAAGCTCCAAGGCGTCCCGTATCAAAGAGAGACGAGAAACCGAGGGTGAAACCGCCGCAGAACAGCAACCGGCAGCAGAAGTACAGCCGGTTCCGAAGCCCGAATAACTCCGGGATATCTATCGGAAGTCTAGTATGGACTACGCCGAAGTCTGCGTCAATTCTCCCGCAGCGCGGCGGCAGACATTCAGCTATTCGATTCCTTCCCATCTGAAAGTTACTGAGGGAGAAGCAGTGCTTGTCCCTTTTGGCGCTCAAATACTGCAAGGTATTGTCCTACAGCTTACTGCCCAACCGGCGGTCGAACAAACCAGGGATATTGCCGGAATCGTCGATTCGCGGCCTCTACTGTCTCCCGAGCGCATCGAACTTGCTCGCTGGATAAGCGATTACTACCTGGCGCCCATATTCGATGCGGTAGCTCTCTTGCTCCCGCCGGGATTCGAACGAAAGGTGCTGACCTTCGTTTCTGCGGCGGTTCCGGAAGACTTTGATTCCTCGCTTACTCCTGACCAGCAACAGGTTCTCGATACGATTGCAAAGCAAACAACAGCCATTGGAACAGCAGCACTAGGCCGGTTGTTCGGTAAAAAGAAGGCTCAGCAAGTTATCGCCCAACTCGTCAAAAAACACTTACTGATTAGAACATATGACCTCGAACCAATAAAAGTCAGAGCGAAGACGGAAAGCCATTACGCTCTGAAACTCTCTCCTTTACAAGCTCGACAAGAGGCACAAAAGCTGCGGTCAAAAGCGAAAAGACAGGCTGAATTTCTCGAGTTCCTGGCCGATATGCCAGCGCCGGCATCAGTTGAAACCATCAGGCAAAGGATCGGGTTCAGAAAAAGCGTGGCTGACGCTCTTATAAAAAAGGGGTTTATAAACGGGACCGTGGCGAACGTGAGGCGCGATCCCCTCGCACATCTAAAAACTAACCTGTCCTGGCCGCTGCCGCTGACAGCAAACCAGTCCTCGGCTTTGAGTAAAATTACATCCAGTCTCGGAAAAATTGCGGCCGGCACCGGTTCCGGCGATGTGTTTTTACTGCACGGTGTTACGGGCAGCGGAAAGACTGAAGTTTATCTGCAGGCTTTGGCTGAAGCGGTCAAATTGGGTAAAAAGGGCATCGTTCTTGTGCCGGAAATTGCCCTGACACCCCAGACGTTGGAGCGTTTTACCGCGCGTTTCCCGGGTAGAGTTGCCATTTTGCACAGCCAATTAACCCTGGGCGAACAATTCGACGAATGGTCCAGAATACGAAACGGTGAGGTCGACGTGGTCGTTGGCCCACGGAGTGCTCTCTTTGCTCCTCAACCCGACCTCGGATTGATAGTAATAGATGAAGAGCACGAGTGGAACTACAAACAGACAGACAGGGCTCCTACTTATCACGCCCGCGCTGTCGCTTTAAGATTAGCAGGGCTGACCGGTGCTTCGGTGATTCTCGGCAGCGCTACTCCCGACGTTGAAACGTACTATCACGCACGCAAAGGCGACTATCGTTTGCTCGATCTGCCGGAAAGGTTGATTTCAGCAGAAGTACCTGATGATTCTCAGGTCAGTCCGGCGCTACCGCGCGCCATCGATGCTTCACTACCCGGTGTTGATGTGGTTGATATGCGGGAAGAACTCAAAGCCGGTAATCGAAGCCTTTTCAGCCGTGCTTTGCATCAAGCAGTTGCCGGTGCGTTGTCTGTTGGGGGACAGGTCATTCTTTTTCTCAATCGCCGCGGAGCCTCGACGTTTGTGCAATGCCGCCGGTGCGGTTTCAGTTTTCGCTGCCGCCGCTGCGATGTGCCGATGACGTACCATGCGGTGGAAGAAGCCGTTATATGTCACCAGTGCAATTACCGTACACCGCGGCCGGAATTCTGTCCGCGCTGCCGGAGCCCGCAAATAAAGTTTCTCGGCCTCGGCACGGAAAAGCTGGAGCAGGAAACTGCAGAGGCGTTTCCACGGTCTCGTTTGTTGCGGTGGGATAGCGACACTACCCGGGGATGGCATTCACACCAGGAGATTCTCGATAAGTTTCGCCGGCACGAGGCCGAAATACTTATCGGGACACAGATGGTCAGCAAGGGTCTGGATATGCCGCGAGTAACCCTGGTAGGGGTAATCAATGCCGACACGGGGCTGAACCTGCCGGACTTCCGCGCGGGCGAAAGGACGTTTCAATTGCTCAGCCAGGTAGCCGGCCGGGCCGGGCGTGGTCCAATGGGAGGCAGGGTTGTTATACAAACCTATTCTCCAGAACACTACACCATCCAGGCGGCGGCAAAACATGATTATGCCTTTTTCTACGGGAGGGAGATCGAATACAGGCGCGAACTGCATCAACCTCCATTCGCGGGATTAGCCAGCATGACTTACAGTCTTGCTAACGATGTTCTTTGCCGGAAGGAAGCCGAAAGAATGAAGCGTGAGCTAAACGAGGAAAAGGAGGCAAACGGTTTAAGGGATTTTAATATACTGGGGCCTGCACCGGCCTTCATCAGACGTCGTCGTGGACACTTCAGATGGCAACTCGTGGTGCGCGGTTCAAATCCATCTGCTTTTCTGCGTGAAATAGACGTGCCACAGGGATGGAAGATCGATATCGATCCAATAGGATTGGGGTAAAGGCTACAAAAGATGACTTGGCCAATTGTGATTCGGGAAGCACTTGGCTGCTGCCGACAAACTA
>Ga0082335_1009840_pt1 | contig 10108 bp, 7 predicted proteins | sample Subgrocontami58m_FD_72375 | JGI IMG/M metagenome (GOLD analysis project Ga0082335, IMG submission 72375) | Subsurface groundwater microbial communities from S. Glens Falls, New York, USA - GMW37 contaminated, 5.8 m (SPADES assembly) (version 2) ... | reverse complement strand
TAAGTAGTTGGATAAAAATTTAACAGAGGGACGAATCCATAATTTTCTTGCATCGGGAATAAAAATATTTCCGCGGATCCAAATGCCAAGCTTATGACCGAAACCCGGTTTTTCTTCTTCAATAAAAACATTATGTATGCGTTCTTCTTTTTTCTTACCCGTGATGAACTTAAATAAATTATACGGTTCCCAAATTTTTGTTCTTAAAATTTTAACACCATTCGGTATATCCTTAAAATTTCCTTCATCTAATACCGGGTATTCGGGATTCTCAGCAGTACAAATAATCGGCTCCCATCCAAACTCGCGTAAATATTTTGCAAACTTTAAACAGCGGTGGACAGCTATTCCGCCCGCCGGCGGCCAATAGTATGATATGATCAAAACTTTTTTCATTAGTGAATTATCCTCTCCGAATCTTCCGGTGCTTTATCAGATCCGCGAATTATTCCTTTTATAAAATCTATCATTTTAACGGGACTTAAAAGTATGTCCAGTTCCCGTTTTTCATAAAAGCGGAAGAAGTAAAGAATAACCGGAAATGAAACAGTGATGATTATTTTTATCAAGAAAGTTAGAACAAAATTCATATGAGGTAAAAAATAAATAGGTGATGAAAGTATAATTCCTATTAAAATCATCACAAGCAGCTTAGAATTTTCGTAAGGGATCTTAAAATATTTATTCGAGAATATTTGAGTTATGAAATAAAAAATTGTGAACGAAATTAAAGTATTCACGGCAGCAGCAATAATTCCGTATTTAGGTATAAAAATAAAATTTAGAATAATATTTAAAGCGGCAGCGGCGATTGTAATCCACGCAACATGTTTTGTGTTTTTTGTTAAAAACATTCCAATAGATGCGGTTAAACGCATTCCGCTTAGAACATAAGAAAGAAGAATGATCGGTATTACTAAGTAAGCAGAATGGAAATCATCCTGCAGAGCAAATATCTTTACTATCTCTTTGCTGAACAACGAAAGGAAAACAAATCCCCAAACAAAAAAGAAAGTCGAGTAGGTCATTAATTTTTGGAAGAACAGTTTATCATCCGGTTGACCGTAATATTTGTAAGCAACGGGTAATAATACTAAACTGAACGGGAGTATTAGGAACATATTAAGCACACCGGCAACGCGGTAACCTAAACCATATATCGCCACAGATTCTGAACCGAGGAGAAGTTTTATTATAAACCGGTCGCTTTGATTAAGCAGCATAAAACCCAACGAACTGAATATTAAAGGCAATCCGAATTTTAACGCAGTAACAAAAATTTGATTATTAAAATCGAATTTCATCTTAGGAATTATTTTTAATAAAAGCACAAGCACTGTAAATAATTCTGCCGATAAAGCGGCATACAAAATTCCTTCTATTCCCAGATTGGCTAATGCTACAAGATAAATTGTTATGCACGTCATCAATAAAGTTTTAACAATACTGACAACAGAATAATAAACTGCTTCTTCGTCAGCGCGCACTTTAGCAAGGAACAAATTATTCATTACACGGAGAAGTACTATGTAAGCAATTAAACGGATGTAAATGGATTTGAATTGTGAATGCTCGAAGAAGGAAGAGTAATTAGATGTTAATAGTTCGGTTATCAAAACAAGAATTGCACAGACGGCGAAAACAAATGCAGACAAAGTAAAAAGGGCCGATTCCTTCTGCTCTTTGTATTCCTGACTGTTATTAAGAAAAATTATTGAACTTGCTTGACCGAGAATAGCAACTTCGGCTAATATTTGAATTGAGTTGTCAATCAAATCCCAGTTGCCGAATTCACTTATCGCTAATTTAGCCGTGAACAACGGAAGTAAAATTACACCGACAATTTTCGGGGCTATATTACTCAGACTGTAAACAAACGTATCACGGACCGTACTTTTAAGTCGTTCAAGCATTTATAATTTTTCCGGGGCGTTCTTTTTTCTTGATAAGAAAAATGTGATGCCCAATCCACCGAACATTACTAAATTAAGAAGCAGCGATAAATATTTTCCTAAGATAAAATTTTTAGGTTCATAGACAAATTCAACTTTATGTTCTCCTTTCGGTACAACAATTCCCATGAATCCATGATTTGTTTTATGAATAGTTGTTTCTGCCTTATCTACAAAAGCTTTCCAGCCCGGTAAATAAGTTGCACCAAAAAACAAAAAGCAATTTCCTTGCGATTTTGTCTCTGCGGTAATCCGTTCATCTTTGTATCCGGATATTCTGGCAGTGTTTGTGGAATCTCCTTTATCAAATTTGAAATCCAGAGAGTTAACAAATGCGAGTTTGTTTGGATTAAATGAATTTTCTTTAATTGCGTTCAATATTTCCACAGAAGATTTTTGAGCAACGCTATCAACAAAGTAAACACGTGGAAGCGACATGTCGTTTCGATTAACAAATGTTGTTGAATCCGGTGACATCGCAATAGTCGTGAAGTATTCGAACGGAAACGGTTTATCGGTTACAACGTATTTTACACCAAGCATTTGCCACAGTGTAAAATTAGCCGGAGTTACTGCATCTATAATATCTTGATAGCTGCGCGGTTTTACAGCAGAGTAGCCCGATAAATCTTCTTGCAGAAAATATACATTGTAATTTGCATTGTTGCCGGCAGTGCCCATCCCATCGCGCTTCATATTTAAAATTCTAAACGGCTCTTTTTCCTTCTGTTTCTTTATCACAGAAATGTAGTCGGGCTCTTTGAACAATTCCTTTATTTGTTCTGCATCAACATAACTTGCACCGCGGGTTCCAATTCTGAAAAGATCAAATAAAATTATAACGGTGAAACCCAAAACAAATAGTTCTTTATTTAGTTTAGAAGTTACATAAGCGTAACTTATACCGGCGGTAAGAGCGAGAAGAGCAAGTGCAATCGTCAAATCGGTTTTAAACATATCCGACATATATTCAGTAAGTGCTGTGAACATTTGAGATTGTTGTGATTGACCAATTAATGCGGCATGATCGTTAACGCGTTGGGTAAACCAACTCCCTAAACTTCCACCAAGAATAATTGACAGGACAAATAATCCGGCAAAAAATATTGCAGCATTCTTTAATACTTTTTCGAGCTTAGGATTTTTCTCATCACGAAGAGAAATTATTTTCATTACACCAAAACCCGCCAGAATAGGAAATGTGATTTGAAGAACCGTAAGAATCATTGAAGGCGCACGGAAGCTGTTGAATAGAGGGAAATAGTGATACATCAAATTATAGATGAACGGAAAATTATTTCCGAATGAGATGAGTAAAAAAAGTAGAACGATAATACCGAAAAATTGAATGACCGGTTCTTTCCAACGCACGAAAAGCGTAAAAAGTCCCAGCATAAATATTATTACACCCATATACATCGGCACATCTACACTTCTCATCTGTCCAAAATATGTATTCACCGGTGCATCTTGATTTTGAGAAAGAGGTCCATTATAAGTTGAATTTCCAAAGCCGTAATAGGATGGGATAATAAATGTTAAAACTTCACCGGGCGAGAATGACCAACTTGTTGCGTATTCGTATGACTCGCTTTGTATCGGTGCGCCCGGAGTTTGTTCCTCCGTCAAACTTTTTGTTCCGCGTGTTGAGTAAGGTTTGTATTCATAAAGCTGAGAATAAGTATCGAATGACATAAGCAAAGCAATTAATCCGGCGGCGGCAGTAACGCCGAGAGATTTTAATAACTGCTTTTGTAAAAATTTATCTTTTATAACAAACGAACGAATGAAAAAATAGATGAAATAAATCATTGTTGTGAAAGCAAAGTAAAAAACGATTTGGACATGAGCGCCCAGAACAAGAATATGCAGGCCAAAAATAAACAGAAAAAGATCTAACAATTTAATTTTTTTCTGAAACTTGAAGAGCATCATTAATATGAAAGGGAAAAGTGCAAGACTCATCAGCTTTGTAATATGTCCTATATAAAAGAGGAGGAGGATCCCGGTACTGAATATCGTTGCTGTAGCGACAAGAAAACTTACGCTTCTGCTTGCGCCAAATCTCCTCATAAAAAAGAACGAAGTGAATGCCAGGATAACAAAGCTGAATGTATAGATTGCATTGTAATCGCGGAAGAAAGATGAATAAACTTTTGTTGTGTATGAATAAACCGAAGCAGTTAAATCAAACCATCTAAGCGACATTGATGTTGCAACCGCAGGCATTCCGCAGAATATATATGGATTCCAAAGAGAAAATCCGTCGCGGTCTTTCGTTGCGTATTCCCTCAAACTCTTTACCTGAACAAGATCGTAGGAATTTGTGGTTTTATTTCCAAACATTACCGGTGAGAAAAAGATTAAAATTAAGAGTAAGATCAAGAACAATAATGCAGGTGTTTGATATTTTTTAGGTATGTACTTATCAAACGAAAAACCACCTTCATTCGATTTAGTTTGTGACGGTGTATTTTTTTTTTGCTGCTTAGACATGTAAACTCCGTTGTGTCATTCTGAGGATCCCGACTTGTCGGGAGACGAAGAATCTTAAATATCGATTATCGAAAACTCACCGCATGGCTCTGAGTGACAAATTTTATTTTAAAATTGTACTTGCATAATTATCCCAGCTCATATTTGCCGCTTGTTCCGCAACGCGTTCGCGGGGGATCGGTTTTTCTAAGAACAATTTCATCATTTCATACATAGAATCTATGTTCTCCGGTTCAGCAAGATAACCGTTGTAACCATGCTTTATCGTATCGGGAAAGTGGCCGACTCTTGTTGCAATAGATGGCAGCTTAAAATTATAAGTGATTGATTCTACTCCAGAAGGAGTGGCAACAAAATAAAATAAAACATTGCAGTCCGCCACTTGAAAATATATATGCACCTCTTCATTTCCGACATAACGGTTAACAACAACGACCTGTTCTCGAATGCCAAGCCCGTCAATTAAATCAAGAGGGCGGTAATTACTTTCGTCATCGCTTTTACGGATCAGCACTTTTTTTATCAATCCAAACACGCTCTTTTTAATTTTTGTAGATAATTTTTTTGTGTCAAGCGTATTCCAAAAAGATTCGCCTACAATCAGAAGAGAAACATCATCACGCTCTTTTGCTAATTTAGTAAAGGAACGAATTACATTATGCAAACCTTTGTATTTGCGGATAAATCCGAAAAACAAAAAAACATGCTTACGTAAACCGAGTTCTAGTTTAACTTTTTCTTTGTCGAAAGAAGGATCCGGCGTGAACATATCATAAACGGGGTGATAAAGCTTGATAACAAATTTGTGATTGGTTATCGGTGATCGGTTATCGGTGATTTCAAATTTTTGGTTTGGGAATATTCCTTGCAACTCCTCTAATGTTTTTAGTGAGTGTACAATAAACGTGTGAGGTTTAGAAAGCGCATACCGGATCATTCCTTTATCAATTGAACTTCCTTCTTTTTGCGCAACTACGTGAAGATCAAAAATGATTTCGCATTTGCAGACTTGTTTTAGTCTATTTGCTATCCATCCCATCGGCAATCCTTGAATTGCAATTGCCCATTGAAATATTGTTATATCAGGATTAATCTTGCTGATAGCATCAACGGTTTTTTTCCATGAGAAGGGATTATTATAGTTAGTTATGTATTCGACTTTGATGTTGGTCTCTTCGAGAAGATTTTTTTTGCTTGAGCGGTCAATGAAATCACGCGGAATTATTGAAGGATATTGCTGTGTCCATGAGACGATGTGAACATCTGCGCCTTGTTTGTCTAATGCCTTTGCAAGCGATGTCGTGTAGTTTGCAATTCCGCCTTTGAATTGCGGACCCGGACCGAAGATGACAATTTTTTTCATTTATAAATTACAATTTAGGATTTACGATTTTAAAATGCTTCGTCTTCCGTTTCACCTTTCACGCCTCACGTTTTCCACCGCTACATCATAAACACGTTTCATTCCTTCTTCTAAAGGAATTCTCGGTTCCCATCCCAACTTCTCTTTAACAAAACTCATATCACAATAACGTGAATGTACTCCCACCGGTTTATCAACAAGAGGTTTTATTGTAGGATTATAATCGGCAAACTTGCTGAAGATTTTTATCAGATCAATGAAGGTTGTAAGCTTACCCGAACCGATATTTATCGCAGTTCCATCATGAATTTTATCCATTGCAATAAACATACAATCCATAACATCGTCAATATGAACAAAATCTCTTCCTTGCTGTCCGGTTCCCCAAACAACAAACGGATTTTCTTTTTTTGCTGCACGCGCCGCAATAGCCGGAACGGGATAAGTTAGATCCTGATCTTCACCATAGCCGGAGAAAGGTCGAATGCAAACAATAGAGATTCCGTAATTGCGAGCGGCAATCTTTGCTAAAAATTCACCGGTCATTTTTGTCCAGCCATAAGTTAGATCCGGCATGCCAAGCACAAATCCATCTATATTAATATCTGCTTCTTTCAAAGCAACGGCTTCGTTTTCGGTCTGCATATTTATAGGGTAAGCGGCAGATGAACTTGGATATATCACGCGTTCAGGTTTTGCTTTTGCGATCCAATTATAAAATTCTGCATCTATAGAAAGATCAAGAGCTACAGCCATCGGGTCGCCTTCAATCTTTGCCCTGCCGCCAACGATAGCCGCAAAATGAAACGCATCGCCAAAACGATCTATCCTTAAACCGGATTCTCTTTCAAGCCATTTGGGGTCTTCTAAAAGGTTATTCAAGAATTTTCTAAAATCCATCTTCCAGTAAAAAAGCCGTTCATCTTTACCGAAAATTTCTATGTCTTTAATTTTTTTTGTCGTCTTATCTTGAAGCCATGTTGATGGATGTGTTCCTACAGACAGATCATCAACCATAATCACACAATCACTTGTACGTTTTAATAATTGCTTGACCGTGTTTCTGCCAACAAATCCGCAAGCGCCCGAGACTAAATGATATTTCATGTGAATAAATTCCTAATACTGGTCTAAAAATAAGAATTTTTAATTAGAATGCAGGGGACAGAATATAGAAGCAGTTCATAGGATAAAACAAATAAATTTTAAGTACTAACCACCAGCAACAAAGCACTCATCACTTCTTTTCATTAATCACGTACTCGTTTTCATCTTGAAAATTATGGACTAAAATCTCTCCCAACAGACCAATTGCAAAGAATTGAATGCCGACGATAATTAAAAGTATTCCAAGAAAAAGAAGTGGGCGGTTTCCGATACCGGTTCCGTAAATTATTTTTTCATAGGCTAGAACAGCGCTGATTATAAATCCGGCTAATGCTGTTAACAATCCTACAAAACCGAAAAGATGCATTGGACGTTTAATGTACCGTGTTGTAAAAATAACCGTGATCAAATCAACAAAACCTTTGAAGAATCTTGTTATACCGAATTTTGTTTTGCCGTAACGTCGGGGATGATGTTTAACAATAATCTCCGAAACAGAAAATCCTTTCCAGTTGGCAAGAACAGGAATGTAGCGGTGAAGTTCGCCGTATACGCGAATATTTTGAACAACTTGTTTGCGGTATGCTTTTAATCCGCAGTTAAAATCATGAATTTTAACTTTAGTAAACAAACGTGTTATATAATTGAAAAATTTGGACGAGAATTTTTTAACTATTGGATCATATCTTTTTTTCTTCCAGCCGGAAACAAGATCATATCCCTCCTCGAGTTTTTTTAAGAGATTTGGAATTTCAGCCGGATCGTCTTGAAGGTCGGCATCCAATGTAATAACCGCATCGCCCGAAACATTATTGAATGCGACTTGAAGTGCGGCTGATTTTCCGTAATTAGTCCGGAAGCTGTAATAATGAATTTTATTATCAACACGAGCAAGTTCTTTGACTACGTTTAAGGATTTATCAGAACTGCCGTCATCAACAAAAATAATTTCGTAATCGGAGGAGATCCCCCTAAGTGTTTTTTTTATTTCATTGTAAAGCGGTCTAAGAGATTCTTCTTCATTGAAGAATGGAACAATAATAGAAATTTTTTTAAAGCTGAAATTCTGAATTTGCTGCGGTGGTTGGTTTGGTTCACCGGAAGGAGGACGGAATTTTTTTCTGTTATTGTAATATCTTCTATAAGTTTTCTTACGTTGATTCTGCTGTTGTGATTGCTGGGGCGGCTGATTTTTCGCCGGTATTATTTCTGCTTTTGGCTGCTGTATCTGCGGTTCCGGTTTATTCTGATTATCCAAAGACCTATCCGTTTATTTCTGAAATCGTTGATGTTCGTGATTATCCTTATCAAAGTTAAAATAAGAAGTTGCTAAAATCAATTTAGCGAAGCTATTCCGGGTGAAGCATAGCGAAACGAAGAATCTTTATTAACGTTACGCATTAAACCTTCAAGGTCACTGCTTTAGACCTTGAAGGTTGCAAAATAAGGTGAGTTATTAATACTTATACAAATTTTATTTCTATAACATAGGTTTGACACTGCTTATAACAATCTTTAAATTTCTTTTAATAAGGAAGTGTTTTTATGGGCGGAATAATATTCTGGGGAATTATTCGAACGGCAGTTTTAATTCCCGTACTCTGGATACTATATGGTTTGATGGAATACAAATATTGGTGGTGGTTCGGAATACTTTCTGTTTACGGGGTGATTATTCACCCTGCTCTGATAAAATATAATATGTTTCTACAAGAGAACGACGAGATAATTAATAACACGCTTTGTTCCTCTTGTAAACATTTTGATAAAACGGCTGTTTTGTGTCTGAAGTTTGATAAACATCCGACTTTAACAAGTCTTCCTTGTGAAGGAATTGACTGGGAGCCAATGGAATCAAAAAATGAAACGACAGAAGTACGTACATAATAAGGAGAGATCAATTAAGAGTAAGATGGTTTTTTGTGCCGAATGTGGCGATGATCTTGACATGTTTGGTGTCTCCGGTTCTGAAATTGATTTGAAAAAAATTAAAGAACGGTATAAACACTGCAAAGAAAAAGGAAAGTTCAAAGGGGATAAATGTGCAATGCTCTTTATTGCTGATGAAACCGAACCCATCTCAACTCAAGATGAAGATGAGTAAATTATCCACTTACATCGGGCAAAAATTCTTTTTGCTGCGGTTTATTTATTAGTTGATAATTATTCCAGTTATAAATAAGTTCATCAGCAAATAAAAACCAATTCAATTAACCACTAAATACTAACCGGAGTTTGAATGGCAGAACAAATCAAAGAACGCGAACAATGGGGCAGCCGCTTTGGCTTAATTCTGGCTGTCGCAGGCAACGCTATTGGTCTAGGAAATTTTCTACGATTCCCGGTACAAGCAGCTTCAAATGGCGGCGGTGCCTTTATGATTCCTTATTTTATTTTTTTCTTGATAGTAGGAATTCCTCTTATGTGGATGGAATGGGGCATCGGCAGACATGGCGGTAAATATGGACACGGCAGCGCACCCGGAATGTTTGATGTGTTATGGAAAAATAAAATCGCAAAATATTTTGGGGCAATCGGATTATTTGTTTCGACAATAATTTTGATTTACTACACATATATTGAATCATGGACGCTTGGATATAGCTTTCTGTCAATTACAAAAAGTTATTTCGGTTTAGAAAATTTCGAAGCCATGAAATCCTTTCTTTATGGTTATCAAGGACGTGAAGCTACACCATATTTTAACGGAATTACAATTGCATATATATTCATGATTATAACATTCGCAATTAATTTCTGGATTTTATACAAAGGAATTTCAAAAGGAATTGAAAAACTTGCAAAAATAGCAATGCCCGCGCTGTTTATATTTGCAATAATAATTGCAATACGAGTTATAACGCTCGGCACTCCCGACCCAAGTATTCCGGAAAATTCAGTAAGCAATGGATTCGGATTTATTTGGAATCCGGATTTGGCGAAACTTGGAGACCCAAAAATTTGGTTGGCTGCTGCAGGACAAATTTTCTTTACTCTTTCTGTGGGTATGGGTACAATTCACGCTTATGCAAGTTATTTAAAACCAAAAGATGATATTGCTCTTTCAGGATTAACAACTGCAACTACAAATGAATTTGCAGAAGTTATACTAGGCGGTTCAATAGCAATTCCAATTTCAGTAGCTTTCTTTGGTATTGCAACAACAACAGCCATGGCAAAAGGCGGCGCT
>Ga0082335_1009839_pt1 | contig 10108 bp, 6 predicted proteins | sample Subgrocontami58m_FD_72375 | JGI IMG/M metagenome (GOLD analysis project Ga0082335, IMG submission 72375) | Subsurface groundwater microbial communities from S. Glens Falls, New York, USA - GMW37 contaminated, 5.8 m (SPADES assembly) (version 2) ... | reverse complement strand
TGTTTTATTTGATAATCTAACACGCGCGACTTTTCTGAGCGCAGAATTTGGTTTTTTTGGAGTCATAGTTCTTACCACAGTACAAACACCCCTCTTCATTGGGTTTAAAGTGCTTACGTATTTTCTTTTTTGATAATTAAAAGAAGATTTAAGGGCAACTGCTCTAGATTTTCTAGTTTTCTTTCCCCTCTTCCTTTTTATCAATTGGTTGATTGTGGGCATATTTGCTTAAATAACTTCCATAATACTTATCGATTAAATCCTTTGTTACTGGAATAAGTCTTCCAATTATAACATTTTCCTTTAGGCCTAACAAGTAATCCACTTGGCCTTTTATAGCAGCTGAACTCAACACTCCTGTTGTTTGCTCAAATGAGGCTGCTGACAACCAAGAATCTGTATAAATTGCGGCTTTTGTTATTCCAAGAATTGAAACTTTACCAACAGCAGGTTTTCCTCCTTGCGCCAAGTTCTTTTTGTTTTCCTCTTCAAATCTTATTCTTGAAACTACTTCATCTTTTATGAAAACTGTGTCGCCTTCATCTTCAATGATTACCTTTTCACTCATTTTTCTTATAATTACTTCAAAATGTTTGTCATGAATCATAATTCCTTGTGAATCATAAACTTTTTGCAGTTCATTTAGAAGATAAAGTTGAGCGCTTCGAAGTCCCTTTATTGATAGAACGTCGTTAATAGCAAGGTACCCTTCAGATAGAGGAGTACCGCGAACTATAAGATCTCCATCTTTGACTTTAAGAGTTTGAGTAATAGGAATTAAAAATTCCTGTTCTTCTTCTTTTTCTTTTGAACTCGATTTTATTTTAACCATATAAACTTCCTTTTCAGTATCTTCTTTAATAGAAATTTTTCCGTCAAATTCTGAAATTGGTGATATTACTTTAGGAGTTCGAGCTTCAAAAAGTTCTTCCACTCTTGGCAACCCCTGTGTAACGTCGGAAATAACAATTCCTCCAAAGTGTCTAACTCTCATTGTAAGCTGTGTACCCGGTTCACCGATTGATTGTGCTGCCATTACTCCAGCAGGAACGCCAATCTCAACAATTTTGTTTGTAGCAAGATCTACTCCGTAACATTTCATACACATACCATATCTTGCTTTACAATAAAGAGGAGACCTGACCGCAATTTTTGTAATTTCTTCCTTAATTATAAGGCTGATATTTCGTTCATCTATTAATTCATCTTTTTTAAGAACGACCTTTTTAGTTTTTGGAGATAATACGTCTTGAAGAAGATATCTTCCTTTGATTCTATCTAAAAATCTTTCAGTTCTATCCTGAGTCTGATTAATAGTCATACCATCAGTAGCGTTACAATCTTCTTCTTTAATAATCATATCGTGTGATACATCTACTAATCTTCTAGTTAAGTAACCTGCATCAGCTGTTTTAAGAGCGGAATCTGTTAGACCTTTTCTCGCACCTCTTGCAGATATTACATATTCAAATATTGACAATCCTTCTCTATAATTTGATTTTGTAGGGACTTCAATAATTTTACCCATTGGATCTACGACAAGCCCTTTTATTGCAGAAAGCTGTTTGAGTTGTTCTCTTGAAGCTCTTGCTCCTCCTGATTTAATAATTACTTTTACTGGATTTTCTTCATCAAGAGCGTTCCAAGTCTTTTCTGCAAGATTTTCTGTTGTTTCTATCCAAAGCTTATTTGAATATCTCTTTTTTTCCTCTAAAGTTACAAGTCCTTGGTTATAGCTTTTGTTTAACTTTTCTATTTCTTTTTCAGTTTGTTCTACTATTTCCTGCTTTTCAGGGATTATTTTACAATCAAATACTGAGGCTGATTGCCCAGAGCAAATGGTAGCGCCCCAGAATCCAACTTCCTTAAGACTGTCTATAAGCTCTCCGATTTTTTCATTTTCTTTAAATATATTCATTGCTTGAACAATGATTTTTTTAATATCTCCTGCTTTTATTTCTTTATTAATATACCTTAATTCTTCAAAAAGAGCTTGGTTAACTAATATTCTTCCTACGGTTGTTTTGATTAGAGATCCGTTAATTAACACAAAAATAGGTTCTCTAATTTCTAATTTTGCTAAATGGTACATTGATATAGCTTCGTCTTCTGAAGCTACAGTTTTTAAGTCTTCATCTTTTGCGTTTTGGTACTGAGTATTAATTGTTGTAAGGTAATAAATTCCAAGCGCCATTTCTTTATTTGGAAGGACTATTGGGGTTCCATCTGCAGGTTTTAGCAAGTTATGATATGGAAGCATTCTCTTTTTAACTTCATCAATTGAATTATTTGATAAAGGCAAAAAAACACCCATTGCGTCACCGTCAAAGTCGGCATTATATCCTGCACAGACAGTTGGGTGAAGCTTAATCGCATATGAGTCAGTAAGAACAGGATAGAACGCAAGGATTGAGAGTTTGTGTAAAGTAGGAGCTCTGTTTAAAAGAACAGGGTGGTCTTTAGTTACTTCTTCTAAAATATCATAAATAACTGGTTCTTTTTGTTCAAGAAAATTTTTTGCACTTTTGATATTTGGCGCAAGACCCCTTAAAATAATTTCTCTAAGAAGATGAGGTTTAAAAAGCTCAATAGCCATTTCTTTTGGAATACCAACCTGATCAATTTTTAATTCAGGTCCAACAATAATAGTTGATCTACCAGAATAATCGACCCTTTTTCCAAGTAGGTTTTGTCTAAAACGACCTTGTTTGCCTCTTAAAATATCAGACAATGATTTTTGTACTTTGAATGCTGCGCCTCTTGTTCTTGTCCTCCCTCTTGATTTTTGAAGGTCAAGTAGTGAATCAACTGATTCTTGCAGCATTCTTTTTTCATTTCTAAGAATTATTTCAGGAGCACCAAGATCTATTAGTTGTTTTAATCTGTTATTTCTATTAATAACTCTTCTGTAGAAATCATTTAAATCTGATGTTGCAAATTTCCCTCCAGGAAGTTGGACTACTGGTCTTAGGTCAGGAGGTATTACAGGTAAGACTGTCAGTATAGTCCATGCTGGAGATGTAACACTTTTAATAAAAGATTCAAGAACCCTTGCTTTTTTAAGTAATTTATTTCTTTTTTCTCCTTTGGCTTCCTCTAGATCATTTAACGTCTTTGCATAAGATTTAGGTAAGTCAAGATTTGTCAGAAAGTCATATACTACTTCAGAACCCATACCAACCTTCATAAATCCGCTTAGCGCTCTTTCTTTTAGAAACAAATAATCTTCTTCTTCAATTACATCAAATTGTTTTAATGATTTTGCAATTTTGATTATTCTGTCAAAGAATGCAGAAATTTGTGATTTCTTTTCAATATACTTATTTGAAAGTTTTTTTGATTGTTCTTTTTCTTTTAAGTCTAACTCCTGCATAGCAAGTTCTTTTTGCTCTGTATGAGATAGTTTTTTATCAAGACCTTCCCTTTGGTCGGTATAGTTTTTATGGAGCTCTTCTTTTTGTTTTTTTACAATTTCTTCTTCTACATCTATTTCTGATTTTTTAATCTCTTCAAGTTTTTTTTGTGTTTCTTTTTGTTTTTCTTTATCAGTATCTAATACAAGGTAGAGCGCTGAATATATTATTCGTTCTAAAGATTGTGCAGAAAGATCCATTAAGACTGCAAGAGGAGCTGATGGTCCTTTAAAGTACCATATATGTGCGATAGGAGAAGCAAGTTTTATATGTCCCATTCTTTCTCTTCTGACCGCTGATGTTGTTACTTCAACACCACATCTGTCACAGACAATTCCTTTATATCGGATTCTTTTATATTTTCCACAATAACATTCATAATCTTTGGTTGGACCAAATATTCTTTCGTCAAAAAGACCATCTTTTTCAGGTCTTAGCGTTCTATAGTTTATTGTTTCGGGTTTTGTAATTTCTCCCTTAGACCACGATAATATATCTTCAGGAGAAGCTAATCTTACTTTCAATCCTGAAAAATCCAAGTTTTCTATTTCTTCCATTTATTTAATATAATCAATTGATAATCCAAGAGCGTTTAGTTCTTTAATAAGAACATGAAACGATTCAGGCACACTTGATTGAGGTATATCAAGACCTTTAATTATTGATTCAAAAGCTTTGACTCTACCTCGCAAATCATCACTCTTAATAGTTAATGTTTCTTGCAGTGTAAAGGGAACTCTATGTGCTTCAAGTGCCCATACTTCCATTTCTCCAAACCTTTGTCCTCCCATCTGAGATTTTCCTCCAAGAGGCTGCTGAGTAACAAGTGAGTATGGACCGACAGATCTTGCATGGAATTTGTCTTCTATCATATGTATAAGTTTCATAATATATCCAATACCAACAAGCGCTTTTTTGTCAAAAGGCCTCCCTGTTTTTCCATCATATATTGTTCTTTTTCCATCCGTAGGAATACCATATTTTTTTAATTCTCTTACTATTAAATCTTCTTGGATTCTTTCAAATACAGGGAAAGACATTTTAGTATTAGTTTCTTTTGCTATGACTCCTGTTAATGCTTCATAAAGTTGACCTAAATTCATTCTTGAAAGAATAGATAGGGGAGAGATTATAATGTCAACAGGTGTGCCATCTTCAAGATACGGCATATCCCAGTCAGGAAGAATTCGTGCAATTACTCCTTTATTCCCGTGTCTTCCAGCTAATTTATCTCCAACATTAATTTTTCTAAGTTGGGATATTCTTACAAGGATTCTTTTTATAATGCTTGGTTCAAGCTCATTTGGGTCTTTTTTTGCATCGATAACTTGAATATCTACTACTGTTCCTCTTTTTCCATAAGGCACTCTCAAAGATGTATCTTTTACATCTTTTGCTTTTTCTCCAAATATTGCTCTAAGAAGTCTTTCCTCTGCAGATAATTCTTTTTCACCTTTTGGCGCTACTTTTCCAACTAAAATATCTCCACCTTTGACGTCAGTACCTATTACGACAATTCCATCTTTGTCAAGATTTTGTAGCACTTCTTCTCTCACATTTGGTATGTCTCTTGTTAATTCTTCAGGGCCAAGTTTGGTGTCGACTACATCTACAATAAATTCTTGACTTGAGATTGATGTTAAGACATCGTCTCTTACTAACCTTTCAGAAATAACAAAACCGTCTTCGTACCCCAATCCACTTAATGATGTATAAGCAATTACAAGATTTTGACCGAGAGCAAGTTTGCCATCTTGGGTTGCAGGACCGTCAATTATAATTTCTCCTTTTTTGACTTTTTGTCCAGGGTCAACTGCTGCCTTTTGATCAAATACAATATCTTTATTTGTTTTTATATATCTTTCTAGATTATATTCATACTTCTTACCACCCCTTCCCTTTAGAATTATTTTTTCCGAATCTACATAATCAACTTGTGCGTCTTCGGGAGAATAGACAGTTCTATTTAGGGCAGATGAGATTTTTGCCTCAAGTCCGGTTCCTATGAGAGGGGATTGAGGTTTGATTAGTGGGACAGCTTGACATTGCATGTGAGTACCCATAAGAGCACGGCTTGCGTCATTGTTTTGTAAGAAAGGAATTAAAGATGCAGCTACTCCTACAATCTGTCTTGGTGAAACATCAATAAGATCAAGTTTATCTGCAGTTATTTCAACAATTTCTCCTTTATGTCTTGCAACTATTTTTTCGTCTAAAATTATTCCATTTTCATCAACTTCAACTGTATCTGAGGTAATGAAATACTGTTCTTCATCATCAGCTTGAAGATAAATAAGATTATTTGTTATTTTTGCATTCTCTTTTCCTCCCTTTTTTATTTTTTCTATTTTTTTATATGGTGTTTCTATGAAACCAAAATCATTTACTTTTCCGTATAATGCCAAATAAGTTACAACTCCAATATTTGGACCTTCTGGAGATCTGATAGGGCAAATTCTTCCATATTGTGAAGATGATATGTCTCTAATTGAGAAGGACGCTCTTTCTTTTTCTATTCCGCCTGGTCCTCCAACAGTGATTCTTCTTAAATTGTCAAGCTCTGAAAGTGGATTTGTTTGATCAACTATTGTTGACAACTGGCTTGTTCTAAAAAATGAATTAAGCGCTACTGTAAGAGGTTTGGAATTTACGATTTGTGATGGGTTAACTGTAGTATCTGCTGTTATCAAACTCATTCTTTCTTTTATTTCTCGCTCAGCCCTAACCATTCCAACCCTTATTCCATACATTCCAACCAGCTCTCCAACAGTTCGAAGCCTTCTATTTCCTAAATGATCTATATCGTCAAATTTTCCTTTTCCAACAGCAACACTAATTAAGTATTTTATTGTTTCTATAAGATCTATTTTTGTTAATAAATAACCTACTTCCGATTCTTTAAGATTTATTCCTAATTTTTTATTTATCTTGTATCTTCCGACTTCAGATAGTGAGTATCTTCTAGGATTAAAAAATAAGTTGTTTAGAGTTTCAAATGCATTATCTAAAATTAATGGTTCTCCAGGTTTAACTTTTTTATAAATTTCAAGTACAGCGTCGTCTTTAGTCGTAGCGGTGTCTTTATTCAAAGTCGGAAGGATATATTTTTCAATTAAATCTTGACCTAGTCCTTTGAAGTGACCAAGAATATCTGTTTTTGATTCTCCTTCAAAAGCCTTGATTAAAGTAGTTGATAAGAATTTCCTTTTTTTGTTTATCTTTACCTCTATTAAATTGTTTTTGTTTATTGTTATATCAAGCCATGCGCCAATATATGGCCTTATTTCTGCATTGTACAAAGTTAGCCCTGTTGTCTTATCAATAACAGCGGTAAAGTAAACTCCAGGAGCACGTACCAACTGGTTTATAACAACTCTTTCTATCCCGTTTATTATGAAAGTTCCTTTTTCAGTCATTCTTGGTAGATTGAAAAAGTAGACTTCTTGCTTTCTTTCTGTACCTGTTTTTTTGTTTACGATTTTAAGTTTTACATAAACAGGAACATCAAAAGTTAGTTTCTTTTTTATGCAAACATCAAGAGTATATCGCGGATCTCCAAAATAAAGTCCTTCATAGTATAAAGTAAATTTTTTTGTAGTGTAGTCGTCAATTGGGAAAAATTCGCTTATTATTTTTTGAAGATTTGTTCCTAAAAATTTCGTCCAAGATTTTTTTTGTACTTCTATTAAATCTAATGATTCTAACTGATGTTCTGGTTTTCCAACAACAATTTCTTTTGGTTTTGTGGATGATGTACTTCTTGTCTTTCTATTTTTGGTTCTTGGCATTGGGTAGTGTCTTGGCTTTTAGAGGGTAAATTCTAAGATAAAGAAATCATCCCCAATAAAAATAAGGGATGAAAAACAATCCTGTAAATATACTATATTATAAAGCTGATGTCAAGTCAAAAAATATATATATTTTTTGGAAATCCTAATCTCTAATTCCTAAATCCTAAACAAATTTAAATGATATAAATTCTAAATACAAAGGTTTTGAGCTTTGAACATTTGTATTTTGATATTGTTTAGAGTTTAGAGATTAGGGTTTAGGATTTATACTTCTTGGTTTTAAATATACTTATAGCCTCTTTTACCCCACTTCCGAATCCTTTTCCAAATTTTTCAATTCCATCCGCTACCGAATTAACATTTTTAAGAGTTTTTTTTAGTTCGATCAACACTAAAATAAGATTTATTCCAACAAGAATTAGAAACAAAGAAGTGACAGCCAATGTTGTTATTAAAAGTATTTGTGTATAGTCCATAATTTTTATTTTATTACACCTTTAGCTATCTTTTCGGCCACCATATTATTAGCTCTTAAAAGCTCGTCATGTGAAGTTCCTGCATCTATCCACCAATCAATAAGTCGGCATTCCAAAGTCGCTTCTTTGAGGTAGTGATTATTTAGGTCTGTTACTTCAAGCTCTCCGCGTTGAGACGGTTTAAGATTTCTAACAAAATCAAAGACACGCGAGTCATACATATAAATTCCGGTTTGCGCGATATCTGATTTTGGGTGTTCTGGTTTTTCTTCTATTGATAATACTTTTCCTTGAGTATCCATTTCAATGACTCCATATTGTTTAGATTCAGTTGGCATTTTTACACCAAAAACTATTGCGCCTTTTCCTTTTTTATCAAAATATTCAACCGCAGGTTTTAAATCATAACCAAAAATATTATCGCCAAGAACTACAAGTAAGTTCTGACCGCCTGCAAATTCTTCTGCCAATGATATAGCGTTTGCTATTCCTCCTTTTGGGTTATCCTGTATTACGTAGTAGAGTCTTACTCCAAACTGATCGCCCGACCCAAGTAAATTAGCAAAATGACCTGCATGATCTGACGAACTTAATATTAGAATTTCCTTAACACCTGATTTTATTATTGAGTCAAGAGGATAAAAAATCATTGGCTTGTTATAAACAGGGAGAAGATGTTTGTTTGTGACTTGAGTTAAAGGTCGGAGTCTTGTAGCAAGTCCACCTGCGAGAATAAGTCCTCTCATAATTTAAACAATAAATATAACTATTAATAAAAGTAAAAAAGTAAACCCAATAAAAATATATTCTATCATAGTTTTTATATTTAGACTTTCATCTTTAGAATGATGATAAAACGCCCAGATTATATAAAAAAGCACAAATGATAAAAGAATAAGAAAACTTGAAGTACGCTGTCCTTGAAATACTTTGAGAAACATTATTAAGAAAATAGAACCTGTTGTTAAGATAAGATAATCTATAAGCTTGTTCATAAAATAACTCCTTTTGATAAAAAGAAATAAAGCCCTGTTAGCATTGTAATTAAAAATATCAAATGAGCGAGATTTTTACCGTGTATTCTAATAAGCCTGAGTTTTGACGCGATATAAAGATCTGATATTAGAGCAATGGATATAAAAAGAATGAGAAATACAGTTATGTTAAATGAAATCTTAGAAAAATCTATAATTTTTTTAGCCTTAGAAATAGTTTTTTGAGGAAGAGGAGCTATAGTGTTTTCACCTAAAGTCAGGAGATTTCTTACTGCGGGCTTACCAAAGAATTGAACAACTAGTGTAGTTTGCTGACCATCAAGAAGACCGTCAACTCGGGCAAAACCTACTTCTGTGAATTCTTTTCTTAGAATATTTTCTTTATGTGTCGATGATGCCATCCACGCATCTAATACATTATTTGAAAATAGAAAATTTTTAGCAAGGTTTTCTCCGGCATATTCGTATTTATATTCTTGAGAATCTAAAAATTTCCAAGGCGAAGTTCCTGAAGGAGAATAGTGTGACCAATAGTTTTTGTCAAACATATCGTTTGCTTTTTGTTCTGCAGCTTTTGAGAGTTGTTCGTTATATATCAGAAGCGGAAGATTATTTTGAAGTCTTTTTTCGTTGGTTAGTTGATAAAGCTTTTGTGTTGTTATATCTGTCGCGTATCCGAGGATATTTGACAAAGGGCTTAATTTGACTATAAAAACCAAAATTATCGCAAACAATAAATAAAAACTTAATGAATCGCTATGCAGTAATTTCGCTCGATGATAATTTTCTTCCGATGGAATAAAAAAATATCTCAATATCTTTCTCACTTCTTCATTTTAAGAGATACTGAGATAACTGTCAAAAGAGAGTAACCTGTTGACAAAAATACAAGTGATGGAATTGCAGGATTTGTATTTTTATTTTCAGAATTGACTAATATATTTGAGCTTCCCAATACATCTTTGCCTATTTGGCTTGGTATTTCTATATAGTTTTCGACCACGGATTTTGACCCCGATCGAATCGGGGCTGTTTTTTGATTTTGAGTCACGTTTGCAATATATGGTTCGATAATTGGAGTGATAACTTCTTTTTCGGCTATGATTTCTTCATCTTCTATACAAGAAGTATTAATTATGCCTTTTGATGGATTTTGTAAACAAAAATCGTTGTTTTTAAAATTACTTCTGCCAAAAGTTTTTCCTTTTTCAGAAAAGTCATATAAAAAACTATCAATTTGTTCACTTTTTGGATTAAGAAGCCTTACTTTATCGGAGGTGTTGTTAAATATAGATTGTTTGAGTTCAATAAAAGAATATCCATAAGCAGGGATAACTAGGTTAAACTTTTTTTGAGTTGATCCACCCTCTGCAACATCATCGATGTACCAATCTATTAAATTTACTTCAAATGCATTATCGTTATAGAATTCT
>Ga0082335_1009837_pt1 | contig 10111 bp, 8 predicted proteins | sample Subgrocontami58m_FD_72375 | JGI IMG/M metagenome (GOLD analysis project Ga0082335, IMG submission 72375) | Subsurface groundwater microbial communities from S. Glens Falls, New York, USA - GMW37 contaminated, 5.8 m (SPADES assembly) (version 2) ... | reverse complement strand
GGGGGGGGGGGGGGGGGGGGGGGGGGGGGGGGGGGGGGGGGGGGGGGGGGGGGGGGGGGGGGGGGGGGGGGGGGGGGGGGGGGGGGGGGGGGGGGGGGCGGGGGGGGCGGGGGGGGGGGGGTGGGTGGGGTGGGTCGGGTAGGGACGTACGTAGTGCAGGCCTTCAGGCCTGCGAGCGCGGCGAGCACAACCGGCTTCATCACGGCGCTCCAGGGAAAGCTATCAGCTGTTTGCGCGCAGCCTGCGGCACATTCAAGAGCAAGGAGCCACGAGACATGACATCAGCGAGTGCGTGGGTCGCGGCCGTGGCGTCGGTCGCGGCGACGTCCTGGAGCGGCGTGTCCGCGCAACGCGCCACGGACCGCAAATGGAAGGCGGTGTTCGACGCCGGCGGTGAGGAACCCTAGTCCGCGTGTCCTTTGTGTTGATTCAGCGCATGGAGCCGGATCGCCGTCGCCAGGCCGCCTTCGTCGTTCGTCCCCGTCCGGTGATAGCCGCGCGCCTTGATCGCGTCGGTTGCATTTCCCATGACGACCGCCGTACCCGCGAAGTCGAGCATCTCGACGTCGTTCAGGTTGTCGCCGATCGCCATCACCGCGTCCGGCGTCAAGCCTCGCGTCGCGACAAAGCGGGCCAGCGTTGCCCCCTTCGAGCAGCCGGCGCCGTTCACATCCACCATTGAGAAGTCGCGCGCCTCGTACTCGGTGATCGCCACCGAATACTCGCTGGCGATCGGCAGCGCCCGCAGCGCCGTGACGAGCGCGCGCATCGGCTCGACGCTCCCGTTGAACATCACCTGGATCGGATCCTCGGAGAGGACCTCGGCCAGCGGCGACGCCGCCCGGGCGATATACGCCTGGTTCTTGTCGTAGTAGCCCCGCCGGTTCACGTGCGACCAGTCCATGCGCTCGAACACGATCTGCCGCTCGTCGGGCCGATCGAAGACGAGGGCCACACTGTCCTCGTAGGCGCGCGTTTCCGACAGGATCTGGCGCGCGGCGTGCCGCGAGAGCAGATGCCGCAGCTCGGTCTCGCCGTTTGTGCGCTTCACCACCGCGCCGTTGTTGACGATGAGCGTCAGCGGAATCGGCAGAAGGTCGGCGACCGGCCGCGTGAAGTGAAAGCTGCGTCCGGTGACGAGCGCGACGTCGATGCCGCGCGCGGACGCCTCGACGAGCGCGTCACGATGCACGTCCGGCAGCCGGCCGCGGCTGTCGAGGAGAGTCCCGTCAATGTCGATGGCGAGGAGGCGGATCACTGAACGGGCATCGACGTGTAGGCCACGACGGCGATCTTCCAGCCGGAGGCCTCGCGGACCAGCGTGAGCTCGTCGACGCCCTTCGACTGCGCCTTGCCGTCGCGCATCACTTGGAAGTCGGCACGGAGGTACGCGAGGTGATCGCTGTCGATGGTCACCTTCACGTTCGTGATCGGCTCGCGGAACGTCGCCGGATTGGGATTCCGCCTCAGCGCGGCGAGCCACTCGTCACCGGTCTGGTAGCTGTTCGACCACTCGCCGTTTCGCTCGCGGGTGACGACAACAATCGCCTTGGGCGCGAGATCCGCCGCGACCTTGTCGAGCTCGTGGCCGCCGAGATGCAGCAGGAACCGCTCGACGAATGCCTTGACGTCCTCCGCACTCGACCCCCCCCCCCCCCCCCCCCCCCCCCCCCCCCCCCCCCCCCCCCCCCCCCCCCCCCCCCCCCCCCCCCCCCCCCCCGCTCCCCCCCCCCCGCCCCCCCCCCCCTCCCCCCCCCGCCCCCCCTGCCCCCCCTGCCCCCCCTGCCCCACCTGCCCCCCCTGACCCGCCCGACTCCCTGTTGTCGACGAGGACCGCGCCGCCCTTCATCACCCAGCGAACCTTGTTGACGAGGACGTTGACGTCGGCGAGCGGATCGCCGTCGACGGCGACGATGTCGGCGAAATAGCCGGGCGCGAGCGCGCCGAGATCCCGCTCGCGTCCGAGCAGTGCCGCGGGAATCGTCGTCGCCGAGGCGAGCGCCTGCGCAGGCGTCATCCCGGCTTTGACGAACCAGCCGAGCTCGCGCGTGTTCTGGCCGAACATGCTGTAGACGGCGTCGGAACCCATGGCGATTTTCACGCCGGCCTGGAGCGCCCGCCGCGCGGACTCGAGGTTCTTCTCGATGTAGGCCTGCAGCGGCGGAATCGTCTCGGGCGCGAAACCGTACTCGTCCTTCGCGTCGACGTAGTAGCGGTTGTGATCGATTGTCGGCACCCAGACCGTGCCGCGCCTGACCATCTCGGCGATCGTCTCTTCGTCCAGATCGATCCCGTGTTCAATCGAGTCGGCGCCGGCGCGGACGGCGTCTTTCACTCCTGATGGCCCGTAGGAATGAATCGCGACGCGGCGGTTCCTGGCATGCGCGGCATCGACGGCGGCCTTCATTTCTTCGAGCGTGACGGTTTGCGTCGTGTCGACGCTCTGGAAGCTGCCGCGCGAGCCGTAGATCTTGACCCAATCCGATCCCGCGGCGATGCGCGCCTCGGCCTGCTGGCGAAACATCTCCGGGTTCGGTCGGCCGCCGCGGCCGGCCGAGAGCCCCTGGCCCGCGACGAACATTCGAGGCCCGACCATCCTGCCCATGTTGATCAGGTCGCGCATCGCGTAGTCGGTCTCGTTGGACGCGCCGAGATCGCGCACGGTCGTCACGCCCGTGGCGAGCGTGCGCCGCGCGTTCTCCGCCGCGAGCACGGCGGTCACGCCTGCGGGCCTGCGCGGCTGACCGAGCGGCCGCGTGCCGGGCGCGCCGTCCCAGAAGTACGTCATGTGCGTGTGGACGTCGATCATGCCCGGGACCACGGTATAGCGGCCGAGATCGATCACCTCGGCGCCTGCCGGCGGAGCGCCGGTGCCGACCGACGTGATGCGATCGTTGTCGATGACGATCACGGCGTTCGCGATCGTCTTGCCGGCGGGATCGATCAACTTCCCGGCACGGATTGCTTTCGTCGCCGCGGACGCGGGTGAGGCGGACAGAGCGAGCACCATCATCACCACCCCTACAACACCTTGGCCACGAAGGCACGAAGGCACGAAGAACCCCTCTTCTTCTTTGTGCTGCCCTTCGTGTCTTCGTGTCTTCGTGGTTGCATTTGTTCTTGTCACGAGGCGTATCTCGCTTTCGCTTCCGACAGTTGTTCCGCGATCTCGCGTGCGAGGCCTGCCGGCGCGATGACGCGCGCAAAGGGGCCGAAGCTGAGGATCCAGCTCTGGAGCGCGCGATCGAGGCAGACGTCGAGCGACATGACGACGCGGCCCGACACGCCGTCCCGCAGCTGTTGCGACGGATGCCACTCGCGCGCGCCGACGTAATCGGCCACCGCCGCTTCGAATTCGACCTCGATGTGCTCGGGCGGTCCGGAGTGCACGCCGAGCGAGTGCGGGAACGCGGTGTCCGGCAGCTCTTCAATCGGCGCGAAACGCTCCTCGAGCAGCGACACGTCCTGAATCCGCTCGACGGCGAACGTCCGCACCTCGCCGTACTCGGGCACGTAGGCGAGCAGATACAGACCGCCCTGCGCGTAGGCCAGGCGATAGGGGTGGACGAGGTAGGTCTTTGTCCGGTCGCTCGACTTCGAGTGGTAGGTCAGGCTGGCCTGCCGCAGGTGCAGCGTGGCGTCGAGCGCGCGCGCGATGAACTGCTGCTGGCGCGGGTTGTCGTGGCGGCGCGTCGGGTCCGCCTTGGTGGCGATGACGCGCGGCAGCTGATCCAGGAACTGCCGCATGTGCGGCGTCAGCGCCGACGACAGCTTCTCGAACGCGCTCTCGACATCGTCTCGAAACGGCGTGCCCGAGAGCGACTCCAACAGCGTCCGGCTGAAGTACAACGCGCACAGCTCCGACACGGTGAGGCCGGCCGACAGGCCTTTGAACGCCTGGCCGTTCACCTGCCAGCGGGTCTTCCCGTCGTCATGCGAGCGATCGTCGTAGAGCGGGAAGCCGGCCTCTTCGAGGGCCTGCAGGTCGCGGCGGATCGTGCGGGTGGTGACGCTGCAGAGCGATGCCAGCTCGTCGATGGTCACGCCCATGCCGCGCGCGCGCTCGATCTCGCGGAGAATCGTCCACTGGCGGATCACTTCCGCGTTGCGGGGCACGGGGAGATTCTATCAACCTGAGGATCTAAGGATCTAAGGATCTAAGGATCTGAGAATCTCTGGGGTCGGGGCGACGGTCGAGAGATCGTCACCATTCTTCTTTGTTCGCGGTGTCCGGCTTCAGCCGGACTCGACCACGACGATCAACGCAGAGCCCGCAAAGCCCGCGGAGAAACACCAAACCACGAAGACACGAAGACACGAAGACACGAAGAAGATCCGATGTAGTGCAGGCCTTCAGGCCTGCCGTGACCCGGACGGTCAACGCTGAGCCCGCAGAGTCCGCGGAGCAACTCTGTGTCCAGCTGTGTCTCCGCGGAGGCTTCGGGTCCGGCGCCACGTGCGGGACCTCGCGGCCGGAGGAGGGCCGGTCGCCCTGCCGGACGCGCGCGCGCGGAAGTATCCGAACGCGGCGATTGACGGTTGACGGTTCACGGGCGAGCGCCGCGCGTGAGCAGGTCGGATACCGTTCGCCAAAGATCGTTTGTGTCCTGACTGCGACAGAGGTAATCTGGAGTTCCCCTCCGGCAGGACTCTCGAGGCATTGACGTGAAGAGGCCGACATCCGTTGCCCGTGGTGTGGTGTGCCTGCTGGCCCTGACCGGCCTGGTGGTGCAGGCCAACGTGGCGCCCACATGGTCGATCGACGAGCTCACGGAGTTCTCCAGGGCCATCGTCACCGGACGGGTCGTGGACGTGGCGGTCGGACGCGACCTCGCGACCGACGCGATCTACACGTACGTCACGCTGTCGGTCGTCGATGTGCTCAAAGGCGACATTCCGGAACGCGCCGTCACGATCAAACAGCTCGGCGGCGACATGGGTGCCGAAGGCCTGCGCGTGACCGATCAGGCGACGTTCGCGATCGGCGAAGACGTGCTCCTCTTCCTTGAATCACGGCCGCGCGACGGCACGCTGTACACCTCCGCGCTCTGGCAGGGGAAGTGGACGATTCAGCCGGACGAGCTGACCGGTGAACGGATGGCCGCTCGCTACCGTCCCGAGACCCTCGAACGGGGCGCGTTCCGTGGCTTGCCGGAACGCCGCGCGCTCGCACTGACCGCAGACCGCATCCGCGCCATCAGTCGATCCGTGGCTCTGCCGCACATCCGCGCATTTCAGGCCGCGCCCGCGTCGGAGGAGCTCGCCACGCTGGTCCACATGCCCACCACGCCGGCGCCGTCGGCGTTCGCGCTGTTCAGCCCCGCGTTCCGATGGGCTGAATTCGACACGCGGACGCCGATCGGCGTCGATACCATGCCTGGCGGACAGCAAGGGCTTCCCGGCGCTGGTGGCGCCGAGGTCACGCGCGCGTTCGGATCGTGGACGGCGGCGACGCCGCTCGCGTTCTTCGGTGCTTCGAGCACCAATCGATGCTTCGGACAGGGCAACGCGGCGGACGGGCACATCTCGATCGTGTACATGGATCCGTGCGGAGAGGTCGACGACAGCGGCGGCGTCCTTGCGGTCGGCGGCGCTGTCTATCGCACAACCGGAGGGCGCACGATTGGCGGCGTCCCGTTCGGCCGCGCGACCGCGGGTTACGTGGTCAACAACGACAGCGCCACGGCCCTGCGGTACTTGACCAACTCCGGGTGTTTCCAGTCCGTGCAAACACACGAGCTCGGTCACGTCCTTGGACTGGCTCACAGCGCCGATCCCAACGCGATGATGCACGCGACGCTGCCGAGCACGTGTTTTGGGCAGGCTCGCGCACTCGTCAGCGACGATGTCGCGGGCATTCAGTCGATCTACCCGCCCTCGACCGAGCCCGCGCCTGCGCCGTCTCCATCCCCCTCCCCCTCGCCCACGCCGTCGGCCGGCGTGCCCGGCGCTCCCACGGGCTTCTCGACGTCATCGAGCGGCGTGTTCGTGACGATGACGTGGCGGGCGCCCACCACGGGCGGCACGCCGACCGGGTACCGGATTGAATCCGGCTCGGCGCCGGGATTGTCGAACATCGCGAGCTTCTCGACGGGCAGCAGCGTCCCGGGATTTTCGGCGGACAAGGTCGGGCTCGGCACCTATTACGTGCGGGTCCGCGCGACGAACGCCTCGGGCGCGGGTCCCGCGTCGAACGAATCCATGCTCGTGGTCGGCGGCGGGTCGGGCGGCCCCCTACCCGGCGCGCCCACCGGCGTGACGACGAGGGCGGTCGGCGTGTTCGTCACGATCGCGTGGCGGGCGCCCACAACCGGCGGCGCACCGTCGAGCTACATCATCGAATCCGGTTCGTCCTCCGGCCTGTCCGACATCGAGAACTTCTCAACGGGCAGCACCGCGACGTCGTTTTCCGCCGACAAGGTCGGCCTCGGCACCTACTACGTGCGCGTTCGCGCGTCGAACGGGTCCGGCGTCGGTCCGGCGTCGAACGAATCGATCCTCGTCGTCCGCTGACGACAGCCAGGAATCGGTCGGCCCTCTGATCCCGGGGGATGAGCGAGCACATATAATCGTCGCCGGATGAAGGCGATGGCGTTGACACGATGGGGCGCCGGAACGCTCGAGGCTTGCGAGCGCGAGATCCCGATCGCGCTGCCCGGCGACGTGCTCGTGCGCGTGCGGGCGTGCGGCGTCTGCCGCACCGACCTCCATATCATCGACGGCGAGCTGCCGCCGGGGGAGATTCCGATCATCCCCGGCCACGAGATCGTCGGCCTGGTCGACGTGGTCGGCGACGGCGTGACGCACCTGGCCGTCGGCGACCGCGTGGGCATCCCGTGGCTGGCCTATTCGTGCGGAGAGTGCGACTACTGCCGGAGCGGGCGCGAGAATCTCTGTCGCAACGCCCGCTTCACGGGGTATCAGATGGACGGCGGCTACGCGGAATACGCGGTGGCCGACGCGCGCTACGCCTTCAAGCTGCCGGCCGGCTACAGCGACGCCGAGGCGGCGCCGCTCTTGTGCGCCGGGCTGATCGGCTATCGCGCGTACCGCATGGCCGGCGAGGGCGCTCGCCTCGGTCTGTACGGGTTCGGTGCTGCCGCGCACCTCATCGCGCAGGTGGCGATCCACCAAGGGCGCGAGGTGAGCGCGTTCACGTCACCCGGCGACGAGGAGGCGCAGGCGTTCGCGCGGAGCCTCGGGTGCGCGTGGGCCGGTGCCTCCACCGAGCCGCCGCCCGCGGCGCTCGACGCCGCGATCATCTTCGCGCCGGTCGGCCCGCTCGTGCCCGAGGCGCTGTCGCACGTGGTGCCGGGCGGCGTGGTCGTCTGCGCCGGCATTCACATGAGCGACATCCCGTCGTTTCCGTATCATCGCTTGTGGGAGGAGCGTGTCGTCCGATCGGTCGCGAACCTCACGCGCGCCGACGCGCGCGACTTTCTGGCGCTGGCGCCGAAGGTGCCGGTGAAGACGCACGTGCAGACGTACGAGTTGTCGGACGCCAATCACGCGCTCGCCGATCTGCGCGAGGGCCGCATCGCAGGCGCGGCCGTCCTGACCATCAGCGATCAGCCATGACAGATCAAGAAGCGGGCGTGGTTGCGCGTCTGGCGGAGCTCGCGATCCCCTACACCCGTCACGAACACCCGCCGGTCGCGACCGTCGACCAGGCCGAGCAGCACTGGGCCCATATCGACGCCACGCACTGCAAGAATCTTTTTCTGCGAAACCAGAAGGGCAACTGGCACTACCTCGTCGTCCTCCAGCACTCGAAGAAGGCGGATCTCAAGGCCGTGGCCGATCAGATCGGCGACGGCAAACTGAGCTTCGCGTCGCCCGAGCGTCTGATGACGCACCTGGGCCTGACGCCCGGCTCGGTCTCGCCCTTCGGGTTGATCAACGACCGCGACCACGCCGTCCGCGTCGTGCTCGACCGCGACCTGAAGACCGCGACCCGGCTGTCCTTTCACCCCAACATCAACACCGTGACGTTCACGATTGCCGCCGCCGACTTCGCCCGTTTCCTCGCCGCCTGCGGGAATCCAGTTCGATACGTGGCGGTGTAGAATCGGTGAGCCGATCGGGTTTTCCGTAGGGACAGGTGTCGGGCAGGGTCCATCAAGAAGAACACTCGTCCTCGGCCGGGTGCAGCTGTAGCATTTCGGGAACCGTGACGCCAGCAGTTACACGAGGGAGACATACATGCCACAGAAGGATGGACTCAATCGCAGGTCGTTCCTGAGGAACGCGGGACTGACCGCCGTCGTGGGCGCCGTCGGAACGCGCACCTCCCTGGCTGGCGGGATCGCCGATGCCGCGGCCGAGCCGATGAACGGCAAGTACGACTTCGACACTCCCTACAACCGCCTCGGCACGGACTCCGTGAAGTGGGATCAGCAGGTCCGCACGCTCGGCATGGACCACATCGTGGCGGGCATGGGCATCGCGGACATGGACTTCCGCTGCGCGCCGGCCATCACAAAAGCCCTGCAGGATCGCATCGCCCACGAGAACTGGGGCTACCTCGACATGCCCAAGACGTTCGCAGAGGGCGTCCTCGCCTGGAACAAGAAACGCTACGGCGTGGACATCAATCCCGATCTGCTCGGGTTCGCCATCGGCGTTCATCCCGGCATCATCGCCGCGCTCCGGACAGTTTCGCCTCCGGGAAGCAAAGTCCTCCTGATGACGCCGATCTACAACGGATTCTACTGGGACCTCACGGCCACCAACACCAAGCCCGAAGAGAGTGTGATGAAATTCTCCAGCGGCAAGTTCTCGATCGACTTCGAAGACCTCGAACGGCGCATGACCTCGGAGACCAAGTCACTGATTCTCTGCAACCCGCACAATCCGACGGGCAACTGCTGGACCCGCGAGGATCTCACGACGCTGGGCGCCATGTGCCTCAAGCGCAAGGTCGTCGTCCTGGCCGACGAGATTCACTGCGACTTCGTCAGCAAGGGCCAGAAGTACGTGCCCTTCAGCACGCTCGAGAACAGAGACATCGTCAACAACAGCATCACGTTCAAGGCCGCGAGCAAATCGTTCGGCCTGGCTGCCATGAAATGCGCCTGGTTCTTCACGACCAATCGGGACTATTTCACCGGTGTGATGGCCAACTTCACCGGTGCGATGGCCAGCAACCGCGCGGACCTGAATACGCTAGGCATGCTGGCCAGCAAGGCCGCCTACAGCGGCGGCGAGGCCTGGCTGAATCAGTGCGTGGAGTACATCGACGGCAACCACGACTTCGTGCACTCCTACATCAAGGCGAGCATGCCGCTGGTGAAGGTCGGCGCGAAACCCGAGGGCACGTACCTGACCTGGCTGGACGTCACGCAGGTCGCCGAAAGGATCGGCGCGAAGCAGATGGCCGCGGAAGCCAACAAGAAGCAGGGCGAGGGCATGGGAGCCGTCACGCCCGAGCAGATGGTGCAGCTGTGGTTCGCCAAGAATGCGTTCGTGGCGTTGAACCCGGGACACACGTTCGGCCCGGGCGGGGCGAACCACATGCGCATGAACATCGCCACGTCGCGCAAGACGCTCGAAGCAGCGCTCACCAGCATGTCGGGTGCGTTGAAGAAGCTCTAGCGCCCCCAGCCGCTAACCGCCAGCCTCCAGTCCCGTTCCAGAGTGACCTCCCCTGTCACACCCCGAGGCTACACTCGTCCCATATGGCGGAGGGATACGCTCAAGTCGTTTCAGAAGAGTGGGTTACGTTTCCTGGCGGCGAGCTGGAAGGCAAACGCCCTAAGGCCTTGTGCCCGACTTGCCGTGAGGCGCTGAAGAGGGAAGCTGCTGGTCTGTCCGGCCGCACCCGGCCCACCAGCCCTCTCTGTTTCCAGTGCTACCGCGCGGACCTCGACCGCGAGCGGGCGCTGAAGACAGCCGGCGAGCTGGATACCGCGTCCCACTCTCGTTTCCAGTGCCAGCTCCCGTTCGAACCGGTGAACCGCGCGCGGCTCGACATGCTGAAAGCGGAGCGGTCCGAGGCGCGCGCGGCGGCGCGCCAGGGCATCGGCCAGTGGGTGGACAAGCGGCGGCACGCGCAGATCGAAGCGCGCCACGCGCTGCAGGCGATCGCGGCGGGGCTCAACGCGCGTCAGCT
>Ga0082335_1009833_pt1 | contig 10112 bp, 8 predicted proteins | sample Subgrocontami58m_FD_72375 | JGI IMG/M metagenome (GOLD analysis project Ga0082335, IMG submission 72375) | Subsurface groundwater microbial communities from S. Glens Falls, New York, USA - GMW37 contaminated, 5.8 m (SPADES assembly) (version 2) ... | reverse complement strand
TATTATCGCAAAGGCGATTTTGACAACGCGATCCGAGAGTTGAAGAGCGCCGTGGAGGGTGCGCCGAATCAGTTTGATCCAAACTATTGGTTAGGCGCGGCGTATGTTGGCGCGAAGAATTATAAAGATGCTCTGCCGCCGCTTTCTGCCGCCGTGACGCGGGCGACAACCGATTTGCAAAAATTTGACGCGCTCACTCAACGCGCCATTGCTTACAATGCTACGAATGACAAAATAAAAGCGCGCGCCGATCTCAATGAGGCGTTGCTGTTAAACGTTTCGGGGCGCGAGACGCAACGGGTGGATGCTCTGAAACTTCTGCTGACCGATCTGGCGGGTTCTCCACCCGGAGCGACACACACGCCGAAACCTTAGAGCAAATTTTCATCCACGAAGTTCACGAAGATCACGAAGAAAAAAGAGTTGTTCGTGTTCCTTTGTGACCTTCGTGGATCATAAAGACTCTGACATCAAGGCGTGCGTATCACCACCAGCTTATCCGCGCCCGACTCCGCGCCCCAGACCTCACCACGCCGCCCCAAAATTTGCCGCACACTCGCATTCTGACTCGGCAAGATAAACGTCTCAAACTTTTCGGTGGATGGATCGAAACGCAACAAAGCATTCGCGTTGAAATCGCTCAGCCAAACAAAATCGCGGTCATCAACGTACACGGCGTAAATCGCCGCTCGCTCACCCGGCGCTTTCCATACACGCCAGGCATTTGTTTTCGGATCGTACATACTCACTTGCCCGCTGTTCCACTCGCTTACCCAAATTCGCCCTTTCGAATCTGACCACACGCGCCGCGCCCCTTGTCCGGCTGTCGGTGGCTCGATCACTTTTGCGTTGTCACCCTCAATGCGTGCAATGTGACTCCCGGCGAGTGAAGCGTAATAGATCACGCCCTCGGGCGTTGCGGCGATTCCATAAGGACCTCTGCCACGCGGCGCACTAAACGCTTCGATCTTTCCGCTCTTCAGATCGAGTCGTCCGTAATACCCGTTCTGTCCGGTGAACCACAAAATTCCTTTGCTATCAAACGCCGCCGTGTTCATATTGATGTTCGGCACGCCGCTCAAAGCAAATACTTTTACCTCTTCCGTTTTTGGATCGACTCGCACGATGGCGTTCAAGCCGCTATCCGTCACCCATGCCGCGCCATCGCTTCCCATAATCACGCCATGCGGACTCGATCCGTTTCCCAACTTGATGTGTTTCGTCTCGCCCGTCGCCGCATTTAATTTTCCTAACTCACCCGTTGCCTGCGCCGTGTACCAAACATTTCCATTCGCATCCGGCGCAACATCGTGCGGGCGCGATCCTCTCGGCACGGCGTATTCTTGAATTTGAAATTTGGTGGATGAGGTTGTGGGCGCCACACTCGGTGACGCCGCCACGGGTGCGGTTGCCGTCAACGTCGGTCTCACCTGAGTCGGCGGCGCGACCGTGTGCATCGGTTGAGGCGTTGTGCATCCGATGAGGGACAATGTGATCGTGGCAATTAATATGTGTCGCATCCCGTCTCCTTTGGTAAAGGCGACTCTTGCAGTCGCCCAAATGGGCGGGAGCAAGTCCCGCCCCTACAAATTCATATCACACAAACAACGGCGCCATCTCTAACTGCTGAAGATCGCGTTGCATCTCATCGCTCGCTGGTCGCGCCTTGAACCGACTCGCCGCATCTAAAACTTTCGGCAAGAGATGAATGTCGCCCGCCGTGTTCAAAAAAACCTGATCGTTCCCCAACACCCAATGCACGGCGTTATCAATTTCCTTTTGATCTTCGAGCGGCTCGTACCACGTTGAACGATTATGCTGCTTCTCACCCCACGGCGCGCGCACCAATGCTTTGATCGTCTGCACTGCCACGTTGCGTGATTTGCACAGAGTCAGCAACGCTTCGGCGTCGGCGGCGTATCGAGGGTTTTGCATCATCAAATAGCTATAAGGGAACAAGATCGAATCGAAATCGAATCGCTCTAAGCTGCGCTTGTGCATCGTCGGCACGATCACGCCATGCCCGGTGACGCCGATGAACCGTGTGAGACCTTGATCGCGCGCCTCAATCACTGCTTCCAACGCGCCGTCCGCGCCCATGGCGATCTCCCATTCCTTTTCATCGGTCAGCGCGTGCAGTTGAATCAGATCAACGCTATCCACCCGCAATCGCTCTAACGATTTATGAATCTGTTCGCGCGCTTTGGCTTTAGTGCGTTCACCCGTTTTGGTGGCAAGGAAGAAATTCTTGCGATGCTCCTTCATCCAAGGACCAATTCGTAATTCTGCTTCGCCATAGCTCGCGGCGGTATCAATGTGGTTGATACCGTGTTGAATCAATAACTCCAGCGTTGCATCGGCTTCTGCCTGCGTCACTTTGCCCAACGCCGCCGCGCCGAAGATCGTCCGTGTGCTGTTATGCCCCGTGCGTCCAAATGGTTGTGTGGTGATCATGGTGTCTCTCCTTTGTTTAAGTGTATCGCAAAACAAAAACCGCAACGGAGGGGGTTGCGGTTATGAGAAAATCGAATTAACCTATACTCGCAATCATCGTCGCCGACATCGCTTGGGCGCGGAAATGAATTTCCACGATATGTCATTCCGAGCAACCTATCGCGGGCAGACCGACGCGGTTTTGCGAAGCACCCCGTAGCGAAGCAGAGTGGGCGAAACCGCGTCGGTCTTTTTACCTCGTCATCACAAACGATAAAATATCGGCATAGACCGCGCTCTCGCAATCCTCGCACTTGCCGCTTTGGAACTGCAAACGAATTTCGATCTTGCGCGTGCCAACGGGAATCACACCATCCTGTTTGGTTAGCAACAGCGCAACACCGTTAGTCGGATCTTCTTCATCTACCTTTGGCGTAAACGCTTCGCCGATCTTTTTCCCACCCACATCAAAAAACGTGGCGATCAACCTGCTGCTGCCCTCCTCGTTGATCGAGCTAATGAAAGCGGAGAGCGTGAACTTCACCTTACCACCGTCAATGACTGCGCCCGCCACCGATACATCTATCGTTTGATAAATACTGTTCAACGGATCCGGCGCGCCGCCCCTAACGCTTTTGCGGAAATAACACTGCCCGCGATTCTGCGCCCTAAGGGTATTCTGATCAGGGTCGCCGACAATGCTTCCATAGCTAGCAATGCTGATCGATTCAACCGTCCAGCCTTTCAGCGTTCCCTTCGATCCTAACGAACATATACCGCCGCCCGAATCCATCTCGGCGCCGCCATTGATGATCATATTGATTCCGAAATATTTAGTTGGATCAAGAGTCGCCGTCGGGGTCAACACTTTGGTCGGTGTTGCGGGGATTTTGGATGGGGTAGCCGTGACGGGTCGCCGCGTTAGAGTCGGCGCGAGCGTGGGCAGTGGTTCTTCAAACGGCGATTCGCACGCTAGCGCGGCGAGCGCCAACGCGCCGATCATGATCGTCAAAGCAAAAAAAGTTGAAGGCGATCTCATCGTGTCATTTTCCTATTCAGTCCTGGGCTTACGTACATTGAACCGCTAACGTCATTGCGAGTGTTCTTCGCGGAGCGGAAAGCAATCTCGGTCACGCTTTGAGATTGCTTCGTCGCAAAAAACGCTCCTCGCAATGACGCAATGATATATTTTGCGTAAGTCCTGTTAGTTTTTAAACCGTTGTTGCGCCCCATCATCCAAATCTTGAAAATTATTGTTTGTGTATTCGCCAATCACCGTGCGCCAAAATTTTAACGCGGGTGTGTTGCGCGCCAACTCAAACACCTGCCAATCCCCGTGATGCAGATCAAACGCTAACCGCGCCGCCGCCTTGCCCACGCCCTGTCGCCGATATTTCGGCGTGATGTAAAAATCCAGCAGCTCAAAGTCTACGCCGTCGGGCAAGTGATTTTTATCCGCCAAGATCAGAATCGATCCGGCGGGGATGCCGTCAACGCGAATGATCCAATGTTCGCAGGCGTCACGTATCCACCAATTGAAGTCGGCGCACTCGCCAACGGTTTGGATATTTTCGCCGCCCGGCGGGAGTGACCATATTGGTAACCCGTGTTTGTTGATGATGATGTTCGGATCGTATTGTGCCAAGTCGTTAAAGAAACATACGAAAAAATATCTGATGAGCGGCATTTCCTCTTGCGTGGCGCGAGTGAGTGTGACGTTCATTTAAGAGGATGACTTCGGCGGACATTTGTAAATGATCGTTTTCTGGGCGAGCGGGTAATAGCGTTTATTAGGATCGGCGTTCCAAGGTCCGCTGACGGCGTCCGCAATTTGGCAATTTGTGTTGACGTAATTTTTCAACGCGATCCAATCCGCGCCGCCGCCATCGTAACAAGCGATTGCTTCGTCGAGCAGAACATAGTTCACATCAAGCTCGCCCATCATTGCAGAGACAATTTGATCATAAGAGTCGGTGCTGCGTCGCGCATTGGCGGCGGCGATGGAATACGGAACATACTCGTCGTTGAGATACTTGTAGTCCGCCGACAAACTCCACCACCACGTTGGGTCGGCTAGCACGCGCGCACCTTTCGGAAGTGAACGTTGAATCCGTTCACTCATTCCAACATAGTCACTATCTTTGAAACGATAAGCGAACCACAGGCTGCCGCTAATGTTAAGAGCGATGACCCCGCCGATGATCGCAGCCCACACCATTTTATTTTGCATGTTGATCACGGGGATGCGGACAACTTGAACCCAATCCCGAATCGCCGCCGCTCCCATCAGATAAAAGATCGGCATCCATAAATAAGCGTACATCCCAAACTTTTGCCCCATGCCAAAAGCGAAGGTGAGCAATGAGATGACGGCGATGGTCATCATCACACGATCAATTTGTGCCCGGTTGCGTAGTGCGGCGATGATTCCTGTAATTGCGAAAACCGCATCTATCAATCCCAGTGGTCCGCCGATGGTCCAAAACGATTCGCGCAGCCAGATGGCAAAGAGTTCCAAGTTGTGAATGATGCCGCTTGCCGATGAAACGCCGCCCAACACGTTGTGACCCGCCGTGAGCTGATACCAACTTTGCGCGGGCGATGGCAAGAAGTGGGCAAGCATCCAAATCGTCGCGCCGACGATCACGCCTAGCGCGTAACCGAACACGTTGCGCCACTCGCGTTTAATCAACCCATATTCGATGAACACCACGCCGCAGAAGGCGATCAAAAACCATATCCCGTTGCCGTGATAATCAAATGGCACGATGCCGATGGCTCCGGCGAGAATCGCAAAGCGAAACGATTTTTGTTTAGTGATCAACTCCAGCAAAATGAAGATGGCAAAAAGTAGTGAGGTGTTCGCCCACGCATCGGGTCGCCCCAAGTGACCACTGAGGAAAGATTTAAAGGATGCGGCAAAAAGGAGAGAGGCGGCGACCCCGACGGTCGGGTTGTAATATCGTTTGCCGATCTGATAAATCAAGATCGTTGAGATCAACCAGGCGATGAGTGAGTAAAATCTTCCTGCCCACCAACTTATGCCGATGATCTTAAAGAGCAACGCCTCACCCAATGCGGCGAGCCGCCCCATATGCACCATGTTCTGGTCGCGCCCGAACGGTTCGCCCGCCGTCCAGATGGTGAGACCGAAGTTGCCTTGCTTGATCACCGCCTCGGCATTGCTGGCATAAGTAGCTTCATCGCACAGAGGCGGCGGATACGATTGAAGAAAGAGGAGGTTGAAGATGAAGAGGGTGGCGAAGGACGTGATGAGGAATTTGTTCATCCATCCAATTTTACTCTGAACTACGGGCAAAACTCTTTCTGCCATTGCGTTGTATTTCCGCCTCTTCTGCACATAAACCGCGCGCCGATCCAATCCACTTCCCACGCATTGCTTTTCTTCGTTAACTCGATCCACTTTTCAATTTGCTTCACCGAGTCGTCTTCCAAGTTGCCCGATGTGATGATCACCACTGCTTTCTCTTGCGCGGTCATAAACACCGATACGTTTCCCGACTCGGAACTTTTGCCCGCCGCTTGTGAGGCAACATCGTCAACCTTTGTTCTCCACGATTCGTTTTTCGCCTTCGCCTCATCATGAAGTTTTTTAAACGCAGGAGGGATGCCCAAGTCTTTGTAGTCGCTTCTGTTAGTTTGCGGCTTGGGGAGTAGTGAAGTGGGTTGTAGTGTTGAGGGCGCGGGGGTAGTGCAGGAGAAGAGGGAAAGGGAAATAGTGAGAAGAAGGATGAGAGTTTTCATGTTTGCGAAGCAATCCGTTGACGATGTTCGTTTATCGAAAACCAAAACATCTCTCCGCTTCTCGCCTCAAGGTGTGTCATCCAATTTCCAATGTCCAACTTTTAATTACCAACAGTGGGCTGTGTTACTTTCTGCGATGACCATTCGCCGAAAGTTTTTTTCCGGGCGTTTGCGACGCCGCCATCTTTTGTTTTGCAGGGACAAGCGAGATCAAACCGCGTAACGCTTTATTGACGGCTTGCGAGTTAGGAAAATACTCGCGCACATCAGGCGCTAGGCGAACGGCTTTTTCGGCTTTGACATGTTTTATCAACGTCGAGCCATCGGCTTTATGAATCTTGATCGTATAGCCATGCCTCCGCGCTTTGTAATGCTTGCCGCGCACGCCGTTCGAGAAATCATATTCGGCTCGCATTTCATCAATATGGTTAGGGAGTGTTTTCTTTTTCATATTTCTTTCGCTCGGCGCGTGTTGCTTTACCCACGCTGATAATTCGGATATTCTTCTCGCGTTCAGTATAAACGACGACCAAGATTTGCTTTTTCTTTGAAGTGCCAATATCAATCCAGCGTTCTTCTTCTGTCGAATGATCGGGATCGACTACGGTGATTGATAAAGGATCGTCAAAAACAGTTTCCGCCTCTTCAAAACTTACTTTGTGTTTGCGGAGATTCTCTTTCGCCTTTTTCTCATCCCACTCATAAAGCGGCTTCATACACAAAGTTTACGTCAGTTTGTGCTGCAAGGCAATAGAAAAATTTCACCTATCGTATAAACAAAAACACCTCTCCGCTCTCGCCTCAAGGTGCTTTCCAACATCCAACTTCCAACATCTAACCTCTAATTCCCCTTCGCCACATTCTCCCCATCCAACTTCAAGCTAATCGCTTGGCTGACGCTGTCCGCGCCCATTGAGATTCCGTAAACAGTTTCCGCCGCTTGCACTGTGCTGCGGTTGTGCGTGATCACCACGAACTGCGTGGACTGACTCAACTCCACTAGTAGATCGCGGAAGCGTCCGACGTTTGCTTCGTCGAGTGCCGCATCCACTTCATCGAGCATGGCAAACGGCGGCGGGTTCACGCGCAACAAGGCAAATACCAACGCGCACGACGTCAACGCGCGCTCACCACCGGAGAGCAACGCCAGACCTTGTTGCTTACGTCCGGGCAGACGCGCCAAAATATCAATGCCGGAGTTCGTCAGGTCTTCGGGTTCGGTCAAAATTAATTTTGCCGAGCCGCCGCCGAACAAACGCGAGAACGTATCTTTAAATTGTTCCGCCACTGCCTCAAACGTGCGCTTGAACTCACGCTCCATCAACGTATCGAGTTCGGCGATCACTTCGCGCAATTGCGCCGCCGCTTTTTCCAAGTCCGCCGTTTGCTCCGTCAAAAATTCGTAACGCGCTTTAACTTCTTCAAACTCTTTCAACGCTTCGGGGTTGATCAAACCGATCCGCCGCAATTGGGATCGTCGTCGGTTCAACAAATCTTCTAAACCTTCGGGTAACGATTCCACATGTGGCAGTGTTTCTACTAGACCTTCGAATGGCAACGGTTCGGGCCCGGTAACACCTTCGGGATAATCCAACATCACTAAACCAAAATCATCGGTGATGCGGCGGCGCATAGACTCCAACTCATCCGTCTTGCGCGCAAACTCCAACTGCGCTTCGGAATGAAATCGCTCCGCCGCGTGAAGCCGCGCCCGCGCATCGCCTTCGGCGCTTTCCACCCGCGCTAACTCCGTTTCGATCTTCGCCAACTCTTCATCGGCGGGCGCGATCAATTTTTGCAAGGCCTCGATCTGCGAGGTGAGTGTTTCTAATTGCGCCCGATCATTTTTTAAAGAGGCAACGAAGTTTTCCGACTCGGTTGTGATAGAGGTGAGGCGTGAACGCCGTGAGCTTATTTGTTCGGTGATGCGGTCAACCGCTCTCGCCATTTCACTTAAGCGACTTTGTTTCTCTTCGACCGAGCGAGACGCCACCGCGAAAGCCGTCTGCCCCAACCCGATCTTGTTGGCGATGTCGTCCGCGGTGAGTTCAAAGGTTTGTGAGGCAATCGTTTGCGCCGCCGAGTCGGCTTCCGCCAGCGAGACGGTGAGTGAATTGATCTCGGCGGCGAAAGTGTTTTCGTCCGATTGCGTTTTGGCTATCTGCAAATTGAGTGAGGCGATCTGCTCGCGATTCAATTTTGCGTTGGCTTCGGCGCGTTCCAAATCTAACCGCGCATCGTCGCGGGCAACTGCCGACCCGCGTTCATCTTTTTGCAGTTCAACGCGCGCCTTCGTGATCGCCGCGACTTGATCGCGCGTCTGATGTATATCGCCTTCGCGTTGAGATCGTTCGCGCTCTAACACCACGCGCTTTTGTTTTGCTTCGTCAATCGCTATTGGCAGTGCGCGGCGTTCACGCGCCAATGAAAGAGTCGTTGCCGACGAATCGCGCCCGCCGAGAATCGCGCCGTTGGCAAAAAACAGATCGCCGCTTAAGGTAACCGCGACCGCGCCTGCGGGTAAACGTGAAGCAACTTGCTGCGCGCTCTGGCGCGTGCGGGTGATGATGGCGCGACCTAATAGTGAATCGACAACAGAGCGATAACGCGAATCACAATTAACGTGTCGCGCCGCAAGACCGATGACCCCATCCACATTTGTGATTTCTCCAATGGGCGAGTCGGGGTGGGGGTTCGGGTGAGGATACAAAGCGGCGCGACCTTCGCTCTGCGCCAGTAGATCGAGCGCGGCGTTTACATCGTTGATGAGAAATGTGTTGACGAATTGCCCGAGCGCGGCGGCGATAGCGATCTCAAGTTCGGGTGGGGCGGTGATGATGTCTGCCAGTTCGGCTTCGATGTGAAGTTGCGATTGGCGCAATGTGTTGAGGGCAGAACCTTCACCAGCGAGATCGGCGTGCAGTTGAGCGAGCGCTTCGGCGCGGGCGACAAGTTTATTCTCTTCGCCCAATGCATCGTTGAGTCGTTTTGCCAGTTCGGCGAGTTCGGCATCGGCGTGAGTGATGCGTGAAGTGAGTGTGGTGATCGCCGCTTCGGCTTGATCGAGCCGCGTGCGAGATTGAGCCGCTTGAGTGTTTGATGTTTCAAAGGCAGATCGTTTTGAGGCGGCAAGAGTTTCAGATTCAGTTAATAGTTTTTCTTGGTCGGCGCGGACTTTGATTAAACGTTCGCGCTCTTCGGCGATTTGCGTCCTTCGGATGCGCCGCCCCTCGATCTCGCTTTGCAATTTGACGACTCGTTCTTTGGCGGCGATCTGTCTCTCGTTGAGAGTCTTGCGCTCGGCTTCGCGTTGGGCGCGCACTGCTTCGAGTGAAGCTATTTGCGCGCGCGTGGAGTCGCGCTCGGCTTCGAGTTTGGTCACTTCGGTGCGAGCGTCGTTGAGTTGTTTGCTTTGCGCTTCGAGATCAGATTCGAGTGGTTTAAGTTCGGCGAGATGATTCTCGCGTTGCTCGTTGAACGAGCGTAAACGTTCATCGGCAACGGCGAGCTTGCGCGAAATGGATTCGGAGTCGGTTCGTAAACGGAGTACGTCGCGCTGCCAGTTGTTAAGTTGACTGCGGATAGCGGCGGCTTTCGCGCGGAGATCGATCAGGGCTTGATCCAGGTTGCGCTGATCGTCTTCGAGATTCGCCAACGCGCTTGCTTGCGTCTCCGCCGAAGCTCGTGCCATCATCAGAGATTTTTGTCCCTCATGCCAATGATAGCCATACCAAACTTTCAGCACGCCGTCGAGTTCATTTTTAATTTGCTCATACTCGCGAGCGCGACCCGCTTGGCGCTCCAACGTTTTCACGCGCGGACGAATCTCGGTGATGATGTCGTGGACGCGCTCAAGGTTGCGCTGCGTGTCGTCGAGTTTGCGTAACGAGTCTTCGCGTTTGGCGCGATCCAGA
>Ga0082335_1009829_pt1 | contig 10122 bp, 10 predicted proteins | sample Subgrocontami58m_FD_72375 | JGI IMG/M metagenome (GOLD analysis project Ga0082335, IMG submission 72375) | Subsurface groundwater microbial communities from S. Glens Falls, New York, USA - GMW37 contaminated, 5.8 m (SPADES assembly) (version 2) ... | reverse complement strand
TCTCCGGGAGTTATATTCGTAGATGGTGTTTCTTGAATGTCGGATTTTGCGCTTTCAAACGGAATTGGTCTTGGAAAATTGTCTTGAGATTCAGTGACATTTATAATTTTCCCAAGTCTTACTCCTGCGGCATTTGCAAGACTCTGAGCTTTTTCTTTGGCATTGCCGACCGCTTCTTTTCGGGCTTTATCTTCAAGCTTTGCTTTTGTTTTATCGTCAAACCCAAACTGAACTTGCCCGATTAGATTTCCTCCGTTTCCCGTAATTGCATCGATTAGCCTATTGGTATTTTTAATATCTTTAATCTTAAGCTCAATATTCTGAGTAACAGTATAGCCTGATATCTTTTGAATTCCTTCAAAACTATAATTTGGATTAACCGAGTAATTCGTAGTTTTTAAGTCTTTTTCGGAAACTCCAAGATTTTTAATGCTTTCCAAAACAGAATTTATTGCTTTGTTTGTTTGATTTTGCGCATCAGAAACTGTTGAAGAACTTTTAGTAACACCAAAGGAAATAGTTGCAGTATCTGGAGCTTGCGAGGCGCTCCCCTCCCCAACCGATTGGAACAAATCATTTTTCGAAGTTACATAGCTGTTGATTAAAAAAGGAATTGGTCCCGCAAGTTTTGTATAGATAAAAAGAGCAAAAAAGAAAAGAATAATCGCGAGGATTATTTTTTTATTTTCTTGCCATTGAACAGTCATATAGATATGGTACTTATTTTAAAGTGTTTCTGTCAATAACTCATTAGGAACTATTGGGCTTTGGAAGAATTATCTCCCCGCCTTGTTTAGTTCTTATATGGACTAAGGGTAACGGGTCTTTTGCAGCTTTCCATATCTCTTGATCCCCCGGGCATTTTTGGCAAATTGCCGGACGATGATTTTCTGGATAACGCCATGGATTGTTTGGGCAATCCAGGGGTCTTGTTCCCATCCCTTCGAATCCGCATGCATTGGGAACACTACTATCTATTGCCGGAGGGCTTACTTTTTCTTTTTCACTTCCTCCCATAAAAAAAACCCAGAAACGATAATTGCTTCTGGGATTTAACTTTAGCAGAATAATAAAAATCTGTCAAATTTTATTTTCAGTAGATCTTATGAGATTGGATAGTAGCATTGCTACATTTATTGGGCCTACACCGCCGGGGGTTGGAGTATAAAAAGAAGCGATACTCTTTATTTCATTTTCATCATAGTCCCCGTGGAATTTTCCATCTTCTCCGCGATACATTCCGGTTCCAATTAAAATTACTCCATTTTTGAGGTTTTCCGCTTTGACAATGTTTGGTTTCCCAACAGCAGTTATTACGATATCCGAATTTTTCATAATTTCTTTTCTGTCGTCTGTTTTACTGGTTATGACTTCGGGTTCAATTCCAAGTTTTTTCAAAGCTGAGATGATCGGACCCCCCGCGGTTACTCCCCTACCAACAACAGCAATCTTTTTATTTTTCAGCCAATTAGAAAACCCCTGGGGTTTTTGTACGTCAACCCCAGGGGTTGAAGCGTAGATTTTTTCCAGAATTTTTAAAACTGCTTGCGCAATCGGTGGAGAGAATTTAGACTGCGGATGAAATCCGTCAACATCTTTCTTAGGATTTATAGAATTTGCGATCAAACCTTCATCAATATGCTCGGGAATAGGTCTTTGAATAATAATTCCTTGCACCTCTTGATCATTGTTCAATCTCTCTATCTTTCTAAGGAGTTCTTCGGTTTTTATATTTGGGGAAAGGTTCTCAACATTTATTCGGGCTCCGATTTCTCCGCCTTTTTTTCCCTTTTGCCCTACGTAAGCCTCGGATGCCTCGTCAATGGTAAGAGTTATTATGTGAAGATGCGGAATAATACCTTTTTCTTTAAGTTTTTCAACTCTTATTTTTAAATCACTGAAAATCTCTCGTGCTATCTCTCGCCCGTCAACTATCATATGATCTTTTCTTTTAATAAATAATCTCTGACTAATTCGTAGAGTTTTTTATGACCCTCGTCGTTCATGTGAACGCCATCTGCCAGAAGACTTGAGTAGTCACCGTCTATAAACCTTTTAAAAACTTCTATAAATCGTACGCCTTCATTTTTGGAGACGGATGCCATTACTTTATCAAATTCTCCCACGAACTCATTTTTGTATGATCTGCCGGTAGCCCATGGCATTGGATCGACTCTTTTATCAACTGGCATATAGCTTACCAAGATTATTTTTTTAGAGTATTTTTTAGCTTTGTCTATGAGAAGTTTGAAATTTTTGCCGAATTGTTCGGGAGATACTTCCGTGGTGTTAAGCTTCTCATTAAAGATTGTATCGTTTATTCCTACATGAAATATTACAATTATTTCATTATTTCGCCCAAGTCTTGCTTTGGTTTCGGGTTCAAATCTTTTTAAAACATCTTCGGTCTTGTCTCCCGACACTCCGAGATTATAAATCAAATTCTCTCTTTTATAATTGGAAGATATAGTCTTTTCATCTAAAAATTTTCTGAGTCTTGCTACCCACCCTCCTTCACTATCCCACGCGCCGTAAGTAGTGCTTGCTCCAAAAACTAAAATGTGTTTGTCCATATTAGCCTATTCCTATAAAAGTGGCTGAGGCTACGTGGTCGTTTGGATTTGAATATCTCATAAGAATAACTCCCTGAGTATCCCGGGCAAGTCTAGGAATAGAGGAAATTTCAAGTTTTACGACCTGACCTTTTTTGGATGTAATAATAATTTCCTCACAATTTGTCGGAATTACTTGGGCGAATGCAACTTTTCCTGTTTTTGAAGTTACTTTTGCAACTTTCGCACCCTTTCCGCCTCTGCTCTGTCCTCTGAAGAGCTTGCATGCAGTTTTTTTGCCAAGACCGTTTTCCATAATTGTTAGGAGATCATCCTTTCCTTCTTTATTTATTACATCCATTCCGATTACAATATCATCTCCATCGAGCCTAATTCCCCGAACTCCCTGAGTTGCTCTTCCCGTTGGTCTTACTCCTTTTTCGGAAAATCTAATAGCTTTGCCGTTTTTGGTTGCTAAAATAATATCATTCTCACCGCTTGTCAGCTCGCTCCATGCAAGTTCATCGCCTTTCTCAAGTTTTATTGCTACAATTCCGTTTCGTCTTATATTCTCAAAATCTTTTATTCTGGATTTTTTAACAGTCCCTTTTCGTGTTGTTAAAGAAACATATTCACTTTTATCGTCTTTTCCATAATTTATAAATGATTCGACTTTTTCCCCTTGCTCAATATTTAATAAATTAACTATTGCCGTACCCTTGCTCGTTCGGGCTGATTCATTAATATCGTAAGCCCTAAGCTGATAAACTTTTCCCCTATTCGTAAAGTACAAAAGATTATCGTGGGTTTGTGCGTATCGAATGTAAGCAATGCTATCCTCTTCTTTTGTTGTCATTCCTTTAATCCCTTTTCCGCCTCTATGCTGGGTTTTAAAAGAAAGCATGCTTTGCCTTTTTATGTAACCTGTTTCTGTTAAAGTAATAACAGTGGGCTCGTTTGTAATTAAGTCCTCATCGGAAAACTCGCCTACTTTGCTTTTAAAGACCTTTGTGCGTCTTGGGTCTTGGTATTTTTCTTTAAGTTTTGCAAGTTCATCTCTTACGACTTTTAGAATTTTTTGCGGACTTTCCACTAAATCTCCCAGATATGCTATTGTTTCCCCAACCATTACGTACTCATCCTCAATTTTTTGCCGTTCAAGTGCCGCAAGGCGTCGCAACTGCATGTCCAAAATTGCCGTTGCTTGAATTTCTGTTAATTTAAATCTTGTTATTAAGTTGCTCTTGGCATCTTCCTGATCTTTTGATTCCCTTATAGTTTTTATCACTGCATCGATATTATCAACAGCAATCTTTAGTCCCTCTAGGATATGAAGCCTTGCCCGGGCGACTCGAAGTTCGTATTCTGAGCGTTTTTTTACTACTAAAAATCTATGTTTAAGATATTCCTCTATTATTGTCTTAAGATTTAGTGTTTGAGGTGTGCCGTTTACAAGTGCCACAACATTTGCAGAAAAAATTGTCTGAAGACTCGTGTGCTTGAATAAGTTATTTAATACTTTTCTCGGCGCGGCATCACGCTTAAGCTCAATTACGATTCTCATCCCGTGTCTGTCTGATTCATCCCGAAGATCGGAGATTCCTTCGATTTTCTTGTCTTTTGCAAGCTCTGCGATTCGGGCTACCAAAAGCGCCTTATTTACCTGGTAAGGGAGTTCTGTAACGATTATTGCTGATTTTCCTTGTCCGATGTCTTCTATGTCTGCCTTGCCTCTTATCAAGATTCTTCCCCGCCCCGCTGTATAGACATTTTTTATTTCGTTTATGTCGTAAATTGCACCCGCGGTTGGAAAATCCGGACCTTTTATAAACTCTAAAAGCTCATCGATAGTTGTAGCCGATGTTAATACGGGCAGATCTTCTTTCAGGTTTTTTTCAAATTTCGTTTTATCAATCGTGAATATGACGGCATCAATTACCTCCGAAAGATTGTGAGGAGGAATTTTGGTTGCCATTCCCACTGCAATTCCTTCACTTCCCATTAATAGAAGATTTGGTAATTTTGCAGGCAAAAATACGGGTTCCTTTAAGGTCGCATCAAAGTTATCGAGATAATCAACCGTTTCTTTTTCGAGATCAAAAAGCATCTCCGAAGTTATTCCTGCCATGCGGGCTTCGGTGTAACGCATTGCAGCAGGCGGATCTCCATCCATAGAACCAAAATTTCCCTGCCCGTCAATTAAAGGATATCTCAGGGAAAAATCCTGAGCGAGACGTACCAGAGCATCATAAATTGGCATATCTCCGTGAGGATGATATTTTCCCATTACTTCTCCGACAATCTTGGCACTCTTTGAATATTTTGCGCTGTGAGTTAACCCCATCTCGTGCATTGCAAAAAGGATTCTTCGATGGACCGGCTTTAGACCGTCTCTAACATCTGGGAGTGCGCGTTGGACAATAACAGACATCGCGTAATCCAGATACGCACTTTTCATTTCTTTAGTTATTTCGGTTTTATTAACTTTACCAATATCAGCCATAAAAATTAGCAACTAGTTATTAGCCATTAGCAGCTAGAAAAATTGAGATGCCACTAGTTAAACACAACTAATTGCTAGTTGCTAGTCGCTAGTGGCTACTTCATTGATCTTTTAATTTCTTCGAGAGCTTCTTGTCTGCCTTTCCAATCTTTTATTTTCACCCATTTTCCCGGTTCTGTTTTTTTGTAGTTTTCAAAAAAATATTTTATATTTTTTTTGGTTTCTTCCGGAATATCCGATACGTTATTAAAAGATGCAAATTTTGGATCTGCTTTTGGCAACGCAACAGCAACGATTTTATTATCTACTCCCGCTTCGTCTTCCATCTCAAGCATGCCTATCGGTCTTGAAGGAATTACGACTCCCGGAACAACGGGTTTGCTTGATAAAACTAAAACATCTACCGGATCTCCATCATCTGCCAAAGTTCCGGGGACAAAGCCGTAATTGAATGGATAATTCATTTCGGTAAAAAGAAACCTGTCCACAAAAATTACACCTGTGTCTTTATCAAGCTCATACTTAACAGAAACTCCTTGAGGAATTTCTATAAAAACATTTATCTCTTCCGGCGAATTCTTCCCTGCCGATAATTTTTTAATATCCATACTTCAACAATTTACCATTTACCATTTGAAATCATAAATCTAAAGTCGCTAGTTTTGCGTTTGATTGAATAAAGTGTTTTCTAGGCGGAACCTCATCTCCCATGAGCATTGTAAATACCGCATCCGCCTCTTCGGCATCGTCAATTGTTATTTGTTTTAAAATTCTGTTTGCGGGATTCATTGTTGTTTCCCAAAGCTGTTGAGGATTCATTTCCCCCAAACCCTTGTATCTCTGAATATTAATTATATTTTTTGCGCCTTTTGCCCTAATAGACCCAATTATTTTTTCTTTCTCATCATCAGAGTATGCATACTGTATGTCTTTGCCTATTTGTATTTTGTAAAGCGGCGGTTGGGCAATATATAAAAATCCTTCTTTGATGATATCCGGCAAGTGCCGGTAGAAAAATGTGAGAATAAGTGTTTCTATGTGCTCTCCGTCTACGTCTGCATCGGTCATTATGATTACGCGATGATATCTTAGTTTATCAAATCTTATGCTCTCCCCTATTCCCATTCCCAAAGCAATAATAAGATTTTTTAGCTCTTCGTGTTCAATTATTTTATCAAGCCTTGCCCTTTCTGTATTTAATATTTTTCCGCCTATTGGAAGAATTGCCTGAAATTTTCTGTCTCTTCCCTGTTTTGCCGATCCTCCTGCAGAATCTCCCTCTACTATATATAGTTCGGAGACAGCCGGGTCTTTTTCCTGGCAGTCCGCAAGTTTTCCCGGAAGTGATGAGCCTTCTAAGGCTCCCTTTCTCAGTATCGCTTCTTTAGCAGCTTTTGCCGCAAGTCTTGCCTTGGCTGCTAAAAAAACTTTTTCTAAAATCCTCCTTGCGTCACTCGGATTTTCCTCAAAATAAGTACTAAGGCCTTCCTTAACAATTGTTTGAACAAGAGGTTGGATTTCTGCATTTCCCAGTTTTCCTTTTGTCTGTCCTTCAAACTGAATCTTATCCTGAGGCATTTTTACAAAAAGAACTGCGGTTAATCCTTCTCTCGTGTCGTCTCCCGTAATTGAATCCTCATCACTTTTGAAACTTCCGACCTTTTTTCCGTAGTCGTTTATTGCACGCGTTAAAGCCATCCTAAAACCGGTTAAATGGGTTCCGCCGTTTACCGTATTTATTACATTTACATAACTCTCTACATTTTCCGAGTAGCCGTTGTTATATTGAAGCGCGGCTTCAACTTCTACTTCTCCTTGATGCTTGCCTACGAAGATTGCTTTATGAAGCGGGTCTTTATTTTCATTAAGCCTTGAAACAAGAGACGTTATTCCTCCCTCAAAATAATAATGAACTTCTTTTGGCGTATCTCCCCTTAAATCAAAAAAATGAAAGTAAAGGCTTGGAACAAGATAAGCCCTTTCTCTTATGGCTTTTTTTACAATGTCAAAGTCAAATTCTATAGTTGAGAAAACTTGTTTATCCGCAAGAAAAGTTACGGTTGTTCCGGATCTTGCATCATTTTTTAATGCGGAAATATCAAGTTTTGATTTATCTATTTGCTTAACCGCTGATTTTGGTACTCCTCTTTGATATTCCTGCCCGTAAATTTTTCCGTCTCTTTTTACCTCAACCCACATCCACGAAGACAGCGCATTTACAACAGAACTGCCTACCCCATGCAAACCGCCTGAGATTTTGTATGCAGATCCGCCAAATTTTCCTCCCGCATGAAGCTTGGTCATAACGATTTCAAGCGCGGATTTTTTAAACTGGGGCATTATATCAACAGGAATTCCCCGGCCGTCATCTACAACAGTTGCCGAGCCATCAGGATTTAGAGATATCCAAACATTTTTTGCAAAACCGGCCAGTGCTTCATCAACTGCGTTGTCTATAATTTCTCTTAAGGTTTCGTGAAGACCGATAACATCGGTTGAACCAATATACATTCCCGGTCTTTTTCTAACCGGTTCCAAGCCTTCCAAAACTTGAATATGCTCTGCGGAATAATCTGATTTTTGAGTTGATTTTGGTTCTGAAGATTTCTTTGCCATTAGATATCCAGTTTATCAGAATCAAGCTTAAATTTCTAGTGGAAAATTTAAGTCTGATGGAGATGCTGAGCTTAGTCGAATCACCAAAGTTAGGCGTAAAATTCCAGTAGTAAATTAAAGCCTAACTGCGGTCCTGAACATTATAATCCTGAGCGGAGTCGAAGGGACAAAAAAATCAGAATTTCTAGGGGTCTCTTGCTATAGATTTGAATTAGAGTGTAGTATATGGGCTTCGTGAACCATAAAACCATTTATTTTCGTATCCTCTTTTATAGTTGTTCCCTCTTGAAATTGCAATAGAGCTTGAATTGCTTGATCTTGTTTGGGAAAAATACCAATTCTTGCAATAGTTATTCTTTCTTCTTCATTTAAGTTTGCATCTAAGACACCTTTTATGAAAGTAAAATTTTCGCTACGATTTTCAGTTCTAGCCCAAGGAGCACAAACAACGACAGACCATTTATCTGTAAATTCATCCATTTTCATCATTGCAAATAAAGTCATTTCGCCTTTTGCATCAGTAATTTGTTGAAGTATTGTTTTAAATTTTTCTACCATCTGTGATTCCTTTCAATTAACGACAATAAACCTTCTTTTCTTCCAACTAAAAAGTTGTATATGTTCTTGGTTTTCTTTTTATCCCAACTACCAATATCATACCTCATTCCAGTCCAAATACCTTTATATTCTTGTGTAAAGCCTGACCAGCTGTTAAATCCTAGTCCATCATATCCAAAAATATCTTCAAGCCCTGATACAGTTAATAATACATCAAATTCGTGAGTCATAAAAAAACGATTAATCTTTTCTGATGTAGTCGATGATTTTAAGTCTGGATATTTTTTAAGATGTAAAGCTTTACAAACAGCAGCTTTTAGTGCACATTCAAGTACATAGCCCATCATGTATGCTGCTCCATCCCAATCTTCTGCTTTGATTAAAATCCTAACAGTTCTAAGTCTTATGTTCGCTACTTTTTTTAGTTCTTGGGGACCTCCCATGAAAGGATTATACCACTTGCGGTTTCAAAACTAAATTTTCTGGGGTTGGTTTGGGAATCTATTATTCGAAGTTTCTTAGTTTAAGAGCTTCAATCGCTTTATTTATTTCTTCTAACAGATATTGTGCTTGAGTAGGATATTTTCCCGCAGCGCGTCTGAAGATTGGGATTAAAATCTCCTGTGTTTCTGTTATTTTTTCTTCCGGAGTCTTCGCCCCCTTTTTTGGAAAGAAAGTTCTTAGATTATGCAGTCTGTCTGCCATCTTAATAAGCAATGTCTCTTCGGAAGCGTTTCTTAAGCGGTCATACTTTATTGCTTTTGCCTGAGCTTTATTTTTCACCCCTACCCCATCAACATAAGGCTCTGTTAGCGATTGCACCATTCCTGCAGTTTCAGGATAAAAGATATGAGAAATAAGTTGAGTACTAAATGCAGTAAGGCTTGAAGGTAGTAATTTGGTTGGATTTCCAAAAATTGCCGTATCTTCCAGTGAATCGTGTAAAAGGGCTGCGCAAATAACAGAAGCATCGGTAATACTGCATTCATCAAGTAAGATTAAGCTAACGGTTCGAGGGTGTTCAAAATATCTTTCCCCACCGATTCTTCTCTGGCCTTTATGGGCATATTTTGAGAGTTGGTACGCAAATTCTATTTTAGTCCTATCATCTTGGGAAAAAATTTCAAGTCGGGCTTGAAAAGTGTCCCAGTTCTCTTTTGGAGATGTAGGCATTCTTTCATGCGACATAGCGGGATTTTATCAGAGAAGAGATAAGAAAACAACAGGGGTTCAAAACCAAATTTTCTCCGCTTTATTCTACTGCGTTGGAGTTGTCTAAAATATTATGAGGTTCTGTGATGCGAAGATAATAGCCAAATGGATCTTCAATGCGGAAATCTTTTAATCCCCATGGTTTTACCTGAAGTTCTTCTACAATATTTGCAAAACCTTTTGCGGTTTCATAAACTTTTTCAATGTTTTCAGCCATTATTACAACTTCAATCCCGTAACCTCTTTTTGTATCTTGAGGAAATTTTTTAAAATATTCCTGTTGATAAACAAATTCATTTCCGGGCCAAAAACAAAGAATATTGCCCCCCATTTTCATTACGAGGTACCCTTTCTTTTCTTCGGGTTTCCTTTCCCAGACAACTTTGAAACCCAGTTGTCCATAAAATTCTTTTACTTTTTCAAAATCCGGAACATGAAGCTCCAAAAGGATATTATTTTTCGCAGGCTTTGCCATGAAGAGATTATATTACTTTGCGGTTTCAAAACCAAATTTTCCCCAGATTAATTATTTTCAGTTCATCCGTCTGTCCGAATGTCGACTGCATGAAGGGTTTAGTAAGCGCTCCAGGGGAATTCCTCACAAACTTGTTGAGGAAGGGGTGAAATTACCCGATAAGCGCAATAAAACCTGAAAGCAAGAGACGAGGTTAGACGGGAGTT
>Ga0082335_1009828_pt1 | contig 10123 bp, 7 predicted proteins | sample Subgrocontami58m_FD_72375 | JGI IMG/M metagenome (GOLD analysis project Ga0082335, IMG submission 72375) | Subsurface groundwater microbial communities from S. Glens Falls, New York, USA - GMW37 contaminated, 5.8 m (SPADES assembly) (version 2) ... | reverse complement strand
GGACGCGGGGATTGGCGGCGCCACCAGCTTTTTTAACCGTATCTTGCCGGCCAACATCGCCCTGCCCCTGGAGCCGATGATCATCCTGGACGAAGTCAAAGACCCTGCGAAATGGCGGCCCGGCCGGATACCTTACGCCGATGACAAAAAAACGATTATCGGTCTCGTGGCCAGTGCTATTCCCTGTGTGACAATAAATTCCGGCATCGTCAGGGACGCAGAAATAACCTCCTACAACGACCTTTTGGCGCCGAAATGGAAGGGCCGCATTGCGATGAACGATCCTACCATGTCGGGGATGGGTTTGGAATGGTTTGGTTATATGTTGCTGGAAGCCTATGGGATGGAAAAGGGGACCGAGTACATGAAGAAGCTGGCCGCTCAGGAGCCGGTCATTGTGAGGGATGAACGGATCCTGGTGGAATGGGGAGCCCGCGGGAAATACCACGTGCTTCTGGGGGCAAAACCCACCGTAGTGACCAGTTTTATGAACACCGGTGCTCCGCTCAAGTTTGCCCTGGTGAAAGAGGGGGGCCCGATGACCTCGGGAGCATTGAACCTCTTTGCCTTTGACAAGGCGCCCCATCCCCATGCGACGAAACTTTTCGTCAATTGGATTCTGGGCAAAGAGGCGGGGCAGATCATGAATGATACGAGCGGTTATCCGTCGGAGCGGACCGATGTTTCCAAAACGGATTTCCATCCGGCCCTATTGCCTTCCTCCAAGGACGTCAAGGGTGGTTCAATGGGAACCGGTCCCTACGAGGTGGCCAAGAATGACCTGACTAAGGTCGCAGCCAAGATCTTTAAGGATATTCTTAAACAGTAACAAGGAGAAGGTAAACCATGCCTTACTATTCTGATCTACGGGATTACATTAATGTTCTGGAGGCAGCGGGTAAACTCAGGCGGATAAAAAGACCGGTCAACAAGGATACGGAGTTGCATCCCTTTGTCCGGTGCCAGTTCCTGGGTCTTAAGGAAGAAGAGCGGACGGCCTTCCTTTTTGAGAATGTCGTGGATGCCAAGGGGCGTCGCTATAAAATGCCGGTTTTGATCGCTTCTCATGCCCCCTCGCGGCAAGTGTACGCGATGGGGATGATGTGCTCGCCGGAAGAGATACCGGACAAGTGGGCGCATGCCATCGGGCATCCCCTGGCCCCCAGGGTTGTTTCCACCAGTCCCCTTTTTGAAGAGATCCATAGCGGACAAGGCCTCTTGGAACACGGAGGGCTGGCGGAGTTTCCCGTCCCTATTTCCACCCCCGGCCTGGACAACGCCCCTTATCTCACCTGTGCCAATTTCGTCAGCAAGGACCCGGAAACCGGCGTGGCCAACGTGGGTAATTACCGGGCGATGGTCAAAGGCCCGGACAGGCTGGGCATTAACCCGGGACCGACACAGCATTTTCGGGAACATTGGGAAATGTGCAGAGCCAAAGGCATCCAGATGCAGGCCGCGGTATTTATCGGAGCCACTCCAAACCTCGGATACGTGGCTACGGCGAAAGTTCCCTATGGCATCGAAGAATTTGCCGTGGCCGGGGCGATCGCCGGGCAGGCGATAGAATTGGTAAAGTGTAAAACTGTAGACCTTCAGGTGCCCGCCACCGCGGAAATCGTTATCGAAGGAGTAGTACCTACCGATTTCATGGAGCGGGAGGGGCCTTTCGGCGAGTATACCGGCTACATGGGCCATGAAACCTTCAACCCCTATCTCGAGATCACCAGCATTTGCCATCGCCGGGAGCCGATATACAATGCCTTTCTCAGCCAGTTTCCGCCCAGTGAAAGCAGCAAGCTCCGGCAAATCGGGGATGAGGCGGTTTTTTATAAGTTTCTCAAACATGACTGCAACATCCCGGGTATAATCGATGTCGCCATCCACGAAAGCAGCGGCAGTGCCGAATACATCGTTATGCGGATGAAGAAGACCCATCCCTCCCAGGCATGGCAGGCCCTCTATGCAGCGGCAGCATTGATTCCCAATGTCGGTAAGATATTCATTGTGGTGGATGAGGACATTGAGCCGCGCGATCCGGGATCCGTGAACTGGGCCTTGAGTTTTCGCATGCAACCGCACCGTGACCTCAAGGTCATCGAGGGAAAGGTTTCAGGGCTGGACCCGTCCTCCGCTCCTCCCGGAGACCCCGACCGGAAGTATCCCCAGCCCCATGGAGTGTCGGCCCTCCTGATCGACGCCACCAGGAATTGGGATTATCCTCCCGTATCGCTGCCCCGAAAGGAGTACATGGTGGCGGCAAAAAAGATGTGGGAGGAGGAGGGCTTGCCGGAATTGAATTTCACTACCCCTTGGCACGGCTATTTCCTGGGACAATGGACGGGGGAAAACGAAGAGGAAGCTGCTCTCGCTGTGCAGGGTGAATATTTTAAGACGGGAGAAAAACTGGTCCAGGGGAGAAAAAAGGTGCGTTAGCCGCATTAATGATGGAGGTTACATGAACCGAACGAATGATCCGGAGTTGAGCTGTGATGTCTTGATTATCGGCACCGAGGCGGCGGGTGCCAAGGCGGCCATCGAGGCCAACTTGGCGGGGGCCAAAGTCCTGGTTGTAACCAAGGGTTTGATGGGGCGGAGCGGCGCCACGGTAATGGCGGGAGCGGGGGTTCAGGCTCCTTTGGGCCATATGGATTCCCGAGATAACCCCGATGTTTTCCATCTCGACATGCTAAAAGGGGGAGCTTTCCTCAATAACCAGAAACTGCTCGACCGGCTGGTAAACCTCGCCAACTCCGAGGTGCCGAAGTTGGAAAAATGGGGCTCTGTTTTCGAAAAGACGGAAGATGGCAAGTTCTTTCAATCGCAGCTGCCCGGTTCGTCCTATCCCCGGACGCTGCGGGGCGTGGGGGGCGAAGGCGGCGTCCAGTGGCGAAAGGGTTTGAAAGCCGAGATCAAGCGGCAAGGCATCGTGCCGATGGAAGATTTCTTTGTCACGAAGTTGTTGACGTCGAACGGCGAGGTTGCCGGCGCGATGGGAATTTCCCTGCCGGAAGGGCGGTTGGTGACAATACGGTCCAAGATTACGATTCTGGCTACGGGCGGCTGTGGTCAGCTGTTTCTCAAGACCGATACTCCCGCCACGGCCACCGGAGACGGCATGGCACTGGCGCTGGACCTGGGTGCGGAACTGATGGATATGGAATTTCATCAGTTTTTTCCTTACCACTGTTACGGACCGCCCGTGTTGGCCGGATTCCCCGTTGCAACGCTGCGTTATTCGCTGCGTGCCAAGCTTTATAACTCCCGGGGAGAGGAATTCCTGGAAAGATACATGCCTCTGAGCAAGGCCTGGGGTTTGAGAGACCCTACGTCGAGGGCGATATTCATTGAGAATAAACAGCGACGGGGCAGTCCACACGGCGGCGCCTATATGAGTGTGATGCATCTGCCGGCCAATCTGATTCGGGAAAGTATGAAATTCGTGATGCCGCGATTGATGGCCAAGACGGAGAAGGTCGGATTCGACTTGACACAGGAAGCATTGGAGGTGGGGCCGGCGGTTCACTACACCATGGGTGGCATCAGGGTAAACGAACACTGTGAATCGACCGTTCCAAGACTGATCGCCGTTGGAGAAAACGCGTCCGGCATGGACGGCGCCGAGAGAATCGATGGCGGGCCGGCGATAACCTGGTGCCTGACCATGGGCTATATCGGGGGCGCCGAGGGAGCCGCTAAAGCCATGAAACTTGATTGGCTGCCGGTGGATGAAGGTCAGGTCGTGGCGGAAAGGGACCGGCTGGAAAAGCTTTTGCATAGAAACCAGGGAATTACGGGATTTGATCTCAAGGAAAAGATTAAGAACATTATGTGGGAACAGTGCGGCCTGCTACGCGATAAGGCGAGTTTGGAAGAGGGACTGCGCTTGATCCGGGAGGTCAAGAAAAATGATCTCCCCCGTCTTTCCGTTCCCAGTTCCTCCAAATGTTATAATCAGGGTCTAGTGAGCGCTATCGAGGCGGAGAACATGCTGAAGCTGGCCGAACTGGCGCTGACCTCCGCCGGGATGCGGGAGGAAAGCCGCCGGTCCCACTATCGGACCGATTTCCCAGTTGCTGACAACGCAAACTGGCTTAAGAACATCATCGTCAAGCAGGAGGACGGACGTTATACTTATACCACAGCGCCACCGATCGTAATCAAATTCGAACCGCCTCATGAGGAAATATCGGAGGAAAACTATGGATGAAGCTAAAGTTACCGTCTACCGCTTTGATCCCACAACGGATAAAGAGGCAAGATACCAAACCTATACGGTGCCGGCCGGCGGGTGGAAGGACTTAAAAGTGCTCGATACGCTCCGCTACATCCGGCAGCATCTGGATGGGAGTCTGGCGTTCCGGGAATCGTGCCGGCAGTACCAGATTTGCAGCGCCTGCATGATGATGGTTAACAAGAAACTCTCTCTGGCCTGCGAAGTCATGGCTACGCCAGAGATGCTCATTGAGCCGGCGGCTAATTACACTTTGCTCAAGGATCTGATCGTCTCTTTCCATCGTTCGGGCAAGGAAGAGGGCATTTGAAAGGGAATCATTCAATAAATAATAGCGATGTAAAAAGGGGTAATTTACATGAACTTAACAGAAGCGGTTAAACAACTGGCCCTGGACCAGCAGGTCGATTTCGTGCGGATCGCGCCGGTGGAAAGATTCTCTCAGGCGCCGCAGGGGCACAAACCTACCGATCTTTTGAAGGGCGCGCAGTCCGTCGTCTCCATCGGAATGAAACTCCTGGAGGGTGTCAGACGGGCCAATGTCCTGGGGCATGAAGATCATGACATGAGGCATGCCCTCTATTCATACCTGTGGTTTGGTTACGGCAACATTAATCTTCACTTTCTGGACAGGACTTCTCACCTTGTAGCAAGGCTGCTGGAAAAGGAGGGTTACGTATCACTGCCGATCGTCGCCAGCGGCGTGGACGACAATATGAAATACATGGGCGCTCTTTCCAACAGGCATGCGGCCGTGGCCGCCGGCACCGGGCAATTTGGCTGGAACACGCTTTGCGTGACGGGCGAAAGTGGTCCGCGCCAGAGGTTCGGCTCCGTCATTACCACGGCACCCCTGGACCCCGATCCGATGCATTCCGGACCGCCACTTTGCAACCTGGAGAAATGCAAATCCCTCTGCCTGGAGAAGTACGGTGTTGCCCAGCCCATCTGTGTGAAGATCTGCCCCATGAACGCCCTGAGTGAAGATAAGTCCGTCAATCTGACGATCGGCGATCAGACTTACAGCTACGCAAGGCTCGATAAACGGCGTTGCGTATGGGCTGGAATGGGCCTACACAAGGATGCCGGCGCTTTAAAGCACGTTCCGGCTCCCGAGGTGATCGATTCCGAAGCGCTGGCCTGGGGAAGAAGCCAGAAACATCCGGCGCAGAATCTGGAAATGGTTGTCATTGGCAGGTCGCACATGTGTGGAAAGTGTATAACTTACTGTCCCATCGGTGAAACAAAAAAATAGCGGGAGATGAATACCAAGAGGAGCAAATCAATGGATGCGGAAGGCTTTCTGGACCTCGTCAAAAAGAGAAGAAATATAAGGAAGTTCAAACCTGATCCTGTTCCGGACGAGTATGTGGAGATTATACTGGAGGCGGCCAGATGGTCCATGTCGGGTGCCAACGGGCAACCCTGCGAATATGTGGTGGTGAAGGACTCGGATACCCGCGCTAAGATCGGGGAGATATTAACGATACAAAGGCAGAGAGCGCACATCATCGAGCAAACGAGGCTGCCGGAGCTGCGACATCCCGGCGCCAGCCGGGATGTCAAGGGTGCTCCCGGTTTTAAAGACGCCCCGGTCATTATTGTCGTTTGTGGCGATTTGCGCTCCTATCAGGCAACGGTCCTGACTACCCATTTTTACCCCAGCGAGGGCGACACGTTTCATATGAACATCGGCAATGCGACCCAGAACATTCACCTGGCGGCGGCGGCCCTGGGGCTGGGCGCTCAATGGGTTAGCACCGGCCTCCTGGCGGAGGAGAAACTGAAGCGGCTGCTGGGGATTCCAGAGGCCTTCCGGATATTCGTTATCGTACCAGTGGGCTATCCGGCCTACAAGCCCCCGAAGTCTTATCGCCGGGAGCTCAGGGAAATGGTGCACCATGACCGGTACGAGCCGTCCAAAGGACGATCTTCCGCGGATGTCATCGAATTCATCAAGGACCTGAGGCAAAGGACGCTGAAAAGCTATTCCCGTTACTGATCGTGTTGCCCTTTTAGCGGTATTGTTGTGATTGATCGTGGCGAACCTGACCAAAACCACTGGAAAGGAAGGGAATAATGCAAATTAATGATTTCTTGGGACTGGTGAAAAAACGAAGAAGCATCAGGCGCTTCAAGACTGACCCGGTCCCCGACAGCCAGCTACAAGCGGTCCTGGATGCCGCCCGCTTTGCCATGTCGGGAGCCAACGCCCAGCCGTGGGAGTTCGTGGTAGTCAAGAAGCCGGAACTGAGGACTAAAATCGCTGACCTGCTGGACGAATGCAAGAAGGAAGCAAACCTGATCGAGATGACCCGGCTTCCGGAACTGCGGCACCCCGGAATTGGCAATCCACAGAGTTACAAAAACATGAAAGAGGCACCGGTAATGATCGTGGTCTGCGGCGACCCCAGGACCTTCCAGGCCACGATGCTCAGCACGCATTTTACTTCCGGCGAAAGTGCAACTTTTTTTATGAACCTCGCGAATGTGACGCAGATACTGCACCTGGCCGCTGCCGCTGCCGGCCTCGGGGCTCAGTGGGTTAGCGTCACCCGGCCTTTCGAACGCTCATTGAAGGACCTCTTGGGAATACCTGATATTATGAGAATCTACGTCATCGTGCCGATGGGATATCCCTCCTATAAACCATCGCCGTCTATCCGCCGGGAGCTTACAGAGATGATTCATTACGACGGCTATGATTTATCGAAGTTCAGGTCCGACGAGAAGATCCTGGATTTCCTCCGGGAGTTGCGAAGAAAAACGCACACTGCCTATAACGCCAAAATGATAAAAACAAAGAGAACATCCTGACGAAAGGTCGATTCTTATGGAAAATTTAAGAGCATGGCTGGACAAAGTTGACAAGGCGGGTAATCTGAAGAGATTTGATAATGCGGATTGGAATCTGGAAGTGGGTTACCTCACGGCCTGCAACTGGAAGAAAAGGGACGCGCCGGCGCTCTTGTTCGACAATATTAAAGGGTACCCCCAGGGATTCAGGATCCTGACCAGCGCCGTTCATGCCCCCAGTCAGGTGTGCAGTGTAGTCAAAACACCCCATCGCGGTTCGGACAGAAACCTGATCCAGGCCTTGCGCAAAAAGTTCGAAATTTGGGACGCCAATATTGACAAGTATGAACCGAGGCCGGTAAAGGAAGGGCCGATTTTACAGAACATCCGGAGTAAGGATGACGTGGACCTCCTGCTGTTTCCCACGCCGCTCTGGCATGAAAAAGACGGCGGACGTTATATCGGGACGGGTAATATCGTCATTACGAAAGACCCGGACAGCGGCGAGGTTAATCTCGGTACGTACCGGATTATGATTCAGGATAAGAAAACCGCCGGTCTCTATATCTCTCCAGGGAGGCATGGGCGTTTGCACATCGAGAAGTACCATGCGCGTGGAGAGCGCTGCCCGGTGGCGGTTTCCCTGGGGCATCATCCAGCACTCTTTGCGGTGGGCGGTCAGCAATTTCCGGCGGGAAAAGAGTATTCCTACGCCGGCGCCATGCAGGAAGAAGCGGTGGACGTAATAACGGAAGAGGTAACCGGGTTGCCCATCCCGGCTGACAGTGAAATCGTTATCGCCGGTTGGTGTCCGCCGGACAAACTGCTGCCGGAAGGACCATTTGGCGAATTCACCGGTTATTATGCCAGCGGTGTCCGGGGAAGCTGGGTCATCGAGGTGGAGCGCATTTACTTTAGGGACGATCCCATATTGCTGGGTGCACCTCCGGGAAGGCCGCCAAACGAGACTAACTATTACAATATGGTGGTGCACAGTGCCATCCTGCACAATGAGCTGGAGAAGGCTGGCGTTCCCGATGTAGCCAATGTTTGTGTCCACGATTTGCGGAATTTTTTTGTTACTGTCGCCTTGAAGCAGAGGTATGCCGGGCATGCCAAGCAGGTTGCCATCCTGGCTTCGGAGTTGGCTTCGACCGGCGGGATCGGACCGAAATATGCCATAGTGGTGGACGAAGACATTGATGTCACCGATATCAAGGAAGTTATCTGGGCGCTATGCACCAGGTCGGATCCTGCCGAAGATGTGGATATTATTCGCCGCACCCGGAACAGTGCTTTAGACCCGGCGTTGAAGAAGCCAGCTCAGGGGTTCTTTAGTTCGAGGGCTATAATCGACGGTTGCCGACCCTTTGAGTGGATTAAGGAATTCCCGGAGGTAATTGAGTTCAGTGCAGAAATCAGGGAAAAGATGGCCAGTAAATTTGGGGATCTTTGTGAGCCATAGTTAATATTTATTAGTTACGCTGAGAAAGGAGGAAAGTGATGAAGAAGGTTGCACCTCTTATCGCTTCCTATTCTCCGTGCTTCAAATCTACGAAGCCTTGTTGGCTGGCTTTGCGGTGTCGAAATAACTGAGCGGTTAGCGCGCCTGCCCCCAACTGAGATAAACCGTTACCCGAAACCACACCTTTGCTATCCCCGGTACTTTGCTTTTTTCCCTTTATTCTCTTTTGCGCCGCTGATTTGGCTTATTATAAAATATTATAATATTTATTTATTAAAATGTTACTTGACAGATGAAAAAAAAATTTATAGTTACACACTAAAGAAGCACTGATTTCATGGAAGAAGCTGAGTGTTACAGTGATGATTAACGGCGTACAGGCTTTCCGGTTATTGGAATAATTCACTAAAAAATCAAAAACTTATGCAGATGAAAGATAGAAAAGGAAATACATAATGGGTAGTCAGCGGCTGCGGTATTGTGTAAATAACGAGTGGCATGAATCCCAGACAGCCAAGTTTATGCCGGTAACGAATTCCAGTACCGGGGAGGTGATGGCGGAGGCGCCCTGCTGTACAGCAGAAGAAGTAAATAGCGCCGTGGCGGCGGCGAAGGCGGCCTTCCCTGCCTGGTCTGCCACGCCGGTCCAGGACCGGGCGGGATTGATGTTTAAGTTCCGCACCCTGCTGGAGGCCCAGCTGGAGGAATTGACGCTTTTGGTGGCCACGGAACTGGGAAAAAACCTGGGCGAGGCCCGGGGCGACGTCATCAAGGCCATGGAGGTGGTGGAGATGGCCTGCGGCGCGCCGATTCTGATGCAGGGCGACGCCTTAATGAATGTTTCCGTTGGCCATGATACCGTGATGTACCGGGAACCGGTGGGGGTCTTTGCCGGGATTGTGCCTTTTAATTTTCCGGCGATGATCCCCTTCGGCTGGATGATCCCCCTGTGCATTACGCTGGGCAATACCTTTGTCCTGAAGGCGGCCAGCTTGACGCCCCAGACGGCCATGCGGGTGCTGGAACTGCTCATCGAAGCCGGTATGCCCCCAGGCGTCGTGAACCTGGTGACCTGCAGCCGTGAGGAGGCAGAGCTGCTTTTGAAGCATCCGGACATCCGGGGTATATCGTACGTGGGATCCACCGCCGTGGGGCTCCACATCTACTCCACGGCCGCCGCCCACGGGAAGCGGGTCCAGGCACTCTGCGAAGCGAAGAATCACGGCCTGGTGTTGCGCGACGCCGCCCTGGAACGGTCGGCCCTGGGGATCATTAATTCGACCTTCGGCTGCGCGGGCATGCGCTGCATGGCCTTACCGGCGCTCTGCGTGGAAGAGGCCTGCGCCGATGAGTTCATCTCCTATCTGCTCAAGTATGCAAAACAGCGGAAAGTCGGCTGCGCCTACGATCCCGAAACGGAGCTGGGACCCGTCGTTTCGGCGGAACATCGACAGTCCGTTATCAATTGCATCAACGCGGGCGTCGAGGAAGGGGCGGAACTGATCCTGGACGGCCGCCACATTGTCGTTGCCGGCTTCGAGCAAGGCCACTTCGTCGGTCCCACCATTTTCGATCACGTCAAGGCCGGCATGTCCATCGGCGACTGCGAGGTCTTCGGTCCCGGGGCC
>Ga0082335_1009826_pt1 | contig 10124 bp, 9 predicted proteins | sample Subgrocontami58m_FD_72375 | JGI IMG/M metagenome (GOLD analysis project Ga0082335, IMG submission 72375) | Subsurface groundwater microbial communities from S. Glens Falls, New York, USA - GMW37 contaminated, 5.8 m (SPADES assembly) (version 2) ... | reverse complement strand
CAGCAGCGTTGGCTAAGGCGGGATCAGGCGATGTGTTGTCGGGGATCATCGGCGGGTTGTTGGCGCAAAAAGTTGAACCGTTTGAGGCGGCTATCGCAGGCGGATTCATTCACGGTCGGGCGGCAGAGATCGCCGCGCAAGAATTAGGAACACCCATCAGTTTAGTGGCGAGCGATATGGTTGGGGCAATCGCAAAAGCAATTAAAGAAATTTCGTAAGAGGTCAGCGATGAGACTATTCTACAAACTCTTCCCCACATTTGCCGCGCGTTATACGTTCTACGGTGCGTTATTCGGGTTGTGCTTCCCAATAGGCGCAACGATCTTCGACATGCTTGCGCGTGGTTTGCCGTTGACCTTTGCCGGACTTATCTATGCCCATACGACACAGCCTCTCCATTGGATCATTGACTCCGCACCGTTCGTAATTGGGTTGTATTCGGGAATAGCCGGCAGACAACGCGATCAGGTCGCGCGTATCGCCGAACACTTAGAACAAGAGGTGAAAGATCGCACCGCCGAAATTCTGAAAGCGAACCAGAAGTTGGGCGAGGAGATTGAGGAACGCAAACAAATAGAACTTGAGATTCGCAAACAGAAACAGTATTTTGAATCGCTCGTCGTCAACAGCCCGTTGGCGGTTGTCACCCTTGATTTAGATCATCGCATCACCTCCTGCAACCCCGCTTTTGAAAAACTTTATGGCTATGCCAGCGCCGAGGTGATCGGGCATGACCTCGACGATATGATCGCCGCCGAGTCGATTCATGATGAAGCAAAAAACTACACGGCGCAAGTGACCAGCGGCAACATCGTCCACAAATTCGGCAAACGCCGCCGAAAAGACGACGCGCTGGTGGACGTGGAAATTTTTGGCGTGCCGGTGCTGGTGGAGGGTGAACAGATCGGAGTCCTCGCGCTCTACCACGATGTCACCGAACAAAAACTTGCCGAGCAGGCACTGCGCGAGAGTGAAGAGCGTCACCGTTTGCTGATCGAATCTTCACCCGACCCGATTGTGATCTACGACCCCGGCGGTAATGTGGTGGATGTGAACCCGGCGTTTTCGCAAACATTTGGCTGGTCGCTGCTCGACATCAGCGGCAAACGGCTCGACTTCGTTCCCGAAGAAAGCAAAGCCGAAACAAAACTCTTGGTCGAGCAAATGGTTCGCGATGGCAAAGTGCCGACGACAGAAACGCGGCGGTTGACGAAAGATAAACGTTTACTCGATGTGCAGATCAGCGCCGCCTTGATCAAAAACAGCGAGGGGCAGACGAGCGGCAGTATGGTGATCTTCCGTGACGTGACGGAACAGAAAACCGCCAAACTAGAAATTGAGAGCCGCCGACAATTCTTTGAGGCGTTGGTGCAAAACAGCCCAACCGCTATCGTGATCATAGATTTTGATCAATCGATCTCAGATTGCAACCCCGCTTTCGAAAAATTATTTGGTTACACTCGCGCCGAAGTGATCGGGCGCGACATTGACGCATTGATCGCCGACGAGACAACGCGCGGCGAGGCGACCGCCTACACCCAGCAATCCATGAGCGGCAATGTGGTGCGCGGCATTGGTCAGCGGCGGCGCAAAGATAAAACGTTGGTGGATGTAGAAATCTTCGGCGTGCCGGTGGTCGTCGCCGATGTGCAGATCGGCGCCTTTGGCATTTATCATGACATCACCGAGATCGCGTTGGCGCGCCGCCACGCCGAAGAAGCTGACCGCGCCAAGAGCGAATTCTTGGCGAATATGAGTCACGAGATTCGCACGCCAATGAATGGCGTGATGGGCATGATCGAACTGGTGTTGGACACGCCGCTAAACAACGAGCAAAAAGATTTTCTCAACACGGCGCGCGAGAGCGCCGAGGCGCTGCTGAGTCTACTGAACGACATTCTCGATTTTTCCAAGATCGAAGCGGGGCGGCTCGAGCTCGACTCGATCCATTTCGATTTACGCACGACTGTCGAAGGTGTCGCCGACACTCTTGCCCAGCGCGCGGAAGATAAAGGGTTGGAGATGGCCTGTTTGATTCAACCCAATGTGTCGTCGCGCTTGAAAGGCGATCCCGGTCGCTTGCGGCAGATTCTGGTTAATCTGGCGGGCAACGCCATCAAGTTCACCAGCAAAGGTGAAGTCGTCATCCGCGCCGATCTGGATTCGGAAACGGAATCAAATGTCACCGTACGATTCTCGGTGCGGGACACCGGCATCGGCATCCCCGTAGATCGTCAGGCGGCAGTTTTCGAGCGATTCACCCAAGCCGATGGATCGACCACGCGCAGATTTGGCGGCACCGGGTTGGGACTCACCATCTCCAAACAATTGGTAGAGATGATGGGCGGACAAATTTGGCTGACGAGTGAGGACGGAAAAGGCAGCACGTTCTGGTTCACAGTCCTCTTCGATAAACAAAGCGAATTAGACGCGCCGCAACCGGTTCCATCCACGGTGGATCTTCGTAACGTGCATGTGCTGGTCGTAGACGACAATGCCACCAATCGTCTCGTCATGAGCAAAATGTTGATGAACTTCGGTTGCCGTGTCACCACTGCCATAGACGGCAAAAATGCGATGGCGGTGTTAGAAGTGTCTTCGGGCGATCCGTTTGCACTGGTGTTGCTCGATATGCAGATGCCGGAGATGGATGGCGAACACACGACACAAGCGATCAAAGGTGATTCGCGCTGGCAGGATTTGCCGGTGGTCATCATCACGTCCTTAGGTCGGCGCGGCGACGCGACGCGAATGCAAACACTGGGCTGCGCCGGTTATTTGCTTAAACCCATCAAGCAAGCGCAGCTGCACAGCATTTTAGAGACCGTGCTTGGGCAACAGAAAACGCAGGACGAGCCGCAGATATTCATCACGCGCCATACGATCAGCGAGCAACAAAAAACGAAAGTGGACAATCAAGAGATTCGCATTTTATTGGCGGAGGACAACCACATTAACCGCAAAGTGGCGGTCAACTTATTGCAGCGCGCGAACTATAAAGTGGATGCGGTTGAAAACGGACGATTGGCAGTCGAGGCAATTCAACGCACGTCCTACCATTTGATCTTAATGGATGTGCAGATGCCCGAAGTAGATGGGTTCGAGGCGACGAAGATGATCCGCGATCACGAAGGTGCGACGCGTCACACACCGATCATTGCGATGACGGCCCACGCCATGAAAGGTGATCGTGAAAAATGTTTAGAGGCAGGCATGGACGATTACATCTCGAAACCGTTAGAGCCCGATCTTGTTTTTGCGACGATCCAGCGTTGGACTCAATTTACGCCGCCTGCCCGTACTGGCAAGACAAAACCCCTCGCCGCCATCCAAGAGAGCGACGCGCCGCTGGTGGATATGCAAACAGCCCTGCCGCGCTTCAACGGTGACCGCGAGATGCTGATCGAATTGCTGCAACAATTTTCAGCGCAATTGCCGGATGATATTCTGAAGTTGACTCATGCCGTGGAATTGGGAAACTCTAAAGAACTGCATCACTTGGCACACAACCTCAAAGGGGCTGCCGCCACGTTTAGCGTGACGCGCGTGACCGCGCTCGCATTGGAAATTGAAACGGTGGCTCGCGAAGGAAAGACTCAAGAAGCGTTGAAGGCTATCGGCGAGATTGACGGGGAGAGTGTGAAGTTGAAAGAGTATGTGGGGAAGTTAGTGTAGAATTTGCTCTCATTGGAGGCAAATATGAATCATTTTCTGGGAGTCGTTTCAAGAGGCAGGAGGGTTTCTGTAGATGCGTTGGGTAAAAATTATTGGTGCTTTTATCGCAAGACACCTGCCAACAAGAATGATCTCCTACTGATATACACCGCCGGAATAGGAATCGATCAACTCTATACTGTTTCAAGAACCGAAGTGGAACCTCGTCTTGAATGCAAGTTGCGTAATATGCAGACTGCCGAAATTTCGTTGATCGGTAAATTTCCAACACCTATAACGTACAATGATTTGGCAGAACACAACACGCTGAGTTACTTTCCTCCTGTCAAAAGGCGTTTTCAAATGACAACGTTTACAATTGAGGATGAGTTTTGGCCACTGCTGACTCAATTTCTGCTCAAACAAAACCCCGACTTAGACAAATCTATTGCGTCCTATTTCAAAAGCAAAAAATGGTAACTGCTCAAACGTCATTGCGAGTGTTCTTCGCGGAGCGGAAAACAATCTCGGTCACGCCTTGGGATTGCTTCTCGAAGACTCGCAATGACGCTGACGTGTTTTGCGTAAGTCCAGATTGAAAACGAATTGTGCAATACAAAGGTAGTGACTGGTGAATTTTGGACATCCAAACAACGTCAAGCATCATCGTTGCACGAAATATCCTATCGCGCCTGTTTCAAACCGCAGTTGCCTCGTTTCTTTATCGAATCCTTCACTCAACCCGGTGACATAATTTATGATCCTTTTGCCGGACGCGGCACGACCGCTATTGAAGCGGCTTTGCTTGAACGAATTCCTATCTCTAACGACATTAACCCTTTAAGCAGGATTTTGTGCGAGCCGCGCTTACGCCCACCAAGTGTGTCGGAAGTAGAAAAGAGACTCGCCGATATATTCTCTCGCACTGCAAAGACAAAACCCGATATTGATCTTTCAATGTTCTATCATCCACAGACACTCGCCGAGATTTTGCATTTGCGACACTATTTGCATAGGACGAAAGAAACAGCGGACTTTGTTGATGATTGGATTCGCATGGTGGCGACGAATCGTTTAACCGGGCACTCGAAAAACTTTTTCTCTGTTTACACCATGCCGCCCAATCAAGCCGTAAGCGCTGAAGAGCAAATTCGTATTAACCGCAAACGAAAGCAGTCTCCAACGTATAAGAGCGTCAAAGAAATTATTTTGATCAAAACGCGCTCGTTGTTAAGTGATCTGGCTGATGCCGACAGAGAAAATTTATGGCGGGTTTCGGAACGCGCAATGTTTTTGAACACTGATGCCCGTACTACGAAAGAGATTGCGGACAGTAGCGTCGCGCTCACTGTTACCTCCCCGCCGTTTCTCGACGTGGTGGCGTATACAAAAGATAATTGGTTGCGCTGCTGGTTTAATAATTTGAACACAGAGGCAATTGGACGCAACATGACGATGGCTAAGACCGTTGAAGTATGGTCAGAGGTCATGCTCGGTGTCCTGCGTGAATTATTTCGGGTCACTAAAGAGGGCGGCGTCGTTGCCTTTGAAGTGGGCGAAGTGCGAAATGGGAAAGTAAAGTTAGAAGATGCAGTGCTTGAGGTTGGACTCAGGGCGGGGTTTAGATGTGATACCGTAATGATTAATCAACAAACGTTCACCAAAACATCCAATATATGGGGCGTGAGTAATAACCAGAAAGGTACGAATACAAATCGAATTACTGTTTTTACTAAAGACAGCGCAGCGCAGTTGACGCGAAGCGTGCACCAACAAAAGCGCGAAGCCGCTCCGCGGCGGCTACCGTAAGCTAGCCCGCGTAGGCGGGCTTTGTGCTTAATGTAGCCGCGATTTCAATCGCTGACTTAAACACAAAGCGGCGAGTCGTGTGACTCGCCGCTTTTATTTTTTAAATTATTCGCTTGCCGCAGGCGGCACAGCAGGCGCAGGTTTCTTAGAACCCATCGCCTCTTGCAGTTTGGCGCGTCCTTCGTCAAACGTGGTGCGCCCTTTCGCGGCGAACTCTTCGGCGCGGACTTTAGCTTCTGCCGCCATCTTCTCGGCGCGGGCGCGGGCATCGGCCGCAGCCGCTTCGGCTTTGGCGCGGGCGTCGGTGAGAGTCTCTTCGCCGCGCTCTTTCAGCTCAATGCCCTTCATCCGAATCTGTTCGCGCGTCTCCGCGCCCGATTGCGGCGCAAGAATCAATGCCACCGCCGCGCCGACCAAACCACCGACCACAAAACCGGTGAGGAATGCGCCAATGTCGCTATCGTTGTTGTCTGCCATGATGTAAGTCTCCTTCTATTTTTTCTTGTCGTTTTTCTTCTCGCCAAGAATGTCGAAAAATTCAAAAAACTTTGAGAGCGCGGCGATGTAACTATTAATTTTCATCACCGGCTCCACGATGTTTTCACTCACAAAGATCGCCGTGCCGCGCACGGTGTTGATCGTTTCGTTGGTGCTCTCGAGGATCGGCTTGATCTCATGTTGCAAAAGATTCGTCAACCGCGCCACTTGAACCATCAACACCACCAAAGCAAAACCGATGAACATGGATTCGATTGCCAAGAAGATAATGAAGATGTCGCGGATCACCGTCGTGACCGCCGGGTTCTGCACCATGAAGTAAATGGCGGTGGCAGCGAGGGCGGCGATGACGATGCTCGCCAAGAAACCAAGAATGATCAAACGTCGTTGTTCGGGTGTAAGACTCGGTTCGGGTTGAGTTGCCGCGGTTGAAGTAGAGGCAGGTGGTGGTAATCGTTCCATTAGGACGGCATTATACATTGATTAAAGATTCTTCTTCAACCATTCCACCCCGGGTCTTGCCATATCCGGCGTGGACGGTGCGCTGGCTTCGTGATCGGCGCCGACGAGCGGATAAATATCCAATGGCGCATTAGCGCGGCGGGCGATCTCGTACGGCACGGTGAAATCACAAATATGATCGCGCGTGCCATGCACCAAACAGATCGGGCATTTAATTTTTTCGATCACATCCTTCAAGTGAAACGGTTTCGCCTTTTCCAAATTTTCCTCAAACGTTTGCGCGCCGACGACCCAAGCAAAATGGTCTTGGATGCCGCACACCGCATCAGGCAAACCATGCCCCACATCAAACGGCGATGAATATGCCACACAGGCTTTGACGAGCGGACTGAACGCCGCCGTGCGCAGCGCGAAGAACGCGCCGAAACTTCCGCCGATCACCCCCAACCGATTCGGATCGATCTTCGGGGTTGTCGCCAACGCTTCGAGTACCTTGGCGAAGATCACTTCATCATCCGGCGCAGCACGCGCACCGCTAAACGAGTCGCCGTGCGCCGGCATATCAATGGTAAAGGTAGCGTAACCCGCATCACGAAACGCGCCGAGCGAAAAATCGAAATGATCTTTGTCGTCTGCCATCGGGTGAAGCGCCAAAAGAGCAGGGAACGGCGGCGCGCCAGTTTTGGGTAAATGCAACAAGCCCAGAGTCGCGCCGCGGGCGTGAGTCACTTCCAACGGTTGAACAATTTCATCGTTGACTTCGCGCAGTTGGCGATACAACTTTTGAAAAACAGGAGAGATGCGCTGACGCTCTCGCATGGTCGTGTGGATGTAATCGCCATCGCCGCCGTAGGCTAACCCCAACAAGATGATCGCTAATTGAATTTGTTCTGAGGCAAAGGAACGATCACCGCGTGCGATGCTTGGATCGATCTCATTCATGGTGGACGCCGCCAACCCCTCCCACGCTTCACGCCACATCGGGCGGCTTCGCATCTGGCGCGCGGCGGCGCTCAGCATCTGCGGCGGCACGCCCATATTTTTGGCGATGGAGCGATTCTGTTCGGTGTCAATGATGAACTGACCCAGCCCTAAACGCAGCGCCAGATCGAACAGCGGCACTGGCACCAAACTCATCATGCCGCGCCCGGTGCGATCCGTCACGTCGTTGCGAGTTAGATTAAGAGAGCGAAGAAAAGAATCGAAAGAGGAAGTGTCGAGCATGTCGCGTATCGCATATCACGCATCACGTATCACGCAATACGCCATCAGCCAACAATCACTTCATCGCCCACCGTGATCGTCGCTTCTTGATTCACAACACAATAAAACCCGCGCGTGCCGTCGTCAAGAAATTGCAACGCTTGTTTAACAGTGTGAGGGTCATCGCTGCGGGAAGCGAATTTGCTGAAGGGGGCGCAGGGTAAAGCAACAAGAAGGTTGGTGAGCCGCACGGCAGAGGCGGTGTCACCGTTTTGAATCAGCAATCCGTTTTGCAGTTGTGTTAAGTCCGCGCGCGAATCCATCGCCACTAAAATGTTTTCGCCCGCGCATCCGTCAAATACATGATCGCCATAGCGCTCGCGCATCGCCTGATAGTGTGAGGTGAATCCGATGGAGAGATCATTCACGCCGTCGCTGTTGCGCGTGTGCGGATGATCGCTGTGATGAATGTCGAGGAGTGTTTCGCCGTTGACGATGGCGAATGCGCCCTTCGGTGTAAGGCGTAGTTCGTTAACAGCGACGAGCGCCGACGGATCGTAGTATTGATTCGGTTTCTCGCCGAGCTTAAGTCGTGAACGTTGAATCTGTAAGCGAACAATTTTGCCAAGTGGTTTCATGCGCGCAATTAAAAATAACTTTTAGCCGCGAATTTCACGAATGAGCGCGAATTATCAACTAAAACCATTCGTGTAAATTCGCGTAACGCAGTCCCCGAAGCGTAGCGTAGTGGGATTCGCGGCAAAGAAAGAGTCGCTGACTATTTCCGATAATGTCTATTGTATCGCTACGAAACGTCTTTCACCGATTCGGCGAGTCGGCGCACGCCATCGTCAATCTGTTCGGGCGTGAGGGCGCAAAAGGGCAAGCGCAAAAATCGCTCGCCGCCGCCGTCCGGGAAGAAGGCGAGTCCATCGGCGAGATTTAAATTTCGTTTCGCCGCCGCTTCGCGCACATGAGTCGTCAACACACCGGCGGGCAGAGTCAGCGAGATAAAAAATCCGCCATCGGGGCGCGTCGCTTTGGCGTCGGGTATGTGGGTGTCAATCGCGGTGAGGCACGCTTGCAACCGCGGGGCGTAAAGTTGTTTGAGTTTTTCGATCTGCGGTGTGAGCAAGCCGCGCTGGCACCATTGGTAAGTGATGCCGTGCGCCATGTAGCCGGGCGAGATGTAAGCCTCTTCGGCGAGCTTTGCCACGCCCTGCAAAATTTTTGCGTCGCCGATCATGTAACCGGCGCGAACACCCGGCGCAATAAGTTTGGTGAACGAGCCGAGATGCAGAACGCGATGCGGCGCGAGCGAGAACAGAGTCGGCTCGTCATTGCCGCGATAGCGCAGCAAACGATACGGCGCGTCTTCAATGAGCCAAAAGTTATATTGCTCGGCGAGGGCGACGAGGCGTTTTCGTTTTTCGAATGAGCAGGTCGCGCCCGCCGGGTTTTGAAAATCGGGGATGAGGTAGAAAAATTTTGGTATGTGTTTTTTTAATTCCGATTCGAGCGAGGCGATGTTGGGACCGTCGGCTTCAAGGGGGATGCCGACGACGCGCGCGCCGTATTTTTTGAACGTGGTGATGGCGCGATCATAGCTGGGCGATTCGGTGTAGACCACGTCGCCGCTGTTGACAAGAGAGCGCGTCAAAAATTCTACGATCTCTAATGACCCGTTGCCGAGCAAGACTTGATCGGGCGCGACGCCCTGCCACTGAGCAATCCATTCGCGCAACGGCGCAAAGCCCAGTGCGGGACCGTATTGCAAAATTGCCGCGCCGTGCTGTTTAAGAATCTGCGCCGCCGATTCAATGAGATCGTCAATCGGAAATGATTCGTTGGCAGGCACGCCGCGCGTGAAGTTGATAGGGGCTAAGGTAGACATTATTATTTCTCCTGCGCGGGGTTATACACTTGAGGCGTGATTCGGGATACGTGAGAAGTGTTGCGTATTGCGTATTCCGTATTCGGGCGAGTTGGACAAATTGTGGAGCGACTATCTGCTATTTGCCATTGGCTATCAGCCAATAGATTGCCTGTAACGCTAACAAATATGATCGCCATCCGAATCCTTTGATGACTCCTTTGCACACGGGTGCAAGATACGAATGACGGCGAAATTCTTCGCGGGCGTCGGTATTTGAAAGATGACATTCGATCACCGGGATGCCGATTCCGCTGACGGCATCGCGCAGGGCAACAGAGGTGTGAGTGAAGCCACCCGGATTAATGATCACGCCCTTCGCCCAACTCCGCGCATCATGCAAGGCGTCAATCAACACCCCTTCGTGATTCGATTGCAATGTCCGCACTTCGATATTTAATTTCGCGCCTTCCTCTTTCAACGCTTTGTCAATATCGTCCAGCGTGGTCGAGCCATAAATGTGCGGCTCGCGCGCGCCGAGAAGATTTAAATTGGGCCCGTGCAAAACGAGAATGGAGTAATTAGTAATTGGTAATTGGAGATTGGACATGGGTGTATATTACAA
>Ga0082335_1009825_pt1 | contig 10125 bp, 9 predicted proteins | sample Subgrocontami58m_FD_72375 | JGI IMG/M metagenome (GOLD analysis project Ga0082335, IMG submission 72375) | Subsurface groundwater microbial communities from S. Glens Falls, New York, USA - GMW37 contaminated, 5.8 m (SPADES assembly) (version 2) ... | reverse complement strand
CGTTGCACGGCAGGAGCAGCCCGATATCGGGGTCGGCCTCGATCGCGCGGTGCGCGAGCGGCGGGTTGCATGCGCCGAGTATGCGATACGGCCGGCGTTCGATATTGATCTTCGCTTTCAGCGTCGCTTTGACATCGATATCCGTGAGGATGCCGAATCCTTCCTGCTTCAATGCCGCGGTGACTTTCGCGACAGCGGTATCGAACGGGACCTTCATCTGCGTGGTGAATCCGTACATGGGACGGCTCCTTCAGGATGGGTGCTGCGGGTTGAATGAAAGAGACTACTTGGCCGGCATCTGCTGCATCATCTGGTCATGCTGCATCATCTGTTCCATCATCATCTGCATCATGTCCATGCGTTTTTCCATCATTTCATGGTGCTTCATGTCACCATCCTTCATACCGTCTTTCTTGCCGCCCATCATCATGCTGCCGTGTTGACCGCCGCCCATCATCGGGCCGCCCATGACGCGCATCGTCTTCATGTTTTCCTGCATGGTCTGCATGTGCTCCTGCATCAGTTTCTGGCGCTCTTTCGGATCCGCCGTTTTGCGGATTTTGTCCATTTGCCCCTGCATTTTTTTCATGTTCTCCTGCATCTGGGGCATTTGTTTGTCCATGTCCATGCTCATCGCCGGCTTGGCGGGCGCGGATTTTTCCTGCGCTGATACGATGGGGGCCGACAGGGCGCAGGCAGCGATGGCGGCAACGAGTATTGAGGTTTTCATAGCGGTCTTTCCTTTAGGAGTGAATGAATTCAAACTACCTTACTTTTTTCCGGCGATGACCGAGAAAAGCACCATGCCGAGCACGACGACCAGCAGGGTAGGAAGCCACATCCAGCTGATTCCGCCCATGCTTCCGCTCCCCATCATCCCGCCACTGAGCATTGTCCCGGTCGCCATTCCGCCACCGAACAGCAGCAACAGCAACGCGACGACGACAAACGCGATGACAAAGGCGGTCTTGGTTGTAGTGTCCATGGAATGAGTTTCCTTTAAGAGGGTAAATTTGAAGCTGCGGGAATATCTGTTTACACGCAAACTTTTTCACCGTCCGTACGCCACCGCACCGAATGCTTAGACGGTCGGCTGTTGCGTCAAGTCAATCTTCAAGATGAAGAAATTATTTGCCGTCGTTGCCGATGAGCAGCACCTCGTAAGGGTCGCTGAGCGGGCCTTCCATGCCGGGTGAGCCCCGCGGCATGCCGGGCACGGCCAGTCCTCGCCCCGAATTGCGCAGGGGCGAGGCACGCCACGTTTACTTGCCGCCCTTGTCGTCACCGGCCTTGGAGTTGTCCTTCTTAGTCTTGGCCTTTATCGGTCCGTGTGTCGTGCCGCCCGCATCGTGGCGGCCACCCGTAGCGGCTCGCGTTTCTTTGCCCTCTTGTGTGGCGGCGGGTTTGCTCATGCCGTGCGGCTTTTCGTCGTGACGGCCTTGTGCAAATACCGATGCGGATAAGGCAATGCCAAGAAACATGGTGAGTGTTGCGAGAGTTTTCGATTTCATGATGTGTTCCTGTCTTCAATGGTTGATAAATGCGATAAGTGTTTTCGTGGATCTCAGGGATTGTGCCTGCGCATGGATCATCCACGTGCAGGAGGACGCCGCCGCGAAGGAGCAAAACGGCCTCTTGCAGCGGTGCGGGTGGTCTACAAAAGCAGGCGCTGTTCGCGCAAGTACGGGCGAACGTAGGGCGGAGGATTCCCGCGTGGGGCGAGGTTTTCAGAGCGGATTTCTGCGGTCACGCCAGAAAAGACGGGCGCATCGATCACCGACCATTTCAAGGGAGCGTGTTCACTTGCCAGCATCCCGACATCTGTCGGTTGCGCGGTAAAGCTGTAGCCGCAAGGAGAGTAAGGTCTATGGTCAGGGCGATCGGTATGAGTTTCGTCCGCGTAGTGCGCCGGAGACGTGGCAGAGGCTGCTTGCGAAACGTAGGCGGAGTTGTCGCCAAAAGCGGCAACCGCGTAGCAACACGGAAAAAATGCCGTATTCAGCCAGAATACCACCCACGCCAATATCATGGTCACGTGCGCGAACCGGCGCGTAACCCGTGGGCGTTCTATTATTGGCGCTGTGACTACCGTTGCCAGAGACATGGGTACAAGCTACACCTTGGCTGTTGCGGCCTCTTGATTCAGGTCAAACCTGCGTCATGATCCGCGCGCGCATAGTTGCTTCATCTTCAGTCCGGCCCATCCATGCAACGTGCTCGCGCAAGCAAGCAGGTTATGCACTATCCTGGTGCAAGGATCCAGGTAGCCCAGCTATTTGACGCCCGCTTTGGACAAAGGTTTCGGCTTTTCGAGCGGCGTGAAGCGCGCCTGCACCGGCGTCTGGCCGGCCAGCGTCACGGACACCACGACCTTCATGTCGGGCGCCGGCTTGAAACCGCCGCTTCCCGCGAGCGCATTTTCGCCGCTCGGTTCGAGCTTGACGTTCGACGTGCCTTTGCCCACCAGCACGGTCGCGTTACCGCTCGCGCCTTTGGTCGGGACTTTCGCGTCTTTGCTGCCGGTGACGTATACCGTCAGCGCGGTATCCTTGACGACCAGTTCCAGGTGATATTTCCCGGCGTCTTTGACCTGGCCCTTGTTCGGGCCGATGGAGGGCCCGTCAGCGCTGGCGGCAACCGGGTAAGCGAACAGCATGGCGGAAAGTACGCAAGCATTGATCTGTTTCATGGTCAGTTTCCTTTTAGTGATTAAAAAGCTTCGCGGGCATGTTCGGCCACCAGCCGCTGCACCGCTTTTTCGCCCCACAGCCAGAACATGACCGGCGTGACGATGGTGTCGAGAATCGTGGAACTCACCAGCCCGCCGAAGATCACGACCGCCACCGGGTGCAGGATTTCCTTGCCCGGTTCGTCGGCGGCGAGCATCAGCGGCACCAGCGCGAATGCCGCCACCAGCGCGGTCATGAACACCGGTGTCAGGCGCTCGAGCGAGCCGCGCACGATCATTTCCTTGCTGAATTTCTCGCCTTCGAACGCGCACAGGTTGATGTAGTGGCTTACCTTCAGAATGCCGTTGCGCGTGCTGATCCCGGCGAGCGTGATGAAGCCGATCATTGACGCGACCGACAGCGGCTGGCCGGCGAGCTTGAGCGCGATGACGCTGCCGACCAGCGCGAGCGGGATATTGCCCATGATCATCAGCGACAGCGCGGTGGAGCGATAGCGCGTGTAGAGCACGATGAAGATCAGCAGCACGGACATCAGCGAGAGCAGGGCGATCAGGCGCGTGGCTTCCTCCTGCGCCTGGAACTGGCCCTCGAGGCTGGTGAAGTAGCCGGTGGGCAGGGGGCTCGCGGCGATTTCGGCGCGGATGCGCGCCACGATGCCGGAGAGGTCGGCGCCGTCGGAGTTGGCCGAGATCGCGATGCGGCGGCGCGTGTTGTCGCGCGAGATCTGGTTCGGGCCGTCGCCGTCCTCGATCTCGGCGATGCGCGCGAGCGGGACCCGGCCGCCCGGCGTTTCGATCAAGAGCTGCTGCAGCGCCTGCGGGCCGCGCTCGGAGTCGGGCAGGCGCACCACCAGATCGAAGCGTCGGCTGCCTTCGATCACCTGCGCCAGCTTCTCGCCGCCGAGCAGCGTTTCGAGCGCTTTCAGCACCGTAGCCGGCGCGACACCGTAGGCCGCCGCCTTTTCGTAGTCCACGCGCAGCTTGAGCTGCGGGATCAGCACCGCCTTCTCGATTTGCAGGTCAGCGACGCCGGGTATCGTTGCCAGCCGGTCGCGCAGTTGCGCGGCCAGCGCGCGCAGCGTATCGAGGTCGTCGCCGTAGATCTTGAGCGCGATCTGCGCGCGCACCCCCGACAGGATGTGGTCGAGCCGGTGCGAGATCGGCTGCCCGACGTTGACCACCGCCGGCAGCACGGCGAGGCGGTTGCGGATGTCCTGCAGCACGGCGTCGCGGCTGCGCTGCGAGCGCTTCAGATCGACATCGATCTCGGTGTAGTGCACGCCCTCGGCATGCTCGTCGAGCTCGGCGCGGCCGGTGCGGCGCCCGACGTGGATGACTTCCGGCACTTGCGTGATGAGTTGCTCGGCCCGGGTGCCGGTGCGGTTGGATTCGGTGAGCGAGGTTCCCGGATTGAGCAGCAGGTTGATGGTGAGCGTGCCTTCGTTGAACAACGGCAGAAACGCGCGCGGGAAGAACGGCACCGTTGCAATGGCGATTAGCGCGGCGGCCAGCGCGGCCGCCAGGAGCGGCCGGGCGTGATCGAACGACCAGTACAGGATATGCGTGTCCCATTGCTTGAGCTTCTTGACCAGTGGACTGTATTCCTCCTCGGCGTGCAAATTGAAACGCAGCGACCACCACGGTGTTTTCGCGGTGTTAGCAGCGGGAGTCTGCTGTGCCCCACGTGGCGCAAGTCGTCGCCGCGGGGCGAGCAGGTAGTAGCACAGCACCGGAGTAAGCGTCACCGACACCAGCATACTGGCGAGGATGGAAACGATGAACGCGACGCCCAGCGGCGCGAACAGCCGGCCCTCGATTCCGGAGAGCGCGAACAGCGGCACGAACACCAGCGCGATGATGACGGTGGCGTAGACGATACCTGAGAGCACTTCCTTGGTGGCCGCGGCGATCACTTCCAGCGCCGGCTTGTGCGTGTTATCAGCGATGTTGCGCTTGAGCCGGCGCAGGATGTTCTCGAGCCCAACGACGGCGTCGTCCACCAGCGCGCCGATCGCGATCGCGAGGCCGCCGAGCGTCATGGTGTTGATCGAAAGCCCCATCAGCTTGAACGTCAGCGCGGTGATCAGGATCGACATCGGAATCGCGGTGAGAGAAATCAGCGTGGTGCGGAAGTTGAGCAGAAACAGGAACAGCACCACCGCCACCATGATCGCGCCGTCGCGCAGCGCATCTTCGACGTTGGTGACCGAGGCTGCGATGAAGTTGGCCTGCTTGAATACGATCTCGGGTGCCGCCATGCCCGCCGGCAGCGATTTGCCGAGGTCGGCCAGCGCCGCCTCGATATCGCGCGTGAGCTTCACGGTGTCGGCGGCAGGCTGCTTTTGCACCGACAGGATCACGGCGGGCCTGGCGTTGTAGCTGGCGTCGCCGCGCTTTGCCGCCGCGGCAAGCTTTACCTGCGCCAGCTGCTTCAACAGGATCGGCTGGTTGTTCTTGGCGGTGATGGCGAGGTTCTGCAGGTCGGCCAGGCGCGCGGTGCGGCCGATGTTGCGGATCAGGTACTCGCGCGCGCCGTGCTCGATAAAGCCGCCGCTGGTGTTGGCGGCGTAATTCTTGAGCGCGGACTCGAGTTGCTCGAGCGTCACCCCCAATGCCTGCATCTGCGCCAGATTGGGCTCGACGCGGTATTGCCTGACCTCGCCGCCGATCGGGATCACCTGCGCCACCCCCGGAATGGTGAGCAGGCGCGGGCGCATCACCCAGTCCGCATATTCCCGCACCTGCATCGGGTTCGCGTGCGCGGGGTCGGCGGGCAACGCGATCAGCATGATCTCGCCCATGATCGAGGCGATCGGCCCCATCTGCGGCGCGATGCCCTCGGGAAGCTGCTCTTTGACGAGCGACAAACGCTCGGCGACCTGCTGGCGGTTGCGGAAGATCTCGGTGCCCCAGTCGAACTCGACGAACACGACCGACAGCCCGATGCCGGACACCGAGCGCACGCGCGTCACGCCGGGCATGCCGTTCATCGCGGTTTCGATCGGGAAGGTGACGAGCTGCTCGACTTCCTCCGGGGCCATGCCGCCGGATTCGGCGAGCAGCGTCACGGTCGGCTTGTTGAGATCCGGGAATACGTCCACCGGCATCTGTCTGATGGTGAGGCCGCCGTAGAGGATGAGCACCAGCGACAGCGCCAGCACCAGCAGGCGCTGCTTGAGGCTCGCGTCGATGAGGAAGTTGAACATCGCGGCTCCGTCAACGCACCTGGGCCAGCGCCGCCGCGCCGCCGGTAACGACCCGCTCGCCGGCGGCGATGCCTTCGGTAACGGCCGCACGTCCGCCGTCAAGCGCCTGGAAACGCACTTTCTTGGTAACGAATTTTTCCGCGCCGACATGCACCCACACTACCGTGTCGCCGCCGCCGTTTCTGGTAAGCGCCGCCAGCGGTACCGCAACGCCCTTCACCGTGCGCCGGGTCTGCGCCACCACTTTCAGCGCCTGGCCCACGGCAAGCGGCGGCAGTGGCGGCTTGATCCGGAATATGAGCGGCAGCGCCTGTTCGCGCAGTTGCTGCGCGCCGCCGACGAAAACGAGCGGCAGCGAGGCGCCGTGCGGGAGGACCGCGCTGGCGCCGGCGATGTCCGTGAGTATCACCGGGTCGTAGGCGAGCGCTTCCACCATCAGCCGTTGCGGATCCACGATTTCGAACAGCACTTCACGCGCTTCCACGACCTGCCCGGTCACCGCGGATGCCGCGCTGATCACTCCCGATACCGGTGCGGCGAGGGCCTCGCGATGGCTGAGGCTTGCGCCGACCGCGGCTTTTCTCTCGGCGAGGCTGGCGAATTCCGCGCGCGCAGCATCGATCTCTTTCTGCGGCACGCTGCCTTCGAGCGCTTCGAGGCGCTTGACCTTTTTCTCGGTGAGCCCGTGTTGCGAAGTGATTTCCGCCAGTTGCGCGCGCTGGTTGCCGAGCTCGATCGCGTTGGCGACAGGCCGGATATAGGCGAGCATGTCGCCTTTTCTGACCCTTTGCCCCAACGTTGCCAGACCGCGCGGTCCGGGCTCGATGCGTCCGGACTGGCTAGCCTGCACGCGCCCGCCGGCGTTGGGGTCGCTGATGACCCGGCCGTTCAGCTCGAAGCTTTGCGCAAGCTCGCCCATTTCGGCCGCGGTGGTGCGTATGCCGAGCTGGCGTTGCGCAGCTTTCGGCATGAACACGCCTCCGTCGGCCAGCCTTCGTGCGGCGGCATTGTCGATTCCGGCATCGGCGGGCGCAGGGACACGGCTCGCCGTTCCGGGGGCTTTCTCGTACGTGCTGCGGTCCTCGCCTGCGTGCGCGAAGTTGACCGCTGCTGCAGCCATCAGTGTTGCCTGTGCGAACACTGCGGCCAGCCGCGCGATGACGGCAGCGCGCGAGGTTCTTCTGCGGCGCAGCAGCAACCAGGCTGCGCCAAACACCACGACCACGCTGCTTGCGATCCATACCAGCCATTCGGTCCAGCCGTGCACGTGGCTCGAGGCGTCCGGTGGCAATGGAATGTTGAGTGTAGCGTTGAGCAGGTCGGTCTCGTCGCCGGCGTGTACTGTGAAGACCAGCGGATAGGATCCCGGTTTGGCGAACGCTTCCCCCGGCGCGGTATAGACGCCATCTGCGCCAGGCTGCGCGACGGCCTTGAATGCGCCGCTTTCGATTTCAATGCGGGCATTGGATACCGGTTCGTTGGTGGCGAAACGGTCGAGATAGAGCGTGAGCTTGCCGCCCTCGAGAACCGCCACGAGCTCGAACGCGTCGGACTGCGCCTCGATGCGCGGCGCGAGGGTATCGGATACAGCAGCAGGTGCCGCGCCGTGGTCGTGGCCTGCATCCGCCAGCGCGATCGCCGGCCATACGAGAAACATCAAATGGACCAACCACTTCATGGCAATACTCCCAGTGCCTGATTGAGACGCGAGATCGCGCGCGCTGCTTCGAGCTTCGCGCGCGTGAACTGCAATTCCGCTTCGAATCGTTCGTTTTCAGCGCGCAGCCGCGCAATCAGATCGAGCTCACCGAGCGCGAAGGCTTTAGCCAGCAGGCGCTGGGTATCGGTGGCGAGCGTGTAGCGCGCTTCGGTCAGTCCTGATACGGTACGTGCCTGCTCGAGTTCGCGCCGTGCGGTTTCTGCCTCGGCCGCCACTTTGGCCCGCTCCAGGCTGTAGACGGTGTGCGCTTCGATCAATTCCGCGTTGGCTGCCGCGATGCGTGGCTTGTTGCGCGCGTCGGTTGCGAACGGCAGGCGAAACCGCACACTGAGTGAGTTGTGATACGCCTCGTCGAACAATTGACGCTCGCGGCGCACGCCGAGCGCCAACTCGGGGTTGCTGCGCAGGTTTTGCGTCGCGTGGCTGAGCCTGGCCTGGGTCGTGACGATGGCTCGTTGTGAAGGCGCCAGCAGCGGGTGCTCATCAAGCGCAGCGCCCGCCGGCGCGCTTACCTCTTCGCCGCCTGGCAGGGTGCTTACGCCGGTAAGAACGGCAAACGCCTGCTGCGCCCTGAATGCCTTGACCTCGGCTTCAGCCACGCCCGCGCGCGCCAACTGCGCGACGGCTTGCGCCTGGTTGAGGTCAACGCGCGCGAGATCGCCCGCTTTGACGCGGCGCACGACATCGGCCGCGAGCGCCACCGCTTCCTGCACCTTGCGCCGCGCCAGCGCGAGTTCGTTTTCGGCGAGCCGCGCCTGCCAGTAAGCGTCCCGCACTTCACCGGCGATTTTGAGTTTAGCTGCCGTCAGGCCGGTATCGTACTGGTCGCGTTCGGCATTGACGATCGCGCCTTGCCGCTCTCGTTCCCCCGGCAGCCATAGCGGCAGCGCGATTTCGGTTTCCCACTCCAGCAGGCCGTCTTTGCCGGTGAGCCGGTCGTTGCGATTGCCGACGCTCAGACTGGGTGGCTCCGGGAACGCGGCGCGCGCCGCTTCCTGTTTCGCGGTGAATTCTTCAGTGCGCGCGGGCCTTGCCTGGGCCGCGGGCTGACGTTCCCACGCGCGCTCGATCGCATCGCGCAGCGTGCCGGAGGCCAGTATGGGCGGTGATAACAGCAGCAGCAGAAACAGGTACAAACTTCGACGCATAGTGTCCTCATCGGTGTCTTGGAACATAAAGGTGACGTGCGCGGCGATCGGCCCGTGGGGCCGGACAATCGCACGCAGATCGGCCCTCGCGCGCAGCTCAACGGGCTGCGACGTTAATGCCGCGTGCAGGGACTAGACGAGAGGAGGGCGTTGCGGTTGTTCCGGGATGAACCCGGAACGATGGGCAGCCGCGAACCAGCTGCGCTCCGCTGTTGCAGCGGGCGCCAGGCCGGCGGACATCATCGGAATCGCGGATGCGCAACCCGCACCGCAATGATCGGATCCGTGGTCACCCGCCATGGACGGGTGTTCGTGCCCTGGCACCGGCGCATCGTGATCGTGATGGTCGCCGTCATGCTGCGTGTGATCGGCCACAGCGACGACTGACGTCGCAATGCCCTGTTTGCAGAGCGGCGCCACGATTGCAGCAAGCACCTGCAATGGCAGGACCGCGATCAACAGCATGAGCACGAATTGTTTGATTGCAGCAGACATGGCCGCGCATTCTAAGAGAGATTCATTCCAGTGTGCAAACTTTTTGCCGGCGACAGGTGTTTGCCGGAAAAGTTCCGCACGCCGTTGCTGCTCAGAACTCGAGCCGTTTGAGCCTCTGCACTTTCTTATTTAGGACACAGAGCGAACGTTACCGTGGCATTACCCGCGGCCCGTAACATCCGCTCCGCAAATAACGCACTTACCGGATCAAGGATGCTGCCCCGGTAGTCTGGCAGGGCGATTTTGCGTCGCAGATGTGCCGACGAAAGCACCCGGGTTGTCAGAACCCTTCGCCGTGTAGGTCCAGGTGTTGGATTTTCTGTCGTAGACTTTGACGTAGTCGCTGCTTTGCGTTGTCGCGCATCCAACGATAAATACTACCGGAATCAGGAGCAGGAACTTCTTCATGATGACCTCCATAGTCAAAAAGCAAATTTCGAAAAAAGCCGCTAACTGCAGTTGCTTGGCTTGGAGGCTAAATCAGAAATCGGCAGAACTGTATACAGATAGGTGGGTCGGGATGATAGGCAACGAGCAATTCGCGAGGGTTTTGCCGCCGCGGCAACAACTCGACTGCCAAGTCGGTAACAAGCGTTACCAAGGAGGGTGCGCTCATTATTACCTGGGGATTCGAATCGATTGTCTGATCGGCTCGCAGGCATTGCGCCAAGCAAAGATTACCGTTGATACCGGGACAAGGTTCAGAGGCGGTAACTTCACCGAACGCCATGGTCGGAGACATCGCCGGTACGACGCAAGCTTGCACTGCAAATGCGAGGTGACTATACAGCAGCACCCCCAGCATTACGTGGCTAACCAGAAACACCACTTTCTTCCAGAGTCGATGCATTGCGTCATCGCCTCTTT
>Ga0082335_1009824_pt1 | contig 10126 bp, 9 predicted proteins | sample Subgrocontami58m_FD_72375 | JGI IMG/M metagenome (GOLD analysis project Ga0082335, IMG submission 72375) | Subsurface groundwater microbial communities from S. Glens Falls, New York, USA - GMW37 contaminated, 5.8 m (SPADES assembly) (version 2) ... | reverse complement strand
TGGTGGCGCCCAGCAGAACGTTCGTCGTCCCGACAGTCGTGGGATTGCCCGTGATGGCACCGGTGGAAGTATTGATGGCGAGGCCGGCGGGGAGCGGGCTGGCGGAGAAACTGGTGGGCGAGCCCGACGCAGTGATCGCGAAGTTGAAGGCGGTACCGACGGTGGCGGCGGCGCTGAGCGGACTATTCGTGATGATCGGGCTGGGGCCGGTGACCGTCAGGGTGATCGGATTGCTCACGATCGACCCGGAGGCGTTGGTGACGACGACGTCGTAACTGCCGGCGTCGGCGGCCTGCGCATTCGGCAGCGCGAGATTGGCGGTCGTGGCGGAAGCGTTGCCGCCGATGTTAACGCCGGCTTTGCGCCACTGGTAGCTCAGCGTGGTCGTGCCGCTGGCGGCCACGGAGAAATTGGCCGTCGTGCCCGCGACCGCCGTTTGCGCCGTCGGCTGCGTCGTGATGGCCAGCGTCGCGACGCCGGTGGCGGTGAAACTCTGCCGCAGCATGTTGAACTCAAACGCGCCGACCTGGCCGGACTGTGTCGCTTGTAACGTGATGAGCCCCGGCGCTGTCGGCGAAACCGTGAAGACGCCGGCCACCGGGCCGCTGATGGAGGCGGCGCCGGTCGACCCGGGGACCACGGTGAGCGCGATCGGCAAACCGGAGCTGGCCGACGGGGTGACGGTGAAGGAACCGGCGCTGATGGCGCGGTCGCTGATGGCGGCAAAACTGACCGATTGCCACTGGGCATTCAGTGCGCCCGTAGTGTAGAATTTGTTCGTCCCAAAGGTGACGTCGCCGGGCAGGAAGGTGAGCGTGGAGAAGACGCTGCCGAGATTCGCGATATCAGACGCCCGCCCAGTGGCGGGATCCAGCGTCCCCATGATGGTGAAGCCCGTGATGGGATCCAGGCGCATATAATACATCTTCGACGAGCCGTAGCCGACATCGGTGATGGTGTACGCCAGTGCGTTGTGGCCCGAGACGCCCAGATTGAATTTGTCGGCCGAGGCACCGGCCAGCGCGGGGACGAGCGTGCCAAACCACGTCGTATTGGTCACGGTGTCATTGCGCAGGTAATAGAAAACGTTGGCGCCATAATTGAGGTTCTCGGCGGCGAACGTCAGGCCAAAGTAGCCTTTGGCGCCTCCGGTGGCCGGCCCGCCCGGCTGAGACATGGGCTTCAAGTCGGTGACCGCGGAAGCGGTGCCGGAGCCGGGAACGATGTGGGAAAAATAATCCCCGTCCAACTTGTGATGAATGAAATACAACTGAATCGAGCCAAACCCAAGGTCGGGATCCGCCGAGGTCAGGGCGGAGTAGGAAAGCGGCTCGAGCTTGCTGCCGATATCGGCATGATTCGTCGCCGCACCTGATGCCGCTATATAGCGAGTAAATGCTGTTATGTCGCCGCCGGCCGGAATCGGCGTACCCTTGATCGAGTAGAACTGCGTCGGCCCCCCGCCCAGGGACAAATCCTGCGCCATGAAATGGAAGCCCGACAGTCCACCTCCGATTCCCCAGCGCGGGGTGAGAGTGACTGCTCCAGTGGCGGGCGCGATGGCGATGGAGGCCATGTTGTCGGCTCGGAGTTGAAGGCCGGAGAGACCCGTGAGGGCCGCCACAGCGAATGATGTTAACGTGCGGAGTTTCATGCGATTTTTCTGAGGAGAGCGGAAGGAGGCCGATGGCCGCGCCCGCGCCCGCGCCGTAGGACCAACTGGCGGCCGGGCGAGACACTATCGGCCGGGTGAGGGACCCAACGAACAGAGTATATCGGTTGTTCGCCCCACTCGCAATGGGGTGAAGTTAGTAAGAAACTTCCCCACAGTCATGGCGCCGGTGGCGCCAAACTACACAATCGTCACCTGCACCGAGCTTTCGATGATACCTTGAGCGATCGCGTAGCGCGTGAGGCCAGCGGTATCATGGATGCTCAATTTATGCATAAGCCGCTGCCGGTGCTTCTCCACCGTCTTCACGCTGATTCCCAGGTCCACCCCAATTTGTTTGTTGGTGGATCCCTCGGCGATCAATTGCACGACTTCCAACTCGCGTGCGCTCAACACCCCGGCGGCCTTGGCGCCACGTGGCTGGTTGCCCTGCCGGTATTGATCTTGAATGCGTTTCGAAATCGACGGACTGAAAAAGGTGTTTCCCTTCATTACCGTCCGGATGGCTTCGGAAAGACATTGGGCCGACGATTGCTTGACCAGAAAGCCAACCGCGCCCACCGCCAGCACCCGGTGAATATAGGGGTCGTCACTATATGCCGACAAGATCAGGACTTTTGTCGCGGGCAGCAACTCGAGCACCTGCTGCGTCGCGCCGAACCCGTTGAGCTGCGGCATCGCGATATCCATGAGGACGACATCCGGCCGGAATTTTTTGGCCAGTTCGACCGCCTCGCGGCCGTGGTGGGCCTCTCCCACGACCGTGATGTCGGTTTCCACCTCCAGCAAAGCTCGTAGCCCTTCCCTCATGATCGTGTGATCATCGGCGAGCAGTACGGTAATGGGCCTCATGGGTTGAGCGGCGTTTGGGACCGGCGCAGCGGAATGTGGACGGAGATGGCGGTGCCGTCGCCGGGCGCGGACTTGATGCTAAAGGTCCCGCCGACCATTTCCACCCGTTCCCGCATCCCGATTACCCCAAGTCGTTTATAATTCCCCGAATACAGCCTCCGTTCCACGTCGAAGGCCTTCCCGTTGTCATGCACGTCCATCCTCACGGCATCGGCCGTCTTCAAGACCGCGATCGTGACTCGGGTGGCTTCAGCGTGCTGCCCCACATTGGTCAGGGCCGCTTGCGCCACCCGGTAGAGCACGGTGCGCTTGTCACTGCTCAACTCATCGATGCCGGCGGACGCAGTCAGATGCACCCGGATGCCCGTTCGTTCCAGGAAGTTCTTCAGATAGGACTGAAAGGCGGGAATCAATCCGAGTTCATCCAGCACGGGGGGACGCAGCTCCTGGGCGAACCGATGAACCACCTTCACCGATTTTTCCACCATCCGCTGCGTGTTCCTTATTTTCCGGCTCAAACCCACGCGACTCTTTGTCGCCGCTCCATTGAACGTGGCGAGGTGCACGTTGATGCCGGCCAGCATTTGCGCGACCTGATCGTGCAGCTCCCGGCTGATTTTTTTCCGCTCTTCCTCCTGGGCCGACAATATCCGACGGGAGAGAAGGCGCAATCGACGCTCCATCGCGCGCGACTGTTTTAGCAACGACAGATAATGTTGTTCACTCTTCAGCAGGGCAGCCTCGGCGGCTTTGCGCTGCACGATTTCCCGCTTTAGGCGGCGATTGCTATTCTCGATCGGTGTAAGCGCCTCAAGGAAGAAGAAGCTGCTTTGCCGCCGTATTTTGCGGAGGGTAACGGCTGAGCAATTCGCGGGAGTGAGCGCACGCAGCGCATGTTCGTGGATCCGTGCCAGATCGAGCGTCTCGAGCCCTCGGGCGAGTGCTTCGTCTCCAAGTCCGACAGCCGGTTGGCGGATCCCCTGGGCTCGCGCCCCGCCTTTGAGATGCAGCCGCAGCGCATCCAGGTACAATTCCGATAAATCTTTTATTTGGGTTTTCAATGCAATGAGCAATTGCTCGCTGAAATAGTCGCAATAAGGTGCCCGAGCTGCAGGTTCGGCGCCGACCTGCTATGAATTACGCATGCTGGCTGGTGGACAGTCGACCAGCGTCCAGCCTGATAATAGAAAAACGGCCGCAGGGCGAATCATTTTCCTCTCTTTGAACGATTCGCATGTAATATAAGCCAGACCATCCTATTCTGAGGCTTATCGTTTGGAGCCGTCAGGGGACCTCTTAGACATAGCTCGTCTGGGGGAAGTCACCTCGCACGTTTCTGGTTCGGCTCGTCGCCCGTTCCGAACCTAACGATGGCCTCGAACCGCTGTTTGGGCGGTAGGAGCTGGAAGCGTGGCCTGGCTAATCGGAGAGTTTGCAGAAGAGGCCGGCGAGTTCTTCGGCGTCGCCTTGACGGGCGAGGCGGAGCAACACGACCTCAGCGAGCGATGGGCATCGGATTTCGTACCGCGTCGTCAGTGCGCGGCGGAGAACGCCGGCGCCGGCGTGGTCGAGTTCGCGGCCATGCTGCTTCGGCTGCCAGGGGAGATGGACCACCAGGACTTCACGACTGGCGGTGTGCGGCGGGTCGTAGACGTCGAGCACGAACTGCACGGCGAAGAACTCCGCGACTACGGGCAAGCTGCTGCGTAGGCGAAACGCGCGGAAGTGCGGCGGATCGATGCCGGGACAGCGCGTGCGGCGATTCATGCCGACAGCGAAGGCTCCAGGACGAGGCGGTCAAGTGTTCACATGAACACTCATGGCGGGAGTGAGAGTGAAAGGATCGCCCGCACAAAATGGCGGAGCGAGCACGGGGCTCGCGGCGACCAACGGAAGCCGTGCGCATCGGCGCACCCCGCGCACAGCGGGAGGGGCCCGCTCTCCTGGGAGAGCGCGGGGTGAGAGGGAAAGGTGGGCCAAGGCGTTCGCGCGGCGAGCGGTCAGCGTCGGGAGCCGACGCGAAGAAAGACCGCGAGTCCGCAGGACGGACACGGGGCAAATCCCGACTCCAGCCCCTTCACAGCCTCCGAGGTTTGGTGGCGCGATTGCTGGCGACGGGGCAAGCGTGAGTTTTCTGCCACGCCGGAAACAGTGACGCCGAAACGATCGCCGAGTAAAATTCGTGATCTACGACGCCACCCCGTCCGGTTGAGCCCTCCCGTCGGGTCACCCCCCCGCGGTTTCAGCAGCAATCAGCGGGTTGACCCTGTCGGGTCCCCCTCGTTCTGTGGCGCACACAGCGCGGCCAAGCGTGCGGGAAGCGGGTACTTCACGAGATAGTCCGTGGCGCCTAACGTGCGCGCGAGGGCTTGGTCGCGCGGCTCATTCGAGCCGGTCAGCATCACCACCTTCACCGCCGCCAGTTCCTTCTGCCCGCGAATCCACTCCAGCGTTTGAAAGCCATTCAGCTCCGGCATTTTCACGTCGAGGAAAACGACCCTCGGGAGCGGGGCCCGCTCGCGCCGGAGGCGTTGCAGCATCTCCACCAAACGCGTCCCGCTCTCGCAGGTGATAATCGCCCCCTCCACCCCCGCCTTTTCCAACGCCCGCTGGGCGAAGAAGAGGTCGTCAGGGTCATCGTCGACAATGATGATGGGGCGGGGTGCCGCGATGGGCGCCATTTGTTCCCTGCTAGCGTTATCGGAGTCGCGGTCAAGCAGCGATGAAGGGGACGGCGATGGAGCAGACGACACATTGGCATTCGGAGACGTCACGGCCCTAATGGACGAATCTGAACCCGCCCCGACGATGCCGGTCTGAACTTTACAGAGTTTGTGCCAACAATAAGCGCTCGGCGGTTTCCACTCCGATGAAAAAACCTCGTTCAGCGAAGAACTCGGCCACCGGCATCGAGGGGCTTGATTCGATCCTGACCGGCGGCCTGCGGGCCAACCGGTTGTACCTCGTCAAAGGCACTCCGGGGGTCGGAAAAACGACGCTCGCCCTGCAGTACCTGCTGACCGGCGTGGCCGGGGGCGAAAAGGGGTTGTACATCGCATTGTCCGAAACCGCCGAGGAGATTCAGGGCGTCGCCGATTCCCACGGCTGGGACCTTTCGAAGCTGGCCATCTTTGAATTGTCCGCGCTCGAACATCAGCTCGCGCGCGAGGAACAGAACACGGTGTTTCAGCCGTCGGAGATCGAGCTCAATCAGACGACCGAGCTGCTGCTCAACGAGATCAAGGCGGCGCGCCCGGCCCGGTTGGTGATCGATTCATTGTCGGAGTTGCGACTGCTCTCCGATTCGCCGCTGCGGTATCGCCGGCAGATGCTCGCGATGAAGCAATTCTTCGCGAGGCAACGACTCACCGTCCTTTTGCTGGACGATCACTCGGGGGCGGACGGAGGAGACCTCCACGTGCAAAGTATCGCCCATGGGGTGATCACCATCGAGCAGATCGAGACGGGGTACGGCGCCGATCGCCGCCGGGTCAAAATCAACAAGCTGCGCGGCGTTAACTTCCTTGGCGGATTCCACGATGCGGACATTGTGCGGGGCGGCTTGCGGGTGTTTCCGCGGCTGGTCGCGGCCGGGCAAGGAAAGCCATTCAAGTCCGGGCTGCTCAGTTCAGGTCTCGCCGAGCTCGACGCGCTGGTCGGCGGCGGGATTGATCGTGGGACGAGTTGCCTGCTCCTCGGCCCGGCCGGCACCGGCAAGTCGACGCTGTGCCTCCAGTTCGCGCTCGCGGCGGCCGCGCGCGGCGAAAAGGTGGTCATCTACCTGTTCGAGGAAAACAGGCACACGCTGCTGGGGCGGGCAACGTCGGTCGGCATGCCGCTGCAGAAATATCTCCGCCGCGGCCTGATCGAGCTGGTGCAAGTCAACCATGCTGAAGTCTCGCCCGGCCAGTTCACGATAAGCGTTCGCGAAGCGGTGGAGGAGCGCGGCGCGCGCATCATCATCATCGATTCCTTGAATGGCTATCTCCAGGCGATGCCGAACACGCAGTACCTCGAGCTTCAGCTCCACGAGTTGTTTTCGTTTCTCTCGCTCCACGGCGTCGTGAGCCTCAGCACCGTCGCAGAGCATGGAATCGTGGGTCAGATGTCCGCCCCGGTGGATCTCACCTACCTCGCCGACACGGTCATCCTCCTGCGCTATTTTGAAGCGGGGGGCCGGGTTCGCAAGGCGGTCTCCGTGGTCAAAAAGCGCATGGGCCGGCACGAGGACACGATCCGCGAATTCAAATTGTCGAAACATGGGATCCAGGTCGGCGCCCCCCTGGAAAACTTTCAGGGCGTGCTCACCGGCCTGCCCACGTTCATCGGGTCCGCCTCCGATATGTTGCCGTCGAAGCAGCGGCAATGACCATGCCGGCTACGGTTCTCGTCGTGGCGCCCCTCGGCGCCGATGCCAGGAACATCGGCACGGTGCTGCGGCGAGCGAAGCTCGGCCCGCGGATCTGCGCGTCGATCGAGGACGCGGCGGGCCGGATCGCCGATGACATCGGCGCCTTGGTGATCACCGAGGAAGCCCTCTCACGTGGGCAGCACGCCGCGCTCGCGGCCACGCTGGCGCGGCAGCCCCCGTGGTCCGATCTGCCGATCGTGGTGGTGACCACCGCGGCGTCGCTGCATCGCTGGGCCGCCCACTCCGTGCGGTTGCTCGGCGCGCACAGCAATCCGACGCTTATCGCGCGACCGCTCCGCGCGGAAACCCTCGTCGCGGCGGTGAATGCCGTGCTGCGGGCGCGGGCGCGGCAATACGAGCTGCGCGATCTCCTGCGCGAGCGCGACACGCTGCTCGGATCCCTCGAAGAGCGCGTCCAGGAGCGAACGGCGAAGTTGCAGGAACTCCTCGCCGAACTGGAATCGTTTTCGTACAGCGTCTCGCACGACCTGCGTGCGCCGTTGCGGGTGATGGCGGGCTATGCCAAGGCGTTGATTGAGGATCACGGGGCGACGCTGAATCCGCAGGCGCGCCAATACGTGGAACGCATCGCCTACTCGGCGGAACGGATGGACGCGCTGACGCAGGATGTGTTAACGTACACCCGGCTGTCGCGGGGCGAGATCACGCTCGAGCCGGTCGACCTGGAGCAAATGCTGCGGCAGTTGTTCCACGAGTACCCCGCTCTCGCCGCCACGCAGGGCGCGCTCACGTTGCGGAAACCGCTGGCCTCCGTGATCGCCCACGGACCGTCCCTCGTGCAGGTGCTCGCGAACCTGATCGGCAACGCGGTGAAGTTCGCGCGGCCGGGCGTGCCGTTGCGGGTCAAGGCCTTCACGCAGCGGCGGGGCGACCGCGTGCGCATCGTGGTCAAGGACAACGGCCGCGGCGTCGATGCCGCCCTGCACGAAAAGATCTTCGGCATGTTCGAGCGCGGAGTCGGGCCCGATATTCCTGGAACCGGGATTGGCCTGGCGATCGTGAAAAAGGCGGCGGAACGGATGTCGGGCAGCGTGGGCGTAAGCTCGAAGTTGGGCGCCGGCGCCGAATTCTGGATCGAATTGCCACGAGCGCCCGCACTCTCGGGTCAAGCGCGCGTGTGACCATCCATTTCCGCCAGTCGGTGCCGGCCACTTCGTCGGCCCGCTTCACGAGAGGCTGCGCCAAGGCGCTGATCGTCGGCACGCCGGCGGAGCAGCTCGTCGAGGCGAAGAAGCCGAAGGTGGCAGGGCTATCGCACGAGGAGATTTCGCGGATGGAAAAGGAAATGGAGTCGCTGGAACGCGACTACCGCGCGCACCAGGAGCAGTTCGGGGAAAATTCGCTGACCTCAACGCCGTCCAGCGCCACGTGAAACGGCTGCTGGAAAACGCGAAAGTGAAAAAGTTTCTCGCCAACCGGTACCCGGAGATCCTCGAGGAGTTTCAGGAGCTGGCGGGGATGGAGGCGTTGTGAGGATGGCCGCGGTTGCCGGTCGATGCGAGAGGCCGATCTGGGCGGACGTACGCCGCGCGCGCAGGCATCGATAGCGACGTCGCCGACGCTCCGCGAGCAAGAGCGTTCGCTTAAGCGCAAATTTCCGCCGGTTGTTTGTAGTGTTGCCACGTTCCATCGTCTTAGGTCTATCTTGCGCCAGCGGAATAGCGGACCGCGATCCAGCGTACCGCGTTGTGGCAGCCGGACACGACTGCGTTCGCTAGTCCATCCTGTAACCAAACATACCCTCTCCCGAAAACCAGCAGAACTTGGATGACACGATACGGCAAATTGCGACGCTGACACCATGACGCGGTTAAGCCAACCGGAACGGGACGAATTGAACATACTTCTTGCTGCGGGAAGTCCGCTGCCGGAAAAATGGTTGCATCGCCTGTTCCCATGCAGGCGAACGGCCGAGCCAGTCGGCAAGGAATACCGCCTCGTTTAAGAGGGAAAGCTGACGCGCGAGGAGGTGCTGGCGCAAACTCCGGCAGCGCCGTGGCAACTTGAGCGGGAGTTCTGCAAAGAGCGACCGCATGGCGATGGCTGGCGAAATCTGTTGGTGTGGGGCGACAACCTCTTAGCGCTACGCGAACTGCTGGCTGACCAGCAGGGGCCGAATCATCTCGGCACCCGCGGGAAGATCAAGCTCATCTATATCGATCCACCATTTGCTACGCGACAGGACTTCATGAAGGACAAGGAGAAGGCCTACCGTGACAAAGTCCTCGGCGCCCAATTCATCGAGTTTCTCCGCCGCCGCCTTATCCTCCTCCGCGAAATCCTTGCAGACGATGGCAGCATCTATGTGCATCTCGATTGGAAAAAGGTGCATTACCTAAAGGCGGTGATGGACGAAGTGTTCGGAGAAGAAAACTTTCGGAACGACATTTCGTGGGCGCGTGCCTCATCGCATAATGACGCAACGGCGCGCTTTGGCCGTGTGAAGGATTCCATTCTTTATTACGGGAAGAGCGAAGCTACACCACTGAACATTTTGTTCACGCGTTACTCTGCCGAGTACATTGCGGCTGAGTGGCGCCGTTTGCCATCGGGCAAATGGTGGAAATCCGAAAATATGCTAGACCCCCGCGGATCTATGGAGGAATACGACTTTCGAGGTACCCTTGCGCGTTGGAGGACGAATCGCGCCGGGATGGAGGCATTATGGAATGCTCCGCAAACTGAAGTTCCGAATAGCCACGGACGGATCAAATTAGGCCGAAACGGAAAACCGATAAGACGCTGCAGGATCATGTTTCTAGACGAAATGTCGGGCGTGCCTCTACCAGATGTGTGGACCGACATCCCCTATATTGCCGGAGGCTCGTCTCAATCTGTTGAGTATCCGAGCTGCAGGGCAATTGTGCGCGCTGGCGCGCGTCCAGAAGGGCAGAGGTCAGAGGCCGGAGGGCCGACGACAGACAAGAGGTCATTTCATGTCTTCAGCCCCGGAACCGCGGTTCGGCCTCTGGACACTCTGCTTTCAGCTCTGGACTCGCGTCACGCGTCGGCGCTTATAGTTCCACCTCCTGTTCGAGCCGGCCGGTATTGCCAGCGAGGTCGCGCGCGGTCGCCTCGATCGTGACTGTGGTGCCCGGCGGGACTGACGTCTTCGCGCGGTACGCCCAGTAGTATTCGCGTTCCGTCGCCGATCCGTGCTCGACGACTTC
>Ga0082335_1009822_pt1 | contig 10126 bp, 10 predicted proteins | sample Subgrocontami58m_FD_72375 | JGI IMG/M metagenome (GOLD analysis project Ga0082335, IMG submission 72375) | Subsurface groundwater microbial communities from S. Glens Falls, New York, USA - GMW37 contaminated, 5.8 m (SPADES assembly) (version 2) ... | reverse complement strand
TTTCCTCTTTAGTCAAGAATCAGGCCGCTGTTTCCATATTTTTCGATAACCATTAGATACCGCAATAAGTCCGACGCGGTTTCTTTGTTGAAATGCTGAATCTGCAAACAAAAAATTCCGGGGACATCGACCGGAACCTGAAAAACCGTCTGCTTAAAATATTCCATGCTGATAACCTGAATCGTCTTTTTGATCTTCTCAAGATGATCAAAATAAAAGAGCCTTACACTCGTGTCAATAAACGGCGTCAAGCGTTCTTTGATGGCTTCCTCGCTAAGGCCCAAAACATCCACACCGTCGATGGAAAGAACAATATCTTTTACCTTCAAGCCTTTTTGATGCGCGTCGGCGCGAGGCTCAACATGGGTGACAACAAATCCTTCTTTCGTTAATTTTCCCTCAATTCCCAAATCAACCTTTTGCCCCAACGCTTCCTTGGCATACGTATCCGCGGCCTTGGGAGGATAAAACGCGGAAAACGTGTCTTCCGGATCTTTAAGGTAATCCACCAGATACGCCGCGCTGCGCCAACACACAAAATTACTCCTCTTGTCTTTCTCCTCAACCTTTCCGTAAATGTCCTTATCAAACTTTTCAAGAAAGCGATTGTAGGCATCCGTTGTCACCGGGCGATAGTAATTTTCTTCCATGGTGTGATAAACCCGTTCAAGGCAATTGACGTAATCCCGGTAAATGCTCTCAACCGTTTCCACGGTTTCTTTTGATGAAGAGGCTTTCGCGTCTTCAACGCGTTCAGCGGCGCCAAAAGCGGAAAAATTCCCATCACAGAATAAAAAAATAATTGCGATGAGGCCTGCCATAACGATTGTATTTTGTCTTACCATCATAAATTTTTTTACCGGTGAATCAACAAAAAATCCCTCTGCGGCATTAGCAGAGGGTAAGGCGAATTTCCTCGCGTCCTTGAACGTATACTTTAACGGGCATCTTTCGATATTTGCTCGGCTTCTAAGCGGCTGATCAGCCCATCTTTGTTTTTATCATACTCCATGAGAACATCGGAATCATGTGTGTAACCGCCTTTTTCTCGAACTTGACCAAGGACATAACGCAAAAAGATTTTGACTTCTACCGCCTGAAGTTTTCCATCGTGATTCACATCGTAGTCGCCTTCGATTTTAGCCTTCACTTTAGGTTCAACAATCATCCACTGCGCGATAGAATCGTCTTCTTGGGAGGGCGCTTGACTTTTTGCGGCTTCTTCCGCAAGCCGGCGGCGGTCCTGTATTCTTTTGAGCCGCTCATAATCGATAAGGCCGGCAAAAACGGAAGAAACAATGGCAGAACAACCAAAAATAATAAAGAAACCGGTTAGAAGTTTTCCCTTTTTCAAACCCACATCCCGCCTGTCTGACAACCACTTGTTAACGAAGCACCTGTTTTTCGCTGCCGATTATTTCGCTCGATGCCGTCTTTTGGCGGCAAGGCTGATTTTTCGCCGGGCTTCCGCGGTATGCGCTTGGCCAAACATCGGATTCTTTTTACCTGTAACTGCCACGCTCAACTTGCGCAATGTCGCGGCGGAATGACGCTTACCGTAAAAAGCATTATTACGGCCCCTGGCCGCCAGGCTCATCTTCCTTTTTGTCGCAAGCGAATGTTTATGTCCTTTTGGCATCGTCCTCTCCTTTTTTACATTTCGGTTGACGGGAAAAATAAATTCACAGCAACGGTATTATGTCACAACTTTTTTAAATCAACAACAATCTCTTTGGTATTTACAAACTCTCCCAAGCGTTTTTCTTCTGGATCGCTTATGCCCTGCTTTTTTGTCGCATGAAAAACGCCGGCCATCTCCTTTTTCCATCGCCGCCCGAAATCCTTAAGATGCTTAAGGTTAGCCACAAAATCCGCGTGCGGCCGTTCCCGTCGGTATTCCGGCATACTGCGGGGAATCTTTAAATATTTTTCAATTAAGGAGAGGTTAAAATCATACAGGATTGTGCCGTGATGAAGGATAAATGCCCTGCCCCGCTTCTGGGCGTTTCCGGAAAATTTATTTTCGCCAACAGCCAGGTCTGAAATCGGCCGAACGCAGGATTGAATCCCCAAATTTTCCAACGACCGGCTGACCTTTTCCAAAATATACTGGTAGGATTCCTTGAGTTTAATAATTTGAGGATGAACATCCTTAGATAAAACCAGAGTAAAGTTAAGGCATCCTTTGCCTTGTAAAACTGTTCCACCCCCTGAGGAGCGGCGCAAAACGGGAATTCCGTCTTTTCGCGCGCGGTCAACGTGGACATCTTCCCAAAGATTGGAAATTCTCCCCAAGACAACAAACGTTTCCCGCGATTCCCAAAAACGAAGTGCCTCGCCCTGCTGGCCGCGTTCGGCTAAATCAAGGAGGACATCGTCGTAAAGAATATTTTCAACCGGTTTTTCAAACGAGATGTCTTTGACAACCATGTCGCACAAAATTCTTGGTTAATTCTTTTTTGAAAAATAATTGCAATTCACATCACGCGCCGCTTTGGCTTCATCGGGCCGGGAGATGGGCATCGTCTGGGGAAGGTCTTTAAATGAGCTGGGATTTTGCGCCGCTAATTGAGCGGCATCAATCATCGCCTTAATAAAATCATCCATCGTCTTTTTCGATTCCGATTCGGTCGGCTCAATCATAATCGCCTCTTTGACGATCAACGGAAAATAAACCGTCGGGGGATGGATACCTTTATCGATTAAAAACTTCGCGATGTCAATGGCGTGAACACCATTCTGCGACTGCTTGACGGCGGACAAAACGCATTCGTGCATGCAAACGCGGTCGTAGGGCGCTTCAAAATATTTTTTCAAACGGCTCAAAATATAATTCGCGTTTAAAACCGCGTGGTTGCTTGTTTCACAAAGCCCTTCTTTACCCAACATGAGGATATACGCGTAAGCCCGCAGAAGAACGGCAAAATTTCCGTAAAGCGAGGCGATGTAGCCGATTGATTCCGGATAATTATAATTTAAGAAAAATGCCCCGTCCGCGCGCTTTTCAACACGCGAAATCGGCAGAAACTTGGAAAGAAATTTTTTAACGCCCACCGGCCCCGCCCCGGGCCCGCCTCCGCCGTGGGGTGTGCTGAATGTCTTATGCACGTTGACATGAACCACATCAAAGCCGACATCGCCGGGACGGCAACGGCCCATGATCGCGTTTAAGTTTGCTCCGTCATAATACATGAGGGCGTCCGCCTCATGGACCAGTTTCGCGATTTTATCGATATCGGAATTAAAAATTCCCAGCGTATCGGGACAAGTCATCATCACCGCCGCGACATCATCGTTCAGTTTTTCCTTTAAAATATCAATGTTTAAAACGCCCTCTTTTGTCGATGGAATGGTAATAATATCATAGCCGGCAATCGCCGCGCTTGCCGGATTTGTCCCGTGCGCGGAGTCAGGAATAATAATATGTTTTTTCTTTTTGCCGCGGGATTTGTGATACGCCGCAATCAACATGACGCCAGTTAATTCTCCATGCGCTCCGGCCAAAGGCTGGAGAGTAAACTGATCCATGCCGGTAATTTCAGAAAGAATTCCGTCCATTTCATAAAGAACTTCCAGCGCGCCTTGCGTTAACTTTTCGCCATGTTCCAACTGCGGTAAAATCGGATGCAAATCCGCAAAGCCGGAAATCTTTGCCGCGGCCTCGGTAAATTTAGGATTGTATTTCATGGTGCAGGAGCCCAATGGATAAAAATTTGTATCAATCGAGAAATTACGATGCGAAAGTTTTGTCATATGGCGGACGACATCCAGCTCGCTGACCTCCGGCCACGGGCAATCGTTCTTTCTCTTATATTGGGCGGGAAGGTGAGCGCGCTGTGGAACATCAGAGGCGGGCACTTGGAATCCTTTACGCCCAGAAACACTTTTTTCGAAAATCAATTCCATAAGGCACGCTCTAAACTTTTTGCGAAATGGTCAATTTCTTCTTTCGTGCGCTTCTCGGTTACGGCAACCAAAAGATAACGCTCCATCCCCTCATAATAACGGCCCAGCGGAAAGCCCGCCGCGATTCCCTGCTTAATCAAGGACGCGGTAACCGCTGAGGCATCTTTGGGAAGACAAATAGTAAATTCATTAAAGGCCGGCGAACTGCGTTTGACTTCGACGCCTTTGATTTGAGAAAGCGCCTGGCGCGCGTATTCTGCCTTATCAAGATTGAGCTGGGCCAAATCTTTCAACCCCTGACGGCCTAAAAGGGACATAAAAATAAGGGACTGTGTCGCGCACAAAGCCACGTTGGTGCAGATGTTGGATGTGGCTTTTTCCCGACGGATATGCTGTTCGCGCGCCTGCAGCGTATTGACAAAACACCGCCGGCCTTTTGTGTCAACGGTCTCACCGACAATTCGCCCGGGCATTTTGCGGATAAACTCTTTTTTGGCGGCCATGAAACCAAGATAGGGGCCGCCGAAATTGAGCGACAACCCCAAACTCTGGCCCTCACCGGTAACAATATCCGCACCCATTTCTCCGGGCGTTTTTAAAATCCCAAGCGAAATCGGATAAACGCTTTCAACGGCCAGCGCGCCTTTTTCGTGCGCTTTTTTGATAATATCGCCGTGGTCGTCAATCGCGCCGAAAAAATTAGGATTCTGCAAAATGACGGCGGCTGTTTTTTCATCCAGCATTTTGAAAATCTCATCGCGGCTGCTTTGGCCGTGCACAACGGGTGTTTCTTTAAATTCAATATCCAAGTTGCTTGTATAGCTTTTTAAAATTTTTCGGTAAATCGGGCTGACTCCGCCGTCCATAATAATTTTATTGCGGCCGCTAATGCGAATCGCCATCATCATGGCCTCATAAAGCGCCGTTCCCCCGTCATACAAAGACGCGTTGGCCACGTCCATTTGCGTTAAGGCGCAAATCGAGCTTTGATATTCATACAAGGCCTGCAACGTCCCCTGCGAACATTCCGGCTGATACGGCGTATAGGCCGTCATCAATTCTCCACGGGAAATGAGCGCGCCGACCGCGGCGGGAACATAGTGGTCATAATATCCGCATCCCAGAAACGAAATAAGTTTTGAGGAATTTTTGGCAGCCAACTGGTGAATATGCTCAAGAACTTCAAATTCCGATTTACCCTTTGGGATATTGAATGATTTCGGCCGATGATGAGGTTTGATATCCGCGAAAAGGCCGTCGATATCCTTGACGCCGATGGCGCCAAGCATCTCTTTGACTTCTTCGTCGGTATTGGCGATATACGGGTTCATTTATTCTTTTTCTTCCAAGTCTTCCAAGAATTTTTCATATTCCTGCGCGTTCATCAGGCTGGATTTATCATCCGCGTTGGCAATCTGAATTTTCGCGATCCATCCATTGTGATAGCAGGAGCGGTTAATCAGGCCCGGGTCATCGTTGAGTTTTTCATTGACTTCCACAATCTTTCCGGACATCGGAGAAAAGATATCGCTGGCAGCCTTCACGGACTCGACAACCGCGATTTGCTCGAACTGCTCAACATCCGTTTCCAGCTTGGGCAGCTCGATGTAGGTGATGTCGCCTAAAGCGGACTGCGCATACTCCGTGATGCCGACAAGCGCGGATTCTTCGTCGATTAAAATCCATTCATGTTCTTTTGTAAAAAGATAATCGTTGGGAATTTCCATGGTACACTCCCGCCACTTTTTCCCACCTCCTGTCTATCGAGGAAGTGGCGAGGCTCGCCTGTCAGAATTTTAAAAGGCGGCCTTGTTGAAATCTTTAATTTTTTAACGTTCCGGATTTGTAAAAAGGCTTCACAAATAATTCAACGGGGATTTTATTTTTTTCATCCCCGGCAAAAAAAGTTTTCCCTTTTAATTCACAGCTTCGCAAAACAAGGCCGATGCCGATTCCTTTTTTAAGCGCCACAGAAAACCCTCCGCTGGTAACCGTGCCGACCTCTTTTGTATTCTCGTCGTAGATTTTGTGATGATGGCGCGGCGACTGGCGGGTTTGCGAAATAAAACAAATGCTTTTACGGGGCGCGCCTTCATTTTTTTGTTTAATCAGCGCGCCCTTGCCGATAAAATCTTTTTCAAAATCCACGAATCGGCCCAATCCCGCCTCCAACGGCGAAACGGTTTCATCAATGTCCTGGCCGTAAAGGCTGTATCCCATTTCCAGGCGCAAAACATCGCGCGCGCCCAAACCGGCGGGCTTCACGGCAGGATTTTCTAAAAGTTTTTTCCACAGCTGCGGAATTTTATCCCAGGGAAAATAAATTTCAAAACCCAATTCCCCCGTGTAACCGGTGCGGCTGACAATATTTCGCCCGCCCAAAAAATCAAACTGAGCAAATTCGTAGTAATTTAATTTTTCAATGCCGGGAATAAAGCTTTTCAAAACATCGCGCGACGACGGGCCCTGGATGTCAAGCTTTCCCGTCGCCCGCGAAACATTTTTAAAGGCCGCATCCTCCGTTAAGTGAGAAACAAACTGGGCCTCATCTTTATCCGTTGTCGCGCCGTTGACTACAACCATCCATTTGTTTTCTTCGATGCGGTACACAACCAGGTCATCGATAATCCCGCCCTGATCGTTGAGTGTCATTCCATAACGGCAGCTGCCGGGCGGCATATCGGAAATCTTTTGGGTCACGAGGCGATCAAGGCCGCTTTTGCGGCAATCCCCTTCAATCAAAAATTCCCCCATATGGCACGTGTCAAAAACACTGACGCCCCGGCGGGTATTTTCGTATTCACCGATGATCCCCTCATAAGAAACGGGCATTTCCCAACCGCCGAAGCCAATGACGCGGGCGCCAAGAGAAAGATGGTCTTGATAAAGAGGGGTTTGCTTAAGGATGGTTTCCGTTGACATGAAAGTTATCGCGGCGTCTGAGGTTAAAATCGAAACAAATAATGCCCTATCTTATAAAAATCCTTTTTGCTTGTAAAGATAATTCCCTTTAATTTTGAAGATAATTTTGGGGAATTTTTGAGGCCTTTAGAAAAGACGCCGTCAGCGCGGGGTTATTGCTATAAACGCGGTAAAAATTCTTATCGTCCTCTTTTCCCGTGCGATAAACAACAATCTGGCAGAGGCCCGGGGCAAGCGTTAGGGGCTTCTTGAATTGAAAAACAACGCTTTGGCCCGCCTCATTCCCTGTGATTCCTTCGCCCTCTACCGGGTTTGACATAAAATTCTCACCGGCGGGAATCCAGATATTTTCATCCGGCTTCACTTTATAAACATACGCCGCTAAACTATCCTGCGGATTGCCGACTTTGCATACCGTAAAAGCCGTATTTTCCAAAATCGTCGGTGCCGCGATTTGCTTCATCTCTCCTTCAAACATATAAACCCGGGCTTTAGTGCCGATATTTCGCACCCCTTTTGTAACAAGCATTTCGTATTCCTGCGACGGCTTATTTTTAGAGAAATCTTTTTGCAGTTTCTTGGCATCAAGCACCCAAACCTTGGTGCGATTTTTGTCGATGTCTTTGAAATGATTTAAGATAAGAGCGCGATACGTGAGGATTTCCTCCTCGTGGACCCAGATCCGGCTCGAGGACAACGTGTCAAATGAGGCAACGGCATAATCCGCAATATTACCTTTGCGGAAAAGTTCGTTGAGATAAATGTCCTTGTCATAATCGTTGTAGGAAAACGGGACGATAAACGTATAAATGGAACTCCCGCTGACCGGCGAAACAATAATATACCCCTCCGGCACCTGATAAATATTGCTAACACGCGTAAATTTTAACTTTTTGATCAATGAAGGATTGAGGCTCCCGATAATATTCCTTCGATAAGGATTATCGCGATGGCTATAAACCGTTTGAGTCCCGAGGGCCTCTATTTTTTTTGACAAAAATGTCGTCACCATCCTCGTCGGATAAACATCGCTGGCAAAAACATATCCATTAACGATGATGTGCCCGGCCAGCAAGCATATTCCCAACGCCACCATGGTGCGCTGCAACAACGCACTCAACCGCCAAAATATCTTTTCATTCAGAAAGTCATGAAGCGCGTAACCAATCAGCAGAATAATTCCCACAAATGACGTGAAATAATTTCCCCCGTATTGCGAAACGCCCCGTAACTCCGCCAAAAAAGGCGACGATAAACTTAGAGCAATCACCGATCCGGTAAAAAAAAGAAACCGGGGATTTGTCCGGCTTTCAAAACATCGCCACAAAAGATACATGAGGCATAACAAATAAAACGGAAAAAGAACGGGCATAATTAGAAGAAAGTATTTAATAATCCACATCCAGCCGCCGCGCACGCCCAACTCCGGATGGGGCACCCATTGAATGAGCGCCGCCTGATTGTAATAAAAATGCCCAAAAGATTTACTAATCTGCGAATACGCGAGGTAATCAGAAATATTCCGGACAATGTGCGGATAATTAAAATAAACAAAAGGAACCGCAAAACCAATGATGACAAAAATTCCCTGATAAAGCAGCCGCTTGAGATTTTTCGTCATACTTTTAGGTTCAAAGGATTTTTTGTAGAAAACATAGCAGAAGCCAGCGATATAATAAGGAATGTATAAAGCAGATGCCGGCGAGGAATAGAAGGAGAGGCACAGGCAAGCGCTGGACATCGCCAATATCACGCCTTGGCCTAAGCTTTGCTTTTTAAATAAACATAAAATCCACAGCGACAACAAAAAGAAAAACAGCCCCGCGGGCTGGTGCTTCGCGAATAAAATATAAACATACGGCCAAAAACTTGTTATAAAAATGGTGAAACACAAAAACCCGATGCCTTTTCCCCAGTATCTTCGCGCGATGAGAAAAACAAAAATGGAGGAAAGGCCGATCGCCGCTATGCACATCACCACCGGCGGGCGCAGAGTTTTGTAGTCATCGAACATTCTCTGAAAAAAGGCGATGGCAACAATAAACATTTCTTTACCGTGCAACCACCGGACTTTTTCCTGATCGACAACTTCATGCATCTGGGAAATATATTTAAGCGTCGATAATTTTTCCGCCAACCCCAGATAAGAATCTTCCGTATCCGTCGGCCAATAGTTGATATCCCATGTCGCAACCGTCAGCGCGGATGCAACAATCACCGTCAACACAGTAATCCAAAGAAGAGGGTTTTTAAAGAAGGCTTGACGCTTTGTCGTTAGGGTTTGCATTGCGATAGACAAGTGAAACGCGCCCAGAGGGAGTCGAACCCCCAACCCTTTGGTCCGAAGCCAAATGCTCTATCCATTGAGCTATGGGCGCATAAATTTAAATATACGGTGAGCGCTACTATAGCATTTCTTCACAGTTTCACAAAAAATTTTTTCCGTTAGTAACACTTTTTTTTGCGGCTGATCGAAGCGCATAAAAAAGTTGAGTAGAGCTTATCGCTTTATCCGCGCGGAGCTTCGGGAGAATTTAAGGGGTGCTGGCGGGAATTATGGAAGGGGTCCTTGAAGGTCACCCGGCGAAGAAGCTTCGCAATGTATAGGGAAACAATAAGGACGATTGTTACCGGCATAACAATGAGCCCGCCGGCAACGGCGATGGCGTAGTTAAAAAACTTTTTCATGTGATTTTTAATACTTTAAAAGTAGCTGTCAATTTTAGCAAATCGTAAGATCAGTCTTGTAAAACAATTCATGGCGTAAGCTGCGCACCAAGGCAAGGTCCGGAGCAAACCGGTACATCTTGTTGCGCAACTTATGCGCATAATATTTGCTGACGGGTTTCGCCATTTTTGTGGCAAGATACCGCAGGGGCTTGTTACGCAAACTTCCCATGACATTTTCTAAAGCGCTTCCCAAAATACTCATGTAAGAAATATTGCCAAGATAAATTCTGCTTTTTTTATCAAACCACGGGCTTTTTCTTCCATCAATATCGTAATCATCAAAAATCCAATCCGCCCACCCTTCCAATGTTTGCGGAGACTTAAGGCCATGCTTGACCGCCAAAGGAAAATCCGGTGTTCCGGGGAGCGCTGTAAAAATCGCCATCGTTTCAAGCTGGGCTTGCGGGTTTTCACGTTTGATACGAAAACCGAGCTCAATGGTCTTATCAATATCCTCAAATGTCTCCGTCGGATAACCAATCATGAGCCCAAAGACAGGGATAATCCCCACCTCCTTGCACCTTTGATTGGCCCCCAGCGTCTGCTCAACGGTAATCCCCTTTTGCAT
>Ga0082335_1009821_pt1 | contig 10127 bp, 6 predicted proteins | sample Subgrocontami58m_FD_72375 | JGI IMG/M metagenome (GOLD analysis project Ga0082335, IMG submission 72375) | Subsurface groundwater microbial communities from S. Glens Falls, New York, USA - GMW37 contaminated, 5.8 m (SPADES assembly) (version 2) ... | reverse complement strand
TTCGGACGGCATACTAGAGAAGAACCCTTCATCGCCGACAATGGCAGGGACTATACCGGAAATGCCGTTCTCGCTCACGTTGAATCGGTTGTTCAGCAGGTCAAGCCCGACCGGCACGATCCAGCCGCGATCGCCCAACACGCCGTCTTCCGAGCATCCGCCGAGCTTAACAAGCGGTTCTTGCGGATAGCCGCCATTTGGGCAGCCGATCTGGATGGGGACGTTCTTTGCCTTTTCGCGTATCATATATGTAATGGCCGCGCTCCCGTTGCAATAGATCATCTTATTGAGCCCGTCCAGGACTGCGCCGGTGACCTGTCCGTTAAGTGTTGCGTCCATTACATTCACACCGTCGCAGTCCGGCTCGAGCTCTGTATCGCAGACGACGAATCCACCGCCCTTGTTCGCCGAGCCGATGAAATTCTTACCGACGAGCACCGCGGGCATGCCCGTGCAGGCGTGATCATCTTTATATGCGCAGTCGGTGGTCGGGGCGGTTATTAAGAACAGGGGCTTATCCTGCGAGCGGTCAACCTTTATATTGACCGGCGTGAATATCTTTTTAAAGGCTATCTTCAGCGGGATGGGGCGGATGTCGGCCTCGCCGTTCTTGTCCTCGTCCAGAAAATATGAGGCGGAGACCTTCATGTCCTCTGCATTGAGCGTCATCGATATCTCGTCCTGCTTGAATTCGACCCGTGGTATCTCAAGCTTGCCGATGGAGGGGTCGGATGTGATCTTGAAACCGTAGTTCTTTTCTTCCTCCCCCTTTGGTGTTGCACAGTAGGGGATGCTCTCCTTGATAGCCTTCATCTCGGCGACCGAGGCGTCCTCTTTTTTCGGTTTCTCATCCTTTTTATCAAAGAGCGCAGGGATGTTCGGTAGAAGTTTTTTGAATTCCTCCGACTTGAAATAATTATTCAAAAGCGAACGTGTTACGTTCGTTAAAAATTGTCTGTTAAGGGCGAATCCGCCGGCGTTCTTTAACCAAAGCTCTGCCTCTGGTTTGATCGTGTTGCTCGAGGCGAACGGGCTGAATATTTCGCCCCAGCTGAACGAGAACGAATAGAATTTATCTCCCGACTGGATCGTCCCGACGTTGAGCCCGGCCGATGGGGTAACGGTTAAATGATATTCCCCGCCGGCATCCGGTGTTATCGCGAGCTCCGGGTCGCGGTTGAAGAAGAGTTTTGCGTCGGCGTCCGAATCGAGCTTGAATGCGACAGCCACTTCCGGGCTCGTTGCCGCGTTATAAAATGGTTCGATGTTTTTAAGCCAGGTGATCCCATCGGAGCCTTCTTGCGATGTTATCGGGTCCAGTTGCACCGTGGGGCATGATGCCGCATCCGTTCCGCTTGCGGCGTTGCACGCGGTGACGGTTATATCGTTCGTTCCCTTTGAAAGGGGCATGCAGAACGAAAATATCCCGCCGGAGGCGATGTTCGTCTTGAGCGAGGTCGTCTTGGTCCCGCCCTCTGAACTGGAGATGATATTCTTTGCGCTGATCTCCAATCCGCCGGTGGTGATCCCCATGAAATCACACGCCTGGCAGTTTTTCAGCAGATCGATGGATATCTGCGCGCTGCCGCTGTTTGCGGCGACCTTAATATCTTCCTTGGACATCTTTGGCGCGGTCACGCGCGAAAGCCTGACCTTTTCGTTTGCAGGCGAGCCGTTCGAACGCGCGGCGGTCAGGATGATCGTATATGGCCCAAACTTTTCGCCCACCGGGATATTCAACGAGTAGAGCCCGTTCTCGTCCATGCAGAAGGGCGAGCTTTTTTCCCAGCAACCGGACGTGTCCGCCGGCTTGTCGAATTTGATCTGCTTATATTCATTTGTGTATTCGTTCTGGATAGAGGCGGTGATGCCGGAGAGAGTATTGTTTTTAACGTCGATAGCCCCCTTGAGGCTGAGTTCGGCCCCTGTGATGCTGAATGGGGGGGTGTTGAGGCATAAAAAGCCGGAACCCATTTCGCATGTTTTGACCGGCAGCATCGCGCTCTGCCCGCAGGTCGGGGCAGAAGGGGTTGGAGTGGGCTGATCGGGTGTTTTTGGCTCAAGTGGTGCCTCAGACCCCGTCAGCGCCCCAATGGCATTGATTGCATCGAAGCCATGGGCCGTTGTGGCCGACAGTAAAAGAGCTAATATTATTAAATAGTTGTGCATATTTTACCTTTTCCACACCTCTGGAGTGTGAAATGCACACTCCAGAGGTGTGCAACGGTTATCGGCAACTCTATAAATAAGTTGCTAACTATTTTCAAGCCGCGGTGCGCCAGGAAAATGGGCGTGTGCGTTAACTCAGTGCGTATTGAATCCCCTTAAAAAATATAGCAACTTTTGGCGCGAGTTGCCGATAATAGAGTTACTGGGGACATTTGGAGTAGCAGCCTTTAGGCTGCGCTAGTTGCGAATGGGAGGGGCATGCCAAGAGCCACGCTTTATATAACGAATGTAAAGGGTAGAGCGGGACAAGTGCCACGCTTCTCTGATAGAAACGGGATTGGAGAATATGGATGCATGGGAGAAAACGGGAATGAAGCATGGCACTATCTGGGGAGATCGTCCGCCGCAGGCGGACGATGACGAGAGGGCGCAGTTGACTATCTGAGGAGATCGTTCGTCCCTTGAGGGACGAACGATTTATAGTATGAGAAAGTTTTACATTTTTGCCTTTTTACTTTTAACTTTTCACTTTTCTGGGTGTCCCGGGCCGGACTATATGCCGGAATATTTTCCGTCTAAAGAACCCGCCACCGAAGAGGCGCCGGCGACGAACGTTGCCGACGAGGGCGGCGCTGCCCCCACCGGAAGCTGCACTGTGAACCTTTCCGCCCAGCTCTGCGTCATTATCTATGGCGAAAAGATACAGGTGGGGACCGAAGGGGATGACCCGCTTTGCACAGACGTTGAGGCCATTCCAATAGAGGTCAGCGGCGCAAATTTGATCCTGCGCGGAAACGCCTTTCCGGATATTCCGTTCGAAGGACATGGTCTTCCCGCACCCATAACGATCAACGCAAAGGGGACGACCGATGGGAGTGAAAATATCGGCAAGGGAAAGATCGACTCCGACGGCAACATATTGATCGAAGGTTTTTCATTATATATAAACGCGCTCGGCATGATCGGCGAACTGCCGGACCTTTCATTCACTACAGGCAAGGTCGAGGACCTGGAAGGCATTGACCCGGCCGAAGGCTCGCCGCTTGCATCGGACGGCAAGGTGAAACTCCTTGTCGGCACGATCCTGGGACATCTCTTCCCCGCGGCGGATGAAAAACTCTTCGGTGCCTCACTCTTGGCCGCGTTCGACGGGACGATAGATCCTCCTTTAAACAAATGTTCCGGCGGGGGAGATGCCAAGCCGCAGGCGACCTATGTCACAAAGATCGTGGTAGATGAAAGTGGCCACCAGACCGAGGGGATGCTTCCCGCATCTAACCGCATGGAGGTCGGCGAGGCCTATATTTCACGAGGCCCGAAGGACATCGGCCCGAACTACGAATCAAGCGCCATGTTCAAGATCGTCAACGCCACATCAAAGGCGATATCCATAGATATACCACCCATGGTCGGGGTCTTTTCGATCGAGGCCCAGCAGGGGTCATCGTTAAAACAGGAACTTCCACCAAAGACGCCGCTGGTCATCACCGTCACGTTCAGGCCTGCGATAGAAAAGATACCGGAGACCGGAGAGGTGAACGAGGCGATATCCGTTGGCCCGGACGTGTATCAATTGATAGGCAGCGCCGTCATGGCATCGGGCAAGTCTTTTTTGGATGTGATCGACGAGGCGGGCAACGCCACCGCCGCGCAGGACAGGGTCGAACTGGGCAGCGTTACTGTTTCAACGATGGGGCGGCGCGAATTCTTCATGTGCAAAAAGATAACCTGCGATGGCGCGGAAAAATTGACCGCGTGCGTTCCGTGCGTCGATGTCCTGATGAACGTCTGTCAACTGGTTCAAGTGGATAAAAAGGGGGAACCGATCGGAACGGTCGACGCCTCATGCAAGCCGGTCAACGCCACAGGCAAGGACGAGTTTTCGATCGGTCTTGGCGGCGACGAAAGCCTTGCGGCAAAGCAGGTGATATCCATAAAAAATACGGGGGTTACACCCTTAACGGTCACCTCCGTTGAGGTCAAAGACCCGGAGACATCGAAGTCAAAGGGACAGTTCAAGGTGGCGGCGGGCGTTGCCCTTCCTGTCACGATCAAGCCCTATGACGTTGCCAAAGAGACGATCCAGATAACCGTCATCTATGAACCGAACGATCTTGTCGGTTTTGACGGCGGCGTCGCATCTGTCGGCCATCCGGCAAAGGACAAGGCGGTCCTTCGTGTGGTGGCTGAAGATTCAAGCAGCAGTGTTGAGTTGACCGGTATCACGGTCGTCAAAGAGGTCCCTGCAGTGCAGGTCTATTTCAAGAGCGCGACAGGGACAAAGGAACTGCTTGACGGCAGCAAATTCGCCTTTCGCGGCCTGACATCGGAAACCCAAGACCTGGCGGTGCCGGTCTTTATAAAACTTTCTGATTCTGCAACGAACGCCGTTCGTGTGACAAAGATGGAGGTGAGTGGCCCCTCATTTGAATGGCTCGATACGAAAGAGAAGGTCAAAAACTGTGCCATCCCGGTCTTTGATGCGAACGGCGGCCAGACAGGGACGATAAGTGACTTGGATCCGGTGAGCCTGCTTCCCAACGGCTTTGACCTGAAGCCGGGGGCCTTCACAACAGACAATATGCCGCTCTTCGGTTGCGCTAATTTTCATATGCCCGCGGAGAAAAAGCGCCAGTTCGAGGGGACGCTGACAATAACAATGCTTGAGATCGGGAAAAATGGCGACCCCGTCCGCAATCCCGACGGTTCGATGAAGCAGACCGATATGAAGATCGGCCTGCTGGCGGTCATTAATCCGCTGAAAGGGCCTGTCGTCTTTCGCCTGACGCAGACCATGTCGGCTATCATGAACCCGCAGATCCCTTCAATATCGGCCGCCTCATCTGTGGATGAAATGAACCTGCAGATCAAGGATGGTGTGGCCGTTGATGCGGATCGTTTTGTCATGCCGGGCGCCCTGATATTGGACCCGTTCGATGAAGATTCCATAAAGGACTAACAAGGGAACGTTCTAAGCACGCCGGGAGACGGCGTTACGCTTGTGTATCGCAAGATCGATACCCATCCGGTGTCGGTTGAATATGACGACCCGCTCCTTCCCGACTGGGCAAGCCTGGTGTCCGACATGTCGGCGCCCGAGGGGAGCCGGGGCATTTTCTTTGATTATCCAAATGTCCCTGAGGGGACGAAGAACGGCAGCTTAAGGATATTTACCGCCTCGCTTTCGTATCCCGGGCCGCTGGCATCGCCTGCGCATGGACCATCCGTCCCGACGGCTCGCCGAGCAGTCGTACGTGGGCGGCAGCACCGACGACGCGGAACGGTTCTATCGCCAGGCCCTCCTCGATGACCCGCGCGACGCCGCGGCGCTTTCGGGGCTCGGCGTCATCCTCGCCGAACGGGGCGCGGTCGACGAAGCGATGCGCCTTCTGCTCGAGGCCGAGCGCCTCCGGCCCGAGGATGCCGTATGCCACGCGCGACTCGGACTGGTCTTCCAGCTCGTGGGAAAGCCGGACGATAGCGAGCGCCATCTGCGGCGCGCGGTCGAGCTCGCGCCCGACGACGCGGAAGCCCGTTTCGATCTCGCCGACCTGCTGCGCAGCCGGGGCCGGCTGGCGCCCGCCGCCGTCGAGTACGAGGCCGCCCTGCGGCTCGAGCCCAAACACGCGGAGGCGCACCTCATGCTCGGGATCCTGCGGGCGCATGAGCACAAGTTCACCGAGGCGATCCGCCTGCTGAGTCAGGCCGTCGAACTCGCCCCAGCATCCCCGCAAGCACACTTCCACCTCGGCACTACGCTAGCGGCATCCGGATCCCTCGCACCCGCGGCCAGCGAGCTTGAAACCGCGCTTCGGCTCGATCCCCAGCTCCCGGGTGCACGCGCGCGGCTCGAGCACGTGCAGAGCATGCTGAAGCAGCCTCGCTGAGACCGTCGCACAGTTGCAGGGGCTCGAGGAAGGGATCAACCGCTACCTCGCGCGCTACGGTGCGCTGCCGCCGACTTCGGGGGCCCCGGTGCCCGTGCCCGATCCCGCGTTCGGCGCCACCGGGGCGAACTACGTCAACTCCGCCTACTTGCATTACTGGCTCGCGTCGCAGCTACCGGAGTTCACCTCGCACGATGCGGGCGGCCCGAGGATGACGACGATTCGCGAACCGCTCGTCCTTTTCCAAAAGTCGCAAGCCTCCACGTGGCGCGCGCTGTCCGACGCCGGGTTCTCCGCTGGGAAGTTCGATGCCGCCGGACGGGTGGCGAGCCCAGGCTTCACGCTCGATCCCTGGGGGCGCGCCATTGCGTACGTGCCGCTGCCGGCGGGCGCGGGCGACCACTCCCCGGCCACGTTCTCGCGGCCCGGGGCGGCCCAAGGCCGGACGGGACGCAACCTGACGGACTTCGTCCAGCTCTGGAGTCGCGGCGCGGACGGCGCGACCACGCTCCCCGAAGTGGGACCGGCTCCCAATGACGCATCCGGGGACGGCGATGACATGGTCTTGTGGTTCCTGCCGCTCTATTGATCGACCGGCAGGTGGGATGGTGCGACAGAACGGCGGACCGGACGGCGGACGAAAGCGGACGAAGCGGATCGTTGACACTCCGGGCACCTCCCGCTATGCTGAATTCACAGGGGGAATCTTCAAGGTAAGGAGGTGCGCCATGCTCGCATCCCGCAGGGTGTTTGTTGTCGCCGTCCTGTTCGCGCTGGCGAACGCCGGGGCCTGGGCCCTGACCGTCGATGAAGTCGTTCAGCTCTCCCAGGCGTCCGTCTCGGACGACGTGATCGTCAGCCAGATTGACGCCTCGGGCTCGGTCTTCGTGCTGAGCGCCGACGACCTGATCCGAATGAAGGAAAACTCAGTCAGCGAGCGGGTCATGCTGCACATGATTCGCACGCGTACCGCTGCCGCTTCCGGAGATCCGGCTCCCCTGGCCGGCGCGCTGCAGGATCGGATCCAGGAGCGCGATCGCCGAGAGGTGTACACCCGTTCCCGCGAAGATCAGGCTCCGGAGCGCATCCCGGTCTACCAACCGGCCGCGACCTCGATCGCGCCGGTCACCACCTACGTCATCGAGCAACCGGTCCAGACGCCGGTGTACTACACCTATGTTCCCTCTTACCCGCGCTATTACTACGTCCCGGCCTACAACTACGCGCCGGCGTACGCCTACTACCCGTCCTCTTCCTGTTACCCCAGTCCCAGCTACGGGTTCTCGTACTTCTCTGGCGGCCATGGCCATCGCGGCCGCCACCATGGCAGCCACTTCGGATTCGGGCTGTCGTTCGGCTTTCACTAATTCTCGTCGCCACCGCACATTCTTCCGATCCGGATGTTCAGGCTGTTTTTCCCGCGGGCGGGGCGACAGCCCACGCCTTCGCGCCACGCAAGCGCGGACCGGGCGAGATCGGGACCGGCGTTGGCCTCCGCCCTGCTTGATCTCGATCGGCATGGCCGCGTCGGCGGGCCTTTTCGGCGTCAACCACCGAAGACGGCGAGACCGTATTCGACGAGATCAGCCAGGACTGGGGGCGCTACCGGCACTTCGATCTGGGGTCGCGGGACCAGGACGTCTGGCGCGCGGCCATCGGCTGCACGTTCGCCGCTACCGAGCCGGTGGGGCCCGAGGAGACGGAGGAGAGCCGTCGCCTGTCGGTGCGCGGCTCCATCGAGGTTCCGCCTACTTGACCGCCGACCACTCTTCAAAGTAGGTGCGGTGGAGCCGATAGAGACGTCGCAGTCCGAGGTTCTTCGGGACGGCGCCGCCTTCGACCAGGGCGATCGCGGCCTCCAGGGAGTCGGCGGCCTTGGGATTCTCTCCCTGGCGACGCCACGCCCAGAACTGGGCCAGCGCCACGAGGTGCTGGAGAATGGGCGCGCCGCCGCCGTGCTCCGGTCCCGGGACGATCCCCGCGAGCAGATCGCTCGCTTCGGCGCCGCGTCCGGTGATCTCGAAACACATGGCGATCATCACGTTGACCAGGTCGCGGTCGAGTGGCCGCAGCTCAGGGTCACGCTTGATCGCCCCCAGGCTGCCCACCGCCTCGCGCCACGGGTCGAGCAGTTCCCGGTTCTCCTGCTCGTCGAGGTTGAGCCAGTAGAGGATGCGGAAGCGCTGCTGGGCCGTGGCGGCGCGGAAGAAGTCGCGGTCCTGGAGGCCCACCGCGGTCTCCGCGGACGCGACCGAGATCGGCTCGATCACCGAGACCGGGTCGATGAACGCCTCTCGGTTGCGATTCCACCAATCCTGCCAGAACGCGGCCAGGTTGGGATCGTCGGGCCCGGGAATCTCCTTGGAGGGGCCCACCTCGAGGATCTCCAGGAGGGCGAAGAGCGCGAGTTGGCGCAGCGCGCGGTCCTCGCCCAGGAGCCGGATGAGGTACGAGATGGCTGGGCGGCCTTGGGAGATGAGCCCGAACAGTCCCGCGGTGCAGGCTTCACTCTGGCCAGCGAGGTGGGCCTGGCGGAAGGCGCCGTAGAGGGACTGGACCATCTCCGGGTCATTCTGGAAGACGAAGGCGTTCTTGGCGCAGTTGCGCACGCGCGGGTTGCCGTGGCTGAGCGCCTCGATGAGGTAGACGTCGGCCGAGCGGCCGAGGTCGAGCATGTTGCGAATGCCGCGGTAGCGCTCGAGGGCCGAATCGCTGGCGAAGCGCTCGAGGTTGGAATGGATCGCGTCGGTGCGCGCCTGGGTGTCGACCTCGTTCTCAGCGACCCGGCCGTACTTCTGGTCGCCCCCGGAGCCTCCACAGCCGGCGAAGGCGAAGACCGCGAGGAGGAAGGCGGGGCCAGCGTGGCGGAGAGATCTCATGACGCGCGGGATTCTAGCAGACCGGCGGTCAGGCGTCAAAAAGCCTGCGTCGGTGGACGTACCTTCTGCGAATCGAATCCGGCAAGTTCGCGATGCCGGCGGATGGAGACGCACGGACATCGGACGGCGCTGGGTTCAGCCGGCGGGTCTCCCACGGACTCGCGGACCCGGGTTTTTCTTGACGCCCCACGCACCGGGGGCCTAGAATTCCCGGTCCTGAGCGGCAACGCGCTCGTTGGGGCTGTAGCTCATTTGGGAGAGCGCCTGGATCGCACCCAGGAGGTAGTGGGTTCGACCCCCATCAGCTCCACTAAGGCCTATTTGGGCGGACCAAGCTGGGCGGTTAGTTCAGTTGGCTAGAACGCATGCTCGACACGCATGAGGTCAGAGGTTCAAGTCCTCTACCGCCCATCACCCTGTAAGTCAAGCCGAACGCGGGTTAGCGCGTACCCGGGCGTGTCGCCCGGCGCGGCTCTGAAGCCATACCAAGGGGGTCAATGACCCCCTTGCGGATTCGGAGGTCGCGTCCCATGCCCAAGCTGGTCAATTCCCCGCCGAAGTATCGCCTGCACCGTTCCTCCGGCCGCGCCTTCGTGGTGCTCGACGCCCGCCGTGTCTACTTGGGCCACCACGGGACCGCGGAGAGTCGGCGCCAGTACGATGCGACGGTGGCCCGGTGGTTGGTACAAGGGCGCCGGTTGCTTCCCGCCGGCACTGCGCCCGCGGCTTTCACCGTCGCCGAGCTCGCCGCCGAATTCTGGCGCTTCGCGGAGACGCACTACCGGCACCCGGACGGCACGCCCACGGGACTGTTCGGCGGCGGAACGCTGTCGCGCTTCCCGCCGGGTTCGTATCGCGGAGGGATCGCGGCATCGTCCATCGGGACGTGTTGGCCCTGCTCGAAGTGGACATCCCGAACACGCAGGGGGAGCGGGCGCGGATCGTCTCGTCTGCCCGCCGCGTACTGTGCCCGAAGTTTCGACAATTGGCGATGTACCTTCGGTTCATCGGCCCCGTTGACGCGCTGACGGTGGGGCCGAACATCCGGGTAGAGAGGTGAGACATGGGCGGAAAGAAGCTGACTGCCCCCGTCACGCTGTTCGCGGCCATCGAGGCCAGGCAGCATGAAGCCCTGCGGTTGATCGCGTTCGCAGAGCGGCGCTCGATTGCCGACGTGGTGCGCGAGGCGATT
>Ga0082335_1009817_pt1 | contig 10131 bp, 10 predicted proteins | sample Subgrocontami58m_FD_72375 | JGI IMG/M metagenome (GOLD analysis project Ga0082335, IMG submission 72375) | Subsurface groundwater microbial communities from S. Glens Falls, New York, USA - GMW37 contaminated, 5.8 m (SPADES assembly) (version 2) ... | reverse complement strand
TCACGCAACTGCGTACCCGGTGACATCTTGAATTCTGAGTGGCTCATAAGGGATTGAAACACTTGGCCCAAAAACATAAACCCTTCCGGCAATCCACCGCCGAATAGCGTATGAGTCCTGACATGCAGTACCAAATCGGACTTGGCAGAGAACTCCTCAACAAAATTACCGAGACAAATCTTGCTCGCCAAATAGGGGTCAGCTGGTCTATCGCCTACGATTGTTTCCATTATCGTACCGAAAGTCACCACCCTGAAGCCGAGCTTTGTTGCCCCTTCAATTACATTTCTTGCCAGAAGATAATTCACCTGCTGATGCTCGCTGGTCGGTCGTCTCGGGTCAATTAGTCCCGCCGCCAAATAGACCGTCCCTTCGCTATTTGCCCAGGCCTCCAGGAATCGCGAGACAGTATCGGCAGCGCCGCCACGCCACCAATCTGCATAAATCGAACGCATTGGGGCCGCTGTTTGATCCACGGGCAACGACGAGAGGATTGCGCTCCCTAGCCGACCCCGTGCGCCCAAGACAAAGTTCACTTAGCTACCCTGTCTCATTTTGCGGCAAAATAATATTTGCCTCACGACGTACGGATTTTTTGGAGAAAGCCTTAACGCTTGCGACGCCATGATTGCCATTTACAAGAGACGAGAACCAATGTGCATCCGGACGATTCTAGCAATTTCATTCACATAGATGACAACCCGGCAACAGAGTTCAACGTGTTTTGTCGCCCGACCATTCCGCAGACAGCGGAATCAAGACCTATCGTTCGAATACGCGGTATAAGATCGGGCTGAATTGCCAATGACTCCATCATCCAACTGCCAAATCCGCAATCAAGCAAATGATCCTCCACGGTAACCACGCATCTCCACTTGCCGATCTCGTTTGCTTGATTTGATTTGTGTTTCATCCCCCACAGGGGCACTGAATGAAGGGCATAGCCGGCGTATTCCTCTTCTTCCTCAGTCCATTTCCACGAAAGCGCGAGCGGCGCACCCGTTGAAATAATGGTTCTATCGGTTCCGTTCCCCCCCTTGAGAGCCAGCCATTTGCCAGGCTCAACGTCAGGCACGCTCGGATGCAAACAGGGCTCTCCCGCTTTCCCCAATCGAAAATAGGACGGCTGAGGCTTCGCCACGAGATACCTCATGCAGGCTCGCGTTTCCATGGGGTCGCCGGGTGCCGCGATTAGCATGTTCGGCATTGCACGCATCAAAGCGTAATCCTGCACGGCGTGGTGTGAATATCCCAAATTCCCATAAGCCAGCCCTCCACCAACGACGACTATCGTTACAGGGAGATTGTGATAGTCCACGTCGTTGCGAATTTGCTCAGCGCAACGAAAGGTCGCAAAGTTGGCAATCGAGTATACAAAAACATGAAAGCCCTCCGACGCTAGGCCCGCGGAAAAGCCCATCATGTTCTGTTCAGCAACCCCTGAGTTGAAGAAACGCGTCGGGAATCGCTTGGCAAATGGCTCGACGACCCCATACCCAAGATCACCGACCACCAACGCTATGTTATCGTGCACCTCGGCAGCAGCGAGCAATTCATCGACAAACGCATTACGCATGAGGCGCCTCTATTTCAGATAATGCAGCCGCCAGTTGTTCATCGTTTGGGTTTTTGTAATGCCACTCCACCCGATTTTCCATAAAACTGACCCCCTTGCCCTTAACGGTATGGGCCACAATAACCCGTGACTTACCAGTTGTTCGTTCGCTTAGGGCTTCGCAAATCTGGCTATGATCATGGCCATCCACTTCCCGAACATCGCAGCCAAAAGCGACCAATTTCTCGACTAGAGGCTCCAACCCTAACGTATTGGCTACGCTACCCAGGCTTTGGAGCTTGTTGTAATCGATGATAGCTGTAAGATTCTCCAACTTATGGTGGGCGGCAAACATCAAGGCTTCCCAATTGGAACCTTCGTCCATTTCGCCGTCACTTAAGAGAACAAAAGTTCGCCAAACCTCGCCTTTGATCTTCGCGGCTACCGCCTTTCCGACCCCAAATGGCAAGCCGTGCCCAAGCGCGCCCGTTGAAAATTCAACTCCCGGAACCTTATGACTGATATGGTTCATCAACCAAGAAAAGTCCTCTCCGTAAGTATCTAGCTGCTCTTTGGGTATGACTCCAATTTCAGCAAGCGTCGAATAGACCGCTACACACGCGTGCCCTTTGCTGAGAACGAAGCGGTCACGCATTTCCCAATCTGGCGTTGCCGGATCAAAGTGCATTACCCGTCCATACAGGACGGCTAGAATGTCAACGATCGATAGCGCGCTTGCTATGTGGGACGCCTTCGCGCGATGAACCATTCTTAAACAATTAACACGTATCTGCTTCGCTAGAGAATTCACTTGGTGGTCGAGAGTCATAAATGAACCACCTGACCAAGGTCGCTTAAGGTAACAATGGAATCACAATTCGACAATTTTTCCCTGATTATCGAGGCAATTTCCTGTCGATATGAAAGTGCCAGAACGCAAATTACATCCAAGTTATATTTCTTTGCCTCGTCGACAGAAACAATGGGGATACACGTATTAGGAATAAATCTGCCCTGTTTGTTTGGGTCACTATCAATAGCACATTGAATGAGGTTGGAAAATTCTAAACTTTCTTGCAACACAATCGTTAGGGTTTTTGCACCACATCCCCAAATACCAATATTCTTTTTTGATGACGCAGAGCGCCTGAGTGTCTCAAGAAGAGAAACTACAGCTTTACTGCGCTCACACTTAATAGCATCGAGCCAGTTATGGTGCGCAACGTCATACCGAACCCAAAGCTCAAGATAATCACCACCGAATGATTCAATGCAGCTTATGACATTTAGACCTGCGCTAGTAGCTAGGGCTACCAGTGAATTCACGGAAAAATAGTTAATATGATCTGGAAAGAACTCAAAAAACCTGCCGTCACGGAACGCACGATACCCATTAGGCACTTCGATTAGCCCAACGGCGCCAGGCTTTAGCATCTTCTTGATTCCAATTAGGCAATCTAGTGGATCAGGAATATGTTCAAATACCTGACGAGATGCGAAAGCGTCGAATTTCTCATCCAACAATAATTTTTCGGATGTAACATATCCAGAAATCACTGTATGCCCAGCAGTTCGAGCGATTTCCGCAAAAGGCTGACTGGGTTCGATACCAATGGCATTGTTGAATTCTTTCGCCGCGTAATTCAGCAATGAGCCATCGCCACAACCAATCTCAATAAACTTGCTTTGAGAAATGTCCTGTCCACACAAAGACGCCAATCTTTTGATTTGCGATTCTTGGAGTTCCTGGATCTTCGTCGAATACGAAGTTGTCATTAGATAGTCTTCGTAATATGAGGCAGGTTGAAAATTCGTAATCCTGAGATGCTGAGAAAGCGAATCCCACTCAAAGCCGATATCGACAAGCTTTGTATAGCTGAATGGAGCACTTCCGAGACGAGAAACGTTTTCAGGCACGTGACTAAGTCGCCCGAACCGTATATACCGGTCGTCATTGTTGCCAGGAAACATATTCGACATCCCATTTAACCTTTAGATCCAAAACGATGCCATCTCACTGTACGATCGATCGCATCGTCAATAGCGATCCAGGGTAGTAGCCCAAGCAGCTTGCGGGCTTTGGATACGTCCGGGACATACCGTTCTACCCTTGCATCTTGGCTCCGTGGTCTGAGCACTTTTAACCCTGAGTTAGTCCCAGTCACTTCCAAAACCCTGAGGGCCAGCTCTTCAATCGAAATTGCCACATCCCCACCTACATTGAAAACATCCCCAGGCTTACTAGCCAAGAGGATAATCAGTAACCATGCAGCCAAATCTGCAGCATACAAATAGGTGCGCAATGGCGTCCCATCGCCTCTGATCACAATTGCCCGGTTTCTCAAGGCGGCATCAATGAAATTTCCAATTGCGAACTGTTTTTCAAGTGCCATGTATGGGCCAAGAAAAGCAAAACAACGTGCAATATTGACGTTTAACCCTTCCTGGCCATATGAATTAGTGAGCCATTCCGCAGCACGCTTGCCCTCGGCGTACCCGGATCGAATATCCAAAGTGTTTGGACCACCAGAGAATGTTTCTGGTATCGAAATTACGTCTGATGGCTGAGGCCCGTATACAGCACCAGAGCTGATCAATAGAAACCTCTCAGTCCCCCTTTCTTGCGCTACTTCTAATACACGTCTCGTTCCCTCAATACAAGTATTAAAAACATCTAGGAAATTTCCCTGCGCAATCACATCAGCGGCCGCATGAATCACAACATCGTAATGAGCACTGTTTGGCGCAGAAAAATTCCTAATGTCACCTGTAACTAGCGTCACTCTTGTTTCTTTTGCCAGATGGGGTGTTGACGCAATAAACTTGCTAGGATTCCTAGTTAGTACAGAGATGTGGCACCGCAAATCTAACCGACGATCAGCCTCAAGAATCACTTCCATGAGCCACTTACCAATAAATCCGGTACCTCCCGTTAGCAGAATGTGCTTCCTGTGAAGCTGGTGCCAATAATTGCTAACCTTTGAAAAAACATGATCAATATCTGGAACCGCTAGTTTAGAAAGCATAAGCTCTGTTCCCCAAGGCCATCCGCAGGTCATCCGACTCAGCGTCTCCTTCCTGGTTGCTAAATAAGCTCAAGGAGCGATACGGCAGCGATCAAAAATTCACGCCGAGGAAAGTTTCGATCTTCTCCGCAACATAGTCGAGCATGGGCTCGGTCAGGCCGGGATAGACGCCGATCCAGAACGTGTTATTCATGATGCTGTCTGTGTTAGTCAGGGTTCCGCTAATCCTAAAGTTTCGACCGATCATGTATGGCTGGCGCGTTAGATTGCCGGCAAAGAGCATGCGGGTGCTGGCTTTGTTCTGTTCCAAATAGCTGAGCAGATCGACTCGTGTAACGGGAGCGTTATCGCGCAAAGTGATGGGAAAGCCGAACCAGGAGGGATCAGAGTTTTCGGTAGCTTCGGGGAGAATAAGGAATTCTTCGCAGGACTTGAGACGGTCTTTAAGCCGAGCGAAGTTGTTCTTACGAGACTGTACGAAATTATCCACACGATCCATCTGCGCCAAAGCGCAAGCGGCTTGCATGTCGCTAATTGCGAGGTTGTAACCGAGGTGACTGTAGGTGTATTTGTGATCGTACCCTTGAGGCAGGTCGCCTAGTTTCCAGCAAAAGCGCTTGCCACAAGTATTGTCTTTCCCCGGCTGGCAGTAGCAGTCCCGACCCCAGTCGCGGAAGGATTCGGCAATGCGCTTGAGTTCCGGATTGTTGGTGAATACTGCACCGCCCTCGCCCATGGTGATGTGATGGGCCGGGTAGAAACTCAGGGTGCCGATGTCGCCGAAAGTGCCCACCAGTTGGCCGTTGTAGGTCGAGCCGAGGGCGTCGCAGCAATCCTCGATCAGCCAGAGTTTGTATTTCCGGCACAGCGCGGTAATGACATCCAGGTTATAGGGATTGCCCAGGGTATGCGCCAGCATCATGGCCCGGGTCTTCGGGCCGACCGCCGCTTCGACCTTTGTGGCATCGATGTTGTAGGTGCCGAGTTCGACATCGACGAAAACGGGAACCGCGCCGAACTGCAGGATGGGGTTGACCGTGGTCGGAAAGCCCGCGGCCACGCCGATGACTTCATCGCCGGGTTTGATCGCGCGCTCGCCGAGGCTGGGTGAGGTCAGGGTGGAGAACGCGACCAGATTAGCCGAAGAGCCGGAATTGACGGTGATCAGATACTTCACGCCGAGAAATTTCGCCAGCCGCTGCTCGAATTCGTCGTTGAAACGGCCGGTGGTGAGCCAGCCGTCTAGCGACGCTTCGACCATGTTCCTGAGCTCGGCGGCGCCGATCACTTTGCCGGAAGGCGGGATAACCGATGTGCCGGCGATGAAGGGCTTGGGCTTGAACGTGACCTGGGCGAAATCGTCGACGCCGGACGCCACCAAGCGGCGGTACACATCTGCCATGGCCGCATCGGTAAGCCGGGCGAGTGCTTTGATGACGAGATCGCGGTGCAGAAGAAACACCTTATCCAGGCGCAAATGGCTGTCGAATGGCAAACGATCGCCTTCGAAATGCGCCGCTTCGAGCGTGAGCGCGTTTTCATCGGTTCCCGGCGGCGTGGTGGTGATGAATGCAAAGCGCACGTCGCCGTACTGGTCGGGATAGTCCAAGACCAAAGCCGGTCTTGCCTTTGTTTGCGACAGGTCGGTAAACGGAAAGGGCAGCTTGCAAATCAAACCCGGAGAAATTTCAAAGGTCATTCCACACATCCTCGGCGGGGTCGGCCAGCACTTGATGCACGAAACCGCCTTTGGCCTGAAGCACGGTCGTATTGGCCGCTGTGGGGATATCTTCCTCGATGCGCAGCACAATGACTTCCACTTGCGTGCCAAATTCGACGGGCACGTCGATGTGAAGCTGGTGGTGCTCGTCGGGGCGGGCTATTTGCCGTAGTACGGTTTGTCTCATGACGGTATTCCTCTCGCAAAAGTCCGCGCTGGCGGAACGGCGACTGGCTGTCAATGCGATTGACTTTGGTGATAATCGGCGATTTGTTCCAAGGACACCGATCGCATATTGTCGCCCAATAGCATCTGCTTATGCCAGCGGACAATACCCGCCAGCGCAGTCGGCAGGTCCCAGCACGGATACCAGCCCAGCCGGGCGCGGGCTTTGGAGCAGTCGAGCTTGAGGTAATGGGCTTCGTGCGGGTGCGCATTGGCATCGAGTTGCCAGGATGCGCCTTCGCCCCATTGCGCGGTGAGTTGCTCGACGATCCATTGCACCGGCCTCGCGTCGGTGTCGGGCGGGCCGAAATTCCAGCCTTCCGCATAGGCCGGGCCTTCGGTGCAAAGCTTCTCGGCGAGGGTGAGGTAGCCGCTCAAGGGCTCCAGCACGTGCTGCCAGGGGCGGATGGCGTGGGGGCTGCGGATAAACACGGGCTGGCGGGCTTCGATGGCGCGCAGGATGTCGGGAATCAGGCGGTCCTCGGCCCAGTCGCCGCCGCCGATGACATTGCCGGCGCGGGCGCTGGCAATGGCGACGCCGTGCTCACTATATTTAGCAGGGTTGAAGTAAGAACTGCGGTAGGCGGCGGTGACGAGCTCGGCGCAGGCTTTGCTGTTGCTGTAGGGATCGTGCCCGCCCATGGGCTCCATTTCACGATACCCCCAGAGCCATTCCTTGTTTTCATAGCATTTGTCGCTGGTGACATTGACGAGCGCGCGCACCGTGCCGGTCTGGCGCACGGCCTCGAGCAGATGCACCGTACCCATGACATTGACGGCGTAGGTTTCCACCGGATTGGCGTAGGAGTAACGCACCAGCGGCTGGGCGGCCATGTGGATCACGATCTCCGGTCTGGCTTCGCGCATGGCCTTGGCGAGTGCCGCGGCATCGCGCACGTCGGCGATGATCGAATGCATGCCTTTGCCGACGGCGCCCAGCTCGAACAGGCTGGGGGTGGTCGGCGGCGCCAGCGCGTAGCCGGTGAGGCTTGCGCCCATTTGTTGCAGCCAGAGCGACAGCCAACTGCCTTTGAAGCCGGTATGCCCGGTGAGAAAGACGCGTTTGCCCTTCCAGAAATCCGGGTTCATTTCCAGATTTTCCAGGGCGCTCTGCCGCTCGCCCACAATTCTTCGAGGTAAGTCTTGTCGCGTAGTGTGTCCATGGGCTGCCAAAAGCCGTGGTGGAAGTAGGCCGACATCTGCCCTTCGCGGGCGAGGCGCTCCATCGGCTCGCGCTCCCATAAAGTTTCGTCGCCCGCAAGGTAGTCGATCACCTTGGGCGAGAGCACGAAAAAACCGCCGTTGATCCAGCCGCCGTCGCCATCGGGTTTTTCGGCGAAGGTGGTCACGCGATTGCCATCGAGTTGCAGCGAGCCGAAACGCCCCGGGGGCTGGGTGGCGGTCAGTGTAGCCAGCTTGCCCTGTTCCTTGTGGAAAGCTATCGCACGGGTCACGTCCACGTCGCCGACTCCGTCGCCGTAGGTGAAACAGAATGCGTCCTCGCCCTTGACGTATTCGGCCACCCGCCTGAGGCGCCCGCCGGTCTTGGTTTCGTCGCCGGTATCCACCAGGGTGACGCGCCAGGGTTCGGCGTGGCGCTCGTGCACCTGCATTGCGTTCTTGGCCATGTCGAAGGTCACGTCCGACATGTGCAGGAAGTAGTTGGCGAAGTACTCCTTGATCAGGTAGCCCTTGTAGCCGCAGCAGACCACGAAATCGTGAATGCCGTGGGCGGAGTAGATCTTCATCACATGCCAAAGGATCGGCTTGCCGCCGATCTCTATCATGGGCTTGGGCTTGAGGTGCGTTTCCTCGGAAATGCGCGTGCCGAGGCCGCCGGCGAGGATGACAGCTTTCATCGGAAGGTGCCCGGTGACATTGGCGAAGTTGGTTTGGGAGGTGAGGATTCTAGCATTGTCGGGTTGTGCGCCAAGAAGACGAAACCTTCGGTTCGAGCGGCATCGAGCACGCTACCGCCCTGCTATGCGCTAGCAAGAGGACAAGTGCTTTTTAACCTCTAATCACCTGACGATTTCTCAAGAGTTCCATCGTCAGGTGCATACATGCGTTTACGTCAGTCTCACCGGTCTTTACCGTCAACTCGGCATTGCTCGGAGCTTCATAGGGAGATGAGATGCCGGTAAATTCGGGTATCAGTCCGGCGCGTGCCTTCTTGTAAAGGCCTTTTACATCGCGGCTTTCGCAAACCTCGATGGGGCTGTCGCAGTAAATCTCTAGAAAGTCGCCATGCTCGACCATGCCGCGCACGCGCTCGCGATCTGCGCGATAGGGAGAGATAAAGGCGGTGAGCACGATCACTCCGGCCTCCATAAAGAGTTTGGCTACTTCGCCCACGCGGCGGATGTTCTCGACGCGCGCTCCGTGTGAAAAGCCAAGGTCAGCGCACAAGCCGTGTCTCACGTTGTCGCCATCCATTACGAAGGTGCGGCAGCCGTGCCGGTGCAGTTCTTCCTCTACGGTGTGCGCCAGCGTGGACTTGCCCGCGCCGGAAAGCCCGGTGAACCAAAGGATGACACCACGATGGCCGTTTTGTTCTTCCCTGCGAGAGCGGGTTACGGTGGCGTGATGCCAGACGAGATTGGGGGAAAGGGGCAGGGTCATAGCTGCGAAGTTAACGGGGCAATGGGCAGAAACGGGCTTACAGCTCCGGTCGATTCCATAATGGACCGGTCGGTCGCGCGAGGATCGCCGATCGCGGACCAGTGCGTCGCATCCAACCCTGCCGCCACGAAAACTTCCACCCACCGGGGTGAAAGGTTCATGTCGATGAGAAATTTCATCAGGACGCGAGAGGCAGTTCTTTCTCTTCCGCGCGCCAGGCCGCGTAGGTCAGCGCTTCCAGCACGTCTTGCCTCTCGATATAAGGATACGCAGCCAGCACTTCGTCGATGGTCTTGCCCGATGCCATCAATCCTACTAATGTGCCCACGGTCACCCGCATGTTCCTGATGCAGGGCTTGCCGCCCATTACCTGGGGATCCATCGTAATCCGGCTCAATTTTTGCATGGTGGCCCTCCGCTTCGGTTTGAGTTGATATTAGCATGGGCGGCGTAAGCTATCTTGTCAGGACGGAACAGGGGGTCGCCCGATTTGTGCAATTGGTCACCAATATCGCGGCAGGCGCTTTTCTCACGCCTGAAATCTTCGAGTCGAGTGGTTTCGGTCACGCTACCGCCCGGTCGGGTGTCCGGCCTGATCCCTGCAAGCGGGGAGAGGAGACGTTCTTTCGCACTGGCTCTCGGCCCGCAGGCGGGGCGAGGGGATAACTCATCAATCAACCGACAGCCGCTTCTCAATCTCGCTCAGTACGGCAAACGCATCGATGGGCGCATGGGCTTGCACCACCTCGGTCTCGCCTTCGTGCAGGTGATCAGGAAAAGTCGTCACGTCGCGATAATGCGGCGCGTTGTCCCAGCGACATATTGGCGTGCCGTCGTTACGTTGCCAATGGAAGCACTATTTCTCGACGGCCAGTCCAGTGGCCACATGCCTGAAGCGCTCGATTAGCTGTAGCTCGCTACCGTCGATGAGCGTGCAACGCACCCGGAAATAGCCGACATCGCCGACCGCCTCTTCCTGGTGA
>Ga0082335_1009816_pt1 | contig 10132 bp, 8 predicted proteins | sample Subgrocontami58m_FD_72375 | JGI IMG/M metagenome (GOLD analysis project Ga0082335, IMG submission 72375) | Subsurface groundwater microbial communities from S. Glens Falls, New York, USA - GMW37 contaminated, 5.8 m (SPADES assembly) (version 2) ... | reverse complement strand
CGGCGATGACCGCGCACCGGTGCCTGTTTGCCGACGGCGGCATCCAGGGCCAGACCGTGCTCGTCGCGGGCGGCGGCGGCGCGGTCGGCCACGCGGCGATCCTGCTCGCGAAATGGGCGGGTGCGCGCGTGGTCACCACCGTGAGCCGGGCGGAGCAGGAGGCGAGCGCGCGCGCCGCTGGCGCGGACCTGGTCGTCAACCGCAAGACCGAGGACATCGTCGCGCGCATCAGGGATTTCACGGGCGGGGCGCTCGTCGATCGCGTCGTCGAAGTCGCATTCGAGGCGAACCTCGACATCAACCGGGCGGTGCTCAAGACCAACGGGGTCATTTCCAGCTACTCGAGCGGCGCGGCCGACAGCGCGCCGCGCTTCCCGTTCAGTCCGGTGATGAGACAGGGACTGACGATGCACTTCGTGCTGGTGTACGTGATGCCCCGCGAGGCGCATTGGGCGGCGGCGAGAGACGTCAATGCCGCGCTCGAGGCGGGACGCTACCGGCCGAACATCGCGCGCGTATGCCGCCTCGATCAGGTGGCCGAAGCCCACGACGCGCAGGATTCGGGCGCGACCGTCGGCAAGATCCTCATCGCGCCCCAGGGCGATCGCGCGCCCGCATAGCGTAGAACGGAGGCCGTGTCACTCCGAGCCTGCCGGCAGATCGTCCGTCCGCATTCGAGGAATCCGCCATGCCCCGCACCAAGCGCCCCGCCGCAGCCCGCAGGACCATCCGGCGTAAGGCTCCCGTCGTACCCCGGCTGTCGCGGCTGCGCCGGCCCGAGCAACTCTCCGTCGAGGCCTGGCAGGCGCAGCTTCGCCGCCAGTTCGGCCGCGAGCAGTCGTTCCTGATCGACAATCTCGGCGCGGAGCCCGTGTTCTCCGAATTCGCGGTCGTCAATCCCCAGAGCGGCGGCCGCTATCGGGTGGCGATTCGCGGCGCGGCGGCCGGCGAGAACTACTGCTCCTGCCCGGACTTCGCCACCAACGACCTCGGGACCTGCAAGCACATCGAATTCACGCTCTCCCGGCTCGAAGCAAAACGCGGCGGCAAGACGGCGCTGAAACGCGGCTTCACTCCGCCCTACAGTGAGATCTATCTCAACTATGCCGGGACGCGCAGCGTTCGCTTTCGCACCGGCGCCGACTGCCCCGCCACGCTCGGCCGTCGCGCCGCCGCGCTGTTCGACAGAGCTGCGGGGGGGACCCTGCCGAAGAGCCGCTTCGCGCAATTCGACGCGTTCCTCGCCGCCGCGCAGAAATCGGGCCACGAAGTGCGCTGCTACGACGATGCGCTCGCCTTCATCGCCGCCGCACGCGACGCCGAGCGGCGGCACCGGGTGCTCGACGACGCCTATCCGCAGGGCGCGAAGAGCAGGGGGCTGGCGAGGCTGCTCAAGGAGCCGCTGTATCCCTACCAGGCCGATGGCGCGCTGTTCGCGGTGCGCGCCGGGCGCTGCCTGATCGGCGACGAAATGGGCCTGGGCAAGACCATCCAGGCGATCGCCGCGGCGGAGCTGTTCGCCCGGCACTTCGGCACCGAACGCGTGCTCGTCGTGTGCCCGACTTCGCTCAAGCACCAGTGGCAGCGCGAATTCGCGCGCTTCACGGGCCGCGATGCTCAGGTGATCCAAGGTCCGCGCGGCGCGCGGGAGCACCAGTACCGCGAGGCCGTGCCATGGAAGATCGCCAATTACGACACGCTCGCACGGGACCTCGACTTGATCGGCGCCTGGTCGCCGGATCTGGTGATCGTGGACGAGGCACAGCGCATCAAGAACTGGAACACCATCGCGGCCCGCGCCCTCAAGCGCATCGCGAGCCCCTATGCCGTGGTGCTGACCGGCACGCCGCTGGAGAATCGGCTGGAGGAACTCGTCTCCATCGTGCAGTTCGTCGACCAGCACCGCCTCGGGCCCACCTGGCGGCTGCTGCACGAGCACCAGATGCGCGACGAGGCCGGGCGCGTGGTCGGCTATCGGAATCTGGACCGTCTCGGCGCGACGCTCGCCCCGGTGATGCTGCGACGGCGCAAGGCCGAAGTGCTGGAGCAGTTGCCCGAGCGCGTGGACAACACCTTCTTCGTGCCCATGACGCCGCAGCAGTTGCAGCATCACGAGGAAAACGCCGACACCGTGGGGCGCATCGTCAAGCGCTGGCGCAGGACCGGGCACCTCTCCGAAATCGACCAGCGCGTGCTCACCTGCGCGCTGCAGAACATGCGCATGTCCTGCAACAGCACCTATCTGCTCGATCACGAGACCGACCACGGCACCAAGGTGGACGAACTGGCCACTCTGCTCGGCGAGCTGTTCGAGCGGCCCGAGGCCAAGGCGGTGATTTTCAGCCAGTGGGTGCGCACCCATGAACTGATCATCCGCAGGCTGGAGGCGGCGCGCTTCGGGTACGTGCTGTTTCACGGCGGCGTGCCGGCCGAGAAGCGCGGCGCGCTGGTGGAGCGTTTCCACCGCGATCCCGAGTGCCGCGTGTTCCTGTCCACCGACGCGGGCGGGGTCGGCCTCAACCTGCAGCACGCGGCCTCCACGGTCATCAACATGGACCTGCCGTGGAATCCGGCGGTGCTCGAGCAGCGCATCGGCCGCGTGCACCGGATGGGACAGAGGAGCAGCGTGCAGGTGGTCAACTTCGTCGCGCAGGGCACGATCGAGGAAGGCATGCTCTCGGTGCTGGCGTTCAAGAAATCCCTGTTCGCCGGCGTGCTGGACGGCGGGGAGAACGAAGTCTTCCTGCACGGCACGCGCCTGGCGCGCTTCATGGAGAGCGTCGACCGGGTGACGGGCAAGATGGGCGAACCGGAGCCGGCGGTGAGCGGGGCGGAGCCCGCGGCGGACACGGCGACGGTTGCGGAGACTGCGTTGCGCGAGCAGCCCGTGCAGGCCGAACCGGTGCCGCCTGTGGAGGTTCCCGCGGCGGGAGTTGTTACCGAACCTTCTACGGCACCCGATCCCTGGGCGACGCTCGTCGATGCCGGACTGAAGCTCCTGGAATCGCTCGTCGCGCCCCAGTTCGATGAGGGCCGGTCGGCGCACGCTGCTCCCGATTCCTGGCTGGAAACCGACCCGCAGACGGGCAGGACTTACCTCAAGCTGCCCGCCCCCGCACCCGAGACGCTGCAGCGCCTGGCTGGCGCGCTCAGCACGCTGCTCGCGGGACTGCGGCAGCGGTAAAGGACATGCCGGGGCAGCCCGATAGAAAGCGCCTGCGGCGGTTGAGCTGTGACGGGACTTGTCCGTTTTGGCAAGACGATGGGCTGCTGTGCGACACCTGGAGCGGGGTTTCTTTCACAAAAGTCTGAGAATTGCTTCGGCTGCGGAGGGTGCGGCTTCTCTCCAGCGCCCCTTTGCCTCGGCAGGCGGAATCACGCTGTCGATCAAGCTCCTCACTTAGCCCGGCGCCATTCGGTCAGCATTACGGTCCGCGAGTCGCGCAAGCTGCGCACCGTCCGAGTGCACCGTCACGTGACAGATCCTGGTGAACCGCAGGTCATATCCGTCGGATAGAGACTAAGTTGTTCGGGCCCCGGCTATTCCGTTTTGGTGGAGTCGTTGCCCCCAAATTTTAGAGTCTTGATCCGAGGCATGAACGCCTTTCGAAACTTCACGACCTGGTCGATCAGCCAATCGCAATACTCGGGCCACTGGTCACGGGCATCAAGGTCGACCTGACGGAAGAGCCCAATAATCTTGTCCTTTTTCCCCGGATACGGGTTCCACTGAAGCTTGCTGCCAATCTCCGCCTCGATGGCCGCTCGCTCTGCATCGAGATGCGCTAGAGCGACATCAGCGATCTTGCTACCCAAATACACGCGCACGCCGATGCGGCTCGCGCTAGTGTCAACGATATTTGACAGAAAGAAATTCGCGCGTCCGAGCGGAATGTCGAACCAATACTGAGGGCGGGGTGTTTGTGTAGAGGGAAGTACTTTCTTCTCCATGAGTTGGTTGCGAAACATCGTCCAGAAAGCCAATTGAAGCTGCTGCACCTCAGACAGTGATCCGGACGACTTCGCGACCGTTGCAGATCGAATAATTTCACTCGGTTCGCTTACGACATTAAACCGTACTGCGGGCCGTGAATCGTCGATCTGGAGTACCTCAAGTTTTACTGCATAGAGCGAGAGGTCATCAGTGGTCCGATCGTTTAGCCAATCTAGGGCTCTCTTGTGCTCATCCGTGAACTGCTCTGCCACCCAGACAACTGCCGTTGCCCCGAGCGTCGCGCCATACGTGATTAGTTTGCCGAGATGATCGTGGTTCGTCTTGCCGAACTGGTTCTCGATCACTACGTAGCCACCGGAAGCGTCCTTGGCGAGAATATCTGCGTAGTAAGGCCCGACCGGCACCTCGATCCGCTCAACCTGGAGATCCATGCCGATTGCCTCGGATAGACGGGCCATGTTTTCGTCTCGTGCCAACCATGGGGTGAATTCCAACTCCTCGTGACCCCACACGGTGCGTAACGTCTTTTCTTTTAATTCACCCAGATCGACAGCCATGACACTTCCCCGATTGACTTCGCGTAACTGTTGCGATGCCCGTTGCAGTAACGGGACCTATGGATGCGCGCAAGGATAATCCCATTGGACCGTAATGGCTGCTCGCTAACGTCTACCCGGGCAGCGCCTTTGCCGGCAACAACAGCCGACTGGATTGACCCGGCATCGGAACAAAGCCGAAATGCGCGTAGAAGCGGGCGGCGGATGCATCCTTGGCGTCCACGACGATTCCGGCTACGGCCAATACCGCGCTGGCCTGAACCACCTTCCGGCAGGCATCGGCAACCAGGATTGCGCCCAGGCCCTTGCGCTGGAATTCCGAGTCGACTGCGAGTCTCCCGATCAGCGCCACTGGCACCGGATACCTGGGGAGCTTGCGCGCAAGCGACGCGGGCAGATCCGAGCAACGCACGCTGCCCGCGCTGAGCGTGAAATAACCCGCCAGCCGACGCGAATCGCCTGCCGGGGACGCAACGAATACCCGAGTTAGATTCCTGCGTACGTCCTGCGATGCGTAACGGCGGATATACTCGTCGAGCGCAGCCTGTCCGCAGTGAAAGGTCGCGGCGTCGACCGCGGCATCGAGCGACCCGATGCGGTAGACGGTCACCGGCCCGCGTTTTCCGAGTGACGCTTGAATGCACGCTTCAGCGCCGCCTTGGGTTTGGCAGGCCGATCGAGCGCCGACAGGAATGCCTGAAAATCCTTCGGAGTCAGGGTGATCGATTCATGTGCCTGCACCAACTGCTCGGCCGAAGCGAGCGCATGGGAGAGCACGAACTCCGAAACGCTGACTCGTGCGTAGGTGGCCGCTTTGTCTAGCAGCCGTCGCGCTCGATCGTCGCAGCGGATGTGAAGACGGCTTTCCTTGATCGTTGTGGTTCCCATTGCAAGCTCCCGATCCTAATTTTCGTTCAGTGTACGCCAATTGTGCGCACGGCGCTCGATGAACCGCGGCAGTGACTGTTTCCAAGGCTCCTTATCGTGATCGTCGATCTTGGCGAGCTGCATTCCGCTTCGCTAACGCGGATCAGCGGCTGAGCTGGTGCGGTACCGGTCTCCACTTCAGCACTTGACCTTGGCTGGGCCCGCGTTCAGCCTGCTTCATTGGAGCAAGAAATGACTATCCAGCTAGCCGAACTGGAAAAAATGGCCCGGGAGCTTTCCCGGGAGGAACGCGCCGAGTTTGCGCTCATCCTGCTCGAGAGCCTCGAAATCACCGAGGAGCAGGCTGCTGTTGGCGAATCCTGGCGCGTCGAGATCGAGCGGCGGGTCGCGGCGTACGAACGCGGCGAGGCGAAGGTGATTTCCGGAGAAGACGTGTTTGCCGAGGCGCGGCGGATTATTCGTTGAAGCCTTTCGAGTTCCTGGACGTTGCAAGGGCGGAATTCCTCGAAGGCATTCGCCACTACACGGAAGTTCACAAAGATTTTGGAAGCCGCTTCCGTGCTGCTGTGCTGGTCGCGGCCAAAGCTGCGGCCCTCTACCCTGAGCATGGCGGCCATCCGAAGGCGGACCGACGTCTTGCTTCGACGCCCTCAGCAAGCCTTGCCTGGCCGCTCGGCCATCTTCACCCATTCACGGGTGAGTGGCTTCATAGAGGATCTTGCCGTTCTTGACGACTTCCCGCAGGAAAAAATCGCTCTCGGCGAGGCGCTCGCGCATCTGCCGCGGCGTACGCACGATCACATCAACCGGAAAGTCGGGCTCGACACGGTTCAGGATCTCGGCGGACTTGCGTGCGCCCTTGCCTTGGAAGGGCATGACGACGAGCAGATCCACATCCGAATCTTCGCGCGCGTGGCCGCTCGCATGAGAAGCAAACAGGATGATGCATTCCGGCCGGAATCCCTCGGCGATCCGGCGGCAGAGTGCCCGAATTCTTGACCGGTCGATCATGCCTATATTATGCCGAAATGTTGAGTTCCCTGGCCGCCGCGACGGACAATAGCACTTTGCACCCCCTTTCGATGCCGAAGCTCTTCAGGAGGAAGTGTCATGCCCCACGTCACCGCCGATGACGGCGTCAGGCTCTACTACGAGGAAGCCGGCCGGGGCACGCCGATCCTGTTCGTGCACGAGTTCCTCGGCGAGTACCGCAGCTGGGAGGCGCAGCTGCGCTATTTCTCGCGGCGCTACCGCTGCATCGCGTACAACGCGCGCGGCTATCCGCCCTCCGACGTTCCCGAGCGGGTCGAGGACTACTCCTTCGAGCACCAGCGCGCCGGCGTCCGGGCCATGCTCGACGGCCTCGGAATCGACAAGGCGCACGTGGTCGGGCTCTCGATGGGCGCGTTCGCGACCTTCTACTTCGGCATGCAGTGGCCCGGGCGCGCGCTGTCGTTGACGCTCGCCGGCATCGGCTCGGGCTCGATGCCCGAGGGCCGCGCGAAATTCAGGCAGGAATCGGAAGCGGCCGCCGAGCGGCTGCTCGCCGAAGGCTGGGGGAAGAACGCGCTGATCCGCGGCCTCGCTCCGACCCGCGTGCAGTTGCAGAACAAGAACCCGCGCGCCTTCGCCGAGTTCATCGCGCTGCTCGAGCGGCATTCCGCGAAAGGTTCGGCGCTGACGCTGAAGGGCTACCAGTCGCTGCGCCCGCCGCTGCAGGACTTCCGCGAGCGGATGAGCCACTGCACGCTGCCCACGCTCATCGTGAGCGGCGACGAGGACGAGCCCTGCCTCGACGCGTCGCTGATGCTCAAGCGCAGCATGCCCTCCGCGGGACTGGTCTTCATGCCGCAGACGGGACATACCTGCAACCTCGAGGAACCCGAGCTCTTCAACGCGATCTGCGAGAAATTCTTTCACCAGGTCGAGTCCGGGCAGTACCGCATGCGCGACCCGCGCGCGAAATCCGATCACATGCTCTGAACTTCCGGACCGAACCGGGTGGCCACAGGACGCAACGAGCCCTGTCCCTGCGGCAGCGGCAGGAAATACAAGCACTGCTGCGGCGCGTCCGGGCGCGAGGCCCCGCAGGCACGCGGACCCGCCTCGCTCGGGGAGGCGCTCGGCCTTGCTTCCCGGCTGCTGCAGCAGGGGCAGCTCGCGCAAGCCGAGCGGCTGTATCGACAGGTGCTCGCCGCAGATCAGGCCAACGCGCAGGCGGCGCATTTCCTGGGCGTGTGCCTGTTCCGCGACGGCCGCCGCGACGAAGGCCTCGCGCAGCTCAGGCGTTCGGTCGCGCTCGCGCCTGCGAACGACGTGTTCTGGCTCAACCTGGGCATGCTGCTGGTCCAGTCGAACGCGCTGGAGGAGGCGGAGGCGGCGCTGCGCCGCGCAGTGGCCGCCCGGCCCGATTCGCCGGCGGCGCACAACTATCTCGGCGTGGCGCTGCAGAACGCGGGGCGCTTTCCCGAGGCCATCGCTTCATTCGAGCGCGCGCTCGAATTGAATCCCGCGGACGACACGGTCCACAACAACTTCGGCTACGCGCTGCTGCAGCACGGAGAGATCGAAGCGGCCGGCGCGCGCTTTCGCCGCGCGATCGAGATCCATCCGGACAACGCGATGGCGCACAACAACCTCGGCAACGCGCTGCGCGCGCTCGGCAATCCCGCGGGAAGCCTGGCGAGCTATCGGCAGGCGGTGCGGATCGACCCCGGCATTCCGATGGCGAGGTTCAACCTGGGCCGCGCGCTGCTCGATGCCGGCGAGGCGGAAGCCGCGCTCGAGCATCTGCGCGCGGCGGTGCGGCTCGCGCCCGAATTCGGCGCGGCGTGGCAGTGGCTCGCCGAAGTCCTCTCGCGATTCCGCTTCGACGTCCACGACGCCGGCATCGAGGCCGAGTTCGCCGGATGCCTTTCGCACCCCGAGACGGAGCCCTCCTATCTCGCGCCGGCCGCGGCGAGCCTGCTGCGCGCCGACGCGACGTTCCGTGCGTTGCTGCTGCCGGCGGAGGGCGGCGATGCCGGAGCGCTCGAGCTCGGCGAGGACCTGCTGCGGCGGCTCGCCCGGCCGCTGTTCCTGCTGCTCCTGGAGAACACGTTCATTGCCGAGGCCGATTTCGAGCGGCTGGTCGCGCATGTCCGCCGCGCCGCCGCGCTCGCCTGGAGCGCGCGCGCGCTGCGCGGCAGCGCCGAGCTGCGCGAGGTCCTCGGCGCGATCGCGCACCAGGGCTTTCTCACCGAATACCTGCACGGGGAGCGCGAAGACGAGTCGCGCATCGTCACGCAGCTCAAGTCGGAAATCGGGGCGAAGCTGGCCGCGGGCGGGCCGGTGGACGAAGCCGCGGTCGCGCTCTATGCGTGCTACCGCCCGCTCGCGACGCTGCGGGGCGCCGGCGCGTTGCCCGCGTCCGACGCCTCGACCGTGGGACGCCTCGTCGTGCGCCAGGTTCGCGAGCCGGCCGAGGAGGCGCGCATCGCCGCGGAACTGAAGACCCTCACGCCGGTCGGCGACGCGGTGTCGCTCGCGGTCCAGGCGCAATACGAGCAGCAGCCGTATCCGCGCTGGCTGCGCGCGCCGGCCACAGGCGGCGCCTATCCGCTCGCGCTCAGGCTGCGCACGCTGTTTCCGCACGCCGCGTCCGGCGCGGGAGCGGTCCCGGAGCATCCGTCCATCCTGATCGCCGGCTGCGGCACCGGGAGGCACGTCGCGATCACGGCCGCGCTGAACCCGCAAAGCCGCATCCTCGCGATCGACCTGAGCCGCGCGAGCCTCGCGTACGCTGCGAGGCGCGCGCGAGAGAGCGGGCTTCGCAACGTCGAGTTCGCGCAGGCGGACATCCTCGAGCTCGGGCGGCTCGAGGAGCGCTTCGACGTGGTCGAGTGCTCAGGGGTGCTGCACCACCTGAGCGACCCCGTCGCGGGCTGGCGCGTTCTCGTCGGGCTGCTCTGTCCGGGAGGCAGGATGAAGATCGGCCTCTACAGCGAGATCGCGCGGCGCTCCATCGTGGCCGCGCGGCAATGGATCGCCGAGCGGGGCTACGCCCCCGATCCGCAGGGGATGCGCGCGGCGCGCGCGGCGATCCTCGCGTTGCCGGCCGATCACCCCGCGCGCTCGGTCGCCGATTCGATCGACTTCCATTCGCTCTCGGGCTGCCGCGACCTGCTGTTCCACGTGCAGGAGCACCGCTACACGCTTGAGCAGATCGAAGCCATCCTCGCCGATCTCGGGCTCGAATTCCTCGGATTCGAATTCGAATTCGCCGCCCCGCGCCTGGAATACCTGCGCGAATTCCCGCACGACCCGGCGGCGACCTCGCTCGCGAACTGGGCGCGGTTCGAGGTACGCCATCCCGACACGTTCGCCGGCATGTACCAGTTCTGGGTCACGCCGAAGGTCTGAACGCCGGCGGCGGTTCAGAAAATCCACGGCGCGCGCCGAGCGCGTACGCGCGAATCCCGGTTCCGGATGCAGCCTGCGCGAAATTTATTCCTGAATCCACGCTCGCGCCCGGGAACGTATAACGAGCGGGGACGGATCCCCGCAACGAATCCCACCGATCGAAAGGAGAATCGCATGAACCAACGCAGGGTCCTGCTCGGCGCGCTCGTACTCGCGCTGTCCGCGTGCAGCCAGATGGAAATGAAGAAGGAGGCAAGCCTGTACGACCGGCTCGGCGGCAAGCCGGCGATCACCGCCGTGGTCGACGCCTTCATCAGCAACCCCCCCGGCC
>Ga0082335_1009815_pt1 | contig 10132 bp, 6 predicted proteins | sample Subgrocontami58m_FD_72375 | JGI IMG/M metagenome (GOLD analysis project Ga0082335, IMG submission 72375) | Subsurface groundwater microbial communities from S. Glens Falls, New York, USA - GMW37 contaminated, 5.8 m (SPADES assembly) (version 2) ... | reverse complement strand
GGCAAGAGCGAAGGACATGTGGACCGGAAGGAATTTCTTGACGAAGAAGGCAACTTGACCGTCAAGGAAGGCGACACTATGAACGTCTACTTCCTTTCTTCACGGAACAATGAAAAACTTTTCACGAGCAAAATCGGCCGTGGTGAGGCTGCCAAGGCCTTCCTCGAAGACGCCTGGCGCAGCGGCATACCGGTTGAAGGGAAAATGACCAAAGAAGTAAAAGGCGGCGCGGAAGTGCTGCTCGCAGGAAATGTGAGGGTCTTTTGCCCCTTCTCGCAAACGGGACTTTCCCGGGGAGAAAACGTCGCCGATCATATCGGCCAGACCATGCTCTTCAAGATCGTCGAATATGCCGAAGGCGGCCGCAACATCATTGTCTCGCACCGGGAGATCATGAAGGAGGAAAGAGCCAAGGCAAAAGAAGAACTGAAAGAAACACTTCAGGAAGGCATGGTTGTACCGGGTAAGGTCATGTCCCTGCACAAATTCGGCGCTTTCGTGGACATCGGCGGCGTTCAGGGGCTGCTTCCCCTTTCCGAAGTTAGTTGGAAGAGAGATGAAGATATCAAGAGCCTGCTGACGGTGGGAGACGCCATCTCCGTATCAATCCTGAAACTGGACTGGGAGAAGGACAAGATCACTTTAAGCCTGAAAGCTACCCTGCCCGACCCCTGGGCCAGCATCGAGCAAAATTTTCCGAAAGGGACATGCCTCAAGGGACGCGTCAGCTCCCTCACTAACTTCGGCGCCTTCGTCACCCTGGAAGCCGGCGTGGAAGGCCTCATCCATATTTCCAAATTGGGAAAAGGGAAACGGATAAAACATGCCGAAGAAATATTGGCCAAGGGTCAGGAAGTGGAGGTCTGCATTGAGGCCATCGACATTGAAAAAAAACGCCTGTCCCTTTCTCTTGCCGCTGACGAAGCAGAAGCACAAGAAGAAAAGGTAGATGATTTCCAAAAATACCTCGAAGAAGCTAAACCCACAACTTTAGGGTCCCTGGGAGAGGCATTGAAGGCTAAATTACCTGCCAAACCGAAACGTTAAGCAACTCCTTCCCGTTATGTACTCTCCGTGAAGAAAATGAGAATGAGAAATTATCGCTCCCTGCTGTTTACGTTAATAATTTGCTTGATCATCGCGCCTTCTTCTCTGGCCCGGCCTCTTCCTTTGACCAGTCCGGACAAACTGCGCTACCCTGCCCTTGACTTCAAACCACCGCAGGCGGAAAGGGTCGTTCTGGAGAACGGCCTGATAGTTTATATTCTTGAAGATCACGAACTGCCCTTGGTTAATATCTATTCCATCACGAAAACCGGCGGCTATTTCGATCCGGAGGGCAAGGAAGGTCTCGCCGAACTCACCGGTAAAATTATGAGAACCGGCGGTACTAAGAATAGTTCCGGCTCGGCAATAGACGAGACACTGGAGAGCTTGGCCATAAATATTAGTGTCGCTGCACAAATGGAGTCCTGTACCGTCGGTTTTTCCAGTCTGAAAAATAACCTGGAGAAAGGGGTTGAGATCTTCTCCCAGATCATGATGCGACCGGTGTTTGCAGATGACAAACTGCAACTGGCAAAGAACCTGAAGATGGAAGAATTGCGGCGAATTAGCGATGATGCACAGCAGTTTGCCTTTCGTGAATTCAACCGGGTCCTTTATCGCGGCAATCCCCGGGGCCGGCTGGCATCTTTAGCCTCGGTGGAACGAATCACCCGCCTGGATCTGCAACAATTTCACCAGCGCCACTTTATTCCGGATAACACAATGATGGCCATTACCGGAGATATTACTAAAAATGAGGCCTTGGCATTATTGAAGAAACATTTTGGCCACTGGCAAAAAAAGGGAATCAAGTTCGAGATCCCCCCGCCGGCAACCAAATTGAAAAGCGCTGTCTACTATCTTCCCAAGAATGTCCCCCAATCCGTCATTGTCACCGGTACCTTCGCCCCGGCCAAGAACCATGCGGATTTTTTCCCTTTTACAGTTTTGGACTTCATTTTGGGCAGCGGCGGCTTTCGTTCCCATATTTTTCAGGAAATACGCACTAATCAGGGACTGGCCTACAGTGCGGGGAGTTTTTACCGGGCCAGGGAAAATTACGGCGTTTTTGGAACCTACGCCATGACCAAGTCAGCGACTACCGGGAAAGTTTTGTCCCTTTTACGCTCCATATCGGAAAAAGCGCGCCAGGCACCTTTCCGGGCAGCAGAGGTTGCCCTGGCAAAGAAATCCATCAACAACAGCTTTATTTTTTCCTTCAGTTCGCCGGAACAGATAGCGAAACAGCAGTTGATGCTGGAATTCGATCGCTTGCCGAAAAATTATCTGGAGAAATATCAGGATAACATCGGCCGGGTAACAAGCGAGGAGCTGCTCAAGGTTGGCCGGCATTATCTGAATTCAGGCGAAACAGTTACCCTGGTAATGGGCAGCGATAAAGACTTCGATCAAGCCTTGTCCTCCTTTGGAACTGTTGAAAAACTGCAGGTTAATAATGATTGACCAAGCCCTTTTCGCACGGCTAGCCGGTAGGATAGATTCTTACGTACAGGCCATGATTGAAATGCAGATCGGCCTGACGGCCGTTCCCGCCCTCTCTCCCGATAGCGGGGGTGATGGAGAATACGAGAAGTCACGGCTGATTCTTTCTTACCTGGACCGTTACGGTTTCCCCGCCGCTCTGGAGATAGGCGCACCGGACAAACGTGTATCATCGGGTCAGCGCCCCAATCTTATGGTCACCTTGCCCGGTAAGGATAAAAGCAAGACCTTATGGATCTTGACGCATATGGATATCGTACCGCCGGGGGAGTTGAAGCTATGGAGTCGCAACCCTTACGAAGGATATGTGCAAGAAGGAAAAATCTTCGGCCGGGGTACGGAAGATAATCAACAGGACCTGGTAGCCTCGATTTTTGCCGCCAAAGCCTTTCTCGATGAGGGCATTACCCCGGAAAGGAATATCGGCCTGGCCTTTGTCGCCGATGAAGAGACCGCCAGCCGCTGCGGCCTCGATTATGTGCTGGCCAGTGAAGGAAACCCGTTTTCGCCCACTGATTTGATCGTCGTGCCCGATTCCGGCAATGACAGTGGGAGCATCATTGACGTCGCGGAAAAAAGCATTCTCTGGCTGCGGATCAAGACGGTGGGTAAGCAATGCCATGCCAGTAAGCCATCCTTGGGGAATAATGCCTTTCTTGCCGCTTCCCACCTTGTCGTGCGGCTCAATGATCTGCACCGGATATTCGGCGCCGCCGATCAGCTTTATGACCCGCCAGCCAGCACCTTCCAACCGACTAAGAAGGAAGCCAACGTCCCTAATGTCAACACTATACCCGGTGTCGATACCTTTTACCTGGACTGCCGCATCCTGCCGCGCTATCCGCTGGCGGACGTCTTGTCCACGATTCGCGCCCTGGCGCAGGAAATTGAAAAGTACTTTTCGGTAACCGTCGAAATCGTTCCGGTCCAACAGGTGCAGGCACCGCCCGCCACGCTCCATGATGCGCCCGTGGTGTTGGCCCTGCAGCAGGCCATTAGGGATGTTCTTCAGGTTTCCGCTGTCCCGACCGGCATCGGTGCCGGTACGGTTGCCGCCTTTTTCCGGGCCAGGCAATACCCCGTGGCTGTTTGGTGCCGCACCACGCAAACCGCCCACCAGCCCGATGAATCGTGCACTATCGAAAACATGGTGGGCAATGCCAAGGTGTTCGCCCATTTATGCATGCAAAAATAAAAGAGGTCACCCCTCACTTGAAACAGAAAAACTTGCTTCTGGCCGCTGAAAATCTCATTTTCAAAGACATTAACATCCTCAGTCAGCTGTACGGCGAACAGGACAGCCATTTGAAGCTCTTGGAAAAACTCTCCGGCGTCAAGCTGGCCGTACGTGGCAATTCCATCACCCTGTCCGGTCCCGATCCGATCAACGTGCAGTTGATTAAACAGGTTATCGTCCAGCTTTATTCCCTCATTGAAAAAGGCTATAATTTATATCCTGAAGATATCAATTATGCATACCGGATCCTCTCCGGAAACAACAGCTTGGACCTGGAACAAATTTTTCTGGACACCGTTTTTATCGCTTCCAAGAAACGAATCATCACCCCGAAGAGCATCGCCCAGAAGCATTACATTGATGCCATCAGAAAGCATGACATCGTATTCGGGATCGGTCCGGCCGGAACCGGTAAGACCTACCTGGCCATGGCCATGGCCGTCGCCGCACTCCTGGCAAAGAAGGTCCACCGCATTGTGCTGGCCAGACCGGCCGTCGAAGCAGGAGAAAAACTCGGGTTTTTGCCCGGCGACCTCGCGGAAAAAGTTAATCCTTATCTGCGGCCTCTTTACGATGCCCTCTTCGACATGCTGGATTTCGACCGCGCGACGGCCCTAATCCAAAAAGGCATTATCGAGGTAGCGCCACTGGCCTTCATGCGGGGCAGAACACTGAATGATTCCTGTGTAATACTTGACGAAGCGCAAAATACGACTTCCGAACAGATGAAAATGTTTCTTACCCGGCTCGGTTATGGTTCGAAAGCCGTCATTACCGGTGATATCACCCAGATAGACCTGCCCGCCGAAAAAGCTTCGGGATTGATTGAAGCGGAAAGAATCCTCAAGAAAACAGAGGGGATCAGTTTTGTCCATTTTTCCGAAATCGACGTCGTCAGACATCCGCTCGTTTCCGATATCATCCGGGCCTACAGTCTGCTGGAGCAAAACAAGAGAGGCAAAGGCAACTAAAGCATGTTTAATTCAGCTACTTTTGCAGATAGGTTTGCCCGTTTCTTCAAGAAATTCAGGGAACGCAATCCGGCTTTAAATAATTTGCTATCTCACGCGCGCTTGCATAGGTGGCTTATTTTAGTCCTTTCGAGTTTCATTTTGACGATCCTGTTGACACCCCAGGTGCGTTTTCAACATCCGGCATATAAGCTAGGCGATATTGCGGACAGTAAAATCAAGGCCGACCGCGATCTTCTTGTAGAAAACAGGGCTGCCACGGCGCAGAAGAGATTGGAAGCCAGCAATGAAATAGCCTCCATATATGACTTCGACAGCGAAGCCGCCAGTCAGATCCTTGCCAACCTGGCCAATGCTTTTGCCATGATGAAAGAAATCGGCGCCGGGAAGATTTCGGTGCCGTCAAAAGAACCTCGCGATGGATTGGGACCGATTAAAAAATACTTCGAAAGTACCGTCGGTGTCAGCCTGTCCACCGAGGAATTCCAAATCCTGCATCAGAATAAATTCTCACCGGCCATAGCGGCAAGAATTGGGGACCTGATCACTACCTCCTATCATAACCGGATAATTACAAACGTCACCTTCCTGCAACAGGAAAAAGATAAAGGCATCATCATCAGGGATGTACGAAATCAAACGGAATCAGAACTGACCAGCCTTTCAACGATCCGGCATATCCGGGATGTCGAAGCGGCAATGACAAGAATGGCCGATCGAAATAGGGAGCGGGGAGGAACAGATATCAATAAAGTGGTCCTCTCCCTGGCCGTAAAATTGATCAGACCCAATCTGATGTTCAACAGAGATGCAACAGAGTCAAAAAAACTGGGGGCCAGTAAGGACGTCAAACCAGTTCTATCTAAGGTGCAAAAGAACGAGATGCTGGTCCGGGAAGGTGAGAAGATTACCCCTGCCGTGCTCGATAAACTGGAAGCCCATTATCTGCTGAAGGGTGATAACAGGTTATCAAAGTACCTCATCTTTACGGGCATGTTTTTTACCATCGCCTTTCTCGGCATTATTCTCTATTACTACGGAAATAAATTGCTGAAAAACGATAAAGTTGATCTCCTGTTTTTAAGTGTCGTCACTGTGGGCCAAATCATCATTGTCCGCGCGGGAATATTCATTGCCGGCGCCATCACGGAGGCCTTTCCCGCCCTTCCTTATGAGGCCTTCATTTATCCTATCCCCTTCAGTGCCGCCACCATGCTGGTTAGCTTGCTTATCAACAGAAATCTGGCTTTTATCTTGTCCATTATCCTCTCCCTCATGGTTGCCTTTCTCTTTGACGGCCGGTTGGCCCTGTTTATCTATTCCTTCCTGGGGAGTGCCGTGGCTTCCTATTGCATAGTTGATTGCAAAAAGCGGACGGCTTTTCTTAAGGTAGGATTATTCTTAGGCTTAATAAATATGGGAGCGATTTTCTTCGTCGGTCTGATCTATGAAAACGTTTTCCGTCTGCATACCCTGATTTCCCTGGGTACGGGTTTCTTGGGAGGAATCGTCTCGGGGATTTTGGTCGCCGGTGTGGCCCCGCTCATGGAATTCCTTTTCCGCTACACGACAGATATTAAACTTTTGGAACTTGCCAATCTCAACCAGCCCATCTTCCAAAAAATGCTCATGGAGGCGCCCGGCACCTACCACCATAGCATCATTGTGGCCTCCATGGTGGAGGCAGCCGCCGAGAGCATCGGCGCCAATTCACTACTGGCCAAGGTTAGCGCCTACTATCACGATCTCGGCAAAATGAAAAAACCGCAGTATTTCATCGAAAACCAGTTCAATAGTGAGAACAAGCACAATAAACTCTCTCCCAAAATGAGTTCGCTGGTAATAATTTCCCACATCAAGGACGGTTACGAATTAGCGCTCAAACTGAAGGTGGGCAAGGAAATTGCCAACATAATCAAGGAGCACCACGGGACCGGTTTGGTCAGTTATTTTTACGAAAAGGCCAAAAGAGACAAGGACCCCTCCATCCGCTCCCTGCTGGAATCGGATTTCCGCTATCCCGGTCCCAAACCGCAGACCAGGGAGGCCGGACTCGTCCTGCTGGGCGATGTGCTCGAGGCTTCTTCCCGCACTTTGACTAATCCCACCCCTTCCAGAATCAAGACGCTGGTCCGGGAACGCATCGACGGTGTCTTGAGCGATGGCCAACTTGATGAATGTGAACTAACCCTGCACGATCTCAACAAGATCGCCGAGAATTTTACCATGATCTTGAACGGTATTTTCCATCAACGCATAGATTATCCGGACCTTACTACCAATGAACAAAACGGAACAAGGAAAGAAAACAGCCACCCGTCTGTTGATCGAAGACCGGCAGAAAAAAATAAAAATCGACCGGCGACGGCTGCGGCGGGCGGGGCTTAGGATCCTCCGGGAACTCAAGTGTCTCGATAAAGAGCTCAGTCTGGTATTGGTCGATAACGGCCAAATTCGGGCAATCAACAACCAGTACCTGAACCGGGATTATCCCACCAATGTGATCGCCTTTTCCCAGAGGGAAGGAGAGTTCGGCGACCTCCATCCCGAGATTCTGGGCGATGTAGTCGTGTCCGTTGAGAGAGCCCTCAGTGACAGCCTGGCCGGTGGCTTAGCCTTCGAAGATGAGTTGGATTTCCTGATCATTCACGGCCTCCTGCACCTCTTGGGATACGAACATGAAAACACCACTAAACTCGAAGAGCAGAAAATGGGGGAAAAGACCAATGAACTTTTTCTTGCCTTGAAGGGCTATGGAATCGAATAATCATTGAAATAGGAGGGTCAAATGACGGAAAGAATTTGGGATCGCTTTCTCACCGAGCAGGACCGGCTGCATCTTGATATGAGCAGACATCGGCAGATTGGCTTCGGAGCTAGACCCGTCCTGCTCCTGATCGACCTGTACCGTTGGGTCTTTGGAGACAAGCCGGAGCCCCTGCTGGAGGCCATCAAGTCCTGGCCCGGCAGCTGCGGCCTGGCGGCCTGGGAGGCTTTACCTCACATTCAAACGTTGCTCGCCGCGGCACGCCGGGCAGGCATACCGATTGTGCATGTAACCGGTTTAGGCAGGGAATCCGGGGTGGCAGGCTGGAACCGCACTTCCGTGCCACCTGCCGACATCACCCCTGAAGTTCTCGATCGGCAAAGGCGGCAATTCGATATAGTAGATCAGTTGAAGCCGCTGGCCGGCGAGGCGCTTCTTCACAAAGCTTCGCCGAGCGCCTTTTGGGGCACTCCCCTGATCGGACACCTGAACAGTCTCAATGCGGACACCATTATCACCTGCGGTGAGAGCACCAGCGGGTGCGTGCGCGCCACCGTAGTCGACGGCTGCACATATCGCTTTCGCATGGTCGTTGTCGAGGAAGGCGTATTTGATCGCACCCAAGCCTCCCATGCCATCAATCTCCTGGATATGAGCCAGAAATACGCCGATGTACTACCCGTCGCCGAAGTGATAAAGTATTTAGAAGAACAGCGGGCAAAGAAGCCGCCGGAGTAAATGGTACAGTACAGCCTCAATCCCTCTATTTACCGAAGGACGATAACCCGACCCGCCTGGAGGGAATCCTTATCCCTCATATTATTTAATTTCATTATCTTCGCTACATTGTTGCCACTGCGTTCGGCAATTCTCATGAGATTATCGCCTTTCTTCACCACATAGGTTTTAGGCTCGTCCCGGCTGTCAGTCCCAGGCTTATTGATCTTTTCCGCCTTGCTGCTCCCTGTTGCTGCGCGGTCGTCCCCCTTTTTCTTACCGCTGCCTTCCCCGTAGTCTATCTTGTCAAATTTCAGTACCTGGTTCATCTTCAGCGTCGAACCCTTGATATGGTTGACCCTTTTGATTTCATCAACACTGATATTGAAGCGGCCTGCCAATGAAAGGAGTGTATCGCCTTTTTTCACTTTATAACTGATACGCGTATTCGCCGCTTTCGGCCGCCCGTTATTTCCGCGATCTTCATTATCCTTTACGCCCCCTGAAGATCCCCGCTGGGCGATTACCAGGTTTTGACCGACCCGGAGGCCGCCCTTCGCCAGGGAATGGTTCTGTTTCTTGATGGCTGTAGTGCTTATCCTGTATTTTCTGGCAATGGAAGCTACCGTTTCACCGGCCTTGACCCTGTGTTTCACTGTATCCGTACGACGCTGGTCCGATGCCCCTGGTTTATCCGCCTGCGGTATGTCGCCTTGAATCTGCGCAAATTTGTCCGCTGAATTCTGGGGGATTTTAAGATTGTAATCTTTATCCGGTGTCTTGTCATGCCTCAGTTCGGCATTAAGCGTACACAATTGTTCTTCCGGTACGTCCAAGCGCGAAGCAACATCCTTCAAATTCATTATTTTATTCGTTTTTACAATGTCATAAGCATAGGGGGGCTGCTTCTCCGCCGGACCATCGAGATTCATGCCATACTTCTGCGGATTCTTTATTATATGAAGGGTCGCCAGAAAACGGGGCACGTAACGTGCTGTTTCATTGGGCAGCTGGTCATAGAGATCCCAAAAGCGGTCCAGATAATTGATGTGCTGTCTCGAGATAACCCTAAGCACTCTGCCTTCGCCGCAATTATAAGCGGCCAAATCGGTCAGCCAATCCCCGAACATGCCATGGAGGTCCTTGAGGTAGCCGATGGCGGACTGGGTGGACTTTTCCACATCCATCCTTTCATCAACCCAATCATCGCGGTTCAAACCATATTTGTAGCCGGTAGAGGGTATGAATTGCCAGAGACCCAAAGCACGGGCGCGCGAAAGGGCCCGGATCTTGAAGCCACTTTCTACAAGGGGCAGCCAGGATAATTCCTCCGGCAATCCCGCCCGTTTCAAAGCCTCGACTATCACCGGGCGGAAGTAAAGGGAGCGTTGATAGGACTGAATGAAAAAATCCCGCTCCACGGTCTGGAAGCTGCGAATTTCCCGCTCCACGAAGGAATTCATAATCATGGGTATCTCACTGCGCTGGCCACTGGTGACCGAGTGCTTTGCCGTATAGATGGCGAGGATCTTTTTCGATATCAAGAGACGAAGGTCATCTTTTTGGCGGGCGATATCCGGATCGCCATTAGTATCCAAGAGAATGGCATAGGCTTGGTCCAGGGCCTCCAGGGCATCTTCAATTTCTCCTTTGGCCCAATACTCATGGGAACTATTAAGCAATTCCAGGGCCTTTTCCATGATGTCCTGTTCCGCTTCATGCCTGTTTTCGACACTTTCCCGGGGAGGAGCGTTCTGGACTGCTTCCTGACGTTTATCGGTCTTTAACGGGGCTTTTCTGATATCCTGCTGCTTCTCCGCTTTGCTTTCAGCTTCGGGGGGGACTACAACCTGCGCCGGAGACACGCCCTTGCTCGAAATGACGTTACTG
>Ga0082335_1009814_pt1 | contig 10132 bp, 16 predicted proteins | sample Subgrocontami58m_FD_72375 | JGI IMG/M metagenome (GOLD analysis project Ga0082335, IMG submission 72375) | Subsurface groundwater microbial communities from S. Glens Falls, New York, USA - GMW37 contaminated, 5.8 m (SPADES assembly) (version 2) ... | reverse complement strand
CGCTCCGCCGGCTGCGCCGGCTGCGCGGCGGCCGCCGATTCGCCACAGACCCGGGTCCACCCCGGTAGGCGTCGCGTTCGTGCTAGGGTACGGGAGTAGACCGCGCGCCGGTGCGCCGGCGCGCGGCACGCGACAAGGAGGATGCCCGTGGACTCGCCAGCCGAGAAGCTCAGCACGCAGCTCGCTACCTGTCAGCGCCTCATCCATGAGCTCGAGGGTCTCAAGCTCCGCGGCACCGTGAAGTGGGCGCAGCTCGCCACCGAGCTCCGCGCCGCGGCCCGTGACCTCGAGGAGGTCGCGGAAGCGGCGAGGGTGTGGAAGTGAGTAAGCAGATCCTCGTCACCCTCGATCCGGTGGATGAGAGCATCTTCGATCTCGCGCGCGCGGCCGCGGACGGAGAACAGCGGGGGATCCGCCCGAAGGGCACACCCAAGCTTTCCGACCAAGACGTCGTGAGGTGGGCTCTCGCGGTCGCGGCGGTCGCGGGCCGACGGAGGGACTCGTGAGCTCCGTCGGCATGTACCGCGCCACCTGTCACCACTGCGCCTCGAGGCTCACCGTGAGCCGCCCGGAGGTCCCTGCGCCCCGCTTCGCGCTGCTCCCGCGCGCCACGCCGCGGTACTTCAACGGCCCATGCCCGTCGTGCGGCCGCGGCGTGCGGTTCGACCTCGCGGCCGTCGCCAATCGAGAGGAGGCCGGCAAGTGGCGCACCTGAGCTCGCACACCGGCGCTCGGCCGTGCCGCAACTGCGGCACGCGGCCCGAGATCGTGGCTGAGTGGGCCGGTCCGATGACCGGCAAGACGCGCCGCCTCTACACCTTCTGTGCCCTCTGCCTCGCGGAGGTCATCGACGACGCCTACGGCTGGAAGATCTCGCGCAACGTCGCGCAGGGCCTCGTCGCCCAGCGGCTCGGCCAGGAGATCCAGCACGCGAAGAAGGCGGCGAAGGCGCGCGCGGCCAGGGCGACCGCGTAGCGGTCTAGAATGCCGAGCGCCGGCCCATCTCAATGGAGGCCGGCGCTCGAGCTCGGAAAGGACGGAGACCATGCTAGCACTCCGACCCGGGTCTACCCGGGCCCTCGCGCAAGGGTTCGTCGAGCGCGGGGTCCGCGAGGGCCTCTCCGGCAATCGCATCGGCGCCGCGCTCAAGCAAGCCGGCCTCGGCTACCGCCGGCAAGACTTCCTCCGCGACGTCGCCCACTACGCGGGCCGCGCCCAGAACACCGCGACGCTCCGAAACGTCCGGTTCGACCGGATGCCGACCGAGGGCATCATGTCGGAGGCCCGCCGGTACCAATCCAACCGCTACCTCTACACCGTCGAGATCCGCACCCGCGACGGCGAGGAGTCACTCTATCGCCAGGTCTCGAGCTCGAAGCGGCTCACGCGCCAGGAGGCCATCGACGAGGCCACGGCGCCCTCGCGCGGCTACGGTGGATGGGAGAGCGAGGACGCGATCAAGAGTGCCGACCTCTACGCCATCGACCTCGACGTCCGCCGCTCGGCGCGCGCCTCGTGAGGATGCCGCACCGGCTCCGCGGCAACGCGAGCTCGGCGCTGCCGACGCGGCTCATCTTCGTCGATACCGAGACCCGCCCGCGCCCGCTGCGCGACGACCTCCTCGAGCACGAGCTCCGCCTCGGCGTCGCGTGCTTCTGGCAGCGCGCCGGCGCGAAGCAACCGGAGCGCGAGGAGTGGCTCGACTTCACCCACGCCGAAGCGTTCTGGTCGTGGCTCGAGCGCCGCGCCATCGCCGGCAAGCGCCTCGTCCTCTTCGCCCACAACACCCAATTCGACCTCCAAGCCCTCGGCGGCCCGCAGGAGCTCGCACGACGCGGCTGGACCGTGCCGCCGCCGGTGATCGACTCCGAGCGCGTGATCCTCCGCGCGAAGCGCGAGGGCGCCTCGCTGCTCGTGCTCGACTGGTTCAACTACTTCCGGGCCCCGCTCGAGAAGGCCGCGGAGCTCCTCGCGCTCGACTACGTGCCGCTGCCGGCGCAAACCGACCCGGATGAGGCGTGGCGGGCCCGCTGCCGCAACGACGTCCTGATCCTCCGCGTCGCGGTCGCGCGCTGGCTCGGGCTCCTCGAGCGCGAGGACCTCGGCCTCTTCGCGCCGACGCTCGCCTCGCAAGCCCTCCACGCCTACCGCCACCGATTCATGGACCACGAGATCCTCGTCGGCTCGGTCGTCGAGCGCCCGAAGCTCGAGCGCGCCGCGTACATGGGCGGCCGCGCCGAGGTCCTCGCGGTCGGCACGTTCACCGACGGCCCCTACTCGATGCTCGACGTTAACTCGATGTATGCCGCGGTGATGGGCCGCTTCAACTACCCGTGCAGGCTCAAGTACGTCCGCCGGCGCACCGGCCGCGCGGACCTCGCGGAGACCCTCAAGAGCGACCTCGTGATCGCCGAGGTGGAGCTCGAGACCGAGGTGCCGATCTTCCCGGCGAAGGTCGAGGGCCGGCTCGAGTTTCCGGTCGGCCGCTTCACGACGACGCTCACGACGCCGGAGCTCGCCGAAGCGGTCCGCCGCGGCGTGATCCGGCGCGTCGGCGAGTGCGCGGTCTACGAGGGCGCGCCACTCTTCGAGCGATGGGCCCGCGAGATCTTCGACCTCCGCATCCGGCTGCGCGTCGCCGGTGAGCCGCTGCTCGAGGACATGGTGCGCCACATGCTCCAAGCCCTCTACGGCAAGTTTGGGCAGCACTCGCGCGAGTGGGAGCGTCGAGCCGACGAGCCCGGATACCGAGACGAGATCTGGACGGAGCTCGACGCGGACCTCGGCCTCGAGCGCACCTTCCGGCGGCTCGGCGGCGTCGTCGCGGAGCGCAAGGAGGAGGGCGAGGCGCACGACGCGTTCCCCGCGATCCCCGCGCACGTGACCGCGCACGCGCGGCTCCTGCTTTGGCGGTACGTCGAGCTCGCCGGGCTCGCGCACGTGCTCTATCTCGACACCGATGCGCTGATCGTGGACGCGGCCGGCCGCGCGGCGCTCGAGCGGTGGATCGACCCGGACGTGCTCGGCCGGCTCAAGGTCGCCGCGGAGGGCCCGAGCGTCACGATCGAGGGCCCGAAGGTCTACCGCATCGGCGAGGTGGACCGGCGCAAGGGCATCCGCGCGGACGCCGAGCTGCTCGACAGCGGCAAGTACCGGCAGGAGGAGTTTCTCGGGCTCAACGCGCAGCTCCGGCGCGGTCATTCCGGCGGGCCGCTCGTCCAGGTCGTGGAGCGCGCGCCGGCGAGACCGCTCCCGCCCGAGCGGATCTCGCCGGCCGGCCGCGTCCTACCGCGGCGACTGGAACTCTGAGGGCTCTGCGCCCATCTGGCGCACGGTGCTGACCGCGGCCGACGCTCCCACCTGGCGCGAGAAGAAGAAGGAGATCACGGCGCCGATGAATCCGGCGCACGCGAGGCGCACGTCGGCATCGAGCGCCCCTTGGAAGATCAGCCCGTAGCCGGCCCCCGCGAGCACGAGCACCGCGATGATGAATGTCTGCCAGTCCGCTGCCCTCAACACAACCTCCCCACGATCATGGAGCTCGACGTCGCTCATCTTGCGGAGTGCGAGCGCGCTCATCTTCTGCGTCCTCCTGTTGCTGTCGATACGTGCGGTCCGCCTCGAGGGCGCGGCGCGTCGCCGCGACCGATGCCTGCAGGCGCTCCTTCACGTCCTCGCTCATGTTACCTTCCCCCCCTTCGCCTTCTCGGTGTCGATGATCGTCGCGGTCTCCGCCGCACTGTACCCGAGGCCGATGAGCTCGGCGCGGAGCTGCTCCTCGAGCATGACCTTGCGGCGGAAGGCCGCGACGAGCTGCCCGGTCGTGAGATCGCGCTCGCGCTTCGCGGTGCCGGCCGCGGCCGTGGCCTTGCGGCGCGCGTCGGCCTCGAGGCGGGCCTTGTCCGCCGCGGCCTTCTTCTCGGTCGCGGTCTGCGCGCGCACGGCGGCCTCGGCCCCCTGCGCGCCCCACAACGCGAGCGAGAGCGCGCGCTCGCGCTCGTCGTAGCCGAGGCGGATGAGGTACTCCGACGCCTCGCCGCTCGGCATGAGGCCGCGCTTGACGAGCTCGCCCACGGTCCCGTACCCGAGGTCCGCAGTCTTGCCGCGCATCTCGCCCTCCCACTTGAGGAGGAGCGCGTTTCGACGAGCCGACGGGACGAGGAGCTTGTCGAGCTCGGCGCTCGCCTCGGCCTCGCCCATCTTGCCGGAGACACGCTTGAGGTGGATGACCGTGAGCTCGTCGTCCTGGTCCCGCTTGGCCTGCTTGAACTTCTCCAAGGCGAGGAGCTGGTCGATCTCCTTGACGCTGTAGCGCATCTCGGTGAGCGCGTCCCGCACCTCGTCCTCGCTCATGACCTTCGCGCCGAGCGCCGCGACGAGCTCGGCCTTGGTGAGGTCGCGGTCCTTGGTCGTGTCGTCGGAAGGCGCGCGGAGCTCGTGCGCGAGGAGCAGCTCCTCCCGCTCGAGCGTGATCTCCTCCGCGGTGAAGCCGCGCCGGCCGAGCTCGCCCGCCGCCTCGTCCAACGTCCAGCGGCCGCGCACATAGAGATCCTCGACGAGCGAGCGGATGCGCTCGGCGCGCTTCGCCGCGCGGAGCTCGTGCCCCTCGGCGATGAGGACCTCGACGTCGGCCTCGTCGGCGCCGAGCTCGGCGAGCCACGTGCGGCCGCGGGCGTCGGTAACCGTGCCGGCGATGACCGCGGACACGACGCGCGATCGGAGACCGGCGGTTAGGTCGGCCTTCTCCTGCTTCTTCTCGCCCTTGACGTCGCGCTCCACGAAGTCGGCGAGGCGCGCGGCGTTCGTCGGGTCGTAGCCGAGGTCGAGGTACGCGCTTTCGACGTCGGCCTTGGTGAGGACGTCCAGCTTGCGCATCCGGCGAATATCGACGCGCGTGAGCGGGCTGTACGAGATCTGGGTGAGGAGCGGGCGCCAAACCGGCGCGAAGTCCACGGAGCGCAGGAAGGCATCGACGTCGGCCTGGTCGAAGGTTGAGCCGTCCGCCTTCTTGGCCCGACGTTGGAACATCTCGAACACCTGGCCGGCGCTCGGGAGCTGCCAGTGCATGGCCCAGTAGTCGCGCGCGATCGCCTCGTCGAGCCCGACGGCGCGCGCCTTCTCGGTGAGCACGTCGGGATAGTCCGCGTCGAGCGTGAGGTCCCGCCGCGACTCCGGCGTGAACACCTCGCGCACGGCCATCTGGATGAGGTCGCCCACCGGCGGGAGCTGGTAGGTGAGCTTCTTGTACATCTCCCACCGCTCGCGCGGCGCGTTCGAGCGGGCGAGGAGCTTGTCGAGCTGCTCGTCGTCGATGATGCCGCGGCGGTGCGCCTCGATCGACACGTCGATCGCCGGCGCCTCTTTCGCCAGCTCGACGGCGACGCGGAAGGGCACGGCGTCCCATCCCTGACGCGCCGCGAGCGCCTCGGCGTCGCCCTGGCCGATGATCTCGCGGACCTCGGCCGCGGCGAGCTCGGGAATGCTCGGGATCTCCACCGGCTCGGCGGCTTGCGCGGTCTGTCGGTAGAGCTCGATCGTCGGGCCCATGACCGCGCCTGAGAGCGAGCCGAGCGAGAACGACCCGAGGAGGAGGCCCACGAGGAAGTTGACCGGCCGCGTGCGCTGGACGAGCGGCTCGAGGAGCTCGCGGATCTCCGGCGTCACGGCGGGCGACGCGAGGATCTTGCCCGGGAGCGTGGAGAGCAGCTCGGGCGCTTCGCCCTCGAGCCCGGTGAAGAAGGCGCCGAGCCCGCCGCCGATCGAGCCGCCGATGTAGTCGAGGACCCAGTTGCCGATCTCAGTCTTCTTCTCGCCCACGACGCTCGTGAAGGCCGAGGCGACGTCGAACACGTCGGCCGCGCCCTCGAGGAATCCGCCCATGATCTCGTTCGACTTGCGCAGCGCGACGTCGGCGAGCGAGAGCGCGCCGCCGGCGAGCCCGGTGAGCGAGGTCGTGAGGTCCTGGGTGATCTTGCCGGCGGAGCGGTCGAGATCCTTCCGCACCTGGTCCAGCGCGGCGCCGATCTCCGAGAGCTTGCCGCCCGAGATCGCGTCGAGCTTGTCCGCGACCGGCTTGAGGAGGTCCTTGATCCGGTCCACGATCCAGTCCTGCGGCCCGGAGAGGCCCGCCGGCGCCGGGAGCGTCCATCCGGGCCCCGAGGGCGCTGCGGAGGGCGCCGGGGCCCCTGGGGCGCTCGGAGCGGGCGACGGGCCGGGACGCGGCGAAGGCTGCGGCGACGGGCCCGGGCCCGGGATGATCGCGCCGGTGGTCGTCTCCATAAAGTACGTCAGACCGTCGGCGCCGAAGGTGGCGACGAGCGCCATTTAGACGCCCGCGGAGCGCGGGGTACGGCGACGGGCGTACTCGCGCACGAGGCCGGCGCGGAGCTGCTCGTAGCGGTCCCACGAGGCGCGGAGCTCGGCGATCATGGTCGCGTCCACGTGCGCGCGCTCGGCGCGGTCGATCTCGAGCTTGATCCGCGTGAGCTCCCGCTTGACGCTGGTCTCGAGCTCGCGGAGCTGCGCCGGGTCGATGCCGACGAGGGCCTGATCGTTCGCCACTTCGCTATCCCATCCCCGCGGGCGGAGCTCTCACGAGTCGCGCGCGGCGGTTTATCGCGCTGAGAGTACGACCTCCATGAGCTGGTCGCCCGGACACTGCGTCGCGCTCCATTCGCGGTGCCCGTAGACACGCACGCCGAAGTCCTGAAAGCGGCGCCGGAGCGCGGAGAGCTGCGCCGGCGTCGCCGGCGTGCTCGGTCCGCACAGCACGAGCACGGCCCTCGAGTGAAGGTTGCCGTCCTCGCTTCCGGCGTGCCACACGACCTCGGTGTAGTCGCGGAGCACGAACACCGTCCCGCTCGGCGCGATGGCCTCGTGGTACATGATGCCGCTGCCGCCCTGACCGTTGCCCCAGTCGCGCGCGATGTGGTCGCGCGCGATGGCCTCGAGGCGCGCGCGCGCCTCGTCGTCGCTCGCCGTGCGCGAGAAGTCCCCGCCGAGCCAATGGACCGTGAGCGACGACTTGAGCGCGGTCGCCGGCACCGGCGCATTTTCCGGTGCGGTCGGCAGTCGGCCCGCGAGATCCACGAGGTAGAGCGACGACGCGACCGGAGGAACGCTCGCCGGCGGCTGGCTCCCTGGCGCCGTCGGCCTGGGAGTCACGTAGGCCGGCACGTTGACGGCCGGGAGCTCGACGTCGGTGGCCGGCAGCTCCTCGAGCTCGACGTGGATGCGCAGCGGCAGGATGATCTTGCGGCCCACGAGCTGCTACCCCAGCCTACCGGCCAAGGTCGAAGATCAACGCTGTGGCCTCGTCGCGCTGCGCGGCGGTGAGATTCGCCCAGCCGATCGCGCGCAGCGCGGCCAGCCGCGTGGCGCGCACCAGGCGCGCGATCTCGGTATCCCGCGCGGCCTTGGTCTCAATGTCGTAAATGGGGTCCCTGGGTGGCATTAGACGATGCTCGCAGTCTGCGACACGCCGATGACCGGGATGATGACGTTTGCCGACGCTCCTGGGGTCGCGGCCGCCGGCAGCGGGTGGATGTTCTCGTAGAAGAAGCCCCAGAGGCCCTGACCGACCTGGGAGCCGAGCGCGCGCAGCGTGAACGCGGCGGCATTGTTGCCGCTGATCGCCATGTAGTAGCGGCCCGGGGTAAGCGCGATCTCGGCTATGGCCACGACGTTGAAACCGGCGGCCGGGCACGCGATATCGCCGCTCGTCGAAATGCGCGCGAGCGCGGCATTGTAGATCCCCATGCTGATGTTGCCGCCGGCGACGCCGACCTCGAGCACCATGCGCGTGACCGTGATCGCCTCCTCGACCTCGAACGGGATGTAGCAGGCGCGGCCGGCGCCCATCCACGCGGCGAGCGTCGGCGCCGTCGCGTTGCCGTTCGCGGCGATGTTCGGCCCGAGCGCAAGCCGGCCGATGGAGCTGATGACGAGCGGCATCGTGGGAATGCGCGTCGTGAGCACGTCGAGGTAGCCGACGCGCGCCACGGAGAGATCGCCGTCCGCGAGCGCGGCCGCGACGGCGTCGAGCCGGTCAAGAAGCGAGGCACGAGCCGCGGTGAGCCGGCCCTCGAGGGTCGCTGTGTTCGAGAGGATCTGGACGTCCATACCCGCTACTTGTCCTCGGCGACGTCGGCGACGATCTCGTAGAGATAGATCGTCGTGTCGGCCGTCTCGGCAAGCATGCGGACCGGGAGGCTCACGACCTCACCGACCCGCTCGCCCGACTCGCTCACGACCCCGCCGCTCGCGGCAAGGAGCGCGCCGAGCGTCGTGGTCGGCGCGATCCGGCGCGTGATGTGGATCGCATTCGCGCCGCCGTTCGAGGCGAACCACTCGAGGCGGTTGGGATTGTTGGGGAGGGCCTCGGTCCCCGGTGCCGTGAAGCTAACGACGACTGCGCTCTCGACGAGCCTGGTCCGCTTGCCGTATCGCTGGATCGAGAGCTGCGCCGACGCTGGCAACCGTGTCACCGGGGACCTCCTTCGCTACGAAACCTGGATGAGATCGAGGTGCAAGACCTGCGCGGTGTCCGCGGAGTTGCTGAGGAAATCGGCCGTCGGCAGCGCGTTGTGGGCGAACTCGAACCACGAGCCCGCGCGGCCGTTGCGGAAGCGCGGCGACTCGAGATCGCCGTCGGCGTCGTAGCCGATGGCGCCGGGACGGATCGACTCGCGCTGAGGCACAAAGCGGAAGGCCTGGAGGCCGGCGCTCTGGGCGCGCGCGCCGACGAGCTGGAAGCGGCCGGCCGGCAGCGTGCTGCCGAGCGTGAGCGCGCCATTGGTCCACGCGTTGGCGACGAGCGTCGTCGCATTGGTCGCGCGGATGGTCCGGATATCGCCCGTGACGGGCGCGACCGGCCCGTCGCCGAGCCACACGATGGCGGTGACGCGAGAGGCGCCCGCGGCGTCCTCGGCCATCCACGCCTCGAGGATCTCGTTCTCCTTGAGCGCTGTGGGCGTCTCAAAGAAGTCGTGGAGCGCCGAGGGCGAGGCCGGCTCGGCCGCGACGTCGGCGGGCTCGACGTCGAAGGGCGCGAAGCGCCGCAACTGCGGCGAGTCGAGCCGGCCGAGCGTGAAGTTGGGGCCGAGGAAGAAGAAGCCGAGGAGCTGGTCGAGCCCCTCGGGCACCGTGACGTCGTCGCCGTTCACGGTGACGTGCGGGTCGGCGAGGGCCGCGATGCGCGCGAGGGTCGCGGAGTCCTGTGACTCGCTGTAGGCGATGGTCGTGAACGGCATCTAGGCCCTCCCTGCGCTCGAGGAGCTCGCACCGGCGGCACGGTCCTCGTCTGCGCGCTGACGCTGACGGCCGAGATCGAGGAGCGCTTTCTGACGCTTCGCGGCCTCTGGCCCGACACGCGGATCGACGAGCGCCTCGCCCCAGTGCTTGATCGCGTGGGCCCGAGGGTCGAAGTCGCTGAGATCGACGGCGCACTCCGGGCAGGCAGCGAGTACCGCGCCGGCGCCGGGAAACTCCGAGCTCATGGTGTCCTCCCCCTCTACCGCGCGCCGCTGCGCTTGAACGTGGCCATGTGCTGGATCATGGCCGTCGCGCGGTTGATGCCGTCCTGCAGCGACACGTTCGGCATCGCGTTGACCTTGCTCTCGCCCGCAGCGATGTGCGAGTAGAGCTCGCGGTTGCGGGCCGCGACCTTCTGCTCCGCGGCCTGCACGCCGCCGGAGTAGTTTGCTACGCCCTTGCCCTTGGTCGCCGAGCGCCAGTCCTCGAGGGTCGTGGCGCCGGTGTTCGCGGCCCACTTCGCGCGGACCGCCGGGTCGCTCATCTTCGCTTCCCACTTGGGTCGGGCGGCGACGGCGGCCTGGCTCGGCGCGCGGGTCACGCGGTCGATCCCCGCGCCGTAGTCGCCGCTGGCCGCGCTGGCCTTGCGAACGTATTTCGCTGCGCCCTCCTCGGGCGAGAGACGAGGCATGAGTCACTCCTCCGTCGCGTACTACCCACTCCCCCCTACTCGGAGATCGAGGGCGCGTCGTCGGAAGGAGAACGGACCGGCGTCGAGGTTGCGGGCTCGACGTCGGCCCGCAACCTCCGACTGACCGCGAAAGTAGCAGAAACGGGACGGGGGCTGTCAACTGGGCGGTTTCCGGCCAGTGGAGCGGAG
>Ga0082335_1005470_pt2 | contig 10134 bp, 12 predicted proteins | sample Subgrocontami58m_FD_72375 | JGI IMG/M metagenome (GOLD analysis project Ga0082335, IMG submission 72375) | Subsurface groundwater microbial communities from S. Glens Falls, New York, USA - GMW37 contaminated, 5.8 m (SPADES assembly) (version 2) ... | reverse complement strand
GAGATGTCGAACGTCCCGCCACCGAGGTCGTACACCGCGACGAGCTCGTCCTTCTTCTTGTCGAGCCCGTAGGCGAGCGAGGCGGCCGTCGGCTCGTTCACGATCCGGAGGACCTCGAGGCCGGCGATCTGGCCCGCGTCCTTGGTGGCTTGCCGCTGGCTGTCGTCGAAGTAGGCGGGAACGGTGATGACCGCCTGGGTCACCGTCTCGCCGAGGAATGTCTCGGCGTCGGCCTTGAGCTTCCCGAGGATCATCGCCGAGACCTCGGGCGGCGTGAGCTTCTTCCCGTCGGCGAGCTGGACCTCGATGCCGCCGTTCGACGCCTGGGTGACCTTGTAGGGAACGTTCTTCAGCGTGCGCTGCACCTCGGGGTCGGCGAAGCGGCGGCCCATGAAGCGCTTGATCGAGTAAACCGTGTTGTCGGGGTTCGTGATCGCCTGGCGCTTGGCGACCTGGCCGACGAGGCGCTCGCCGGTCTTGGTGAACGCGACGACCGACGGCGTGATCCGCCCGCCCTCCGCGTTCGGGATGATGGTCGGCTCGCCGCCCTCCATGTAGGCGACCGCCGAGTTCGTGGTCCCGAGGTCGATGCCGATGACCTTTGCCATGTCAGCTCTCCTTGTCGTCAAGCGTCGCTTCGCGCGCCTTCGCCACCGTCACGAGCGCCGGGCGGATGACCCGGTCGTGCAGCTTGTACGCCTTGCTGAACTCCGCGATGACCGTACCCTCGGGCTCGTCCGATTCGAGGTGCGCGACCGCCTCGTGCATGTAGGGGTCGAACGGCTTGCCGAGCGAGTCGATCGGCGTGAGGCCCTCGGCCTCGAGGATGCTCCGGAGCTTCCGCTCGACGAGCCACATGCCTTCGACCCACGGCTGCTTCTTGGCCTCGTCGGGGACCGTCCCGAGCGCCCGGTCGTACCCGTCGAGCACGTCGAGGAGCTTCGCGATGAGGTCGCCCTTGGCGTACTTCACGAAATCGAGGCGCTCGGCGTCGTTGCGCTTGCGGTAGTTGGCGAAGTCCGCGGTCATGCGCTGGAGGTCGCGGGTGAGCTCCTCGACCTTCGGATCGGCCCCTGGGGGAGCGCCCGCCTCTTCGGAAACCGGGATCGTCCCGGCGCCATTCCCGCCGCGGGTCCGCAGGCGCTCGCTCAGGAGCTCCTCGGCCCGCCGGACCTTGTCGTCGTCGAAGTCGCTCATCGCCAGGTCCCCTCGACGACGCGGAGCAGGTCGCTCATGAGGTCGCCCACGTAGCGCACCGCGCCGATCGAGCGCGCGTAGTCCATCCGGGTCGGGCCGACGACGCCGACGTAACCGATGAACGAGGTGCCCGCGCCGTAGCGCCCGAACACGAGGCTGCAGTCGGCGAGCGGCTGTAGGTGGTGCTCGCTCCCGATCGCGACGACGACCTCGTGGTCCGCGATCGCGGGCGGCAGCACCGCGGCGAGCCGGGTGCGGTCCTCGAGCAGCCCGAGCATCTCCCGGATCCGGTCGCTCGACGCGAACTCGGGCTGCGCGAGGATGTTCTGGAATCCGTCGTAGTAGATCTCGCGCGCGCGGACGTCGTCGTGCTCGTCGAGGAGATCCGCCAGCGCGTCGACGACCTCGGCGGCCGCGCCGCGCTCGACCGCGAGCGCGGCGCGCACCCGCACGCCGTTCGCGCCCGCGAGCGCGTCCGAGAGGCGAGCCGAGAGCGTGCGCAGGTCGTCGGTGGGGACGCTCCACTCGAGCTCGACGAGCTGCTGGCGGACCGCACCGCCCTCGAGCACCGCCACGAGGAGGACGCGGGTGCCCTGGATCGGGACGACCTCGACGTGCCGGAGCGTCGTGCGCTCCGCGGCCGGCGGCGTGACGATCGCCGCTTCGGCGGTGAGCCGCGCGAGCGTCGAGGCGGCGAGGCGCAGCCACTCGGCGAGGTCGCTCTGGGCCTGCTGGAACTGGTGGCTCACGGTGAGCTGCTCGTCGGCCGCGAGGCCCGGCTCGGTCATCAGGCTCTCGATGAAGAAGCGGTAGCCGAGGTCGGTGGGGACCCGGCCCGCCGAGGTGTGCGGGTGCGTGAGCAGCCCTGCCTCCTCGAGCGCGGCGAGCTCGTTCCGCACCGTCGCCGACGAGACGGGCAGCCGGTAGCGCCGCACGAGGGCGGCCGAGGCCACCGGCTGCGCGGTCAGGATGTACTCGTGGACGACGGCGGCCAGGATGTCGCGCTGGCGCGCGCCGAGGCTGGGCAGCGTTCCGGGAGTCGATCGAAGCACTTAGCACTCTCCCTCTGAGAGTGCTAAGAGCCTACCAAGCACGACCTGGGCGTGTCAACTGAGGTTTCTGGCGCCTAGACGCGAATCTCGCGCTGGAGGCCGGCGGGGTCGAGGAGGACGATCCGGCGGCGCCGGACGGCGATGAGCGACCGGCGCTCGAAGTCGCCGAGGACCCGGTTCACCGAGACGCGCGATGCGCCGATGAAGGCGGCGAGCTCGTCCTGGGTGAGCGTGAGCTCGGGCTTCTCACCGCCCTGGATCTGCGCCAGGTCGAGGAGGTACTTGGCCACCCGGCTCGGGACGTCGAGGAAGATGAGATCCTCGACGCGGTCGGAGAGGCGGCGGATCGTCCGCGCGAGCGCCTCGAGGACGAGGTGGACCGCCTGCGGGTGACTCTCGAGGAAGCCCAGGAAGTCGTCGCGCGCGAGGAGCGCCGCGCGAGTGTCCTCCAGCGCGACCGCGCTCGCCGAGCGGGGCGCCTGGTCGAAGAGCGCGAGCTCGCCGAAGAACTCGCCCGGGCGCATGAGCGCGACGAGTGCCTCCTGGCCGAACTCGCCCGGGAGCGAGATCTTCACCGCGCCGTCGAGGACGAGGTAGAGGTGGGTGGCCGGGTCGTCCTTGTGAAAGATCGTCTCGCCGCGCTTGAAGGCGCGGACCCGCACGTGCTGCGCGAGCGTCCGGAGCTCCGGCTCCGCCAGGCGCGCGAAGAGGGGGAGGCGCTTCAGGTGCTCGATGAGGGTCGGCTCGGCCATGAGCGACGAGCCTACCGCGCAGGCCCTTGACCCGTCGCCGCCTCCTCGCACGTCCAGCACGACCCTGCGCGCCCGATACCGGCCGTGCCTCCTCGGCGTCTCCACTTGACGCCTGCTTCACAATGAGCGGCCCATGGACGGGCACCCTGGCGACCTCGACCCCGTCGTGCGGCGCTTCTTCGCCCGCCTGGACGAATCCCGGCGGGTGCCCGCCGCCGAACTCGAGGCGCTCGTGCGCCTCGGCGACCTCGACGGCGAGGCGGCGGGCGCGATCCGCGCCGCCGTGGCTGACGGCCGCCTCTTCGGCGCCGGCGTGCGCGACCTCGTCGGCCGCCACGCGCTCCGTGGGCGGGAGCTCGGCGCCTTCATCCTCCGCGACGTGCTCGGACGGCCGCTCGGCGAGGCCGCCCGCGCGCTTGGCTGCGACGCCCGGACCGTCCACCGGCGGCTGGCCGCGGCCCGCACGCGCCTCGGGCTGCCCGCCGACGCCGGGACCGCCGTCGTAGGACAATGGATCGTGACCGAGCTCATCGCTCCGCCGGTGCGGGCCATGCAGCTCCACCTGTTCCGCACGCAAGGGGAGAACCACGATGGGTGGCAAGGGACAATCCAAGGCGAAGACCGCCGGCAAGCTGGGCTGGCGATCGAAGAAGGCGAACCATGGCCGTAAGCCCACGATGGGCCGGGGCACCCGCAACTAGCACGGCCTGACCGCGACCTCGGGCGCGAGTCGGGACGGTCACTTCGACGGACCGACGGGCGAGGCCTCGGCACCATCCGCCGCCGAGGCTCAGGCGGCCGGATCCTCGAACTGGGCCCCCGCGATCCGCGCGACCTCGCCGGTCTCGTAGAGCCGGACGAACGCCTCGACGAACGCAGGGTCGAACTGCGTGCCCGAGCCCGCCCGGAGCTCCTCGAGCGCCCGCTCGTGCGAGAGCCCGGCGCGGTACGGCCGGTCCGAGGTCATCGCGTCCCAGGCGTCGGCGACCGCGGCGATCCGCGCGCTGAGCGGGATTGCCTGGCGCTCGAGGCGGTCGGGGTATCCGCCGCCGTCCCACCGCTCGTGGTGGTGGCGGATGACCGGGAGGTAGCGGCGCACGCTGTGGAGCGGCTCGGCGATGACCGCGCCGCGCGCCGGGTGGAGCCGCATGATCGCCCACTCCGCCTCGCTGAGCGGCGAGGGCTTGAGGAGGATCTCGGCCGGGACGACCAGCTTGCCGAGGTCGTGGAGGACCCCGGCCTTGTACAGCCCGTCGAGGTCCTCGTCGTCGGCCCACCCGCTGAGCTTCGCCATCTCCCGGGCGTAGCGGCCGACGCGCTCGGCGTGGTGGATCGTGTAGCGGTCGCGGGCCTCGACGATCCGCGCGAGGGAGAGGATGACCGTTTCCGCCGCGTCGAGCTGCAGATCGAGCACCCGCTCGCGAAGGAGGATCCGCGTGCGGACGAGGAGCTCCTTGGCGTCGAAGGGCTTCGTGAGGAAGTCGTCCGCGCCGGCGGCGAGCCCGGCGAGGCGCGTCTCGCGGTCGGCGAAGGCGGTGATGAGGACGACCGGCACGAGCCGGCGGCGCGGGTCGGCCTTGAGCCTCCGGCAGAGCGCGAGTCCGTCGAGGCGGGGCATCTCGATGTCGAGCAGGACGAGATCGGGCTCCTCGGCCTCGATCGCCTCGAGCGCCTCGATGCCGTCGCGGGCTTGGCGGACGTCGTAGCCCAGATCGAGGAGGATGCTCTCGAGGAGCTCACGGTTCGCCGGGACGTCGTCGGCGACGAGGACGATCGGCGGTTTCGCCGCGCCGAGGAGGCTCACCGGGCGTCCCCGCCGCCGGCGTACCGGCGGACGGCCGCGCGGAGCGCCGCCGGCGAGAGCGGCTTCGTGAGGTAGTCGTCGAACCCGGCGGTGTGTCCACGCTCGATCTGCTCCGGCATCGCGTGGGAGCTGAGCGCGAGGATCGGCCGGGTGATCCCCGCGGCGCGGAGGGTGCGGCAGAGGCTGAGGCCGTCCTGCCCGGGGAGCTGGATGTCGAGGAGGTGGAGGTCGAAGCGCTCGGCGAGCGCGCGGCGCTCGCCGGCATCGCCATCCCGCTCGACGGCGACCTCGTGCCCGTCGCCCTCGAGCGCGTCGGTGAAGAGCTCGACATTGAGAGCGTTGTCCTCAACCAGCAAGATCCGCATCGCTCGCCTCCCTCCCGTGTTCGTCGCGGACCCTCCGGAGCCACGCCTCGAGCCGCGCGCGGTCGATCGGCTTGGTGAGGTGGTCGTCGGCGCCGAGCGGCCGCGAGCGGCCGTCGTCATCCTCGACCGTGACGACGATGACCGGCGTCGAGCGCAGTTTCGGATCGCCCTTGATCGCCTCGAGGACGCGCTCACCGCGCTCGTCCGGCAGACGGAGGTCGAGGACGACCGCGCGCGGCGGCGTACGGTGGAGCGAGAGGAGCGCCGCGGCTGCGGTGCCCACGACCTCCGGCGCGAGTCCGGCCTCGGCCACGAGCGCGGCGACGAGCTCCGCGTCGCGCGGCTCGTCCTCGACGATGAGGACGCGCGCCCCCGCCGGCGTGACCTCGACGACCCCGGGCAGGCTCACGCTGAACGTCGTTCCCAGACCGGTCTCGCTCCGCGCGCGGATCGTCCCGCCGTGGAGCTCGACGAGGCGCTTGGTCAGGGCCAGCCCGAGCCCGGTGCCCGCGGCGTCACTGCGGTCCTCGTTGAGCCGCTCGAACGCGCCGAAGAGACGCCCCTGCTTCTCGCTGGGGATGCCGATTCCGGTGTCCTCGACCTCGAGCACGAGCGTGTCGTCGCCGCGCACGGTGGCGCGGAGTACCACCCGACCGCCGGGCGGCGTGAACTTCACCGCGTTCGAGAGGAGGTTGTAGAGGATCTGGCGGAAGCGGGCATGGTCGAGGCGCACGGTCCGGTCGCGCTCCACGGCGACGTCGAAGGCCAGCCCGGCCGCCGCCGCATCGCGGCGGGTCGAGGAGACGACCGGCGCGACGATCTCGCCGAGCTGACCCGGCTCCGGGCGGAGCTCGATCCGCCCGGCCTCGACCCGCGCGAGGTCGAGGACATCGTTGATGAGGCCCAAGAGGTGCCGGCCGGCGTCGCCGATGTTCCGCAGGTAGCGCGACTGGCGCGCGCTGACCGAGCCCGCGAGCTGCTCGGCGAGCAGGTCGGAGAAGCCGAGGATCGCGTTGAGCGGCGTGCGCAGCTCGTGGCTCATGCTCGCGAGGAACTCGGACTTGGCGCGGTTCGCCTGTTCGGCCGCGAGCACCAGCCGCTGCTGCGCCGCGCTTGCCGCGAGGAGCGCGTCGCGCTGCTCGGCGAGTCGCCGGTACAAGAGCAGCAGCAGGCCCGCGACGACGAGCGCCGCGAGGATGCCGAGCGCACCCGCGGCGATGAAGCCGCCTTGCAGACGAGTTTGGGCGGCGAGGGCGACGGCCGCGTCGTCGAGGAAGCAGAGCAGCCATTGGCTGCCGGGGATCGGCGCGCAGGTCGTGATCCGCAGCGCGCCCTCCACCTGCCCTGTTTGCGAGCCGGCCTGGCCGGCGCGCGCCTCGGCGAGCGCCGGCCAGAGCACCAGCGAGAGGAGCTCGCGACGCGCCGAGGAGCTCGCGATGACGTGTGACGAGCCATCGACCACGACGAGCTCGCGGCCGGAAGTGCCGTCGATGGGCCGGAGGCGCTCGAGGAGGGTCTGCGGCAGGATCGACGCGACGATGATGCCGAGCGGTCGGTCGGCCTCGCGCAGCCCCACGGAGATCGTGGCGACCGCCTTCCCCGTGACGCGCGAGAGCACCACCTGCCCGGTGAACGGCTCGGTGGACGCGAGCGCGCCCGCGAAGTAGTCGCGATCCGAGAAGGTGCCGCTGACCTCGGCCCGCGGAGCGCGCGCAAGGAATCGGCCCGCCTCGTCGATGACGCCGACGGTGTCCCATTCGGGATTGAGCGCGAGCAGCTCCGCGAGCTGGCGCTCGAGGTCCGGCGCTCCGCGGTCTGCCAGGGCCGAGCGAAAGACCGGGCGCGTCGCGACCGCGGCGAGCTCGGCCCCGGCTCCTTGGACCGGCCGCGCGAGGAACGCCGCGCCGAGTCGCACCGTCTGCGTGCGCTCGGCCGCGGCCTGCTGGGCGAGCTCGCCGCCGATGGCCTGGCCGGCGACGAATGCGACCGCTCCCACCGGCGCGACGAGAAGCAGGGCGAGGAGCGCCACGGTGAGTGGCGCCAGGCGACCCCCACGCCCGAACGCGAGGCGGGACGGGCGCGATCCGACCGGTCGTCCGGGGACCGGCGCGGCGGGGTGACCGCCAGGCGCGTCACCCGGCGCGCTCACAACGCGCCCTCGCGTCCGTGGCGCAGGACAGCGTCGCGGAGCGCCGGCGGCCAGACGGGCGCTACCGCGACGGACGGCGGACGGGCAGGGGTGGCGCTCCCCATCAGGCGCATATCCTACTCCTGCACTAGGTATTCACCCACTGTTCCTCTACGCTCGTAGAGCCATCGCGCGGCGCCGTTCGTCTTCGAGCGCGGCCTGCACCAGACCGTCACCCACCTCGACTCGGTGCTCCATCCGACCCGGGACGCCCCCGGCGCGGTGGACGCCCTCGGCGGGGTGGACGGCCTCGGCGGGGTGGACGGCCTCGTCTGCTTCGACACCGACGTCACCGGGCTCGTCGCGTGAGCGCGAGGGCAAGCACCTTCAACGAGCGGGCTCCCGACCGATCCGCGCTGACCGAAGGGCCGGCATGTCTGTCGGCCGGCTATACTGGGCTACCTAGAACTACCCGCGATCGAGGAACGCGATGCGCCAACTGAACGTGAAGCTGAGCGAGAAGCAGCATGAGCGACTGCGACGCGTTGCCGCCCGTCGCCGCACACCCGTCGCCTGGCTGATCAAGGACTACGTCGATTCTCTTGGGGACGACGACGCCGAACGCGTTCGTGCGCATGAGGCGACACAGGCCGCTGCGCACGGCGGGGCATTTGCCTGGCTCGCCGGAGAACCCGACCTCTACACCGAAGCCGACGGCAAGCCCGTCGCAGGCGCCGGCAGCCGGCGCCGGTAGGTGCCGCGCTCTGACGCGGCACTTGGTCGCGACGACGTCGTCCTCGTCTCGTTCCCCTTCACCGACCTTTCGGGGCAGAAGCTCCGGCCAGCGCTGATCGTGGGGCGACCGTTGGGTGACGACGTCGTTCTGGCGTTCATCACCAGCCGCAGCGGCAAAGCCCTGCCGAAGGCGGAGTACGGTATCGCGCCCGGCGATGCTGAGTTCGCCGCTACCGGGCTCAAGGTCGCGTCGCGTGTGCGTCTGAGTAGGCTGGCAACCCTCCATCGGGCTCTCGTCCGGCGGCGGCTCGGCCGCATCGGACCGCGCTCGCGGCGCGCTGTGGATGGCGCACTGCGGTACGTCCTCGACCTGTAGCGGCTGCGGCACGCGGCGCCAGCCCATCGCCGGCACCTTGGTCTGATCTCCGCGCACCCCGGTCGGGGGCTTCGACTTGTGCCTCAGGTCTAGGGAGACCCGAGCTGGTCCGGCAGGAGCCGCAGGAACACCTCGGTCGCGAGCAGGCGACCGCGCGGCGTGAGCCGTGCGGTCTCGCCGGACCAGCGGATCAGCCCGGTGCCGTCGAGCGAGCGCAGCCCCCGCCGTGCGTGCGCGGCGGCGGCCCGGCCGAAGCGGTCCGCGTAGCGGTGAAGCGCGAGGCCCTCGTCCAAACGGAGCGCGAGGATCGCCGCATCGGTCGCCTCGTCGTTGTCCGCCGCCGCACCGGGCGCGATGCGGAGACGGCCGTCCCCGCGTTCCACTTGCGCGACGTACTCGGTGAGCGCGGCGGGGTTGCGCGAGCGCATCCCGCCGAGGTGCGAGTGCGCGCCGGCGCCGAGGCCGACCCACTCCTCGTTCCGCCAGTAGGCGAGGTTGTGCCGCGAGCGTTGCCGCGGCCGCGCCCAGTTCGCGATCTCGTAGTGGCGGAATCCGGCGCGGCGCAGCATGCGCTCGGCCTCTTCGTAGCGCGACGCGACCGCGTCGTCGTCGGGCGACGCGGCGGCGGCACGCGCTCGCCAGCGCGCGACGACCGGCCAGCCGCCGCCCGGCCAGTTCGCGTCGGCCTCCTCGCGCTCGGTCTCGAGCTCGAGCGGGTAGCAGGAGAGGTGGTCCGGCCGGAGCGCGAGCGCCGCCGCGAGGTCGGCGGCCCAGTCCTCGGCGGTCTGCCCCGGCCAGCCGAAGATGAGGTCGATCGCGACCGCGAGGCCCACCGAGCGTGCCGCGCCGACCGCCGGCGCGACGTCCTCCGCCTGGTGTGTTCGTCCGAGGGCGCGCAGGCCGCGCGCGGAGAAGGATTGCGCGCCGAGTGAGAGCCGCGTGATCCCGAGGCGCTTCCAGGCGCGGAGCCTCGCGCGGTCGAGCGTCGCGGGGTTCGCCTCGACGGTCGCCTCGACCGGCCGGAACGCGAAGGCGTTCCGGAGCGCCGCGGCGAGGGCGTCCACCTCGTCGGGCTCGAGGAGGCTCGGCGTCCCGCCGCCGACGAAGAGCGTCCGCGCACGTGGTCTCCCCAGGGCGGCGCCCTCGTGGCGGACCTCCGCAGCGAGCGCCGCGAGGTACCGCGCGCGCAGGCGGGACGTCGCCGGCGCGGTTGCGAAGTCGCAGTACGGGCAACGCGCGGCGCAGAACGGGATGTGGACGTAGACGGCGAGCGTCGGTGGCTGCGCGAGGGGGGCGCGGGGCCGGGCCGCCGTGCTTCGCACCGCCGGCGTGCTCCGCGCGGTCAGCGGATCGCGCCCAGCGGGTCGGGGAGCCCGGCCTCGGCCGACAGCGTCGCGGTGCGTCCGAGGTCGACGTGCCACTCGCCCGACTCCTTCACGAACGCGAGGAGATACGCGGGCTGCCATTCCTCTTCGCGGACGATGCGCTCCTCGGGGAAGTCGCGGAGCAAGAGGACGTAGGCGGTCGCCCGATCGACGAGGCGCGCAGCCGAGACGCCGAGCGCGGCGAAGAGCGCGGCGTCGGCCGGATCAGCGGCGGCGGCACCGACAGTGGTCGGACCCGCGGCGACGGCGCCGGCGCCGCTCGGGTCCCCGGCGGGGCCCACAGCGGGCGAGTGGCCGGCGGGGCCCCGCCCCGCGGGGGGCCGGAGGGGGGGGGGGGGGC
>Ga0082335_1009811_pt1 | contig 10135 bp, 13 predicted proteins | sample Subgrocontami58m_FD_72375 | JGI IMG/M metagenome (GOLD analysis project Ga0082335, IMG submission 72375) | Subsurface groundwater microbial communities from S. Glens Falls, New York, USA - GMW37 contaminated, 5.8 m (SPADES assembly) (version 2) ... | reverse complement strand
CTCCGCATTCGTGATCTTCGGATCGTGTGGTACGGCGATAACCACCTGCTCTACTCCCACCGGTTTTCCTTTTTCATATGCTATTTTTACTTCACTTTTGCCGTCCGGACGAAGATACGGCAGAATGTCTTTCTCCCGCAGCTCATCTAATCGCTCCACCAACCGATGGGCCAGGATAATAGGGAGGGGCATAAGCTCCGGCGTCTCTTTACAGGCGTATCCAAACATCATGCCCTGATCTCCTGCGCCTCCGGTATCGACGCCGACGGCAATATCCGGCGATTGCTCGTGGATATAAATCGACATTGGGGATTTGTAGGAAAAGTTATACAAACCATTTGTATAACCTAATGACTTGATAACGTCTCGCGCGATTTGCGCGTATTCAAGCGACTTTCTGCAGGTAACTTCCCCGGCAAGTACTACGCGATTGGTAGTAACCAGAGTTTCTATAGCCACCCGCGCTTTTGGGTCAACCGTGAGCGCCGCATCCACTATTGCATCGGATATCTGATCGCAAATTTTATCCGGATGCCCGGCAGCTACGGATTCTGAAGTAAAAGAAATTAAAGAAGACATATGTTTCTTTTTATGAGCCAATCATCCCGCATTTCGCGGCTAGTAGTAGCACCCGCACATAAAGGGTTGCCGGACGGATCATCAAGCTAGTTCTTTCCCCGTCACTCTTGATATATTTACCTGTATTTTTACATTACCTTACCAAACGCAATTCTGTCAAGTACCTTCTGTTCCATTCCAAGCATCCGTCCGGGCGTCACTGTAAATTCTCCCCAGCGATCAGCGATTGTATCTATCGCATCGATAATTCTCCACTTACGCTCATCGGTATTCCATATGGAGATCTGCCCGGTACCGCGCGGCATCAAGTGAAAGCTCGTCACTGCAAGTATGCGTACGAGTTCGGCAGGCGCTTGGATAAGAAGCCCTCTCGCCTCTCCTAAAAAGTCGCTATCAGCAAACAATGGTTCATATCTACGCGTGTTCTTTACCCAATGGGAATAGTCGCCAAACAGAAGCGATACGCTAACGCCATGAGCCACAAGCCCCGCAGCGCGGAGCCTCCTGCCCATCTTCACGATAAGTTGTGCCATAATTTTGACAATTTCCGGATCGCTTGGCACGCGAAAAGTTCCGAGAGCAAACGACTGACCGAAAGATTTTTGGATATCTTCCGGTTGATTAAAATTTTTGTACATGACGCCATCCTCATACCCATGAAGCCGCTGCCACCAGTCCCAGCCCGTCTTACTATGAAGGGCGGAGACAAGCGTAACCGCCGAAGCACGATAGAACTCAACCGGTGTGCCGATACCGGCAAGCCGGAGCCTGCCTGCATTTCCTTCTTTGATACCGCATAAATCCTCAAGCCGAAGTCCTGTAAGGACCTCCTCAATATTTTCTTTCGTGATGATATCCAACCCATCCGGCTTATGAAGGCCCGAAGCCACCTTGGCCAAGTATCGGTTGGGCGCAATGCCGATAGAAACCATGAGCCACTCACCAATCTCCTTTTTAATGCGCTCTTTACTATCGTAAGCAATAGAAATCATTGATGAGCGCTCCAGAGCGGGCGTCTTTGCCAGATCCATCACCATTTCGTCGATCGATTCGACGGAGAGATATGGCGTATACGAAGAAAGAAGCACCCGGAGCTTGCGGTTCACCCATCGGTACTTCTGCGGATCAGGCGGAAGGACGATGAGAGGAGGATAAAGATTTTTCCCCTCAGAGACCCGCATGCCGGTTTTGATACCCAGGCGCTTGGCTTCAACAGACGCCGCTAAAATACACCCTCTGCCGGTCGTGTAGGCCGCTACGACAATTGGTTTTCCGCGAAGAAGCGGGTTGGCCTGCTGTTCAATGGTCGCAAAACAGGAATTGAGATCGACGTGCATTATCGTAGGAGGGGAAGGATTAAACATATACTTCCAGTAATTTCCATCCCAACGTTTCTGAATTAAGCTCCAGTTTAAATGCAGTCGTGCCATCAGTGACAGAGAAAATATGAAGCATTGTCCGTCCTTCCTGTGTGATGTGATGCAGGCCGACGTTGGTAATCGTGTGCCGCCGTCCGCGCCAGTAGAGAGAGGTAGGCGCCACCGTACGCTTGAGATGGTTAAATAAAAGATTTACCGAAATTTGTTCATCAATTATTTCCCCCATACCAGGTAGTGAATTTTCGATTCATGCGAGGACGCATGAATACAGATAATCATGTTTTGTATTGTTATTAATGTATGATTGGAATAGACTAAATTTTTTCATTTCGAAGAAATATCGAAAATCTACTACCTGGCATAAGGGTATATATCAAAAATATACCCGAACAGAAGACTTGTCAATCCTATCAAACCATAACAAAAAAATCCGCTTTTCAATCGCTTATGACTGATTAGCGGATCATCTGTTGCACATCATTATTGACTAAACTGTAATGCTTACGGGAGAACGCTTTCTCCCTAAAGAAAAACAGTTTAGTCAAGGTACATTTAAAACACCCGAAGGGGCGGAAAAATTGGCTTAAGAAAGAGCGGTCGGGTCCCTGCGGATTAAAGATAACACGATTTGCTATTGCAGAATCGTCTTTTCTCGCAGGAACCCTCCCTTGTTACTCACCTAGTCGGCGTGTTTCTTGCCGTACTAGGCCCACGAAGATTTACAGCGCCCAACATGGGCAATCCCCGTGGTGGTCATCGGCGACTTGCCTAAACAGTGGCGTTTGTCGCGATCCGCGCTGCAGTGGTGATCGGGGCCTTCTTGGTTTGACCGACACCGGCCTGCGATGCCTTCGATGCCTTCGGTGAAGTGGTTGCGAAATTCTTTGCGTTCATTTTGGGGTTCTCCTAACATGCTTGCTTCGTGCCCAATACGATCGTAACTTGATATTTCATTTATGGTACTTTTTTCCCAACACCTCCTTTATTTAGAACATCCCAAAAAACCCGTTGCTTACGCGGAGAAAAACTTGTATCTCCCAGCTCACATGAGTTCAAGATGTTAAACGCATGTCAGCCGGGAGAAGCTCTTCCTTAACCTGTTAATGTGCAATACTATCGGTATAACAAAGCGTTATGGGCTTGTCAATACGTACATATGAACTCTGTACAATGGAGGAATGAACAAAAAGACTGGCTATTTGGAAGTCATCGCCGGGCCCATGTACTGCGGCAAGACCGAGGAGCTTATCCGGAGTTCGTTTCCAAGCTCAACGCTTCCGTCTTCCAGGCCCGGTGCCGAAAGTGCTGGGATAAATAAAAAAAGTCCCACATAAAGTGGAACTTTTTTAAGTGTTTATTACGTTAAAAGGAATTTTATACCTTTTTTACATTCTTCGCACTTTGGCCTTTCGGACCATCTTCAACATCAAATTCTAGGACATCTCCTACTTGAACTTCGTCATAGGTGATCCCAACTAAATCTTTAGAATGGAAGAAAAGGTCTTTTACTTCGCCATCACGGCTAATAAAACCAAATCCTCTATCCGTTTTTGTTTTAATAGTACCTTTCATAGTTTTTTCTCCTTTCAGTATATATACTATAACACATCTCCCGTAAGTTTGGTATAATTGATTAAGGAGGCCCCATCGTCTAGCGGTTAGGACAACGGGTTTTCAGCCCGTTTACACCAGTTCGAATCTGGTTGGGGCTACTAATATGTTTTTAAAAAAGATAAATCCAATGCTCCAAACCATAGGCATTTCTGCTGTAACAAGCCTCTTGTGTACCGCAATAGTGTTTTTCTTCTATTTCTCCATACTTGCTCCGCAGGGACCATCGAAAACCCCTCCTAAGGATCCCCTGTTTGCCAAATACGAAACGATTGTCAACGACTTTTTGGATATGGTACGAAAAGGGCAAATAGAAGCTGCGTATAAAGAAACCTCACCATCATTTCAAAAAATATCGACGCTCGATAATTTCAAAAAATTAATAAATGGTTATCAATCGGCACAGAACATACCGTCTTCTCCTTGTTCTCTGAAAGAATATAGTGAGCCGTTTTCCGGTTCTATCAACGACCTGCCCGATAAATATATGATCGTACAAACGAAATGTGAGGCAACGGAAAACAAGGAAATTAAAGGATTCTTTATTGAGTTTATTGAAAACGAAGGAAAATCAAAGATTTCGTATATTAATGTCTATAAAACTCCCGTCACCCACAAAAAAGAAGGACAGTAAGGAAATAAAGATTAAATAAACTCTGAACTTCGGGTGAGGGTATTTCCCCACTTGAGCATGCCGTTTCCCCAAATAGTCCGGTCAATAATGCCCGTATGGTACTCTTTTTCAAGCTTATAAAAGTTTGAAAGTACTTTTTTAAAATCCGGTCCGAATGAAGAAGATAACGGATACCCTTCCAGGGCAGTTAAATTCTTCCGTGTGAGGGTTAGAAACAATTCAATTCTGTCCTTTTCTTTGCCAAAACAATCAAGCGCCCAATGACCTATTTGAGTCAAATTATCTGCCGTATCCAGAACGATATTCCGTTGAGTAATGCTGGAGTAAGTACTGATAGGAGGTTGTGTAATAATGTTTGTAGTATACACTATAATCTACAAATTAGATACCCCCGTATTAGTCCATGAACGTAAGCGCAACCCCGTGCTTATTAGCCCGTCCGGTACGTCCGATACGGTGCGTATAATCATTGATTGTTTCCGGAAGATCATAGTTGATAACGTGGGATACGTTGGGGATATCCAGACCCCGGCTTGCCACATCTGTGGCAATGAGAATCTGAATTTCGCTTCGTGTGAATTGATTAAGTACATATTGACGTTGGTTCTGTCGTTTGTTTCCATGGATTGCTCCGGATCTAACTCCACGCTTCGCGAGTTCATCAGAGAGACGTTGTACTCCGTGTTTCGTACGACCAAAAACGAGGACCTTATCAAACGAATCTTGTTTGAGCATTTTGTGAAGCACGTCAACCTTGGATTGATTATTGGCTACCCGTATGACATCCTGAACGATACCGACAACAGAACCGTTTGAGTCCACACTCACCCGTACAGGATCATGAACAAATTCAGTTAAAATCTCTCCAACTCTGCCGGATATAGTCGCAGAAAAAAATAGCGATTGCCTCTGTTTAGGAATGAGGGATATGAAGTATTTAACATCGTTAATAAATCCAATATCTACCATGCGGTCCGCTTCATCCAGAACTACATTTCGGAAACCAGAAAGACGTATATGACGGGACTCAATAAAATCCTTAAGTCTTCCGGGTGTTGCGATGACAACGTGCGGGTCACGTGACAGATCCTCCCGTTGACGCCACTCACCCGTCCCTCCGATGAGAAGAGCGCTTTTGATGGAGAGTCCTCGCGCAAAATCCCGCAGTTCTTTATGAATTTGGTAGGCAAGCTCACGGGTCGGTGCTACCACTAATACCCTCTGCCCGCGATCCACTGAAATTTTTTGAAGTAATGGAATAAGAAATGCAGCGGTCTTTCCCGTACCGGTTTTGGCCATTCCGATGACATCACGTCCGTTTAGGATGGCAGGAATTGTTTGTTCTTGGATGGGAGTCGGCGTTACAAAACCCTTTACCCGGATATTCTCCTGGAGAGTCGGGCATAGAGCATAGTCAGAAAAAACATGGGTAGAGAGAGGTGCTTGGATCGGACGGGATTCACTCGTTTGACCTTTTTTACTTTGTGCTATGGCAGACAAAATGAGAGATTTGGATACGGTTTTAATCGGCCGCATGCGCCCGCCGTTTCCTCCACCATAAATAAATTGTCGACGTTGAAATTGCATATAAATAACACTATTGAAATAATATAACTGCTTAAGAAATAAAAAGAATACTGAAATGGGGAAAAGACGCGAGAGGTTAAAAAATCTTGGGGCGTTTTTTCTCTTACACTTCGAAAACCTTTATGATATTAAGCAGATGGATTGCTTCAATCCAACTATAGAAACTAGTATATCACATTGCTTCTATGATTTCAACTGAGGTTACTTTGACGGGAGTCACAGGTTGGGACTCTTCTCCTGTAGGCCTTTGGGTGACAGGGGCTGTGGCGATCTTATCGACTACTTCGATGCCTTTAGAGACGTTACCAAAAATAACGTAGTTTTTGGGAAGCTGGGTATCTGCATGTATGATGAAAAACTGGCTTCCGTTTGTATTTGGGCCGGCATTGGCCATAGCCACAGTTCCACGCGAATATTCGCCGATAAACGGTTCATCATTAAACTGATATCCCGGCCCGCCGGTGCCATCCCCTTTAGGATCTCCGCCCTGGATCATAAACCCGCGAATCACGCGGTGAAACGGCGTGTTGTTGTAGAAATTGGTGCGGGAAAGCGCCACAAAATTATTGACTGTTTTGGGTGTTTCTTTAGCATGCAAAGATATAGTAATGTCTCCGACTTCCGTATGGAGGATAGCTGAATAGGTTTTATCCGGTTCAATCATCATGGGTGGAAGTTGCGACCCTGACGATGGTTGCTCTTTTGGTTGGGGGGTAGGTTTCACTACCATGAAGCCTATCACGACCAGAAGCGCAATGACAAGACTTATTCCAAGGACATTCTTCCACATAGTAGATTTCAGCATATCACGTATTTCCCGAGGGTAATACATACACATCCTGACCGAAATGATTGATACCTACAAATTTTGCCTTCCCCGCAATAATTGCTTCAAGTGGTCTGCATGCACGGCATCCGTCTTTTTCTTTACACACAAAGCGCCCGAGTTTACGGGCAAGCTGTACGCGCTTCGCTATCTCCAATACTCTTTCCTCTGATAATTTTGGATCAGGCAAATCCAAGCTTACTGGTTCTGTATCGTGATTGATATACCAATACATGACTCCACTTACAGCTCGGTTCTGACAATGAGTTGCCAGGAGATAGTAAATAGGAAGTTGCAGCGAATCCGGATCTTCGTCGAACTTGCCTGTTTTGAAGTCCAAGATCTTCACGCTATCAGAAGCTTCTACATATTCAAGCCAATCGATTTTGCCACAGAGAATAATATTATCTTCCTCAGAAAGCCAGTAATATGGAAGAGGTTCCCTTATCTTAATGGCTTTATTCCGTAAGGGACCGGGATTATCGATGATACGGTTGAGCATTGCAATTCCCCGCGTCTTATACTTTTCCTCGTCGGCAGCATCGGCAAACCCGCCTTTTTGACCGGATACTTTTTTCCAGATCCGATCAAACTTGGTGAGAAGCGACTCTTCAAACCGTTTCTCGATAGGGACGAGAGAGAGCGACTCTATGACCTCGTGCACTGCTTGACCGAGCGCAAGGGTAGGAGCCATGAAGGAGATTTTATGGTTCGTTTTCGGATCGCGGTAGACATTACGCAGATAATACGCCCTCGGACACTTAAGGTAATCACTGATAGAGGAATGGGAAACCCATACCGCACTGTATTTATCTTTCATAGGATAAGTATATCATCTATAATGCAAGGTATGATCGTTACGCCCTATAAAACCAAGGCAATTATCGCAGGTGATTCGCTTGAAGAAATACTAACCTCAAGTCTTCCGACGCTTGAAGAGCGTGCTATCGTCGTCATCACGTCTAAAATAGTCAGCATCTGTGAAGGTAATCTCGTAAAAATTGATGGGACAGTAGATAAAGCAGAACTTATTCGTAAAGAATCGGAATATTATATCGAAGACGAAAAGCTCACACAATGGGGATTAACGCTTACTATAAAACGAAATTTACTTATTGCTAACGCCGGAGTCGATGAAAGCAACGGCAATGGTAACTTCGTGCTATGGCCGAAAAATGTACAAAGAACTACAAATAGTATTTGGCATCGCCTTCGGAAAAAGCATAAACTCAAGGATTTAGGAGTGATTATTACGGATAGCCGTTTAACTCCGCTTCGCTGGGGGACATTAGGCGTCGGACTTTCCTGGTGTGGATTTACCGCGCTTAATGATTACATTGGAAAGCAGGATATTTTCGGACGTACCTGTAAGCTCACAAAATCTTCTATTATTGATGGCATCGCTGTTGCCGCGGTTTTGACAATGGGTGAAGGGAATGAACAGACACCTCTTGCTCTCGTGACCCAAGTTCCTTTTGTACGGTTCATGGATCGGCCACCTTCAATGAAGGAATTGAAAGACATGCAAATAAGTAAGGAAGAGGATATTTACTCACCTCTGACAAATTCTTCAAAGTGGCAAAAAGGCGGCTGATCCTTTACAATAACTCCATGGAAACGATGGTCGATCCCATAGATTCTTCCCACTAAATTTTTTGTTGTTCAAACTGCAATGGTGTTTCTCTGAGATCTGTAAACTGAAAAACGTCTCCTCGTCTTATAAGCGTATCTCCATTAGGTAACCAATTTTCACCCATGATTTGATGTTTTTGACCATCTGGCCCAATCCAACGACCCACCCCCAATTTTACTAATCCAGATAATGGCTTTACCATGCTAATCTGCCCAGTAACCTGATCTCTTCCAGTAACTTCACACCGTCCACAGGGCTTAGGTTGGAAAACTGCAACACCATTGATAATACCGGCATCAAAATTATGTATTTCTCGAAACGGAATGTCATCTAATAGTATTTGATAACGAAATCTATTTGGGTCAACCGGTGCTCTTATTGCGTCGAATATCGCTTGGACATCCTTCATGGCAACCGCATGCACTGGATAGCCATCTTGTGCCCGAAGCGGATTGTCATTAATTTTGTAATTTTGACGTGCTTTCCTATCCCATGGATCACTTGTTCTGGCTACTTTAACATTTCTTTTTAATTGATCACTAAGCCATTCAGATAGCCTTGGCACTTCAAGCGCCTGACCCCGATATTCCCAAACTTGCACTGGAATCTTCCTTGTGGGGTTATCTTCACTAACTTGAGGTACCTGAACTTCATCATTGTTAAATTTGAATACAAGATTTTCACCTATAATTTCTGGTTTTACAAGAGCTAATTCTGGTGAACCGGGTACATATAAATTTTTCTTTGAATCAACTTGAACGCGTTGAGTTAAAAAATTATGATCACCACGCTCGTCTTTACTGCCTGTAACAGCGACTAAAAAATGATCTTGAATTCTTCCGTTTGGAGTTTCAACTCCCGCTTTGGTCATTCGAGCTTCTTTAAGCGCTAAAGGACCACATCCTTTGAGTGGCTGAATCTGTATATCTATTACCTTTGCCTCTAATAACATAGAAGACTATTTTACTATACTCCGTATAAAAATGCTCTCTGGAGCTTTAAGACGATATATTCAATTATTTTTCTACAGTTCGAAGTGGATTAATTTTGGTCTAAATGAATGTACTATGGATATGTTTCTAATAAGTAGCTAAGCAGCTCGGGGAAAGTGTTTTGATCACTAAAATGTTTTGCTTCGTGGATTTTTATAGTCTTTGACCCAAGCTTGCGTGCGATAAACTGAAATTGATCCTGCGGAATATAGGGGTCATCATCCCCATAAAACAGGGCTATCTGTTTTTGATTTTTCTTTATGCTATGCCAATTCCATGGGGTATTAAAATAGCCGCTCTGCTTTTCCATCGCCTCGTCCAAATCAGTGTAGCTTGGAGAAATCAATATCGAACCTAATACTCTATTCGTTTCCGCGTAACGCATTGCGGCTACTGCCCCGGTAGACCAGCCCACGAGCACATCGTTCTCATCTGCTTTGATATAATCCTTAAGAAAAGGTAGCCAGTACTCACTTCGCGCGATAATAGAATCTGGAAACGTTTCAAAAAATGTATTATATCCTTTCTTTTCTAGTTCTTGCTTAAGCCAGGCAGCCCACGCAAAGGACCAATGGGTCGTTTGATTCCCATGAATATAAATTATTCGAGGTATCATAGGTTATTTAAATATATAAAAAGCGGTGGTCGCGTCAAACGCGACTCGCTTTCAAACTTGGCTTCTGGCGAAGCCGCGTTTGACGCGGTGAGTCGGCTGAGATTCGAACTCAGAACCAACAGCTTAAAAGGCTGCTGCTCTACCGTTGAGCTACCGACCCCTTGGTCTTTATTATAGCAAAATGACGAAGTTTATCCTAAACCACCCGTCGGGCGTTGACAGATGACTTACACAGGGATTACTATTTGAATATGAGTAGTGTAGAAATCGACCTTGCT
>Ga0082335_1009810_pt1 | contig 10135 bp, 12 predicted proteins | sample Subgrocontami58m_FD_72375 | JGI IMG/M metagenome (GOLD analysis project Ga0082335, IMG submission 72375) | Subsurface groundwater microbial communities from S. Glens Falls, New York, USA - GMW37 contaminated, 5.8 m (SPADES assembly) (version 2) ... | reverse complement strand
ACGCGGCGTTTGAGGTTGTCTCGCTTACCACAATTGCCATAATGATTGCCACCGCCGTAAACCCCCATAATGACTGGGCGCCCGTGAGGCCGGTAATGCCTTTTCCGATGGCCTCTGCGACTCCCGTCGAGAACATCAGGCCTCCGAGGCTCATGCCGCCCCCCATGAGGATGACGGTTCCCCAATCAATCTGAACTGCGTCGCGCCAGGCAATGGTATATTTTCCCTGACGGTGATTGGTTGGCAGGATGAAGAGGATGCAGACGGCGATGAGCGCAACCGTGCCCTCGTGCAGAGATTCCCCGATGAAGAGAACCCAGGGATGTCCGTTCCCAAGCACAATGGAGAACAGTCCCGGCATAACCCAGAGGGCAATGGCGACGCCAAAGGCGATGAGTGTGTTTACCTGTCCCCGTGTCCATCCGCCCAGGGCGGTTCTTTCGGTCTGAAGGTATCGCGCCAGTTGCGCGGTATCTATCATTTCCCGCATCTTTTTGCGGTACGGTAAATACAGAAGTCCGAAAAGCGCCGCGTACATGGCCGCACAGAGGGGAACGCCAAGCATCATCCATTGGAAAAAATTGATATCCACGTCGAGCACCGTTTTCATCAGCCCGATGCCGATAAGGTTTGGAGGGGTGCCAACGGGGGTGCTGATGCCGCCCACCGACGCTGAAAACGCGACCATGAGCATCATGCCCGTCGAAAAGGAGTCGTTTCGTGATTTACTTACGGTTCCTGAGAAGCCGTGGCTGGGCTGCCGCATATCCCGGACAGCCTGAATGATTCCCATCGCTATGGGCGCCATCATCGCGGCAGCCGCCGAATTGCTGATCCACATAGAGAGTATCGCCGTTACCAGTCCGAATACGACCAGTATCCGGGCTTGATTTCCACCCACCCAGCGAAAGGAAAGGATGGCAAGGGCAAAGCGGCGGTCGAGGCGGTGGATCGTCATTGCCCGTGCAATGATGAACCCGCCGATAAAGAGGAATACGATGGGGTCTGCAAACGGCGCAAGCACTTTTTTTGCGTCCGCTATTCCCAGGATAATGCTCAGGCACGCGCCCAGCAGCGCCGTTACCGGAAGCGGAATGGCCTCCGTTACCCACAACACAAGCACGCCGGCCAGTATTGCGCTCAGATAATGGCCTTCCGGCGTTAGCATGCCACGGGTGCACCAGAGGACAACGCCGAACGCCGCGGGGGCGGCGTAGAATCCCGTCTGTCTGCGTATGCGGTCGAACCGTTCCTCTGCCTTTGATAGCGCCTCTGTCCCGTTGTAATTGTTTTCGAAGGAAGATGGTATTTCGTCTGCCATTTTATCCACCACCTGCTTCCCTGAACAATTTAACCTGGAGCGGAGGATAAGCACGTATCCCTCCCGAATCGTTTTTTACCACAAGGTCTCCCCGCCCGTTAACCCCAAGAAACAATCCATGCCGGACTTCATCGTCAAGCGTCAGCTCAACCTGCCGGGGTGTTCCCCATGACGAATTCAGTTCATGTGCTATGGCGGGGAATCCGCCTTCTCCTCTGCGCTGATGCACATCCGCAATATGCCTCAATATCAGTACCATCAGCTCATTGAGGCCGGGCGGCTGATTCAGGTGGTCTGCCAGTCGCGTGATTTTCTGCGTCAGGTCGCGTTGTATCAAACCGGGGTTATTGAAAACATTGACGCCCACGCCAACCACTGCGACGCCTTCGCGGAATTGTTCAACCAGGAGACCGGCCAGTTTTTTGCCGTTAACGATAATATCATTTGGCCAGCGCAGGCGCGCTTCCCGTATTCCCAAACCTCTGACGACATTAAGGACTGCCCATCCCGCCGCCAGGGGTAATGCTCTCCAGCGGCGCATCCCTCCCTCAATTGGTATGGTCATGGAGAGCCACAGCCCGCCGTGGTCTGAGACCCACGTCCGTCCGTGCCTTCCGCGTCCCGATGACTGCGAATCAGCCCGCACGGCGTTCCAGGGAGGCAGGTTGCGCGCCGTATCATTTGTTGATGCGACGCAATCATACCAATGTATGCGCCATTTTGCGGTCATGGTATCTTTTAAAAACAATTTTGAAGTTTTTAGCAACTAATTAGACCTTCGGCGATTTTTAACCTCCCCTCTAAAAAGAGGGGCCGGGGATGTTTTAAAGGCATTTTTACACCCCTTGATCCCCTCTTTCTAGAGGGGAAGCGGTGATTGGAATACCTGTACCTAAATTTATTTGCTTAAACATGCAATGAAGTAACCGGCGATAATAACCGTACCAATGCCTCCGGCAACGTTTGGCCCCATCGCGTGCATGATGAGAAAATTGTTCGGGTCTTCCCGTTGTCCTTCCAGATGGGCAACGCGGGCGGACATAGGCATTGCGGAAACCCCCGCGGCGCCGATCAGCGGATTGACGGGGTTTTGGGGGCTCACGAAGTTCATCAGCTTAGCCATGAGGACGCCTCCCGCGGTTGAGAATCCAAAGGCAGCCGCGCCCAGGAAAATAATCTTCAGCGTTTCGATATTGAGAAAACGTTCCCCAGACATGGTGATGCCAACGCTGGCGCCAAGGAAGATCGTGACGACATTGATGATCTCATTTTGAGCGGCGGCAGACAGACGTCCCGTTACACCGCACTCGCGGAGGAAATTTCCAAACATGAGCATGAAAATCAACGGCGAAGACGCGGGAACAAGGAGTATGGACAGCGTCATGATAATCAGACAAAAAAGGAGTTTCTCCCGTTTGGATACCTTGCGCAGCGATTTCATCCGGATGCGCCTCTCGCGCCTTGTCGTCAGGAGCCGCATGATCGGAGGCTGAATCAGGGGGACGAGGGACATATAACTGTAGGCGGCCACAACGATGGGCGCTAATAATTCCGGGGCGAGTTTGTTGCACATAAAAATCGCTGTAGGGCCGTCCGCCCCGCCGATAATGCCGATAGCCGCCGCTTGTTTGGAGGTAAAACCCAGAAGGGACGCCCCAAGGAAGGTCGCAAATATGCCCAGTTGCGCCGCCGCGCCCAGAAGAAATGTGCGTGGGTTGGCAATCAGGGGGCCAAAATCCGTCAGCGCGCCGACGCCCAAAAAAATCAACGGGGGAAATATTTCCCAGGTGACTCCCTTCGTGATGTAGTAGAAAAGACCGCCGGGCTGGCCGTGTGCAGGGAGATTGATCATGCCCTGCATTGGCAAATTTGCTATCAATGCCCCGAAGGCTATCGGAACGAGGAGTAGCGGCTCAAAGCCCTTGTATACGGCCAGGTAGAGCAGCGTCAATACCACAAGCCACATGATCGCCATCTTCCAGGTTACCAGGTGAAATGCGGACAGGTGCAGAAAGTTGATAAGGTCTTGAAACATACGGTTGAATTCCTAAAACAGATACGGTACGTGACACACGTCACTTTTTATAGTTAAGTTTTTATCACGCTATACTAACGTTACAAGAGCCTGCCCTTCTTCCACGGCATCGTCTGCCTTCACGAAAATGGCGGAAACCCGGCCGCTCCGCGGGGCGTAAATATAATTATTCATCTTCATTGCCTCAAGAACCAGCAATTGGTCTCCCTCTTTGACCGTTTGCCCTGTTTGCACGGAAATGGTCACCACCCTTCCCGCCAGCGGACTGACTACGTTTCCCGGTTCTTTTGACACAGGGACAACAACCGGCGGCGCCAGATCCCCCGTCGCTTCATGAACGGAAGACGGGACATCGCGTTTCACGGGATGCGGGGGGGCATGCTCGTCATCCTCGAGAATTTCAACGATTACTTCATACACCTTTCCTGCTACGGTTACTCTCAGTTTTTTCATAGTTGTCTAACGGATTTTATGCGATGCAAAATGCTGCCGCCTTCCCTCCATTGACCACGCCTGCAAATAAAGCTCTCCGGAAACACCGCCCGTATCTACAGGCCGAATGGATACGACCCGGTGTGAGCCCTTGATTACGGAGCCCACTGCGGCGGCAATAACGGCAACCAGCTCCGGGTCGTCTTCCCGGACGTCCGGCAACGGTTTTTCAGGGAGCGTCGCGGCGACGGTAGTCTGTCGCTTGCGACTCCCGGATTTTTTAAAGCAATATCCCATGAAACCCAGCATCAGGGCTATCAAACTCAGCGATACCATCACGACCAGGAAGCCCACCACCTGGAAGCGGAATGTTTCTAGAAATGATGGCTGTGCGGACAGGGCGGCAATGAATATTGTGTTATTGAAGAATGTCATAAGGGGATATTCCCATGTTTTTTTGGCGGACGGGTTTCCCGTTTTGAAAGCGTCGTGCGCAATGCAAGCGCAACGGCGACGCGTGTACGGGACGGTTCGATCACGTCGGTAATTAAGGCGCGCGCCGCCGCATGGTATGGCGACGCGAACCGCTCATGGTATTCCGCGACAAGCTCAGCTTCCCGCGCTTTCGGGTCTTTGGCGGCTTCTATTTCATGCCGGTAGATAATCCTTACCGCCCCCTCGGCGCCCATTACGGCAATCTCCGCCGTTGGCCATGCAAAAACCACATCAGCCCCCATGTCCCGGCTGCACATGGCAAGATAGGCGCCCCCGTATGCCTTCCGCAGAATTACGGTAATTTTTGGAACCGTGGCTGCCGCGTAGGCAAACAACATCTTCGCGCCGTGGCGGATGATTCCACCCTGTTCCTGCGCCACACCCGGTAGAAAACCAGGCACATCCACCAGGGTAAGCAGGGGGATGTTAAAGACGTTGCAGAACCGGATAAACCGGCTTGCCTTGTCCGCGGCATCTACGTCAATTGTTCCCGCCTTGACCACTGGCTGGTTGGCGACGATCCCCACGACAATCCCCCCGATGCGCGCAAGGCCAAGAACGATGTTTCGTGCCCAGTCTTTTTGCACCTCCAGAAACCCGCCGTTGTCCGTCAGCCGTTTGATGACTTCCAGTACGTCGAACGGTTCCCGGTTGTCTGCCGGAATCAGTTTGTTTATTTCCACGTCCTGATCCAGCGAGATGCCTGATGCGGGGTGATGCGGCGGGTCCAGTAAGTTATTTTGCGGCAGATAGGAAAGCAGTTGGTGGACAAGCCCGATGGCGTGCCTGTCGTCTTCCGCGACAAAATGAATATTTCCACTGACCGCAGCGTGTATGGATGCGCTCCCGATTTCTTCCATCGTGGTTGCGTGTCCTGTCGCGGCCTTGATGACGTCCGGCCCGCAGATAAACATGCTGGAATGATGCTTCGTCATAATGATAAAATCCATCAGCGCCGGTGAATATGCCGCTCCGCCCGCGCAGGGGCCTGCAATGACGGCGATTTGCGGAACAACACCGGAAAGCAATACGTTTCGGAAGAATACCTGTCCGTATCCGGACAACGATTCAACCCCTTCCTGTATGCGTGCGCCTCCTGAATCGTTGAAGCTAATCAGAGGCATGCCCGCCTTTATTGCGTAATTCATGAGGTCGCACACCTTCTGGGCGTGAATTCTCCCCAAGGTTCCTCCTCCCGCCGTGAAGTCCTGGCTGAAGGCGGCGACAGGCCTGCCGTCAATGTAGCCCACGCCCGTCACAACGCCGTCACCGGGGATGGTTTTCTTCTCCATGCCAAAATCGTGGCAGGCATGCTGGGCAAGCATGCCCATTTCCTGGAAGGTGTTCTCGTCAAAGAGGCTCATGATGCGTTCGCGTGCGGTCAACTGGCCTTTTTCGTGTCGTTCCCTGATTTTATCAGGTACGCCGGTCAGAATTGATTCCCTGCGTTGTTTCAGTTCATCAATGAGTTTTTGCGAGATGCTCATAGAAATATCCCGTTATTCGTAACTGTTTTTTTAATCCGGCAATAATGAGGTTGCCTTATCCTGTAGGGATAATTCATGAATTACCCCTACGTTGAAACTATCGTTTTTTGGACAAATTTTCATGGTCATTCCCGGCCTTCTGCGCACAGAATTCCGTGAGCACGCCGTGGGTTGATTTTGGATGAAGAAAAGCCGCCAGCTTTCCTCCCGCCCCTGCAAGGGGAACCTCCTGAAGCAAACGGCAACCGGCGTTGCCGGCCTGTTGTAACTGCTGTACGATGTCGTTGGTCGCGAAGGCCAGGTGGTGCAGCCCCTCGCCATGTTTTTCAAGAAATTTAGCAATGGGGCTGTCCGATGAAGTGGGCTCCAGGAGTTCGAGGCGGACGTCTCCGGTCATGAAGAACGCCATACGCACCTTTTGCGAAGGCACGTCTTCTTTGCCGCTGCACGTCAGCCCAAGCGCTTGTTCGTAGCAGGCGACGGCTTCATCGAGCGACCGAACGGCGATTCCGATATGGTCAATGCCGGTAATCATGCTTTATCTTCCTTTTGTTTTATAAGCAGAACAAGCCAATTGTTTTTGCTACCAGATGGTTTTTATCCTGGGAAGCCCCCGAAGGGTTTCATCTTTGGTAATTATCGGAAGATTGAGATATTTTGCAGTTGAGACGATTATTTTGTCATGAAGTTCGGATATGTCTTTCATCGCAACCATTTTCCGAAGGATAGGATAGTCGAGCGCTATGAGTATAAAATTTTCGCTATCATGTATATCTTCAAACAGTTTCTTAAAGTTAAAAGAGATACGCTTTTTATCGAAGATACTTAACGCTTCTGCGATAACAATCGAGGGGACAAAAATTACGCATTCTCCCTTTTCGCATTTCTCGAAAATTGCAGATGCCTTCGGACCCATTTTAGGACTGTCGGTAAACCACCAGAGAAGGGCGTGGGTATCTGTTACAAAGTTCATAAAGGCTTTACATCTCTACTTTGCTATACAGGGATTTTTTTACTGAAGCAATATCCTTATCGGTAACATGTATACCTTTGAGAATGCCCTTCAGCGATATAACTTTTTTGTCCGTTAAAGGAAGCTTCTTGAGGACGGTTAATTTTAAATCCACAATTTCTTTCTCGATAGTTTCGATCTTGTGGAGCATGTCAATAGCGCCATTTACAGTTGTCTGCTTCATGTGAGTGGTTATTTTTTAAAAATTCTACCAAATGCTAATTTTTATGTGTGTCTACTTTTAATGCATATATTGTTTTTTGTCAAGCGATAACTGCTCAAATTACTTCATACATCTGCTTAAAAACGCCCTCGTTCGTTCATGCCGGGGACTGGAAAAAATGTCCTTCGGATGCCCGTGTTCCACAATCTCCCCCTTGTCCAGAAAGGCCACTCCGGTAGAAACGTCCCGTGCGAAGCCCATTTCGTGCGTTGCAATGACCGTCGTCATTCCCTCCGATACCAGTTCCTTTATTACCGCGAGCACCTCTTCAATCATCTCCGGGTCGAGAGACGACGTTGGCTCATCAAAGAGCATTGCTTCTGGTTTCATAGCCAGGGCGCGTGCAATCGCCACCCGCTGTTGTTCTCCGCCCGACAATTGCCCCGGATAGCGGTGCGCCTTTCCCTCCAAATGCACCTGCTGAAGCAGTGAAGCGGCATGTGATTCGGCCTCGGCCTGACTCACTCCCAGGACATGGACTGGCGCCTCGGTTATATTGCGGAGCACCGTCATGTGGGGAAAGAGGTTAAATTGCTGAAAGACCATTCCTACTTTCAGGCGTATATTTTTTACCTGCCGGTCTCTTTGTATTTCATTATGGCTTTGCTCGTGAATACCGTAAAGCAACTGGCCATTCACGGAGATATATCCCCTCTGAAAGGACTCCAGTCCGTTAATGCACCGCAGAAGGGTGCTCTTGCCGCTGCCGGACGGCCCTATCAGGCTGACGACGCTTCCCTTTGTTACCGTTAAGTGCAAGCCATTCAATAAGGGTTTATGGTCGTATTGCTTAAACAGATTATGGATTTCTATCATGCGGTTTCAGTCTCTTTTCCAGTTTTCTGGCGTAGAGCGAGAGTGGATAGCTCATGCCGAAATAAAGGAGGGCGGTGACGATCCCCAGTTTGAAAAAATTCATCGAGGCGGACGCCAGCATACTATAACTCTTGGTGAGTTCCACCACGGCGATGACGGAAACGAGGGAAGAATCCTTGAACAGGGCGATGAAATCATTGGTCATGGGCGGTATGGCGACACGCAGCGCCTGCGGCAGGATAATCCGCTTTAACGTCAGGCGTTTTGACATGCCGAGCGACAGCGCAGCCTCGGTTTGCCCGCCGGGTATGGATTGTATGCCCGCGCGATAAATCTCTGCCTCATAAGCGGCGTAGTTCATACCCAATCCGAGAATAGCGGCGGTAAAGGCGCTCAGGGTGATGCCGATATTGGGCAGGCCATAATACAGAATGTACAACTGAATCAGCAGCGGCGTGCCCCGGTATATCTCGATATAAGCCGTAGAAATCTTTTGTATCCAGACGTTGCCATACAATCTCATGATCGCCAGCGTCAAACCCAGGCCAACGGCCAGCATCATGGACAACAGGGAAATGCCAATCGTGACGAACGCCCCTTTCAGCAGGGTGGGCAGGAATGTTATTACCGCAGGTGGCGTCTTTTCTGAAGCAGCAGGGGGGCATTCTGTATATTTTTGCAAAAGCCCTTCAGACAGGAAAAGCTTTTCCTGCGCCGTATTCCATAATCCCCACCGGTTATAAATCTTCTTTAATTCCCCGTTTCTCATGAGCCTTTCAATAATGGCGTTCAGCTCCCCTGCCAGGGCGGCGTCTTCTTTTCGCACCGCTATGCCGTAATATCCCTCTCCCACGGGGCTGCCCACCAGGCGCAGTTGCGGGTTGGGCTTTGCATAGTAAGAGGCAATGGGTAAGTCCACAAGAACGGCGTCAATACGGTTCAGGCAGAGGTCTTTGAATGGCTCTACCTGTCCGCTGTAAGTGCTGACGGATACGTCGCCCATCTCCTCCAGCATCCTTCTTGCAACGGTGTTGTACAGTGCGCCTACTTTTTTGCCGTGGAGGTCTTCCAGATGATGTATCCGGTTATCCGAGGCGCGGACAACAATCTGTTCGGCGTATGCGTAGTAGGGACGGGTGAACAAAACGGACTGTTCCCTGTCCGGCGTAATTTCTATGCCGTTGAGGGCGATATCAAAATCCCCCCGTTGAAGGGAAAGCAGGATGCTGTCCCAGGCGTTCTGAAAACACTGCACCTTCACGCCCAATTCACGCGCAATTGCTTCGGCAAGTTCCACCTCAAAGCCGATGAGTTTGGACGGGTGTTTCACGTCGTGAAACACATACGGCGCGCCTCCCTCCGCATCAAATCCCCAGATTAACGTCCCGGAACCTTTTATCTTTTTAAGGGTGTTTTGATATGCAAACGAATTTTTTGTGGAAAAGCAGAAGAGGGAAAGGCACACGAGAAAGAGTGCGCAATAACGGAAGATAGATTGGTGGGTATTCATGGAAAGGGAATTCAATCTTTTTCTCATAGAGCGATTTGTTGTTCAACTTCTAGCTCCTCGATGCGTGAGCTAATGGGTTTAATCCTTTTAATCCTAATACATACCACAGGCTGCCCCTTTTCAATATGTCTCCTGCCCAATTTAAGACTCCATTCGTTAAACTCATCGTCACCCTCTAATTGCATAACGATAACGGAATTATTGGGAATTTGATTGGCAAATCCAGGATGTTCCCGAATATATCTGTTAAACTCTTTAATTAAATCGGTATTTTTCCTTTCCAGAATATTCATGGCATATCTCCCCTTACATATTTATTTTTATACGTTTCCCAATTTTCGTCAATATCATCATCAGCCAGAGTCAGAGCATCTTCAAATTTAAGGTGTAATTTCTCTTTGGCATGCATACCTTTTTTATTATAAGAGTCGCGATGCGCGTAGCCATGAGCACAATCATATCGGACAACCTCCTTCCAAGACCCTTCATCCTCAATCTCTAATTGAACCATAAATTTTACCACCTTACCGCCTTGTGTTTGATGATAATGCCTTTTTCTTGTATCTTCGCTATAAGGAATTATGTATTCTTTTACGGCCATAGCAAAGTATCCAATGTATTAACCGTCTATTGAAGTATGTTTTCTCCGGTTTTCTTGCGCGTCTTTTCCAGTCCAAGGGTTCGGTTGCAAATCTGGACCAGCCGTAACAATTTAGCTTTTTGAAAAACGTAGCGCCGATCCCTTCCCCGATCGGTGTCGGGGACAAGCGTGGTCGGCATTGGGCGGGGGATAAACCACCCGCG
>Ga0082335_1009807_pt1 | contig 10137 bp, 4 predicted proteins | sample Subgrocontami58m_FD_72375 | JGI IMG/M metagenome (GOLD analysis project Ga0082335, IMG submission 72375) | Subsurface groundwater microbial communities from S. Glens Falls, New York, USA - GMW37 contaminated, 5.8 m (SPADES assembly) (version 2) ... | reverse complement strand
TTCCTACATATATATCGGTATTGCTAAAATCTATTTTTTTTGCTTTGCCGGTTTCCATTTTTTCCTCAAGTTTGTTCTTACTAAATTACTTGAGGATTTTCTTTTTTTAAACATGTGATCTTGAAAGTTAAAATATTACTTAGTGTTTCTTAGTGACCTTTGTGACTTAGTGGTAAGAACCTTTCGTTTATTAGAGAAACAAAACCTCACCACAAAGACACTAAGAACACAAAGGTTCACAAAGACTTCTTAGACAATCTCCTTTAATTATTTTGCTGTTATGCCGAGTTCGATCGTTTCGTCTATTTCAATGATCATTACTTTTCCTTCTTCCTGAGTATCAACAGCCAGGATCATTCCTTGAGATTCTATTCCAAATAATTTTGCCGTTTTAAGATTTGCAACAATTAAAATTTTCTTTCCTATAAGTTCTTCCGGTTTATAACTTTTCGCAATTCCGGCAACTAATTGGCGCTGTTCGCTGCCTAAATCAATCTGAAGTTTAAGAAGCTTATCACTTTTCTTCACATTTTCAGCAGCTATAATTTTTGCAACCTTTAACTTTACACGCTTGAATTCATCAATTGTTATTTCTTCTATTGATTCTATTGGCTTATCCGCCATTGGTTCGAGTTTATTAATTTGTTCTTCTATCACTTTATCTTCAATTTTTGTGAATAATATTTCTGCTTCATTAAGTTTTTGTCCGGTATGTAAAATTGAATCTCCGGATTTAGACCATTCAGTCGGTCTTGCATTCAGCATTTTCAAAATTTTAACACTAGAATTAGGAATTACCGGTTCAAATATTACTCCAAGAGTATAAATTGTATTTAGACAAATATTAATTGTTGTTGCACACTGCTCTTTGTTTTTCTTTGAAGTTACCCAGGGTTCAGAGTCGTTAAAATATTTGTTCCCTGCACGGGCAAGATTCATCATTTCGAAAACAGCATCTTTAATCTTATAGCGCTCAATTAAATCTGCAATTTTTTGTGGTTGAGATTTTAAATAATCAAGCATTTCTTCATCAATTTTTTGCAGATTATTTCTTTCTGGAACTTTACCATCAAAATGTTTATGTGCAAAAGTGAAAGTACGGTTTACAAAGTTTCCGAGTATATCGGCAAGTTCACTATTCGTACGTCCTTGAAATTCTTTCCAGAAAAAGTCCGTGTCTTTATTCTCCGGAAGATTTGCAGCAAGTGTATATCGAAGAAGATCTGCAGGAAATATCTGAAGAAATTCTTCAAGATCAATTCCCCAACCGCGGCTTTTAGAAAATTTCTTACCTTCAAAATTTAGGAATTCATTTGCCGGAACATTCTGCGGTAAAATAAATTTATCTTTGTTAGCATCGTTCCAAGCCATAAGTATTGCGGGAAAAATGATTGTGTGAAACACCACATTATCTTTTCCAATGAATGCAATATACTTTGTGTCGGAACCTTGCCAGAAGTCTTTCCACAAATCCGGTTCACCGCGCTGATGCGATAATTCTTTTGTTGCTGAGATATAACCAAGAACTGCTTCAAACCAAACATAAAGAACTTTGTTATCTACACCATCAAGCGGAACTTTAACGCCCCAATCAAGATCGCGGGTTATTGCGCGGTCTTTCAAACCGTCATTGAACCATCCTCTGCAATAATTAAGAACGTTATCTTTCCAACCATATTTTTCATTCATCTCCTCAATATATTTCTTTAACCGGTCTTGGTATTTTCCTAAAGGGAAATAATAGTGAGAAGTTTCTTTTAAGACCGGAGTTTGCCCGCTGATCTTACTCTTTGGATTTTTCAATTCGGAAGGATCATAAAGCGAACCGCATTTCTCACATTCATCACTTCGGGCTTCTTCATTTCCGCAACGTGGACAAGTTCCTTCTACATAACGATCCGGCAAAAACATTTTTACTTTCTCATCGTAGAATTGCATCGTTTTCTTCTCTACAAGAATTCCTTGATCATAGAACGATTTGAAAAAAGATTGCGCTGTTTCATGGTGGATTGGTAAACTCGTTCGGGAGTAAACATCGAAGCTCATTCCAAATTTTTCGAAAGCTGATTTATTTGCATAATGAAATCTGTCTATAACTTCTTGTGGTGTTATCTTTTCTTTATCTGCAGTTATTGTAATTGGAACGCCATGTTCATCTGAACCGCAGATATAAAGGATATCATCGCCATTCAAGCGTTTGTAACGTACATAAATATCAGCAGGCAAATATGCACCGCTTAAGTGTCCGAGATGGATATTTCCGTTAGCATACGGGAGCGCTGATGTAACTAAAACTTTTTCTTTTGCCAAGATGTAACTCAATAATGTGGATTATTTGCGGGTAAATATAAGAAAAATCTCTTAATTGGGAGGAAGGATTTGGGATTTACGATTTAAGATTGTTGATTTACGATTTACGAATGTTGAATGATTTACGATTTGGGATTTAAGATTGTTGATTTTAGATTTACTAATTTTCATTCAATCATCAATCTACAATCGTCAATCGTACTTCGTCAATCGTCCTTCGTCAATCCTATATTCCTTTTGCTTTTTTAATAGATGAGACAAATATAGATAACAGTTCATCTGCTTCTTTCTTTAACCCATTTAATTTGGATGATTCAACAACTTTAGCATCGTCTAATAATTCCATCCAATAAATTGATTCATCAGCTTCTTCTTCAACAATTTTAAGTTTATTAATAAAATCTGCTTTAGATTTACCTCTACATGCAGCTCGATAATTTGCACCAACGCTGGTACCACTCCTAATGAGTTGATTACTAATTACATTGGCAGTTTTAGTCTTGGGCAAACTTTCTACCAAATTTATTACTTCTAACGCAAACAACTTTGTTCGATTTTTCAATTCCTCAGAATTCATTACAACCCCCTTTTTGATTTATGATTTACGAATGTTGAATGATTTTTGATTGTAGATTTTAGATTTACGAATGAAAAACATATCCAATCTACAATCTAAAATCGTCAATCTGCATTCGTCAATCGTACTTCGTCCCTCGTCAATCTAAAATCGCCAATCGTCCTTCGTCAATCTTCCTACTTCTTTACTTTAGCCAGGCACTTTTCAACTAAACTTACTAAGGCATCTTCAGTAAAAGGTTTTGATAAATACTCATCAACACCTGCTTTAAGAAAATGTTTCTCGTCTCCGGCCATTGCATGTGCTGTTACTGCAATTATCGGTATCTCCTTCAGTTTACTATCCGGTTTAATTCTTGTAATTAATTCTAATCCGTCTTCTTTTTTTTGCAATGAAATATCAAGTAGAATTATTTCTATCTTTTGCTCTTTCAATAAATTCATTGCTTCGTCAACTGATATCGCATTAATAAGTTTACATTTATTTTTTAGCAGAAGTTTCACCATCTTGTATGATTGGAGATGATCTTCTACATATAGAACATTAGGAAGTTTCTCTTCTGTATTTTTCTTTTTCATTTCTTTTGTCCTTTTGGAAGACAGAATGTTACCTCTGTACCCATTCCTTTTTGCGATTTTATTTTTATTTCTCCATTCATCAACTGTAAATATTGTCTTGTAAGTGCTAAACCTAAACCAGTTCCATCATATTGCCTGGTCGTACCAACATGTTCTTGACTAAATTTTTCAAATAGATGCTTTTGATATTGTTCTGACATGCCAATTCCCTCATCCTTAATTGTGCACCATACCTTATCATTTTCTTCTTTTACTTTTATTTCTATCTTTCCTTTATCTGAATATTTGATTGCATTACTTAGAATGTTTATAAATGTGCCTCTTAAGCAATAATCATCAGCCAATACTTTTATTTCTTTTTTTAGTTTGACAAAATCAATATCAATACCTTTCTTATCAGCCAGTACTTTTAACTGTTGAATCGCTATTGATAATTTTTCCGTCAAATCAATTTCTTTCAAGAATATCGGAAATTCATTTGCTTCCATTCGGGATATATCCATTATCTGCGTTACAGTTTCTAATAACCTATCGCTTGATTCTTGAATAGCATTAAATCCTTCCTTAAGATCTTCATCTGCTTTTTCATAATAAACATCTTTCATTATATTACTATATCCAACAATAATATTTAATGGTGTTCTAATTTCATGGGATATTGATGATACGAACGAAGATTTAAGACGGTTTGCTTCTTCTGCATTTTCTTTTGCCTTAATCAACTCTTGTTCCACCTGTTTGCGCTTGGTAATGTCTTCTATCGTTCCTTCATAATAAGCAAGGTTACCATTATCCTTATAAGCTTTGGCGCTTTCTCTTATGTAAATTATTTTCCCGTCTTTACGTATTAATTGATTTTCAAATCCATAGACATAACCTTCTTCCATCATTATTGCTGTAAATTTATCACGTATACTTTCTTCAACATAAAGCTCTTTTACATTTATTTTTTGAACTTCCTCTAAAAAATTATAACCAAGGATAGAAAGAAAGGCGGGGTTAGCCATTAGAATTTTCCCATCTGGGGTAGAGCGGAAAATGCCTACCGTTAAATTCTCATAAATATTTCTGAATCTTTCTTCGCTTTTTCTAAGCGCTTCTTCTACTTGCTGTCGCTGAATGGTAGCACCTAGTGTGTCGGCTGCTACCTTAAGAGCATCCATTTCTGCCTTGATCCATGCGCGTTCAGCAATGCAATAGTCGAACCCAATGAATCCCCACCAAGATTGTCCGACGAAGATTGGCACTATCATAATGGATTGAATGCCTTGTATGGTCAGTACTTCTTGTTCACTTTCCGGGAAGTCTTTTATGAGCCCATGGATAAGTTGGCCACAGCTCAAGGTCTCTTCCCAACGCGCAAAGCCTCCCGCCCGCACGGGGAAGTTTTGAAGTTCCGAGTTGTCAATCTGTGATGTAATGCTCGGTGCCACCCATTCGTAGCGCTGGCTGGTTAATAGAGCGCCATCCTTGCCTATATGATTCTCGAAGATATAGATGCGACTTACTCCGGTAGTCTGTCCCAATCGTTCCAAGATTTCCTGAATGATCTCCGTCCAGGAGGTAGTCTTTAAGAACCAATTGGCGGCAAAACTGACTGTTTCGAGGATGGCCTCGCGCCGACGCAGTGCCTCTTCCGCCCGTTTGCGCTCGGTAATGTCAATAACATGCCCCTGATAATGTGTGATAGTACCGCTATCATTCCTCCTCACGATGGTAAAATCATACAGCCAGCGATATTCGCCATCAGCCCGGGCAATTCTGTATTCCTGTTCAAAGGAAGCTATACCTGATTCACTGTACTGTTTAACTTCCTCACCAATCCGCCCCAGATCATCCGGATGGATAATATTAGCGAATAATATCTTGCTGCTGGTGAAGTCCTCGACGGCATAACCAAACTGGGAGTGTATATTCGGTGAAACATACTCTACCGGCCATCCTTCCTGTGCCTTCCATTTGAAGACCACTGTTGACCCGCCTATAAATAATCCACGCTCCTCAAGCAGCGCCTCTTCCGCTTGTTTGCGGAGAATTATTCCAGCCAACGTATCGGCGATAGCCGTCAGGAATTCATCTTCCTTTAGTTCACGGCGATGTCCCTCTTTCAAATAAAGGTTAATCACACCCAGCGTTTTGCCGGCTGCCATTATTGGGACACAGTAATGGCCATGAGGGGCAATTCCTTCGTAACTTATCTCGTGTCGTTCATCTATGCTGGAAGCAAATTGTATTTCCTGCGTCAAAGCCGCTCGCCCGCAAAGACATTTGCCAAAGGGGAGCAGCGCACAATCTTTTTGCAAAGATTCTTCAAGTCCCTTTTGAACTTTCAGTACCAAAATCTCTGGTTCGTCTTCAACAAGAAATATGCTGCCTCTGGATTCGACACTCAACGAAGATATGGAAAGAATAAGATCAAAAATTCGTTTCAAGAGTTCATCAAAAGGAACATCCTCCAGTGAGAGTTGCAAGAGTGAGTTGAGGACTAGTTGAATCTGGTTATTTTGCTGGAGCTGCTCGTTGGTTATTTGCAGTTCCTCAGTTCTTTCTCTAATCAGCCCTTCAAGATGGTCGCGGTGTTTTTGCAATGCTTCCTCTGTCCGAGCGCGTTGCACGGTTATCGCATAGAGTGTCGCAAGACGTTCTACCACCGCCAAATCACGCTCGGTGTAGTCGTGTTCAGCGTTTGCCAATGCTACCTGACCCACCAGCGTTTCACCTATCAATGCCGGTGCAGAAATAAAATTCCGTATAGGAATATGTCCCTCTGGTACACCCGATGACCTCGGATCGTCTGATGGTTTATTAGTCAGTAGTGGCTGTTGGTTTTCCAATACCCATCCCCAAAGTCCGACAAACTTATTGAATACCACGCTTTTGTCTGCAACCTTGCATTCGTCCCAAATGTCCCGCGTCATCGTAGCGCTAATAAGAAACCCCGTTTTCGGATCTATGTAGCCAACAAAGCCAAACTGGCTGCCGGTAAGCCGCTTTGCGTGTTCAAGAACAAGCGAAGAAATATCTTCAAATGACGCTGGCGACAAGAGCAATCGGGATAGTTCAGATGTTGCTTTATTGAGTTCTGATTCCCACTTCAATGCTGCTTCCGCTTGCTTGCGCTGAACCATAAGAGCAATTACACTTGCAGCTCCTTCAAGACGGTTCTTAGCAAGATCAATAATGAACTGAGGTCTTGTTTCATATTCATTTGACAATCGCCTCAACTCTTCAACATCAACTTTATATTTTGAAGCTATTTCTGAAAGCGTTTCGATATCACGCGGAGGATCGCCATAACCAAAGTTTATCGTACCGATAATCTCATTATCGATACAGATCGGTATAGCATAGAGCCGGATTCCTCCGGCACATTCTATATCGGTAATTTGCCCGGTTTCAATCGCTTTTTTTGATGCTTCAGACCAACAGGATTCGTGGCAATGCCACTTGCCGCAATTGAGCGCTTCTTCCAAGTCACCGGTTCTACATAATTCGAACGAAGCTCGGTCAAGGAAGCGGCACCAACCTGAGGAAAAGATACCGACTGCATAATCTCCGTTCTTCTCATACACTGCACTTGAAGTGCCAAGTAAAATCATAAAATCGTTTACAATGTTTTGTAAAGTCTCCTCACCGACAGCATCGAGAATAGTGCGGTTTGTATTATACTTGGTTATATCACCGTATACAGGTTCAAAAGAATCTTTGTGAAAGTCTTTGGGTTTAAGAAGCCATTCGATGCGATGCAGCTTCTCCTCCGCCAGCTTGCGCTCGGTGATGTCTACCAAGGATACAACAATGCGGGCTTCTTCTTCTTCTTCTTCTTCTTCTGCAAGAAACATTCTTGCAGCGTTGAACCCAAGAATAAGCTTGTCGCTTTGCGAAAGTTCGGTCCTCGATCGATCCTTTCTCCCGATATATATTTCTTTTGAATCTCCATGTTCAATTTGGATGCGGCACTGTTCGATAATATTTTCAGTAAGCTCTTGTTCCTCGTAACCAAGCGGTACAGCATATTTTTGGACGATATCCTCAAACGCCTTGTTGTGATTCAGGAGTCTGAAGTTCTCTGAGAAAACGAGCAGCCCCTCGGGAACGAATTTGAAGATGCTCTCGATAACATTTCTATGGTGTTCATCTTTTTTCCTAATCTGCTCTTCTGCACGCTTACGTTCGGTGATATTATTTATAAAGACCAGAATTATATTTTGAGAGGAGAGATAAATTGTGCTGATTACAACATCAATTATTTTGCCGTCAGAACAACGGTGCTTGCTTTCAAAACGATCCCACCCTTGTGCAATAAGTTTTTCAATGTGTTCCCGGGTTTTCTCCGGTGTTTCTATAACTTCTAAATCACTGACACTCATTGATATTAATTTTTCTCTCGTATATCCGGTCATTAAACAGTATGCATCATTTACTTCTAAAAATTTTCCTTCTGCATCAACAACCCAGAAACCATCAAGAGATGTTTGGATTAGAGCTTTGTAACGTTCTTCGCTTTCTCGCAGCTTCTCTGATGTTTCAAATTTCTCACGGTAAAATTTTAAGTTTTGCTGCTTCCACATGATAACGAAACCAGTACCCATTCCGATTATCAGCAAGCCGACAAGTATTACCATGATCAAGAGTCTCTCTCTCAAAGGCGCATACGCTTCGCTTTGATCCATACGGGTAACCATAAACCAAGGAGAACCATGAATAGTGCGTATAGCAGCAATAACCGGTACACCGCGGTAATCAAGTGCTTCAACAATTCCTTCTTCTCCAAGCGCTGCTTTTATGGCTGGAATTGCTTTTGTACCATTCATTGGGGCACGCAGATTTAACGCCGCATCTTTTTGAAACTTTAGATCATTAAGAAAAACAACTTCATTCCCTTCACGGCGAAGTATTAAGGTTTCCGATGTTTTGCTTGACGTGGGCCAACTTGATATATATGGATAAAGATAATGTGCGGGGTCAATTCTTAAACCAAAAAATCCAAGAACACGGTTACTATCTTGCGCATCAATAATTGGTGCAAGTACTGCAAAGTAAATTCTATTATCGTGTTCATTCCTGTAAAAATCTACAAATACTATTTGTTTTGATTTCATAACCGAAGAACATGAACGGGAGACAATAGAAGAAACGGGTGTTTTATTATTTGGTACCGACAAACGCTCAACTCCATTTGCATCCATCAGGAAGACATTTTCATAATCATAATGTTCTTGTATTTTTTGCATCCACGTGTTAATCCGATTCACTGCATCTGCATCGTTCCGGTTTTTAAAATACCGCTTTACAAGAGAAGAGAATAAGGGATTCTTATAAAACAAAGAAGCGTCTCCAATCCGTTCTTCTCTCCACTGCATAATTTCTTTTACTTTTAGATCAGCGATTGCCGTCAGTTGTTCATCCACTTGAACACGGTAGCTCTTTACTGCATATCTATAATACAGATAGCCAACAGTAAGTATAATTGCAGAAAGAATTATAAAAGCTGCAATAAAAAATGAAATGCGTTTTGTTTTATTTTCTGTTGTTTTCATTTTTATATCCTTATATAAATATCTCTAGGATCTGGAATTTAAGAGAAACAAAGTACCGTCTCTATGAATGACGAGAATCAAGGATGCAAACTCGAACAGTAAACAATTCATTATCGCAATTAAGATTATTGTAAGCGGCACAGTAATGGAAAGAACGGTTGAGTGGGAAATACTCTTGAATATATTTTTACTCTGCATTGTTGAACCTTGTTTCCGTGCGACAGTGGATTACTAATGTATGTGTAATATTCCTTTCTTGAGTTTGTTTAGAGAAAATTTATTCCACAAAAAATAATATAGAAAAAGAGGGGTAACTATCTTGCTAATTTTCTTGATCTTTATCTTTCTCTTATTTAAAAGAGAAAGAGCACTAATAAGATGAAGAAAAATTTTTAACCTTCAAGACCTTTGTACATACCCTCAATCAAATCTTTGTAACGCTCTTCAACAAATTTACGTTTTATCTTAAGCGAAGGAGTAAGTTCACCGGTTTCGATTGTAAATGGTTTATCCAAAATTGCAAACTTGCGAACGCGTTCAAAGTTGGCAAGTTTTTTCTGGAATTGATCGAGCTCTCTATCCAGCAATTCGTAGATCTGTTTCATCTCAACGAGTTCATCAATTGATTTGTATTGGATTCTATTTGCATCAGCATATTCTTTCAGCGCTTCATAATCCGGTACAATAAGAGCACTCACGAACATTCTGCGATCACCGATCAAAATAAATTGATCAATGTATTTGCTTGCTAAGAACATGTTTTCAATTGGTGTCGGTGCAATATATTTTCCGCCGGATGTTTTGAACAAATGTTTCTTTCTATCGGTAATAATTAAAAATCCTTCGGCATCAAAAACACCGATATCACCGGTGTAAAGCCAGCCGTCTTTAATTGTTTCTTCAGTTTCTTTTTTGTTCTTGTAGTAACCTTGCATAATGTTAGGACCGTAAGCTAGAATTTCACCATCCTTAGCAATTTTAATTTCAACACCGGGCATTGGTTTGCCAACTGTTCCAAATTTGTAATCATTTACTCTATTTGCAACGATAACCGGAGAAGATTCTGTTAATCCGTATCCCTCAATAACTAAAATACCGGCAGCTTCAAAAAATAAACCGAGTTCTCTTGCGA
>Ga0082335_1009806_pt1 | contig 10140 bp, 11 predicted proteins | sample Subgrocontami58m_FD_72375 | JGI IMG/M metagenome (GOLD analysis project Ga0082335, IMG submission 72375) | Subsurface groundwater microbial communities from S. Glens Falls, New York, USA - GMW37 contaminated, 5.8 m (SPADES assembly) (version 2) ... | reverse complement strand
TGCTGGATCGGCAGCAGCCGTTCGAGCGCGGCGCGGCGGCCCTCCTCGTCCCGGGCGAGGATCATCTGCCGCATCAGCTCGAGCCGCCCCTCGTCCTGGAACATGTGCTCGGTGCGGCAGAGGCCGATGCCCTCGGCCCCGAACTCGCGCGCCTTGGCAGCGTCGGCGGGCGAGTCGGCGTTCGTGCGCACGCGCAGCCGGCGCGCGCCGTCGGCCCACTCGAGGATGCGCTCGAAGTCGTCGTTGATCCGCGGCGGCACGAGCGGCACCGGGCCGACGATGACGGCGCCCGTGCCACCGTCGATCGTGATCAGGTCGCCCTCGCGCAGCTCGGGGCCGGCCAGGCGCGCGATCTTCGCCGCCGTGTCCACCGTCAGAGCCTCGCAGCCGGTCACGCACGGCTTGCCCATCCCGCGCGCGACGACGGCCGCGTGCGACGTGAGGCCGCCGTGGGCGGTGAGGATCCCCTTCGCCCCCACCATGCCGTGGAAGTCGTCCGGCGTCGTCTCCCAGCGAACGAGGATGACGTCCTCGCCGTCCTTCCCCCGGTCCGCGGCCGTGTCGGCGTCGAAGACGACCGCGCCGGAGGCCGCCCCCGGCGAGGCGTTGAGGCCGTAGGCGACGACGTTCACCTGCGCCTCCGGGTCGATCATCGGGTGCAGCAGCTGGTCGAGCTGCGCCGGGTCGATCCGGACGACGGCCTCCTCCTTGGAGATCAGGCCCTCCTCGACCATCTCGACGGCGATCTTCAGCGCCGCCGCGGCGGTGCGCTTGCCGGCGCGCGTCTGCAGGATGTAGAGCCTGCCCGCCTCGGCCGTGAACTCGATGTCCTGCATGTCGCGGTAGTTCTCCTCGAGCCGCTGCAGCGTCTCGACCAGCTGCTCGTACGCCTCCGGCAGGTGCGAGCGCATCGCCTCGATCGGCTCGGGCGTGCGGCTGCCGGAGACGACGTCCTCGCCCTGCGCGTTGGCGAGGAACTCGCCGTAGACGCCGCGCTCACCCGTCGAGGGGCTGCGCGAGAAGCAGACGCCCGTGCCCGAGCCGTCGCCCTTGTTGCCGAAGACCATCTGGACGACGTTGACGGCGGTGCCGAGATCGTCCGGGATCTGGTACGCGCGCCGGTAGACCTGCGCGCGCGGCGAGTCCCAGGAGTCGAAGACCGCGCGGACGGCGCGCCGGAGCTGCTTGCGGGCGTCCTGCGGGAAGGGGCGGCCCACCTCGTCCTCGAAGATGCGGTTGAACGTCGAGACGAGCTCGGCGAGATCGTCGGCGGTGAGGTCCACATCCAGCCGGACGCCGCGCGCGGCCTTGAGGTCGGCGAGCGCCTGCTCGAAGCGGTGCCCGTCCACGCCCTCGACGACCTCGCCGTACATCTGGATCAGGCGCCGGTAGGAGTCGTGGGCGAAGCGAGGATTGCCGGTTCGTTCCGCAAGTCCCCGCACCGCTTCGTCGCCGAGCCCGAGGTTGAGGATCGTGTCCATCATCCCCGGCATCGAGACGGCCGCGCCGGAGCGAACCGAGACGAGCAGTGGGTCGTGCGGGTCGCCGAAGCGCTTGCCCGCTCTCTTCTCGAGCCGTGCGATGTGCTCCTCGACCTCTTCGTCGAGCCCGTCGGGCACCTCGTGACCCGCCGCCATGTAGGCGCGGCACGCATCGGTCGTGATCGTGAACCCCGCCGGCACGGGCACACCGAGCGCGGTCATCTCGGCGAGCCCGACGCCCTTGCCGCCGAGAAGCTCCCTGCCCCCGGAGGGCTCGTCGAAGTCGTAGACGTAGCGCATAGCGAGCAATCTTTCCACAAGCGTCGCGCCCCGTGCCCGGGTATGGCGGCGGCGAGGGCGCGTCACGCGCGAGCGCGACGACGGACGCGCGAGGCCTGCTCGGCGAGCCACGCGACGGCGCGCAGGCCCATCCAGAGCGGCGTCAGGAGCACGTAGAAGAGGACGACGGCGATGACCTCGAACGACCACCACATGGCCCAGCGCCAGACTGGAATCCGCCGCGCGCGCGCCTCCTGCGCCGGTGTCGTCACGCCTCCGCGGCCTCCCGCCGCCGCTCGACGATGCGGATGATCCGCAGCGCGGTCTCCTCCACCGAGATCTCGGACACGTCGAGCACGGGGCAGCCGAGCCGGCGATGGATCGCGGCGGCGAACTCGAGCTCGGCGTAGATCTCCTCGAGATCGGCGTACTGCCGGCGCGGCGCGCCCATGCTCGCGACGCGCTGCGTACGGATCTCCGCCAGTCGAGAGGCGTCGATCGTGAGCCCGACGACCCGGTGCGGATCCACCTTGAACAGCTCCGCGGGCGGCTCGATCCCGTTGACGAGCGGGATGTTCGCGGTCTTGTGGCCCATGTAGCCGAGGAACATCGAGAGCGGCGTCTTCGACGTGCGCGAGACGCCGACGAGCACGATCTCGGCCTCGAGCAGGCCGCGGCCGACCCCGTCGTCGTAGCGGACGGCGAACTCGATCGCCTCGATCCGCTTGAAGTAGGCCGAGTCCAGCTGCACGCGCGCGCCCGGTGTCATCTGCGCCGCCATGCCCGAGACCTTCGCGATCGAGTCGATCGGATGGCCGAGCAGGTCGCAGTAGTGGAGCCTCGTGCGGCGGCAGAGCAGCCGCATCGCCTCCCGCAGCTCCGGCTTGACGAGCGTGTAGACCATGACCGCGGGCCGCCCCTTGGCGCGGCTGACCGCGAGCTGGAGGTCGTCCACCGTCTCGACCCGTGGGTGGCGGATCTCGTCGAACGGGAGCTCGGGAAACTGGGCCTCGAGCGCGAGCACGAGCCGGGCGGCCGTCTCCCCGGTCGCGTCGGAGACGATGTGCAGCTCGATCGGCGCGCGGTCTTTCATCGGCGGGAGGCTAGCGTCTGCGCCGTCACTGCGGGCTTCCGCGCCTCGCGCCCGAGATGGGTAACGTCTCGCAGATGCCCGACGCCGTCACGATGGACAAGATCGTCTCACTCTGCCGGCGGCGCGGCTTCGTCTTCCCGTCCTCTGAGATCTACGGCGGCCTCGGGTCGGCGTACGACTACGGGCACTACGGCGTGCTGCTGAAGGCGAACGTCAAGGCACGCTGGCTCGAGGCGATGGTGCAGGAGCGGGACGACATCGTCGCGCTCGACTCGGCGATCATCCTGCACCCGCAGGTGTGGGAGGCGTCGGGCCACGTCACCGGCTTCACCGATCCGATGGTGGACTGCCGCACGTGCAAGAAGCGCTTCCGTGCCGACCACCTCGAGGAGTCGCGCTGCGAGCGCAAGCCGAGCAAGCGGCCGGGCGAGGGGCCGGAGTGCGACCTCACCGAGGCGCGGCAGTTCAACCTCATGTTCGAGACGCGCGTCGGCGCGCTCGAGGAGTCGGGCTCGAAGGCGTACCTGCGGCCGGAGACGGCGCAGGGCATCTTCATCAACTTCAAGAACGTCGCCCAGCTCGCGCGCCGCAAGCCGCCGTTCGGGATCGCGCAGATCGGCAAGTCGTTCCGCAACGAGATCACGCCGGGCAACTTCCTCTTCCGCACGCGCGAGTTCGAGCAGATGGAGATGGAGTTCTTCGTGCCGCCGGACGAGGCCGAGCGCTGGTACCGCTACTGGATCGAGGAGCGGCGCGCCTGGTACATCCGCTACGGCATCAGCGAGAGCCACCTGCGGGTGCGCGAGCACGGCGCCGAAGAGCTCTCGCACTACTCGAGCGGCACGAGCGACATCGAGTACCTCTTCCCGATCGGCTGGTCGGAGCTCGAGGGGATTGCGAACCGTGGCGACTTCGACCTCAGGGCCCACAGCGAGGCCTCGGGCACGAAGCTGGAGTGGGTCGACGCCGACGCCGGCGAGCGCTACGTGCCGCACGTGATCGAGCCCGCGGGCGGCGTCGACCGCGCGCTGCTCGCATTCCTGGTCGACGCCTACGACGAGGAGGTCGTCGCGGAGCGCGAGCGGACGGTGCTGCGCCTCCATCCGCAGCTCGCTCCGGTGAAGGCGGCGGTGCTGCCGCTGATCGCGAAGAGCGCGCCCATGGTCGAGCGGGCCCGGATGCTCTACGAGGAGCTCCGACGCGTGGTTGCGGTCGAGTACGACGACGGTGGCCAGATCGGCAGGCGCTACCGCCGCCAGGACGAGATCGGCACGCCCTTCGCCCTGACGATCGACGAGCAGACGCTCGAGGACGACACGGTCACGATCCGCGACCGTGATTCGCTCGCCCAGGAACGGATCGCCCTCGCCAAGGCGCGCGAGCACCTACAGGACCGGCTCGCGCAGCCGTGGCGCTCGCCGAAGACCGGCTAGCGGCTCCCCCGCTCGAGCACGTTCTCCGTCGGCGTGTCGAAGCCGAACTTCCGGTACAGCCCGTGAGCGTCCTCGGTGTGAAGCAGCCACTTCGTGTGCGCGAGCGGCCCCTCGTCGACCGTGAAGCGGACGAGCTCAACACCGAGGCCGCTCCCGCGGAACTCGGGCAGGACGTACACGTCGGCGAGGTACGACTGAGAGTGACCGTCCGAGATCGTGCGGCTGAAGCCGACCATACTCCCCTCCGTGTAGAGGCCAACGACGCGGGCGGCGTTGTCGATCATGGCGTCCATCGTCCCCCGCGGGCGGCCCTTCGCCCAGTACGACTCTCCCGAGAGGAAGCGGTGCGCCTCCGCGCGGTCGATGCGCATGGGGTCGTCGTCGAGCTCGAAGCCGCCGGGAAGATCGCGCAGCATATGCGTATCTGTACCGTCTGAGACCATGCGGCGGCGCTTTCTCTTGACGGTCGCGCTCGGCACCCTCCTCGCCGGGGCCGATCTCGCCGTCAAGGTGGCCGTCGCCACGCCGGCCGCGAACTACCACACTCGCTCCGGCGCGTGGAGTGCCCTCGTGCTCACCGTCGTCGCCGGCTGTCTGGCGCTCGCGCGGGTTCCGTCTACGGCGGTCGCCCTCGCGGCGGGTGTCACCGCCGGGGGCGCCGCCGCCAATGTCGTCTCCTTTGCAGTGTCGGGATGGAGCGTGGAGAACCCGCTCGTCGTCGGAGGCGCGACTGCCGGCGTCGCCTTCAACCTCGCCGACGTCTTCGCGCTCACGGGGATTCTGCTGCTGATGGTCACGACCAGCGTCTTCTCGATCCGCAACCGTGAGCGGCTGCGGCCACCACGGCACCGCGTCGCCGCGCTCGTCGCGCGCTTCCGGAGCTAGGCCGTCAGCGTGCGCAGGCGGAAGCCGCCGGAGTGCTCGTACGAGGCGGAGATGACCGCCAGCGCGTCGCGGGCGCCGCGGTCGGTGAGGCCGGCGTCGTGGGCCCCGGCGAGCGGCGCGTGCAAAAGGGCGGCGATGCCGCGCAGTCCCTCCGGGGAGAGCGCGACAGTTCCTCCCTCGCCCCCGCAGGCACGGCAGACGGCGCCCCCTGCCTTCGGCAGGAAGCCGACGAGCCCCTCGGTCGCGCCGCACTCGACACAGCTCTCCAGATGGGGCAGGTAGCCGGAGAGCCACAGCAGCTTGAGCTGGAAGGCGAGTGCGAGCGCGTCGAGCGCCGGCCGCGCCGGAGCGCGGCTCTCGACCCCGTCGAGCGCGTCGAGGAAGCGCGTCAGCGCCGTGAAGGCCCGCTCGTTCCGCTCCTGCTCGGGGTAGAGCCGCAGCATCGCCTCGAGCCCGATCAGGCCGGCGGCGAGCCGGTAGGAGTCCTCCCGGGCGGCGCTGTGCGGACGGATCAGGTCGCAGCCGGTGACGGTGTGCAGCTCGCCCGAGCCTTGGTGAAGGACGAGCTCGACGTGGGAGAGCGGCTCGAGCCGTCCCCCGAAGCGCGATTTCGTCTTGCGCACGCCCTTGGCGACGGCGCCGACGCGGCCGCGGTCGGCGGTGTAGAGATGGAGCACACGGTCGGCCTCGCCGAAGCGAAACGAGCGCAGGACGACCGCCTCCGTCTTGTAGGTCCGGCCCACGCGTCGAGTGTACTCCCGGGCCCCGCCGGAATAGACGCGGGCCTTCCGCGTTGGAATGCGTAATGGCCCGCGTCGTGATGTACTCGACCCGTTGGTGCGGTTACTGCGTGCGCGCCAAGGCGCTGCTCGATGGCAAGGGCGTTCCGTACGACGATATCTCGCTCGACGACGACCCGCAGTTCCGGCGAACCCTGCACGGCCTGACCGGCGGCTGGACGGTGCCGCAGATCCTGATCGACGGCGAGCCGATCGGCGGTTTCGCCGAGCTCCGGCGGCTCGACGGCTCCGGCGCACTCGACGCGGGCCTCGCGTCCACCTAGCCCGGACTCGGCTGGCAGCGTGGACAGAGCCACGTGCCGCGGCGGGCGACGCGGATCTTCGCTATCGGCGTGCCGCAGCGGTCGCACGGCTCGCCTGCGCGGCCGTAGACCCGGAATTCGTGCTGCATCGTGCCGGCTGCGCCGTCGGGCAGCGCGTAGTCGCGCAGGCTCGCGCCCTGGCGCTCGATTCCCGTCCGCAGCGCGCGCCGGACGCAGCGATGGATTCTGGCGACCTCGTCGCCGTCGAGCTCGCCCGAGGGGCGGAGCGGATGCACCCGCGCGTACCAGAGCGCCTCGTCGGCGTAGATGTTCCCCACCCCGGCGAGGGTCCGCTGGTCGAGCAGCGCGGCCTTGATCGGCGCCCGGCGGCGCTCGAGCCGGGCGGCGAGACCTCGTGCGGTGAGCCGGCCGAGCGGCTCGGGGCCGAGCCGTTGCGCGAGGTACGGCTCCAGCTCCCCCGGCTCGAGCACGAGCCAGGTGCCGAAGCGGCGAACGTCGCGGTAGGCGACGTCCGAGCCGTCGTCTAACCTGACAACGGCGCGTCGGTATGGATCGCCGGCCAGCTTTCCGGCCGGCGCGTGGCGCAGGCTCCCCGTCATACGGAGGTGGATCAGGAGAGAGCGACCGGAGACGAACCGGACAATCAGATACTTGCCCCGGCGGTCGACCGCGGCGACGCGCTCGCCCTCGAGCTCGGCCGCAACCTGGAGCGGCTCGAGCGGGCGGACGAGGCGCGCGTCGGCGATCGCGACGCGGACGAAACGCCTGCCCGTGAGAACCGGCTCGAGTCGGCGGCGGACGGTCTCGACCTCGGGCAGCTCGGGCACGCAAGCGGCTGCTAGCCGACGACCTCGAGCAGAATCGGGCGGGAGCGCGGCTGCTCGTCGCCGAGCTCGTACGCGGCGAGTACGGTCTCGGCTGCCTCGGCTGCGCCGGCCTCGCCGCCGGCGTGCACCTCGGCGAGCAGCCCGCCGGCGGCGACGCGATCGCCCCGCTTCGCGTGGCAGACGACGCCGACGGCGTGGTCGATCGGGTCGTCCTTGGCGCGCCTGCCGGCGCCCAGGTGGAGCGCCGCGTGACCGACGGCCATCGCCCCGAGCCGTTTGACATACCCGTCGCGCGGCGCGGCCACCCCGCGCACCACGGGCGCCGCCGGCAACGCATCGAGGTCGGGATTGCCCCCCTGGGCGCGGACCCAGCGATCGTAGGCGGCGAGCGCGGAGCCGTCGGCGACGGCCACCTCGGCGCGGCGCCGGCCCTCGACGAGATCCACACCCAGGTCGGAGAGCGCGAGCAGCCGGGCGCAGGAGTCGAGCACGAGCTCGGTGAAGTCGAGCGGCCCGCCCCCGCGCAGCGTCTCGACGGCCTCGCGGATCTCGAGCGCGTTGCCGACGGCCCGGCCGAGGGGCTGATCCATGTCGGTCAGCAGGCAGACGACCTCGCGCCCGGCACGATGCCCCAACTCGAGCATCGCCTCGGCCAGGATGCGCGCGTCCCGGTCGGTCTTCATGAAGGCGCCGTCGCCGACCTTCACGTCGAGCACGATCGCGTCGGCCCCGGCGGCGAGCTTCTTCGACATGATGCTGGAGGCGATCAAGGGGACGATGTCCACCGTCGCGGTCACGTCGCGCAGCCCGTAGAGCAGCTTGTCGGCCGGGACGAGGTCGGCGGACTGGCCGACGATGGCGAGGCCGATCGCGCGGACCTGAGCCACGAACTCCTGCGTCGAGAGCTCGGCGCGGAAGCCCGGAATGGACTCCAGCTTGTCGAGCGTGCCGCCGGTATGGCCGAGGCCGCGCCCGCTCATCTTCCCGAAAGGGACGCCGCAGGCGGCCACGATCGGGCCGACGGCGATCGAGGTCTTGTCCCCGACACCCCCGGTCGAGTGCTTGTCCACGACCTTCCGGCCGAGCGCGGCGTGCAGGTCGAGAGTCTCGCCGCTCGCGATCATCGCGTTGGTGAGCGCGTACGTCTCCGCGGCGGTCATACCGCGGAAGTAGACGGCCATGCAGAACGCGGCCATCTGGTAGTCGGGCACCTCGCCACGCGCGTAGGCGAGCGTCAGCTCCGCGATCTCCTCGGCTGCGAGCTCCTCGCCGTTGCGCTTGCGCTCGATCAGCTCGGCGGGCCGGATCACGCCGCTTTCTCCGCGCCGAACACGGCATGCGCGCTCGACGTGCGGAACGGCTCGGTGATCTCTTGGACGGTAGCGGCGAGGTGTGCCCTCGTGGTCACCGCGCCGACGAAGGTCCTGATCGAGTCGGCATCCGGGAACACGATCGAGCCGAATGAATCGCGCCGCTCGACGCTTGCGAAATGCGGGCGCCGCGCCGCGTCGCCGTTGCCGCTCTGAAACGACAGGCCGCTCGTCGGCTCCCCGCCGAGCGACTCCCACAGCTCGCGCATGTGGCCGTCGCCCAGCGTGGCAGCGACGAGCCTGCCGCTGGGAGCGAGCGCGCGCGCGATCTCGACCATGCGCGGCGAGATGTCGATCGCGATCACATCGGCGCCGAGCTCTCGCGCGGCGCGCTCGGCGAGCTCGCCCATCCCGCAGCCGACCCCCAGCAGGCGCTGCGGCCGGCACTCTGCGACCGCCTCGAACGCGAGCTCCTCCGCGTTCACGCCCTCCGTCAACCGGCGGTAGGTCTCGTTCCGCGTCGCGAGGCGCTCCTCGCTCGCATACTCCCACTGGACGACGACAGGGTTGTCGAGCTTCACGGGTCGAGAATCGGTCGGCCGGGGATCTGCCTCGGGGGCGCCTTGCCGCGAAGCCACGCGTTCACCGTCGCGCCGACGTCGGCGAACTCGCCCTCGTGGATCCGCCCGTTCGCGTTGCGCCCGGCGGCGTAGGCAAGCAGCAGCGCGTGCTCGCGCGAGTGGTCGGTCGAGGGCGTCGTCGGGTCACAGCCGTGGTCGGAGGTGATGATGAGGAGGTCGCCCGGGCGCAGCGCCTCGAGCACGTCGGGCAGCCGCCGGTCGAAGTCCTGCAGGCAGCGATGGAAGTTGACCGGGTCGTTGCGATGGCCCCAGAGCATGTCGGTCTCGACGAGATTGACGAAGACGAGCCCCTCGTCGAGCTCCTGGAGGAGCGAGACGATCCGGTTGATCCCCTCCACGTTCGACTTCGTCGGGTGCGACTCGTCGATGTCGCAGCCTGCGAAGATGTCGCTGATCTTGCCGACGCCGACGACCTTCGCGCCACGGTCGCGGGCGAGCGAGAGGTAGTTCGGCCGCCGCGGCTCGAGCGAGAAGTCGTGCCGGTTCGGCGTGCGCTCGTAATTTCCGGGCTCGCCGCGGAACGGCCGCGCGATCACCCGGCCGACGGCGTGTTTCCCGCTGAGGATCGCTCGGGCGACGCGGCAGGCCTCGTACAGCTCCTCGAGGGGAATCGTCTCCTCGTGTGCAGCGATCTGGAAGACCGAGTCTGCAGACGTGTAGACGATCCACTTGCCCGTGCGCTGGTGCTCCTCGCCGAGCTCCTGGACGATCTCCGTCCCCGACGCGGGCCTGTTCCCGATCACGCCGCGACCCGTCCGGTTCATGAACGGGTCGATCACGTCGAACGGAAAGCCGTGTGGGTACGTCGGGAACGCCGTCGCCGTCACGACGCCCATCAGCTCCCAGTGGCCGGTGGTCGTGTCCTTGCCCTTCGAGCGCGCGACGAGGCGGCCGGCGACCGCGGGAGCGCCCGGCTGCGACGGGCAGCCCTCGAGCGGCTCGACGTTGCCGAGCCCGAGCGCTTCGAGGTGGGGCAGGTCGAGACCCCCGACGGCACGGGCCACATTGCCGAGCGTGTCGGAGCCTTCGTCTCCGTACAACGCAGCGTCCGGCAGCGCTCCCGCACCGACGGCGTCCAGCACGATCACGCAGACCCGCGGCACGCGGCTATTCTACGTGGCGCATGGT
>Ga0082335_1009805_pt1 | contig 10140 bp, 6 predicted proteins | sample Subgrocontami58m_FD_72375 | JGI IMG/M metagenome (GOLD analysis project Ga0082335, IMG submission 72375) | Subsurface groundwater microbial communities from S. Glens Falls, New York, USA - GMW37 contaminated, 5.8 m (SPADES assembly) (version 2) ... | reverse complement strand
GCAGGCCACACTTCAGCACAAGCCGGCTTCTTACGGAAATCTTCAGGAGGAGCTTTCACTTCAGGCGGCCGAGCTTGAATCGGATACCCCACTGTCCAAAGTAAAGATCGAACAAGGGGAGTGGCGGCAGGTATTTCAAGAGGTCGGAATGGTAGATTTTCAAGAAGACGAATATGATATTCCGACATTCCTTAGAAAGTCGGCGGATTGATCACTGTACCACGCTTCTCTGTGGAGTAGCAGCCTTTAGGCTGCGCTAGTTGCGTATGGGTGGTGCGAGCCAAGTGCCACGTCTTATATAACCGGAGCTATGGGAGAATGCAGGCCAAGTGCCACGCCTCGCTGAAAGATATGGGAGTGAAGAATATGGGCGTATGGATGAAAGCGGTGATGAGGCATGGCACTATCTGAGTAGATCGCCTCTTCGAGGCGATTTCGACATTGAGAATTTAGATTGATTTTATTGGAAGCATAATATACGACTTGGAACACTGGAACACTGGAACACTGGAACACTGGAACACTGGAACATTGGAACATTGGAACGTTGGAACGTTTTTATTAGGGGGCCAATCAATGCCGAAATTAAGACTAGGAGTTCTCATAGCCATTACACTTGTTTTTTCCGCCGGCTGCGCCAAGACAACACAGGTGCAGAAGTTCAAAAAATGGTCGCCCAAGCAGTATTCGCAGTCCAAGATCCCGCAGTTCGATGTCCCGGTCGTGGTGAACGACAGGGTCGTTGCGTGGATAGACTATTTTCAGGGCTCGGGGCATAACCACTTTGCGAAATATCTGGCCCGTTCCGGCAGATACATCCCCCAGATGCAGGAGGTCTTGAAAAAATACGCCCTTCCGCAGGACCTGGTATATATCGCGATGATCGAAAGCGGTTTTTCGGCGCGGGCATATTCACGCGCCCACGCCGTTGGACACTGGCAGTTCATCAGAGGCACCGGAAGGGCATACAAACTGGACATCAACAACTGGATAGACGAACGCCGCGATCCGGACAAGGCGACGGATGCGGCGGCAAGGTATCTGCGCGACCTCTATGCCATGTTCGGCGACTGGTATCTTGCCATGGCGGCATACAACGCCGGCGAGGGGAAGATCGCAAAGGCCATAAAGCGTAACGGCACGCGCGATTTCTTTGAGATGATAGAACGCGACCGGCACTACCTGCGCGCCGAAACCAAGGACTATGTCCCGAAATTCCTTGCGGCCGCGATAATCGCAAAATCACCCGAGCGATTCGGATTCGGCGACGTTGTCTATGACGAACCCGTCGAGCACGAAAAGGCGGCCGTTGACGGTCAGGCCGATCTTGAGGCCATCGCCAAATGTGCGGGCGTTTCAACGGCGCTGGTCGAAGACCTGAATCCGGAGCTTGTCAAGGGGGTAACGCCGGCAAGCGGCGGCAGTTACCAGATAAAACTTCCTAAGGGGACGGCCAAGAAGTTCGAGCTGGCATTTGCCGCGCTTCCTCCGTCGGAACGCATGATGGTCGTCCGTCACGCGGTGAAACGCGGCGAGAGCGTTGGAAGGATAGCGAGGCGTTACGGCGTTTCCGTCCGGGAGATACTGGCTGCGAATGATTTAAGAGGAGCCTCTTCCGTGAAGCGCGGGATGAGCCTGGTGATCCCGACCGGCGGGGCGGCAAAACAGCTTGTTAGTGCCGAGGCGGCGCGCGAAGAGGGTAAACCCATCGGCAATGCGACCCGACATCGTGTTGAACGGGGCGAAACGCTTGGGCTGATCGCGCAGAACTATGGCGTGAGAGTTTCTGATATCAAAAGATGGAACAGGCTGAAGCGCGACAGTATACATGCCGGCCAGACGCTTAAGATATACGGAGTGGAATCGCAGGTGGCCGAAGGCGAGGCCAAGCCGAAGAAGACAAGGGGAGAGTTGAGCTATACGATAAGACGCGGCGATTCGTGGTGGAAGATCGCGCAAAAATACGGTACAAGTATAAATGACCTTAGATCATGGAACCCCTCTATATCAGACAAGGGATTGATAGCGGGTCGTAAACTGAAACTCTTTGCGGAAAAAGAGAAGCCCGCCACCCAGCCGGTGAGCGACGCAACTCCCACTCCAAACATGAGCGCCTCTGATAAGATCGAAGTCCCCGTTATGAGCGTTCCAAAGCCGCAGTCGGAGTTGTTGCAGATGCCGGGCCCGGAACAGACATCCGTTGCCAAGCAGGACGCGAACTCCTCAACGGGTTCTGCGGGCAAATCAGTGAACTATATCATTAAAAGCGGCGATAACCTTTGGGACATTGCCAAGAAATATAATGTCTCGGTCAAGGATATCGTGAGCTGGAACAACCTTGAAAACACCCCCAAGAACCGTCTGAAACCCGGCATGACCCTGACGTTGCAAGTGGATTAGCCTCTAACCATTTCACACCTCTGGAGTGTGAAACGGTTTCTGATTACATTTGACCTTCACTTTCCGGTATCCATGCAAATGACTCCCGGATAAGTATAAGTTTGACTTTGTCAGCCATAAATATTATTATGTCAGACGAAGGAGATAATATGAGAACCGTTCATAAAAGATCTTTAAAGGACAAGCTGGTCAAAGTGACTGCATGGGTTCCAGAGAAACAATTGAAGCATCTAATGAAAGCGAGCGGTAGCATTAAGAATCAGTCTGGTTTTATGCGCCTGCTGATAGAGAATGAACTAGAACGCATTGATGCTTTAAATGCCCACAAGCCTCTTTATGCCATTGCATCAAAAGGTGATTTTGATGATAGCCTTCTTTGACACCAATATTTATGTTGACTACCTTCGCGGTGTAATGCCTGCGCAGATGTATTTGCGCTATTTTAGCGTCTATGTTATGCGCATGTGTCCTGTGGTGTATCATGAACTTCTACGCGGCATATGTTCCTCTGCTGTTGAAAAAAAGGTGAAAACACTGGGTGAAAAAATAGTTTTTTTGCCGCCCCCTACCACAAAAATGTGGGCCGATGCCGGAGAAATTATAAGCATGTTGCAGCCACATGCTAAAGAAAAAACGATGGAACAAGTTCAGAATGATGTTTTAATTGCACTGACGGCGCGTTATAGCGGTGCAACTCTAATTACCAGAGACGCTGATTTTGAAAAACTGCAAAGGTTCCTTCAATTCTCTTTTATAATGCACCCGTCCGATATTTAATAAAAATTTGGGGTCATAAAAATTTGGGGTCATAAAAATTTGGGGTCAGGCTTAACTTTTTAACTATTGTAACCACGGGGGTCAGGCTTAACTTTTTAACTATTGGCCGGGGCGTTACGGATTACATTTGACCGTCTCCGGGCGCACAGCAATGGCAGGAATAAAAACCATCATAAAATTATTTTTGTGGCTCAATGTCCCACTGACCCCGCCTGCACAATTGATGGCCGCAAGAACATCGCCAAGCATGCCAAAAGTGCCATTTTAAGATGAGGATCTTCCATTTTTCTTAGCAACTGATCGCTTCTTAATTTGGCAAGATCAAGATTGGAAGCCTGTTTCAAAATATCCATCAATTTTACAAACATTTCAGGTGTGAGAGCTGTCGTTTCATCAAACGTAATCGGCTCTTTTTCGAGAGAGGGCGATACCGAATCAGCCGTAAGATGGGGCGATAGGAACAAAATGCCGCTTTCTATAATTCGTGACGACTGCACAGCTCCATAAGCAGTTATGGGAATCTCTTCACCGCTTATCTCCATAATAGCCTCTTCAGCATTCAGCCTGTTTCCCATAGAAAAAACTTTTTCCGTTAGATATGCGCCAACGTCTTTATTTGCAAACCATTCCCTTCCAAAGCGCGATCTTAAGTCCATTTCCATGGTAGCGGCGAAAAGCCTTCCGCGTATATACGGGATGGTATTTAATGCTAAGGGATTGGTCAGGAGTTCGCTATGTTCAGATTCATACTCGCTAACTGGAAGGTCAGCCGCCTCACGAAAATACCTGTAAAGGTTGCCGACTGTTATCGCCGACTCGCCATTTCCCATTTCCCTCATATTCCTGAAAAAGTTTTCCCTTATTTGGGGGCTAAAATAAACAGCGCTAAAAAGCGCATTTGCACTTTGAGTTATATGGCTATAAAGATCGTCTGAAATCCCCCCGGCAACTAATGCATGAAGGTCTGCGTGAGTGGGCAATGAGTCTGCCGCCTTTCCTGATGCGTCTAGCGCAGAAACATCGTCAACAAGCCATTTAGTGAAGAACGGATCGTAGACGAGGCCTTCAAACAGCGTTGCTACACCCTCCATCATGGAATGGTCAGCGCTCCTATCCGTAAACCCAACTTTCTCCGTTGAACGTGACATGTGAATCGCATGTGCGGCCTCATGTATGCCAACTCGAAGGCCTCTAAGACCTGCTTGTTTTTTTAGCGTGATTGAAATATCATCAGGATCAATATCAAAAGCGAAGCCATCAAACTGTACACCCAGTTGAGCAAGGCCAAGATTATCACCGGCTATATTTATTTTGAATGCCCTTCCGTCTGGATATGCGAATTGAATGCCCATTCTTTCATATATGCGGGTTACAATTGGAACTATTTTTTCCAGCGGTATGAACATGTTAAAAAACTGACCTGCTTCCGGATGAGAAGCATGCCATGAACGCTTAAATGCTTCGGCCATCCGCCCTGTCCGCTTTTCAACACGCATGACCTTTTCTATCATCTCTAAAAGTTCACCTGGGTTCCTTATCCTCAACGCTTTGACAAGATAAGACCAATAGGAATTATGGCCGAGAGATGTTGCGAGATCAGAAAGTGCCGTGTCCCGGTCCTTAATTGCTGGTCTTACACGTTCGGCCATTTTTCTTTCTACATATTCTTTTATCCTAGGCAGATAATTCTCAGCAATTCTTCCTTTGCTAATAAGGTATATTAATTGTTCAATAGAAGTATCATTATAAGTAGCGTCTCCCTCATTTATATTGGTGATCGGGGATGCAAACGCGCCCCGCATTTTTATTTCCAAAATAGCGGTTTCACCCGAGGTCACCATAAAAAGCAGTGAGCGGCTTTGTTTCGCTATTTCTTCATTCGGTGGGTGCTTAGCGATCTCTACAAGAATTGGTAATAGCGGACGCAAGAAATGTTCGCTATCGAAGCCATCTGGCATGTTATCATCAGATTCCGTATCGGTGGCATCGGACACGATATTACCATTAGATACCATTGAGATTAGCTCATCCTTATTCTCCATAAATAACTTATTTAATGCACTTCTTGTCGTGTCACAAAAGAAATTACATGCAAGCGGGACACGCCGCGCATCTTCTCCGTTTAACAACCTCCAAAGTTGCGAAATCATCTCCGCCTTTGCATCGTGATCGGTATCTACTGTTTCGATATGCTGAAAAATGTCTTTGTAGGCCCTTTCGCTTGGCGACAGTTTAAAAGCTGCCCATTTTTTTTCAAACATATCTTCCGCAGTCTTAGGCAACGCAAAAATACCCAAAATGTAAACAACGGTTTTGATGTCGATTGAAGGTTTTGTCCTGCCTCGGCCACCATTTAAAGCCATTTCGGTGACTACAGATGATTCGCCTTGTGGCAAATCTATTGGACTTTCACCGGTTGTTGCCGTTATATCAGCCATGCCGTCAGAACCAACATATGTGATATTTGCGCTACTGAAAACGGGGTCTAACATAGTCATTACTGGAGGTGTAATACCAAAAGATGAAGTATTTACTGGTCTCATTTTCGACTCCTTTCTATCTTGGTAGGGTTATCGGATAGACTCGAAAAAAGTTGCTAAAAAAATAATAAAATCTTGTTCGACATTTGCAAACTCGGCGAAAACATGCTTAAAAACCAAGTTTTCGCCAAGTATAACATCAAGCTCAGCGAAAACCCTTTAAAAACTTGACTTTTCGCCGAGTTTGATGTTAAACTTAGCGGGAACTTGGAAATGTAGTTGCTCGATTTATCGGGCAAAAGTTGGCCCCATAAATGGGGCAACTACAACATTGGGAGGGTTATTATGGATGCGATCATCGGACGACATGAGGAATTATCGATCCTTGAGAAGGTCTATAATTCCAACGAAGCAGAATTGTTGGCCATATATGGGAGGAGGCGCGTTGGAAAAACCTACCTAGTGAGCAATTTTTTTAAAGAGAGAGGGTTATATTTTGAATTGACGGGCACCAAAGATGCCAGGATGCATGAGCAACTCGTCAATTTTTCAAATGAGTTTTCAAGATTGTTTTTAAAGGATGAAAAAACAGTTTTGCCTTGCAACTGGACGGAGGCGTTTGCCCTTTTAAAGACCGAGCTTGAAAAAGCTGACCGGCACAAAAAGATCATCCTCTTTTTTGACGAACTGCCATGGCTTGCTTCGCAAAAATCCGGATTTCTTCAGGCGTTGGAAAATTTTTGGAACCGGTATGCGTCCCGAGATCGGCGGATCATTGTCATTATCTGCGGGTCGGCGGCATCGTGGATGATCAAAAATGTCATTTTCGGAAAGGGGGGATTGCATAACAGGGTTACAAGAAGGATCAGATTGTTGCCGTTCACTCTATCCGAGACGGAGGAATTTTTAAAGGCCAAAGGCATAGAATTGGACAGAAAACAGATAATAGAACTTTACATGGTCACAGGCGGGGTTCCCCAATATTTGAAGAACGCCGAAAGGGGCAGGTCTTCTGCCCAGATAATAAACGACATGTGTTTTAAAAAGGATGGCGCGCTGTTCGACGAGTTCAAAAGGCTCTATAGTTCGCTGTTTGACAATTATGAAAATCATGTGGGGATAATAAGGGCTCTAGCCGGCGCACTTAACGGGTTGACCATGAACGAATTATTGAAGATGGCGGGGTTGCGGTCCGGAGGGTCATCAAGCAAGGTAATAAAAGAGTTGGAAGAGGCGGGGTTCATTGCCTATATCCCCGCATTTAACAAAAGAAAGGTGAACGGGAGATATATATTGATAGACCAGTATTCTCTGTTTTATTTAACCTGGATAGAAAAGGCGGATATAACAGGGTTTGAAGGGGGAGAAGAAGATTACTGGATCAAAAAAAGAGCTTCAAGGAATTGGGAGTCATGGGCAGGCTATGCCTTTGAGAATATCTGTTTCAAACATCTGACGAGGATCAAATCGGCTCTGGGCGTGGGGGGCGTGAGCACCACAGCGTCGAAGTGGTCCTATAGTCCATCCAAGGGCTCGAAAGATATCGGGGCGCAGATCGATATGATCATAGATCGCGCCGACAACTGCATCAACCTGTGCGAGATGAAATATTGGGATGCCGAGTTCGTAATAGATAAAGACTATGCAAAGAAGCTGCAGAATAAAAAGAGCGTTTTTAAAGAAAAAACCTGCACGCGGAAGACCTTGTTTACCACTATGATCACAACCTATGGGGTGAAAGAGAACGAACGCTCTTTATCAACTATCGACAGTCAAATAACGATGGAAGCCTTGTTTGAATAGGGCGAACGGAAGGTTATATGCGCCTCTTATTTCCCTTGCTTTTCTCACCCCGCGAAAGTAGGTTGAACGGGCTTTTTCGACGCTGCGGTGGTGGAAAGAAATGGGGTCAGGCTTAACTAATCAACTATTGGCATTTTGATTCTCTTTGCTATAAATAAGTTGATTAGTTAAGCCTGACCCCCCGATAATAACCGTCGTAAAAGGGGCAGTGGCGGAATGGCATACGCGTTGCGCTTAGAACGCAATGGTCAAAAGCTGTAAGGGTTCGACTCCCTTCTGCCCCACAGAATCGGAGCTCTATTCCATTTTATGAACCTTTTTGAACTTGTCTGCGAAAAGTGTGTGTCATCACGAATATTCAGGGGTGAAATATGATAGAAAAAATAATCATTAAGAATTTTAAAAAATTCGAAAACGCGCCATATGAAGTGAATCCGTCTACGGTATCTTTGTTTGTTGGCCCCAATAATGGTGGCAAGACAACTGCGCTACAGGCAATTGCCTTATGGAGTTTCTTAATTCAAGAATGGAACGAGGTAAAGGGGAAGGCATCGAAGAGTAAAGCGAAAAAGAGGTCTGGGGCTCCAGTAACAAGAAATTCTATTTACGCAGTTCCTGTGCAGGAGATGAAACTTTTGTGGTTCAATGCGATAACGCAAAACTCAAAACAACAACAGGTTAAGATTCAGATCATTGCTGAAGGCGTAGATAGAAATGGCAAAAGGTGGAAATATGGCATAGAACTTAATTATGCCAATCCTGAAATGGCCTACTGCAAGCCTCTAGATCTGGAAAGTGAAATTCCCGAAGATGTCTACAACGTTTTTCATTTACCACCGCTCTCGGGAGTGCAAACACAAGAAAGAAAAGTGGAAATCGGGGCACAGCGGCATATTATAGGAGAAGGGAGACCTGGAGAGATCTTGCGGAACTTGCTTTTACAGGTCCAGGAAAAGGGTAAGTGGAATGAGCTTTGCGAGCAGATCAAGAAAATGTTTCACGTTCAGCTTGAAAAGATTTCATTCAATCCCAGAACAGACGCTCGTATATTAGCGTATTATCGCCCTGATGGTTTGCATACAAAAAGTAGAATCTTATTAGAGATATCTAATGGTGGTAGCGGTTTTTTACAATTCCTTTTGTTGGCAGCTTTTTTATATGTGCATGAAAACTCTATTTTATTGATTGATGAACCAGATAGTCATATGCATGTTAGGCTTCAACAGGGAATGTATGATTGGCTTCAAGAAATGGCAATAAGAAACAACGTCCAGCTTTTAATTTCCACTCATTCCGAAGTTTTAATAAACAGTACTGATGTAGATTGTATTTATACTTTTTTTGGAGATGTTCCAACTCAAGTTCAAGGCGAGAAAAAACAAGTTATAGAAGCGCTTAAAAACATATCTGTTATTGATATTTTAAACGCACAGGACAAAAAGTTTATTTTATTTGCGGAGGGAATCAATGACCTTCGCATCATGAAGAGCCTGGCCATCAAACTAAATCATCCAATAGCCGCCAAGTTAGGCGATATGTTTTTTGAACCAACCGGAGATAATCAGATCGGTGTCGCCCGCGATAAATTTAAATATTTGCAAATAATTGAGCCGAAGCTGAAGGGCACTTTTATCAGAGATAATGTTAACAGAACGTCGCCCGATCAAGTTCCACGAGGACTGGAGGTTTGTTACTGGTCAAAAAAAGAAATAGAAAACTATCTTATTGTGCCGTCTGCTTTGGAACGTTTCGTTGAAAAACGAAACTCCTTCGGAGAATTATTTGTGCGTGTTACATTAGATGCCGCAAGACAATTTTTGAAAGACAACTTGCCTCCCCGGGTATACAAGAATCCCATTGAAAATGATATTGATGGGAAGGGCAGCGATTTTCTTGAGAAATTTTTTAAAGAAATAGGTCTCAAAATTAACAAGGGAGATTATTGGCAGATTGCAGAGTTGATGAACAATGATGAAATTCATAGCGATATTAAAAATATGTTAAACAATTTAAGTGAGGTAGCCCAATAAGCGAGCTAACTATGATATAGGGGCCTGATTTATCAGGCCAAAAGAGGGTTCGCTGAATCGGGCAACTACAAAATCAAAAACCATATGAAAACAAAATTAGAAACGGTCAGCTCTGTCAGAAAAAAAATGATGGTCGATATCCCCGTTGAGCGCGTTGTCGCGGCGCTTGAAAAGGCATATCAAAAGATCCAGAAACAGGCGGAGTTCAAGGGGTTCAGAAAAGGGAACGTCCCGCGCAACCTGCTGGAGATACATTACAAGCCGGAGGCCGAGAAAGAGGCGGTCGCCGCCATCGTTGAGACCACCTATCCGGAGGCACTGGAACAGGAAAAGATATGGCCGGTCTCGCGCCCCAACATCGCCCCCGGCCCGTTCGATAAGAACGCCGAGTTCTCATATACGGCCGAATTTGAGGTCCACCCGGTGGTGGAGATAAATGGCCACCACGGGCTTTCACTTGAAAAGACCGAACGGAACGTGACCGACGAACTCGTCGAAAAACGCCTTGCCGCGATGAGGCAGTCTATGGCCCAGATAGAACCTGCCCCCGACGGGGCCAGGGCCGAAAAAGGGATGGTGGCGTTCGTTGATTTCAACGGCACCGCCGACGGCAAGGAGTTCAAGGGGAACAAAGCCGATAACTTTTTGGT
>Ga0082335_1009804_pt1 | contig 10141 bp, 5 predicted proteins | sample Subgrocontami58m_FD_72375 | JGI IMG/M metagenome (GOLD analysis project Ga0082335, IMG submission 72375) | Subsurface groundwater microbial communities from S. Glens Falls, New York, USA - GMW37 contaminated, 5.8 m (SPADES assembly) (version 2) ... | reverse complement strand
TCGGCAACGGTGTCGACGTGCTGCATTTCGCGACGCATGCCCTGTTCGACCCGTATTATCCGCTGCAATCGTCGCTGATCATGAGTGACGGCAAGCGTGCGGTGCCTCTGACGGCGGAACGCCTATTCGCGCAACCGCTCGCCGCCCGGCTCGTGATTCTGTCGGCCTGCGAGACCGGCATGGGCCAGGTCGTGGGTGGAGACGAGCTGCTCGGTCTTGCGCGCAGCTTTTATCTCGGTGGCGCCTCCGCGGTAGTCAGCAGCCTGTGGCCCGTCGAGGACGAAGCCACGCGCATCTTCATGGAGGTATTTCACCAGCGCTCCCGTGGCGGCGACTACGGCGCGGCATGGATTAGCGCGCGCGATGCGGTAAGAGCGAAAGGGTATCCGCCCTCGGCATTCGGCGCGTTCGTGCTCGGGGGAACGCTGGGCGCCCGGCTCTGACCTTCCCTGCTCCGGAGGCAGGCATCAGGGGTGGACGAGCGGCGCGATCAGGCGAATCGGGCGGTTGGGGTTGTATACACGAGACGGAAATAACACGTTAGTCCGTGGGGAGCCGACCAGCGCGCACGGCGAGGAATTCGGCAAGCACTCGGGTCGTGTGCGAGCGGTCCCTGTCCTTGATGATTGCAGTCGGCGCGCCCTGCGCGACAATGCGGCCGCCAGCGTCGCCGCCTTCGGGGCCGAGGTCGACCACCCAGTCGGCATCGGCGATGACGTCGAGGTTGTGCTCGATTACGACGACGGTGTTGCCGGCGTCGACCAGCCGGTGCAGCACGCGGATCAGCTTTTCGACGTCGGCCATGTGCAGGCCGACGGTGGGTTCGTCGAGGACGTAGAGCGTAGCGGGTGAGGCATTATGCGTAAGGCGGGGTGTGCTTCGAACCTTCGCCAACTCGGTGACGAGTTTGATGCGCTGCGCTTCGCCGCCGGAGAGCGTCGGGCTTTGCTGGCCGAGCGTGAGGTATCCGAGCCCGACGTCCTGCAGCAGCCGCAGCGCGTGATGAATCGACGAGTGCGCGCTGAAAAACTCGACCGCTTCGTCGACGGATAGCGCGAGCACCTCACCGATCGATTTGCCCTTGAAGCGCACCGCGAGAGTCTCCGGGCTGAAGCGCGCTCCATCGCAGACTTCGCACGTGACCTTCACGTCGGGCAGAAAACTCATCTCGATGCGCTTGATTCCCTGGCCCTCGCAGCTTTCGCAGCGTCCACCCTTGGTGTTGAACGAAAAGCGGCTCGCGGTGTAGCCTCGCATGCGCGCTTCGCCGACCTCCGCGAACAGCCGCCGGATCGCGTCCCAGAATCCGACGTAGGTCGCCGGGCACGAGCGCGGCGTCTTGCCGATTGGCGTCTGGTCGACTTCGAGCACGCGCCCGACCTGCTGCCAGCCTTGCAGGTCGCGGCAGCCGAGGATCGGCACTGTCTTCTTCTTTTTGTTGTGCTCGCCCACCCGGTGCAGAAGATTGGCGTAGACCACATCACGAGCGAGGGTCGATTTGCCGGAACCCGACACGCCGGTGATGACCGACAGCCGTCCAAGGGGAACGCGCAGGTTGAGGTTCTTGAGATTGTGCAGGCTGGCGCCGACGATTTCGAGCGCCGGCGTCTGCTTGCCAACCGGCCGTGGCGGGTGCAGCGGGTGCTTGAGCGGCTCGGCGAGAAACCTGCCGGTCACCGACCCGGGATTCTGCATCAGGTCCTGCACCGAGCCTGCGGCGATCACATAGCCGCCGAGCTTGCCGGCGCCGGGGCCGAGGTCGATTACGTGCGCGGCGCGCCGAATGGTGTCTTCGTCGTGCTCGACCACGAGCAGCGTGTTGCCCTTGGCCTGGAGCTTCTCCAGCGTGTCGAGCAGGATGCGGTTGTCGCGCGCATGCAGCCCGATGGTCGGCTCATCGAGGATGTAGCACACACCCCGCAAATTGGAGCCGAGCTGAGAGGCGAGCCGGATGCGCTGTGCCTCGCCGCCCGAAAGGGTGGGCGCCGAGCGGTCGAGCGCGAGGTACGACAGTCCTACCTGCCTCAGGAAGTCGAGACGCGATTTCAGCTCGGCGACGAGGTCGCGTGCGATTTCCGCTTCGCGCCCCTCGAGTTCGAGGTCGCCGAACAGCGTTTCGATTTTTCCGACCGCCAGCGCGGTGATGTCGGCGATCGATTTGCCGCGGTAGCGCACCGCGAGGGCCTCGCGGTTGAGCCGCCGGCCGTTGCACGCGGGGCAGGTCTCGTCGACCTCCAGCCACTCGATCCACGAGTCGAGCACGTGGTCCTCGGCGCCGGTCTTCGCGCGCTCGTCGTCCCAGCCAACGTCGGTGAGCTTGAGCCCGGTGCCGTAACACTCCCCGCACCAGCCGTGCTTCGAATTGAACGAGAACAACCGCGGGTCGAGCTCGGGAAAACTGCGGCCGCACGACGGGCACGCGCGCTTGACCGAGAACACCATTTCGGTCATTTGTGCGAGCGCCGGATCGCGCTTGACCATTGCTAGCTCCAGTGCCTCGAGCGGCGCGAGCACGTGCACTACACCTTTGCCGAAATCGAGTGCGCGCGCGAGATCGGCGCGCAATGCTGCTTCGTTGTCGGCGGCGACGCGCACATCGGCCACCGGCAACTCGATCGAATGCTCGCGGAAGCGGTCAAGCCGCGGCCATTTGTCGGTGGCGATGAATTCGCCGTCGACACGCAGATGAGAGTAGCCCTTGTTGCGCGCCCATTTGGCGAGGTCAGTGTAATAACCCTTGCGCGCGACGACGAGCGGCGCGAGCAGCCCGACGCGGCAGCCGCGGTAATCGCGCAGGATGCGTGCCGTGATCGCGCCAATCGACTGCGGCTCGATGGCGACGTCGCAGTCGGGGCAGTGCTGCGTGCCGAGCTTGACGAACAGCAGCCGCAGGAAGTGGTAGATCTCGGTGAGCGTTGCGACCGTGCTCTTGCGTCCGCCGTGGCTCGTGCGCTGCTCGATCGCGACCGTCGGGGGGATGCCGAAGATCGCATCGACGTCGGGCCTGGAAGCGGGCTGCACGAACTGGCGCGCATAAGCGTTCAACGATTCGAGATAGCGGCGCTGGCCTTCGGCGAACACGATGTCGAACGCGAGCGTCGACTTGCCGCTGCCGGAGACGCCCGTCAGAACGGTGAACGTATTGCGCGGAATCTCGACGTCGATGTTCTTGAGGTTGTGTTCGCGAGCATGGTGTATTTTTATGAAGGCACTAGCCTCCAAGAGTTCCCTCGATGGGGGAATCACCAAAAGTTCCCTCCCCCTCGATTGGGGAGGGCTAGGGTGGGGGTGGACAGGTGCTGCCCGCGATGTTGCACCCCCATCCCCGCCTTCCCCCGTCAAGGGGGAAGGAGTCCTTGTTACGCCGCCGAGCGCGGCTTCATATTCGCGCAGCGCCCTGCCGGTATGTGAGCTTGGATGCTGCATCACATCTTGCGGCGTGCCGGTGCACACGATTTCGCCGCCCGCCTCGCCGCCCTCGGGACCGAGGTCGATCACCCAGTCGCACGCGGCGATCACGTCGAGGTTGTGCTCGATCACGACCAGCGAATTGCCCGCGGCGATCAGCTGACGGAACGCGCGCAGCAGTTTCGCGACGTCGTCGAAGTGAAGACCTGTGGTCGGTTCGTCGAACAAGAAGAGCGTTCTTGATTCGGCCGTCACCCCGGCGGAAGCCGGGGTCCAGTACGAACCTTTTGCGGCATCCGCGAGATGTCCCGCAAGTTTGAGCCGCTGCGCCTCTCCGCCTGAGAGCGTCGGCACCGGCTGGCCGAGGCGCAGATACTCGAGACCCACGTCGGCGAGCGGTTTCAGCGCGATTTGCACGCTCACATTCCCGGCAAAGAACGACAACGCCTCCGAGACGGTCATTTCGAGCGCATCGGCAATCGACTTGCGATTGACGGTGACTTCCAGCACCTCCGGACGGAAGCGCTTGCCGTCGCAATCGGGGCAGCGCAGATAGACGTCCGACAGGAACTGCATCTCGACGTGCTCGAAGCCGTTGCCGCCGCAGGTCGGGCAGCGGCCGTTGCCGGAATTGAAGCTGAACGTGCCCCGCGTGTAGCCGCGCTCCTTCGCCAGCGGCTCCTGCTCGAACAGCGCGCGGATCGCATCGAACGCGCCGACGTAGCTCGCCGGATTGGAGCGCGTGGTGCGGCCGATCGGCGACTGGTTCACCATCACGACATCGTCGATCAGGTCGTGGCCGCGCAATTCATGGTGTGCGCCCGGCGTCTCGGTCGGTTTGCCCTTGTGCTTCAGGAGCGCCGCGTACAGCACGTCCTGCACCAGCGTCGATTTGCCCGATCCCGAAACGCCGGTCACGCACACCAGGCGATTGAGCGGGATCGCGGCGTCGATTGCTTTGAGGTTATGTTCGGACGCGCCCAGTATTTCGAGGCAACTGGTTTCCGGCGTACGCCGGAATGACGTATCACTCACGTGCGCGCGCCTGCGCCCCGCCAGATAATCACCGGTGAGCGAACGCGGCTCGTTTTTGACTTGCTCCAGCGTGCCGAAACATACGACTTCGCCGCCGCGCTCGCCGGGGCCGGGTCCGAGGTCGAGGATGCGGTCGGCGGCAAACATGATCTGCGGTTCGTGCTCGACGACGACGAGCGAGTTGCCGGCGTCGCGCAGCCGCTGCATGACGCCGATCACGCGTCCCATGTCGCGCGGGTGCAGCCCGATCGACGGCTCATCGAGCACGAACAGCGTGTTGACCAGCGACGTGCCGAGCGCAGTGGTGAGGTTGATACGCTGCACTTCTCCGCCGGACAGCGTGCGCGACTGGCGGTCAAGCGTGAGATAACCCAGACCGACCTGGGAGAGATACGACAGTCGCGCGCGGATTTCGGTCAACAGCAGGTCAGTTGCCTCGTCTAACGGCGCGGCCAGGTGGAGGTGTTCCACGAATCCACGCGTGCGCTCGACCGGCAGCAGCATCAGGTCGTGCACGGTGAGGCCGGGCAGCGCGGCGAGCCTGTCGTCGCCGAAGCCGATTCCGTGTGCGCGGTAGCGCTGCGACGCGGGCAGTACGCGGTCGGCATCTTCTTTCGTGCCGAGCCGCCACGCGAGCGCATCGGGCTTCAGCCGCGCGCCGCCACACGCCCCACACGGCGTATAGGCACGGTACTTCGAGAGCAGCACGCGGATGTGCATCTTGTAGGCTTTGGTTTCCAGCCATTTGAAGAAGATGCGCACGCCATACCACGTGCCGGGCCACGACTTGCGCCAGCTTACCCAGGCGGGCTCGCCTTCCAGCACCCAATGGCGTTGCTGCGCGGCGAGTTCACGCCACGGCACGTCGAGCGGAATGCCGCGTTTCCTGGCGTATTTCTCGAGGTCATCCTGGCATTCGTGGAAGCTCGGCGTCTGCCACGGCCTGACCGCGCCGTCCCGCAGCGTCTTCGACTCATCGGGGACGATCAGCCCGTAGTCGATCCCGATCACGCGCCCGAAGCCGCGGCACGCGTCGCACGCGCCGAGCGGAGAATTGAACGAGAACAGGCTCGGGGTTGGTTCGGCGTAATGGATATCGCAGTCGGGACAATGCAGGTCGGAGGAGAAACGCCAGCATGGTGGAGCGGCGACTCGTGATTTGTGATTGGTGATTGGTGGCTCGCCTTCGGCGAGCGGATACACATTCACACGGCCCTGGCCGATTCTGAGCGCCGCCTCAAGCCCTTCGATCACGCGCACGCGCTCAACGCTTCCCAGCCGCAGCCGGTCCTGCACCATCTCGATAACTGCTTTATGTTTTTGATGGACGCGCGTGTAGCCTTGCGCCGCGAGCAGCGCGCGGACTTCCTTTTCGGAAAAATTCTTCGGTACCGTGACCGGGAAGGTGACAATCAGGCGCGGATCGCCCGCAGCCCGTGCACGCGCAACGAGCGCGTCGTAAACCGTGTCCGGCGTGTCGCGCGAGACCGCTTGCCCGCAGCCGCGGCAGTAAAGCCGCGCGGCGCGTGCAAACAGCAGTTTCAGGTGATCGTTCAGTTCCGTCATGGTGCCGACGGTCGAGCGCGAGGTTCGCACCGGGTTGGTCTGGTCGATCGCAATCGCCGGCGGGATGCCGTGGATCGCGTCGACCTGCGGCTTGTCCATGCGGTCGAGGAACTGCCGCGCGTAGGGCGAGAACGTTTCCACGTAGCGCCGCTGGCCCTCGGCGTAGAGGGTGTCGAATACCAGCGACGACTTGCCCGACCCGGAAACGCCGGTGACCACGATCAGCTCGTTGAGCGGCAGCGCGAGCGACAGGTTCTTGAGATTGTTCTGGCGCGCGCCAGTGATGCAAATAGAAGGTTCCCTCCCCCCTTGAGGGGGAGGGCCAGGGTGGGGGGGACCTGATATTCCTTGCAATGCCACACCCCCATCCCGCGCCCGCGGAGGGCGGAACAGGTTCCGTCGGCTTGCCGATGGATGTGACCCCGCAGCGGGATGCAAAGCGCCGGATATCCGCGTGCTATTGTGCGCCTTCACGGTCGCATCCCGTAAACGGGTCCCTGCTCCACGTTCCGGCGCACTTCCCCCGTCAAGGGGGAAGGAGCTCCTTTGGAATTTTGTGACGCGGGACGACTAATCGTCTTCGTCCTTCAGGACTTCGTACGCGCGCGTGCGCTTGGTGCCGCCGTAGTGCTGCATTTTGACCAGCACGGGAAACATCCGGTCGAGCGCCGCGTGCGCTTCCGGCATGCTGGCGAAGACAAGCGGCTTTCCGTCGGCGTCTCTCACGTCGTGCCACAGCCCGTTTTCTTCCTGCGTCTGGATGCGGTAAATGCCCATCTCGTGGATTCCTGGTGTGGCTTAGAGTTTGAACTGCTGCGCTGTCTCCGCGATCCTGGCGCGTGCTTCGGCGAGCGGCTCGACCGCGGCGATGCTGATCCCGGTAAGGCGTGACGGCGAGCGCGTATTTTACTGCCGCTGGATGGGTTATTGGGGCAATTTGGCATGCTATTATTCTTATTGCCGACGATTGAGATCTGCTCCAGTGATAGCGATCAACCGCGCGGCGCAAGCGTGCGTTACCATCGACACGCGGCATTGAGAGGAGAAAAATCATGTTTCGCATGATATTGGTTGCAGCGCTGCTGACTGGCGCAAGCGCAGCGGCCGCCCAAACTGTCCAGTTGATCACGGAAGACGAGGCCAGGTTGCCGGCCGCGTCTAAAGCGTCGACTCGCGCGATCACGCGGGGGCCCGGCGTCAAGCTGATTTCTCCGGGTTCGTTCGGCAACACCGCTTTCGTATTCAAGGTCGCGTTCGAGCCGCATGGCGGCTCGAAGGTAGACCCGGCTAGCGTGCAGGTGGTATACCTGAAAACTCCGCCAGTGGATCTCACCAGCCGGGTCAAGGCGGGCATCAGCGCCGAGGGTATCGAACTCGCGTCTGCCAGAGCGCCGGCCGGGGAGCATCCGATCCGGATCTCCGTCCGGGACAGCGAAGGCAGGCAGAACAGCGCAACGTTCACTCTGGTTGTCAGGTAGCCCGCAGTGATGCGCTGCCCGTACTGTGTATCGGACGTGCCGCAGGAAGCCACCGTCTGCGCGCACTGCGGTCGCGACCTTTACCTGGTGAAGCGCTTGCAGGAGCGGATCGAGCACCTTGAAAAGGAACTCGCGGAACAAGGGAAAGCAACCGCGGCCGATGACGCAAAGCGGGCCGCGCCACTTGCCGCAGCAGACTCGGCACTTGCCGGCGCAAGCACGAGAAGCTACCAGACGAGTCTCCTGATCGCGCTAGGCTCCGCGCTCGTGCTGCTGCTCGCGGCGCACGCCGTGCTGCTGTTCGCCTACGACGTGAAACCGCTTTATCTGCGCATCGCATCGATCCTGATCCCCCTCCCGTTCGGCTTCGCGCTGCTGGTCTGGCATCCGCGGCGCATAGGGATGTCAGGCATCGCCGGGTTCATCATGGCGCTGGCAGCGGTGTTTCTCATGCTCGTCACGACTTCGCGCATTGACCACGTGCCGGTGCTGCCCCAGGACGCGCGCGAGTTGCGCGAAGCGCTCGAATACGTGGCGAGCATCGGGCTGGCATTCCTGACCGGGCTGCTGTTGGGCTCACTACGCTATCACCGGTTGAGCATCGCGCCCCATCCGGGCCGGGCGACCGTGTTCCTCGCGCAGCTTTTCACCGCCGACAGGAATGGCGAACTGGGAATCGTGAGGACGGCGGCCCGCATTCAGAAATTGGTGTCGACGTTTACGCCGATCGTCACCTGCGCGGCGTCCATCTATGCCGGCGTCAAGGCACTGCTGTTTGACGGCGGATAGCCCGCCAGTCGCACACTCCGGTAAGAAAGTGCATGTGCATACTCGCGGAAGCACGCGGTCGTGCGTGGAACTGTATAAGGAGAAAACCATGCGGCTATGCATTCGCGTATCGGTAATTCTGCTCGCCCTGCTCAACGCGCATGCGTACGCGGAATCGCACGCGCTGATCATGACGATCGGCGAATACACGGGCGCGGTGCCGCGCCTGGAAGGCTCGAAATATGACGTCGGCAGCGCGCGCGCGATCGCCAACACGATGGGCGTCAAGGACCAGAACATCCGCTACTACAAAGACGAGCAGCTGACTATCGCGGGCATGCGCAAAGCGTTTGACGAGCTCGATGCGCGCATCGCCGACAACGATCAGGTTTTTATCTACTTCTCGGGACATGGCGGGCGCTGGCGTGTGTCAGAACCGGAGAGCCGCTGCGCGGTGTCGCTAGTCGCGGTTGATGGCGAAGGATTCATGGATGCCGACATGCAGGCCGCGCTCAACCGGCTTGCAGCCAAAGCGCAGAAAATCGTGATGTTCGCCGATGCCTGCCACTCCGGCGGCCTGAAGACGCGCGCGCTGCCCGGGAAATTGCCGGCGGGGTTTACGCCGAGATTCTATGCGAAGGAGGGCCCCGACGCCTGCGAAACCCCGGTGAACCTGATCACCAATACGCTGCGATCCCGGACACGCTCGATCGGCAAGGGCGGCAATAATTTCGTTTATATCGCCGCCGCGCGAGAGAATGAAGTTTCATGGGACATGGGCAAGGGCGGCGGGGCGGCAACCCAGGCGTGGCGCGACTGCATCACCGGCGCGGCGGCGGACCGGGACGGCAGCGGCGGACTTACGGCCGAGGAAATCCGCCAGTGTGCGCAGGAGAAGATCGAGCACTCGCTTAGGGGCTTCGAGAGCCAGGGCGTATTCCCCAGCCACGTCACGCTCGCGGGCAACGCGAACGCCGTGCTGACGTTCGCTACGCGTGCCGGCGTCGAGCCGACCCAGCCGGCACCGGGCGTTGCGGTAGCGACAGCACCGATCCCCCCCGTGGCGGTAACACCAAGCATCCCGGCTGTAACGGCCCCGAGCATTGCGGTGGCGCCGGCGCCGGTCTCGGCCATAACCCCGGCACCCCCCGCAGCAACTGAGAAGCCAGACGCACCACCCGTCCCTGACACTGTGAGCCCAGGCATGCCGGCGGCGTATTACACGCTGCTCGACGTCTACAACAGCCGCGACGATAGGCGCGTGGTGACGCTGACGCCGGCCAAGTCGAGCTTCAGGATCAACCAGGACGACGTTAAATTCACTCTCACGTCCTCGCATGCCGGCTTTATCTATCTGCTGATGGTTGGCAGCGACGGCAAGACGTTCGACATGATCTTCCCCAACACGCTCGACACGCGCAACGAAATCGCAGCCGGGCAGATGCTGCAATTGCCGCGGCCCGCGTGGCAGATCACGGCGGGCGGGCCCGCCGGCAAGGATCATCTGCTCGCGATCGTCACCGATGCGCCGCGCGACTTTGCCGCGCTAGGAATGCAGCAGGCGGGGCCGTTTTCGATGGTGGCCGCAACCGTGGCCACTGCGCGCGACATTCAGCTCGTGACGGCGACCTCACCACAGGCTGCGGCAACCGAATGTCAGGAAGCGGGGAGCAAGCGCACGCTGGTGCTGCAAAAGCGCTGCTCGAACGCGTACGGCGCGGCCCTGCTCGCGATCGACGAGATCAATTGACGTCATCGATGCGACCGGCGAGGCGCCGGCGTGCCGCGCCGGATACTTCTATCGCCTATCGTGCCGCGTGCTGCAGCTCGACGGGCTGCGAGATGAACGGATAAGTATTTGGCGCGACTTCCTGCACGAAGTTCGA
>Ga0082335_1009803_pt1 | contig 10141 bp, 7 predicted proteins | sample Subgrocontami58m_FD_72375 | JGI IMG/M metagenome (GOLD analysis project Ga0082335, IMG submission 72375) | Subsurface groundwater microbial communities from S. Glens Falls, New York, USA - GMW37 contaminated, 5.8 m (SPADES assembly) (version 2) ... | reverse complement strand
ATTGACCTCGGCACGACCAACTCCTGCGTCGCCATCATGGAGGGCGGCAAGCCCAAGGTCATCGAGAACTCCGAGGGCTCCCGCACCACGCCTTCGATCGTCGCCTACATGGAAGACGGCGAAATCCTGGTCGGAGCGCCGGCCAAGCGCCAGGCGGTGACCAACGCCAAGAACACGCTCTACGCGGTCAAGCGCCTGATCGGCCGCCGCTTCGAGGAGAAGGAAGTGCAGAAGGACATCGACCTGATGCCCTTCAAGATCGTCAAGGCGGACAACAACGACGCCTGGGTCGAGGTGCGCGGCAAGAAGATCGCGCCGCAGGAAGTCTCGGCGCAGGTGCTGCGCAAGATGAAGAAGACCGCCGAGGACTACCTGGGCGAGGAAGTGACCGAGGCCGTGATCACGGTCCCGGCCTATTTCAACGACTCGCAGCGTCAGGCGACCAAGGACGCGGGCCGCATCGCCGGCCTGGAAGTCAAGCGCATCATCAACGAGCCCACCGCGGCGGCGCTCGCCTTCGGTCTGGACAAGAAGGAAGGCGACCGCAAGATCGCGGTGTATGACCTGGGCGGGGGCACCTTCGACATCTCGATCATCGAGATCGCCGCGGTCGAGGGCGAGCACCAGTTCGAGGTGCTCTCGACCAACGGCGACACGTTCCTCGGCGGCGAGGACTTCGACCAGCGGCTGATCGACTACCTGTGCGACGAGTTCAAGAAGGAACAGGGCATCGACCTCAGGAACGACGTGCTCGCGCTGCAGCGCCTGAAGGATGCCGCGGAGAAGGCGAAGATCGAGCTCTCCTCGAGCCAGCAGACCGAGGTCAACCTGCCCTACGTCACCGCGGATGCCTCGGGACCGAAGCACCTCGCGATCAAGGTCACGCGCGCCAAGTTCGAGAGCCTGGTGGAAGCGCTGATCGCGAGGACCGTGGAACCGTGCAAGATCGCGCTCAAGGACGCGGGCCTGAAGATCTCCGACATCGAGGACGTCATCCTGGTGGGCGGCATGACGCGCATGCCCAAGGTCCAGGAAACGGTGAAGGACTTCTTCGGCAAGGAGCCGCGACGCGACGTGAACGCCGACGAGGCCGTGGCCGTGGGCGCCGCGATCCAGGGCGGCGTGCTGAAGGGCGAGGTCAAGGATGTGCTGCTGCTGGACGTGACGCCGCTTTCGCTCGGCATCGAGACGCTCGGCGGGGTCATGACCAAGCTCATCCAGAAGAACACGACCATCCCGACCAAGGCCCAGCAGGTGTTCTCCACCGCTGACGACAACCAGACCGCGGTGACCATCCACGTGCTGCAAGGCGAGCGCGAGATCGCCTCGGGCAACAAGAGCCTCGGCCAGTTCAACCTCACCGACATCCCGCCCTCCCCGCGCGGCATGCCGCAGATCGAGGTGACCTTCGACATCGACGCGAACGGCATCCTGCACGTGTCGGCGAAGGACAAGGCGACCGGCAAGGAGAACAAGATCAAGATCCAGGCCTCGAGCGGCCTGAACGAGGCCGAGATCCAGCGCATGGTGAAGGACGCCGAGGCGCACGCCGAGGAAGACCGCAAGGCGCGCGAGCTCGTCAACGCGCGCAACCAGCTCGACGCGCTGGTGCACTCGGTGAGCAAGTCGCTCAAGGAATACGGCGAGAAGCTCGATGCCGGCGAAAAGTCGAAGATCGAAGCCGCGATCAAGGAGGCCGAAGAGGCGCTGAAGTCCGACGACAAGGACAAGATCGACGCCAAGTCGGAGGCGCTCGGGCAGGCGGCGCAGAAGCTCGGCGAGAAGATGTACGCGGACGCACAGGCGGCCCAGGGCGCGCAGGCGACCGGCGAGCAGGCAGAGGCGAAGAAAGCGTCGAAGGAGAGCGACGAGAACGTCGTCGACGCCGAGTTCACCGAGGTCAAAGATAAGAAATAATGTTAAGCGGGACGCGCGGGGCGCGCCCGCTTAACTGGCCGGAATCCAACGGACGAGCTTCGCTCGCCGTTGATTCCGGCCGTTCGTCGTTCAAGGATTGATTGGAATCATGGCGAAGCGAGATTACTACGACGTGCTGGGGGTCAATCGGGACGCCGACGACGAGGCGATCAAGAAGGCGTATCGCAAGCTCGCGATGAAGCATCATCCGGACCGCAATCCGGACGACAAGGGCTCGGAGGAGAAATTCAAGGAGGCGAAGGAAGCCTACGAAGTCCTCTCCGACGGCCAGAAGCGCGGCGCCTACGATCGCTACGGCCACGCCGGCGTGGACCACTCCGCGGCGGGCGCGGGTGCGGGCGCGGGCGCGGGCTTCACGTCATTTTCGGATGCCTTCGGCGACATTTTCGGCGACATTTTCGGCAACGCGCGCGGCGGGCGCTCTTCGGTGTACCGCGGCGCGGACCTGCGCTACAACCTCGAAATCACGCTCGAGCAGGCAGCGCACGGCACCGACACCAAGATCCGCATCCCGACCTACGAGAGCTGCGAGACCTGCCACGGCAACGGCGCGAAGCCCGGCACGCAGCCCAAGACCTGCCCGACCTGCAGCGGCCACGGCCAGGTGCGCCTGCAGCAGGGGTTCTTTTCCATCCAGCAGACCTGCCCGAAGTGCCACGGCACGGGCAAGGTGATCGCCGAGCCCTGCCCCACGTGCCACGGCGCCGGGCGCGTGAAGAAACAGAAGACCCTGTCCGTGAAGATTCCCGCCGGCGTCGACGAGGGCGACCGCATCCGGCTCGCCGGCGAAGGCGAGCCCGGGGTGAACGGCGGCCCGCCCGGCGACCTGTACGTGCAGATGCAGGTGAAGCCGCATGCGGTGTTCCAGCGCGACCACGACGACCTGCACTGCGAGATGCCGATCAGCTTCGCCACCGCCGCGCTCGGCGGCGAGATCGAGATCCCGACCCTCGACGGCTCGGCGAAGATCAAGGTCCCAGCCGAATCGCAGTCGGGCAAGGTGTTCCGGCTGCGCGGCAAGGGCATCAAGGGCGTGCGCAGCCACGCCCACGGCGACCTCCTCTGCCACGTCGTCATCGAGACCCCGGTCAACCTGACCGAGCGCCAGAAGGAGCTGCTGCGCGAGTTCGAGGCGGTCACCCAAAGCGACCGCGAGCGCCACAACCCGCGAGCGAAGTCGTGGATGGACAAGGTGAAGGAGTTCTTCGCAACGTAGTCGCTTGGCACGCGTAGGTTGGACTGAGCGAAGCAAAGTCCAACATCGTTCGTTGGACTTCGGCCTGGGGCCTCAGTCCAACCTACGCCTTATGCCCGGCGCCAGGTCGTGCCTTTGGGGCCGTCTTCGAGGACGATGCCTTTGGCGAGCAGGTCGGCGCGGATTTCGTCGGCGCGGGCGAAGTTCTTTGCCGAACGCGCTTGCTTGCGGGCGAGGATCAGCGCTTCGATTTCGGATTCGGCGATGGCCACGCCCTCTTCGGCCGAGGGCATGCTCTTCAGGAAAACGTCGCTGTCGCGCTCGAGCAGGCCGAGCAGGCCGCCGAGCGCGCGCAACTGGCGCAGGTGTTCGGGAGAGCGGGAGCGGTTCGCCTCGTTGGCGAGGTCGAACAGCGCGGCGACGGCCTCGGGGGTGTTGAAATCGTCGTCCATCGCGGCGCGAAAGCGCTGCGCATGGGGCCCGTTCCAGTCGGGAGTGCCGCCGTCGAGCGGCGCTCCCTTCAGCGCGGTATAGAGGCGCGCCAGCCCCTGGCGCGCGTCGTCGAGGTGCTGGTCGGAGTAGTTGAGCGGGCTGCGGTAATGCGCGCGCGCGATGAAGAAGCGCACCACCTCGGCGTCGTAGCGCTTGAGGATCTCGCGGATAGTGAAGAAATTTCCCAGCGACTTGGACATCTTCTCGTTGTCGACGCGCACGAAGCCGTTGTGCATCCAGACGTTGACGAAAACCGTTCCGGTCGCCCCCTCGCTCTGCGCGATTTCGTTCTCGTGGTGCGGAAACTGCAGGTCCTGTCCGCCGCCGTGTATGTCGAAGTGCTCCCCGAGCAGCGTGCAAGCCATGGCCGAGCACTCGATGTGCCAGCCCGGCCGGCCCTTGCCCCAGGGAGAGTCCCACGCGGGCTCGCCCGCCTTCGAGTGCTTCCACAGCGCGAAGTCGAGCGGGTCGCGCTTGGTCGAGTTGACCTCGACGCGCTCGCCCGCGCGCAGGTCATCGAGGGACTTGCCCGAGAGCTTGCCGTAGCCCTTGAAGTCGTGCACCGAGTAGTTCACGTCGCCGTCGGGGGCACGGTACGCGAAGCCGTTGCGCTCGAGCGCGCCGATCATCGACAGCATCTGGGGAACGTACTGCGTCGCGCGCGGCTCGAAGTCGGGCTTCTGGACCCCGAGCGCTGCGGCGTCCTCGTCCATGTAGCGGATGAAGCGCTCGGTCAGCGCGCCGATCGACTCGCCGTTCTCCACCGCGCGCTTGATGATCTTGTCGTCGATGTCGGTGATGTTGCGCGCATAGGTGAGCGCGTAGCCGCTCGCGCGCAGCCAGCGCTGCACAAGGTCGAATACCACCATCACCCGCGCGTGCCCCAGGTGGCAGTAGTCGTAGACCGTCATGCCGCACACGTACATGTTCACGCGCGGCGGGGCGATCGGGACGAATTCCTGCTTGGCGCGAGTCAGCGTGTTGTAGATGCGCAGCATGGGCTGGAACCGGTCCCGGGCGGCGCCTGCCCCGCCCACAAATCGCGTCCCGCAAAAGGTTGATTATTGTGGATTTTGCGGGCTTCTTGATAGAATTGCGAGTTATTCGATTGCGATAGGATCTTAACACAATGACCGCTTCCCTCCGGCTGGCTGCGCTGATCCTCGGAATTGCGCTTGCCTTTGCAGTGCGCGCGCAGAGCGACGATCTCCAGGAGGTCAGCCGGCTCGTGAAGCAGGGGCAGAACGCCCAAGCGCTCGAGCGTGTCAACCAGTATCTCGCGACCCGTCCGCGCGACGCACAGGGGCGCTTCATGAAGGGGCTGATTCTCGCCGAGCAGAACAAGGTCGCCGACGCGATCGACGTGTTCACGAAGCTCTCGCAGGATTACCCGGAGTTGCCCGAGCCCTACAACAACCTTGCCGTCCTCTATGCCTCGCAAGGGCAGTTCGAGAAGGCGCGCCAGGCGCTCGAGACCTCGATCCGGACGCACCCCAGCTATGCGACCGCCTACGAGAACCTCGGCGACGTCTACACGAAGCTGGCGAGCCAGGCCTACGACAAGGCGCTGCAGTTCGACTCGACCAACACCGCCGCGCAGACCAAGCTGCATCTGGTTCGCGAAATGATCTCCGGCACGAACCGTCCGCCGCGCATCTCGGCCCGGGCGGAGCCGGCCAAGCCGGCCGAGCCGCCGCGCCCCGCCGTGGTCGCAGCCGCCCCGAAGACAAAGGCGCCCGAGAGCAAGCCCGCCGCGGAGGCCAAACCCGCGGGATCGAAGGCCCCGGCGGCAAAAGCCCCCGAGCGGCAGCCCGAGAAGGCCGCCGGATCGACCCCGGAGGACGTGATCACGGCGGTGCGCGCCTGGGCGCAGGCTTGGTCGAAGAAGGACGTCGACGGCTACCTGTCGTTCTATGCGCGCGACTTCAAGACGCCCAAGGGCGAGCCGCGCGAGGAGTGGGCGAAATCACGCAGACAGCGTATTCTTGCGCCCAAGCGCATCGAAGTCGGGGTGGAGTCGATCAAGGTTAGTGCCGTTAACGGTAGCAACGCCACGGTCAGCTTCCGGCAGCACTACCGTTCGGACGCCCTGACGGCGAACAGCAGCAAGACCCTGGTGATGGTGCGCGCGGACGGGAAATGGCTTATACAACAGGAGCGGGTCGGCAATTGATGAGGCAAACGCATAACGGCCGCGACGGGACTTCGGTCGCGGCCCCTGGCGCGGGCGAGGGGAAGCATCCCCTCGTTTTTTTGCGTGCCCTCGCAGCGCTCCTGTTCGCCGTCGGCGCCCTGACGGTCCTGTCGCCTGCCTTCGCCAAGACCGTCCGGCCCGACCAGGCGGCTTCCCCCGACCTGCTGCTCAACCGTGCCTTCGAAGAGATCAGCCGGCAGCGCTTCGATGCGGCGCTGGGACACATCGAGGAACTGCTTCGCATCAGGCCCAACTTCCGCCTGGCGCACCTGATCAAGGGCGACCTCCTGCTCGCCAAGGCGCGGCCGCTCCAGACCATGGGCGACGTGCCCGGCGCATTGGCCGACCGCGTCGGCGACCTGCGCGAGGAAGCGATCGCGCGCCTGCGCGCCTACCGGCAGCGCCCGCTCGACGGGCGCATCCCGCGTTACCTGCTGCAGCTCCTGCCGGAGCAGAAATACGCCATCGTCGTCGACACCGGCCGCTCGCGGCTGTATCTGTTCCACAACGACAACGGCATGCCGCGCATCGTCGGCGACTTCTACATCAGCTCGGGCAAACGCGGCGCGCTCAAGGCGCGCGAGGGCGACCAGAAGACGCCGATCGGCGTCTACCACGTCACCTCGAGCCTGCCGCGCAAGAAGCTCACCGACTTCTACGGCAATGGCGCCTTCCCGATCAACTACCCCAACGAGTGGGACAAGCGCGAGGGCCGTAACGGGTCCGGCATCTGGCTGCACGGCACGCCCTCGAACACCTACAGCCGGCCGCCGCGCGCGAGCGACGGCTGCGTGGTGCTGTCCAACCCCGACCTGGACGCGCTGGCGAAGTACCTGCAGATCGGGGTGACGCCGGTCATCATCAGCGAGCGGGTGGAATGGCTTACCGCCGACGAGTGGAGCGCCGAGCGCAAGGCATTCCTCCAGGCGATGGACAAGTGGCGCTCCGACTGGGAAAGCCTCGATACGAGCCGCTACCTCGGCAACTACTCGCGCAGCTTCGAGGCGAACGGCCAGAACCTCGACAGCTGGTCGCAGCACAAGCGCAAAGTGAACAGCGGGAAGAGCTGGATCAAGGTGGGTGTGTCCAACCTGAGCATGTTCCGCAGTCCCGGCAAGGACGATCTCATGGTCGTCACCTTCGACCAGGACTACCGCTCGAACAACCTGTCCAACGTCATGAAGAAGCGCCAGTACTGGTTGCGCGACGGCGGCCGCTGGCGCATCGTCTACGAAGGCGCCGGCTGAGGCCGTACCCGGCCGGCACTCCCGCCCGCGCGCGGGACGTTTCACCACCCACCCATGGAGGAAGCATGCGGTTCCTGCTGTTCATCATCGCCGCCGCGCTCGGCTGCGGCCCGGCGCTGGCGCAGAATCCCCAGGTCGAGCTGAAGACCACCCAGGGCACGATCCTCGTCGAGCTCTACGCGGACAAGGCCCCGAAGACCGTCGCCAACTTCCTCCAGTACGTCAAGGAAGGCCACTACAACGGAACGACCTTCCACCGCGTGATCGAGGGCTTCATGATCCAGGGCGGCGGCTTCGAGCGCGACATGCGCGAGAAGCCGACCCGCGCGCCCATCGAGAACGAGGCCGGCAACGGACTCAAGAACCTGACCGGCACCCTGGCCATGGCGCGTACCCCCAATCCGCACTCGGCCTCGGCGCAGTTCTTCATCAACCTCAAGGACAACGACTTCCTCGACTACCGCGAGCCCACGCCGCGGGGCTACGGCTACGCGGTGTTCGGCAAGGTCGCCCGCGGAACGGACGTCGTCGCGCGCATCGCCAAGGTGGGCACCGGCAACGTCGGCCAGCACCAGAACGTGCCGCGCGAGCCGATCGTCATCGAATCCGCAACCCTCGTTTCCAGGAAGTGAACCCATCCATGGTCAAACTGCACACCAATCACGGCACCATCACCCTCGAACTCGACGCGGCGAAGGCCCTCGAGACGGTGAAGAACTTCCTCGCCTACGTCGAGAGCGGGCACTACGCGAACACGGTATTCCACCGCGTGATCGGCGGCTTCATGATCCAGGGCGGAGGCTTCGAACCCGGAATGAAGCAGAAGCCCACCCAGGCACCGGTCAAGAACGAGGCCGACAACGGTCTGAAGAACGACCGCTACACCGTCGCCATGGCGCGCACCTCGGACCCGCACTCGGCCTCGGCGCAATTCTTCATCAACGTCGCTGACAACGCATTCCTCAACCACAGCGCCAAGACCCAGTCCGGGTGGGGATACTGCGTCTTCGGCCGCGTCGTCGAGGGGCAGGATATCGTCGACAAGATCGCGTCGGTGAAGACCGCCACCCGCGGGTTCCACGGCGACGTGCCGGTGGAGGACGTCGTGGTCGAAAGCGCGGAGGTCGCCTGAGGCGCGGGCCGAGGCATCCGGGGCGGCTCAATGGCGGTGCTGTTCGTCTCCGATCTGCATCTCTCGCCCTCGCGGCCGCGGATCGCCGCGCAATTCTTCGCCTTTCTCGCCGGAACGGCCCGCCGCGCTGAAGCCCTCTACATCCTCGGCGACCTGTTCGAATACTGGGCGGGCGACGACGACCTCGCCGATCCGTTCAACGCGAGCGTGATCGAAGCGCTGCGCGGATGCACAGCCGCCGCTCCCGTCTCGGTAATGCACGGCAACCGCGATTTCCTGCTCGGCGAGCGCTTCGCCGCGGCTGCCGGTGCGCGCATCGTCCCAGATCCGACGATGATCGACCTGTACGGCACCCCCACCCTGCTCGCGCACGGCGACACGGCTTGCACCGACGACCACGCCTACCAGCGCTTCCGCGCCGAGGTGCGCGCACCGGGCTGGATCGAGGCATTCCTCGCCATGCCCCTGGCCGCGCGCAAGGCGCGCATCGACGCCCTGCGCAGCGAGAGCAAGGCCGAGAAGCAGCTCAAGACCGACGCGATCATGGACGTCAACCCCGGTGCGATCGAGGCCCTGCTGCGCGAGCACGGCTATCCGCGCCTCATCCACGGCCACACCCACCGGCCCGCGCGCCACGAACACGTGGTCGACGGCCGCCGCTGCGAACGCTGGGTCCTCGCCGACTGGTACGAGCGCGCGAGCTACCTGCGCTGCGATGCCTCGGGCATCGCCTCCGTCACGCTCTGAAGCGGGCAGATTGCGCAGGGCACGCGCTCAGGCATCGAGCCCGCGTGCGAGGTCGGCTTCGATGTCCTTCAGCGATTCGAGCCCGACGGCGACGCGCAGCAGGCCGTCGCCGATGCCGGCGCGGGCGCGGGCTTCGGCGCTGATGCGGCCGTGCGTGGTGCTCGCGGGATGCGTGATCGTGGACTTGGTGTCGCCCAGGTTGGCGGTGATCGAGATCATGCGCGTGGCATCGACGACGCGCCAGGCCGCCTCCTTGCCGCCTTTCACATCGAAGGACACGATCGCGCCGCCGGAGCGCTGCTGGCGCATCGCGAGCGCGTGCTGCGGGTGCGAGGGCAGCCCCGGGTAGAAAACGCGCGCCACCGCGCGCCGGCCCTCGAGCCAGCGCGCCAGCTCGAGCGCGGCCGCGGACTGCGCCTCCATGCGGATGCGCAGGGTTTCCATCCCCTTCAACAGCACCCAGGCGTTGAACGCCGAGAGCGTGGGACCCGCGGTGCGCAGGAACGGGAATACCTTCTCCGTCACCAGCTCGCGCCGTCCGAGCACCGCGCCGCCCAGCACGCGGCCCTGCCCGTCGAGGTACTTCGTCGCCGAATGGATGATCAGGTCCGCGCCCAGCTCGAGCGGCCGCTGCAGCGCCGGGGTGCAGAAGCAGTTGTCGACGACCAGGAGCGCACCCCCCGCGCGCGAGACCTCGGCGAGCGCGGCGATGTCGAACACCTCGGTGAGCGGGTTGGACGGCGACTCGACGAACAGCAGGCGCGTGTTCGGCCGCAGCGCGGCGCGCCATTTCGCCGGGTCCGTGCCGTCGACATACGTGGTTTCGACGCCGAATTTCGACAGGACGGTGCCGAACAACTGCACCGTCGCGCCGAAGATCGACGAAGACGACACGATGTGCTCCCCGGCCTTCAGGAGGCCCATGCAGCAGGCGAGGATCGCCGACATGCCCGAGGCGGTGGCGACACACGCCTCGGCGCCCTCGAGCGCGGCGAGGCGCTCCTGGAACGCCGTCACCGTGGGATTGGTGAAGCGCGAATAGATGTTGCCGGGCTGGTCGCCCGAGAAGCGCGCCGCCGCCTGCGCCGCGTTCTCGAACACGAAGCTCGAGGTGAGATACAGCGCTTCGGAATGCTCGTTGAACTGGCTGCGCGCGATGCCCGCGCGCACGGCCAGCGTATCCAGATCGTAATCGT
>Ga0082335_1009801_pt1 | contig 10144 bp, 10 predicted proteins | sample Subgrocontami58m_FD_72375 | JGI IMG/M metagenome (GOLD analysis project Ga0082335, IMG submission 72375) | Subsurface groundwater microbial communities from S. Glens Falls, New York, USA - GMW37 contaminated, 5.8 m (SPADES assembly) (version 2) ... | reverse complement strand
GCCCACCCGCACACCGCGGCCACGGGCCCCCACCCCCCCCCCCCCCCCCCGGCCCCCGCCGAAACGAATCTCGGAATAGAGATTCAAAAGAGCGCCCCCCGCCGACGAGCCGAACCACAGCATCGAGCCGCCGAAGCCCACGGCAAAGGCCAGCATCCCCCAATCGTAGCCGCCCTGTCTCAGGGCCAGCGCAGTCAGCGGTATGTTGTCGAACACTGCCGATATGAAGCCGAGACCGAGCGTCGTCTGCCACGAGGCAGCCGGCAGATGATGCACCGGCATCAGCGACGCCAGGGCCACCAGCGCAATCAGGAAGGCCGCGCCTTTGACGGCACCCGGAACGACGGCCCAATGCGGACGCCGCCACACAGCGGTCGCCAGGATAGCGATCCAGAGGCCGACGCCCAGCAAGGGCAGATGGTCGAGGATGCCAGGGAAATACGCATTGCCGATCAGGTTAACGCTCAAGATCGTCCCCAGCAGGATGAGCACGATGATCCCGCGCGCCCAATCGATCCCTTCGGGCGGCGTCAGGCTGTCTTTGGCGATCGGTGAAACCCTATGCTGTTGCCACGCAGAGAGTGGCGCGAACACCGCGAACGCCGCCAAGCTGGCGACGAAAGCGTCCAGCACGGCCAGCGGCGAGACACCGCTGATCCAGATCATTGTTGTGGTGGTGTCTCCGATCACGCTGCCGGCGCCGCCGGCATTCGACGCCGCCACGATGCCCGCCAGGAATCCCACCGTGACCTTGCCCCGGTAGACGTGCTTGGCGATCACCCCGCCAATGATCGCCGCGGCGATATTGTCGAGGAAGGCCGACATGCAGAAGACGATGGCGAGCAGCACGAGGCCGCCCGTCCAGTCATCCGGCAATACCCGCGGCATTTCATCGGGGATAGCACTCAGTTCGAACTGGTTGGCGAGCACGGCGAAGCCGACGAGCAGCAGGAGCAGGTTGACGAGTATCGGCCATTCGTGACCGACATGCCCCACCAGCCACGAACCGCCCCCTGCCAATCCCAGGACGAGGAACTTGTAAACGACGGTGATGGTTAGGCCCGAGACGGCTGCCAGCAATGCCTGGCGATGAAACAACGCGACGCCAAGCAATGTGAATCCGAAGATGAAGAATTCGACCGGAATCCCAAGCAGCGTCATGCTTCTCGATAGATCAGGGAGAGAAGCAGTTCAATACAGACCCGCCAAGATGTTGACGGCCGGGGCAGCGTTACGCCATTCGACCAAGGTCATGGATGAAGCAGACGTTCGCGCGAGCAAGCCTAGCGCGGATCGCCGATGGCGAAGCCGATCACGCACATCGCCAACACCATGCAGGCGGCGAGGCGCGCGTGGCTGAAATAGACGTCCGCCAAGGCGCCGCCGATCATGGTCTGCAAACGCTCGCGCGGCAGCGCCGGCGCGTCCTCGATCATCAGCCAGACTTCGGTGTGGCGGTAGTTGCGCGTGCGCGCCGTCCAGCCCTTCCAGAACAGCACCACGGCGGCGATCAGAACGAAGACCGCCCCGGAGCGGACGGCGATCCACGGCTCTGCCGAAAATCCCACCATGGCCGTGACGATCGCCATCAGGGCGAAACCGCAGCCACGCCGCACCGACAGTTCGGCGTGGCGCCTGATGTCGTCGTAGGTCATGCAGGCACCATAGCGCGTGGGCTACCTTCGACCAATGTCGCGTTGCCGCCGACGGATAATCGCTCTAGCGTGCCGACATAAAACTACATGAAGATCCGGGGGAATCGCGCATGTACCGCTTCACGATATTGGCATTTGCAGCCTTGACGCTCGGCGCCTGTTTCAAGTCGTCGGGCAGCCAGGACAAGCTCGCCTACGAGGCTTGCCTGGCCTCTGCAAAGAAGGACGCCAAGATCGCCAGCGCAGCCTTCGCGACCCTCGAACAATCCAAGATCACCGGCTCCACCGGCGAGGAGGAGACACGCGTGAACATCCCCTACGAGCTGGATGGCAAGAAGGCCCTGTTCCAGTGCATCGCCCAGAAACAGAGCGACGGCAGCTTCAAGGTCATCTTCTAGAGGGCCATCTTCCGGACCGGGCACCTCAGCCCAGCAGGTGACGAAACGCCGGCAGTGCGAGGAGGCCCGCTCCGACGAGCCAGATGGCAATGGCTGCGTTGCCGCCGCGCGCGCCATCGACAAGGCGTTCGTAGAGCGCCGCGGGAATGCCGGCGACCAGCAGCGTCGCGGACGACACCAGCAGCGAACTGAAGAACAGCACCCAGCCGACCGAGCGGGGAAAGACCTCCGGCATCAGGACGGCCGCAATCGGCATGGCAATGGCGATGAAGGGTGAGAACAGCCCGTTCAGGATGCTGATCCCGACCACGGCGAAGACGAGAATATTGCGATCCATGGCGCTCAGCCCGCCGCCGGTGCCCGGGGCGTCAACCCGAGCTGGTACAGTGCCATGAACAGCACCACGCGAAGCGCTGCGACCCAGAAGGCCGCCACCGGGGCGGTCAGGACGGGCGGTATCGCCGACGGTGTGAGGTAAGCCACCGGCCGGTAAATCCACTCGGTGAGCCAGCGGAACGAACGGTAGATGTAGTTCGGGCTGTCCGGGGGCAGGAAAAAGCTCAGGAAGAAGCGACCGAACAGGCAGTAGAAGACCAGCGACAGGAAGTAGTTGGGGAGGTGGAAATACCAGTAGCTCCACCAGATGTCCTGAGATCCCACGCGGTCGCCTCCTCTCTGCTCACTCTAGCGCGACGTGCGAAAAAAAGCAGGGCCCCGCGAGGGGCCCTGCTCCAGATCGATATTCTTTGCCCGACTAGGCGTGGGCCGCTACGGCCCCGCCGGGAGTGCGGATCGAGTCCACGAAGTTCTGCATCTCTTTCGAAGGTGCCGGTGTCATGAGGCTGACCACGTAGGTCACGGCGAACGCGACCGGTAGTCCGAATAGGGCCGAGGAGATGTTGCGGATGCCCCACCACAGGTCGGTTCCGAACATCGCCTTGAATTCGGCCGGCCAGTAGCGGGTCATCACCAGGTAGAAGAGGCAGATGCCAAAGCCGGCGACCATGCCGCTGATCGCGCCGATCTTGGTCGTACGCTTCCACCAGATGCCGAGCACCAGCGGGGCGAACAGGCCGGCCGCAGCCAGCGAGAACGCCCACGCCACCATCTGGATGATGCCGGAAGGCCGCGTACCTGCGACCGCCGCCGCAATCAATGCGACGCCGACCAGCAACCCGCGCGCCACGATCAACCGGCGACCGGTGGTCGCCTTGGGGTCGATCATCTTGTAGTAGACGTCATGGCTCAAGGCGTTGGCAATGGCGAGCAGCAGGCCATCGGCGGTGGAGAGCGCCGCGGCGAGACCGCCGGCCGCCACCAGACCCGACACCACGTACGGCAGGCCGGCGATCTCCGGCATCGACAGCACGATGATGTCCTGGTTGATGATGAACTCCGACAGCTGAAGGATGCCGTCGCTGTTGCCGTCCTTGATGGTCAACAGACCGCCGACCTGGGACCAGTTCTGGACCCATGCCGGCAGGCTGGCGATCGGTTGGCCGATCACGTTCTGGTAGACCTCGAGCTTCGCGAAGGAGGCGTAGGCCGGCGCCGTGAAGTAGAGGAGGAAGATGAAGAAGATCGACCACGCCACCGAAGTGCGTGCCTCGCGAACGCTCGGCGTCGTGAAGTAACGCATCAGGACGTGCGGCAGCGAGGCCGTTCCGATCATCAGGCAGAGCACCAGGGCCCAGAAGTTGTTGAACTCGACCCAGCTGAACTGGCCCTTCGCGTCGGTGAACGCGTCGGTGTAGTGCTTCACGACCCCGAGCTTGGTTTCGAGCTGGGCGATCTGGTCGAGCGCCTGGCCGTAGGTCAATTCGGGGATTGGGATGCCGTACTTCTTGGTCGACAGCCAGACCACCGGCACGAGATAGGCGATGATCAGGATGATGTACTGGGCCACCTGGGTCCAGGTCACCGCGCGCATGCCACCCAGCATCGAGCACACCAGGATGCCGAGCAGGCCGACGAAGATGGCGACCTCGAACGGGATGCCGAGGAAGCGCGAGGTGATGATGCCGATGCCGAAGCATTGCGCGACGATATAGGTGAACGATGCGCAGAACAGCACGACGACGCCGCACAGCCGCGCGCCGTTGCCCTCGTAGCGGGTGCCGAGGAAGTCGGGCACGGTGAACTGGCCGAACTTGCGCAGGTAAGGTGCCAGCAGGATGCCGACCAGCACGTAGCCGCCGGTCCAGCCCAGCACATAACCCAGCGCGTTGAAGCCGCCGAGATAGATGCCGCCCGCCATCGAGATGAAGGAGGCGGCGCTCATCCAGTCGGCGCCGGTCGCCATGCCGTTGTACAGCGCCGGCACCTTGCGGCCGGCGACATAATACTCGGACAGATCCATCGTCCGAGACAGGATGCCGATGTAGGCATAGACGCCGATCGTCAGAATGACGAACAGGTAGCCGATGATCTTGTTCGGCACGCCCATCTGCTCGAGAACGGCGAGGACCAGGGTGAAGGCGATGAAGCCGCCGGCGTAGCCGCCATAGATCTTTCCGAGGTTATTGTAGAAGCCGCCGCCGGCGGCCTTGGAGTCAGCCATGATTCATCTCCCCCGGTCAGTCTTCCTGGACGCCGAATTCTTCGTCGATCTTGTTCTGTGAGATCGCATTCCAGACGCAGAGGACGACGAAGGCGATCAGCGAGCCCTGGGCCGCCATGTAGAAGCCGAGCGGGAAGCCCAGAAACCGGACGGTGTTGAGCTGCACCGCAAACAGCGGGGCGACGAAGCTGAAGAAGATCCACAACGCGAAGATGGTCCACATCAACGCGGAGGTCTTGGTCCAGTATCTCTGCATTTGCGCGGTATCGAGTTTCGGAGCCATGCCGCTATTCCTCCTCAATCAATCGTTGTGCAATGGAATCGGGACGCGCGACCGCACACCGGGGCGACCGGTGTGGCTGTGCGATTTTTGGACTTGCAGCGCATGCTCTGCTTTGTCCTCCCCCGACGCCGTGATACGGCGTTCCTAACTTCTTGATCTGTGGAGGATACGGCGTGCCCAACCGTCGCCACAATCAGACCAAAGTCGAAGGCCTGACCTCGTGATGCTGTCTTTTCTGAAGCCGTTCCTGCCCAAGCCCAAGGTCCGGAGTCTTGCTGCGCTGCAGCAATTCCTCGAGGACGAAGCGGCATATCTCGCTCAACGCTCGGTGGTGGAGTTCGTGCGCAACGAACTTGGCAGCTTGAGCGCCCAGGCCTTCGCCGACCCGCGCTTTCAGGCCAAGATGGCGGTGTCCCGTTGGGACGGATTCGCCGCAATTCTGGCCGATATGATCGGTCTCGCGCATGCCCATCTGCTGGCCGCCGGCACGCCGCGCGCCGTGCTCGACACCTACTTCGGCGATCTCTATGCGACGATTCTCGCCCGCCATCCGACACCCGATCACCGCCCTCAGGGATGGGATCCCGACATCGCTGCACTGCGAACAAGATTGGCGACGCGACCGGTCGGCCCAGTCGATCCACAGGCCGACGCCACGGTGACCGGCTCGATGGTCTTCGACACCCTTCCCTTCATCCCGCGCGACCCGGTCGAGAGCCGCATGGTGTTGTCCCACGCCTTCGCCTTCGGATTGATCGCCTTCAACGACCGGCTCAGGCGGTTGTTGGTGGTGGGGCCCCTCGGCGACGAGCTCGTCGCGTCGAGGCCATGACCATCGCCGACCTCTTCGGCCGATACCTGCGCCGCGCGGCGCCGCACGGCCGTTGGAGCGGCCCCGCCCATACGCCGCTCGAGCGCCTGCCGCTGGTGGCGATCGACTGCGAGACGACAGGTCTCGACCCCAGGCGCGATCGCATCGTTTCCTTTGCCGCAATCCGTATCGACGAAGGCTTGCGCGTCGCCAGCCCGCCCGCGCTCGATATTCTGATCGATCCCGGCGTCACCATCCCGGCGCGCGCCACGGCAATCCACGGCATCGATCGCGCACAACTTGCCGGAGCACCCTCCTTCGCCCAGGCATTTGCGCGCATCGCGGCATGTCTCGAAGGCGCGGTCGTGGTCGGCCACTTCGTCGGCTTCGATCTCGCCATCATCGCCCGCGAGGCTGCCCGTGCGCGCCAGCCCTGGCACGAACCACCGAACTTCGACACCGCCAACCTGGCGGCGGCCCTCAGCCATCGCTATGAGCACATCGACCTCGCCGAATTGCTCGGCCACTTCGGCATCGAGCCTCACGGACGTCGCCACAGTGCCGCGGGCGACGCGCGCATGGCGGCTGATCTTTTCGTCGCGCTGGCCCATCGCCTGATCGGCCAGGGACGGGGCACCTATGGCGGCGTAGCCGCCGCCCATCGTGCGCCCCATCGTTGATGTCATGGATACGGAGGCTCTCGAGCGGCTCGACTCGTTCCCCTACAGGCACCGCGTCGGCGAATTGATGACGGCCCCGATCGTCGCGATCGATCGGGATCGGCCCGTGGCGGAGGCCGCGCGCTTGATGAGCGCGCGGCGCATCAGTTCGGTGCTCGTACTCGACAGCGACGATCGATTGCACGGCATACTGACCGAACGCGACGTGCTGCGCCTGGTCGCGGACAGACCGGACAGGCTCGCAGACCGGGTTTCGGCGGCAATGACTGCGCCGGTGCACGCCATCGAGGCCGATGCGCCCATCTATCGCGCTCTGGCCCGCATGGCGCGCCTCGAAGTGCGGCATCTGCCGGTCGTCGACGACGACAACCGCCCGATCGGCATGCTGACGTCGGGCGCGCTCCTCAAGCAGCGCGCCTCTCTTGCCCTTACGCTCGGCGACGAGATCGCCGTGGCACCCGGTGGACGCGACCTTCGGGCAATTCACGACCGGCTGCCGGCCCTGGTCCGCGCTCTTCGCAGCGAGGATGTAAGCGCGACGCAAGCGTCTTCCGTCGTCGCCGGCATTGTGCGCGACCTCACGGCGCGCGCCGGCGAGCTGGCGCTGGCTGAGATGAAGGCGGCGGGACGTGGCGAGCCGCCCGGTCCCTGGTGCCTGCTGGTGCTGGGATCCGCCGGCCGCGGAGAATCGCTGCTGGCGCCGGACCAGGACAATGCGCTGATCCATGAGGGCGGCCCGGGAGATGACGCCTGGTTCGCGGCCTTCGCCGAACACGTCAATCGGCTGCTCGACGAAGCCGGCGTGCCCTACTGCCCAGGCGGCGTAATGGCCAAGAGCCCGGCGTACCATCGTTCGCTCGCCGGCTGGCAGGCACAGGTCGACACCTGGATCGCTCGACCACAGCCGGAGGCGCTGTTGGGCGCCGACATCTTCTACGACTTCGCCGCGGTTCTCGGGACCCGCCGGCTTGCCGGCGCGCTTCGCCAGCACGCCACCCAGGCAGCCGGAACCTCCCCTGCCTTCCTGCGCTTGCTCGCAGCGGCGGGCGAGGAGATACCCCGTGCAACCGACCTGCTGGGCAGGTTGCGCACGCGTGAGGGCCGCATCGATCTGAAGCGGCATGGGCTGTTTCCGATCGTGACCGGCGCTCGAGTGGTGGCGCTCGCCTGGGGGTCGACGGCGACGGCGACGGATACGCGCCTGGCCGATGCGGCGGCGAAAGGTGCGTTTTCGCAGGATGCCGCACGGTCGCTGGCCGAGGCGCGCGGCGTCCTCGTCGAGGCGATCCTCGAGCAGCAGCTCGTGGACATCGCCGCCGGCCGCACCCCGGACAACCGGATCGATCCCAAGCGGCTTGGTCGACGCGCGACTTCGCGGCTGCGAGAAGCTCTCGCCGCGGCGGTGGAGACGTCAGACCTCGTCCACGTCGCATTGAGCAGCCGACCGATCGTGTCTGCACCTTGACCGCGCGGCGCGCCGGGGTTCAAGCTTTCATCGTGATGGCCGCCCCGTCCTTCCTGATCGCCGATGACCATCCGATGGTCCGCGACGCGCTCGCGTCGGCGCTTGGCCAGGCCTTCCCCGGTGCCGAAATCGCCATGGCGGCCACTCTGAGCCAAGTGCAGGCGGCACTCGACCGCGAACCGGAGACCGACGCGTTGCTGCTCGACCTCGACATGCCCGGCATGGATGGATTGACGGGCATTGCCTTGTTGCGCTCCGAGCACCCGATTGTGCCGATCATCGTGGTTTCGGCAGCGCGCGAAGCCGCCGTCGTGCGGCGCGCCTACGAATTCGGCGCCTCGGCCTACATCGACAAGTCGGCTTCCCTCGGGGATATCGTGGGCACCGTGGGCGCCGTCCTCGACGGCGAGATATTCGCGCCGCCCGAGGCAGAGCCCCCCGATTCGTTCGCGCAACGGGCGGCGCAGCTCACACCTCAGCAGTGGCGCGTGCTCGCCCTCATGGTTCAGGGCGACCAGAACAAGCAGATCGCCCACAAGCTGGGCGTCGGCGAGGCCACGGTGAAGGCGCATGTAACGGTGATCCTGCGCAAGCTCGGTGTCCGCTCCCGCACCCAGGCCGTGATCGAGGCCCGCAGCCTTACCATTCCCGCCGCCGAGCCCGTCAGGCTCTGAGGCGTCCCGCCGCCGGGTTGCCCATCCGCAGGAGCGCACGCAGAGACGCCGGCTTCACCGGCTTGTGCAACAGCTCGACATTCCGCGCCCGCGCCCGGAGGCGTAGCGTCGGATCGCGGTCGGCGGTGACGAGGGCGGCCGGCACGGCGCGCGCCCAGGCGCGGCGCAGAGCCTCGACGACCTCGAGGCCGTCGGGACCCTCGTCGAGATGGAGGTCAGCCAACACGAGATCGGGCAGGCGGCCGGCCCGCGCCACCTGGTCGAGCGCCTCGGCCTGCGTCGCGGCACTCGCCACGCGGCAACCCCAGCCGCTGAGCAGGGTCGCCATCGCTTCGCGCACCCGCGCCTCATTGTCGATGCAGAGCACGAAACTCTCGGCTTCGATCGACAGCTCGGGTTGCGGCACCGGCGGCGCGACGGGGGCCGCCACCACCCCGGGCACGCGCGGTACCACCACCGAGAAGGTCGAGCCTCGGCCCGGTGCCGATGCGAGACCGACCGGCAGGTCGAGCATGCGCGCAATGCGATCGACGATGGCGAGGCCCAGGCCCAGGCCCCGCTCCTCGCGTGGCGCCTCGTCCTCGGGCTGCAGCCGGACGAACTCGTCGAAGATGATGATCTGCTTGTCGGACGCGATGCCGGGGCCGTTGTCCTTCACTTCGATGCGCAGTTCCTCGCCTACCCGTCGGCAGCCCAGCAGCACGCGCGATGGGCGGCCCTCGACCCTGCCGTAGCGCAGCGCATTGGACAGCAGGTTCTGCAGGATGCGACGCAGGAAGGCAGGATCGGTCGCTACGAAGGCGCGCGTCGGCACAACCACCAGCTCGACGCCGCGGCGCGCGGCGACCGGTGCGAAGGCCGTGGCGAGCGATTCGAACAGCGGCTGCAACGCGAACGGCCGCTTCTCGGGCTTGAAGGCGCCGGCGTCGAGCTTGGAGATGTCGAGAAGCGCATCGAGCAGCGATTCGACGGCGCCCAGGCTCGCATCGATCTTGCCGCCGAGGTCGTTGCCGGGATCGCGGTCGATCATCGCGGCGGTGAACAGGCGGGCAGCATGGAGCGGCTGCAGCAGATCGTGGCTGGCGGCGGCGATGAACCGCGTCTTGCCGAGGTTGGCGGCCTCGGCCTCGGCCCGGCTCGCCTCCAGTTCGGCGGTTCGCTCGACCACGCGTTGCTCGAGGGTCTCGGTCGATTGCCGCAACTGACGATCGCTCTCGCGCAGGGCTTCGGCGGTGCGCACGCGTGTCGTCACGTCGTTGCAGGTCGCAACGAAGCCGTCGCCGGGCAGTGGATCCAGACGGAGCTCGATGACGCGGCCCTCGCGCGTGGCGATCTCGTGCGTCTGCGGCGCCTCGGGCCGGCGCAGCAGGGCCACGACGTCGGGCGTGGCGCCGAACTGCCGCGGCGTGGCACCGACCGCGACCGCATCGTCGTCGAGCGACAGCAGGGTCGTGAAACGGTCGTTGAAGATCTCCAGCCGGCCCTTGCGATCGAAGGCGGCGATGCCCATGCCGACGTGATCGAGCGTGTTGCGCAGGATCTCATAGTTGTAGCGGATCGCCTCCGACGCCTCGTCGATCAGGGCGCGGGCCCTGCGCGGCAGCAGCCGGCCGCGGCC